>Ga0209386_1001277_pt1 | contig 10345 bp, 6 predicted proteins | sample NGEPertwo_FD_184510 | JGI IMG/M metagenome (GOLD analysis project Ga0209386, IMG submission 184510) | Arctic peat soil microbial communities from the Barrow Environmental Observatory site, Barrow, Alaska, USA - NGEE Permafrost154B-two... | ecosystem: Environmental > Terrestrial > Soil > Wetlands... | reverse complement strand
AAGTCTCAAAGTATATAAATCACATTAAAAGAAGACGGTTCAGGATTAAAAACAAATCCCGAACCGTCTTCTTTTAATGTACAATTGAATTCTCAAACGAAAAAATGCAGTTTTTCAGTGGCCTCCTTTTTAGTGCAGCCTTTTTGTATTATTAATGCTTAATACACCTTCATATATATAGTGATCAGAAAGCTTTAAAACCATTGATACTCTGATTAACAAACAAATCAAGCATAGGGCTCAGCACAAAGCTTAAGAAAACTCTAAAACCTTCCGCCAAGACCAAGGTCACACCCACACGGAGTAGAAGACGTGCGCCCTTAGACGTTGACCGTCGTAAAATCCCTTCAAAATCAAGGGCTCCGGCAGCCCCCCACCCCAGTACCAGACATAAAACAAAAAATGCATAACTCATCCAAGTGGTCGAATCAAACAAAGCCTCACCCCCTTTGCTCAGCTTATGAAGCAACAAAGGGTTTTATGTCCCATCCTCTCGGATGAGCGGTGTCAAAGCGAATGCTCAGGGGTGCTCTTGGTTCTTCTCCGCAACCCAGCCAGAGACTTCACTTTAGCATAAGCGAATCCTTCAAGGTAGTGGGTACCAAACTTTGCTAAAGCGCAACATGCATCAGCGGGGCTGAGCACACGACGTGCGAAGCCGACAACTGAGCCAAGGATGGCGAATTGTCGGGAACCCCGCCTCCATCATACGCGCTTGAGCAACTAGTTTGGTCCACGAGCTTGAGAATGAGCGGTGCTAAATCGAAGTCGACCTACTTGAGCACACTCTTCCCCATAAGGAATTTATCGACTTCCCGCGCCACAAGCTTTCCTTCTTGAATCGCCCAAACCACGAGACTCTGGCCTCTTCTCATGTCACCAGCGGTGAAGACCTTCTCCACATTGGTCTCGAAGACCTCATAGTCTGCTTTCACATTGCTCCTGGCATCTCGCTCCAGCTTTAGTTCACTCGGGATCGTATCTTCCGGACCTAAAAATCCCATGGCCAGTAACACAAGGTCAGCTTTCCATACTTTTTCACTGCCGGGAACTTCTTGAGGAACCCTTCTTCCCGAAGCATTCTTAACCCAAGTGATTTGCACTGTTTCAACTTCCTTGACCTCACCAATCTCATTTCCCACCAGTCTTTTCGTGGAGATGAGATAATGTCTTGGATCTTTTCCGAAGAGGCTTATAGCCTCTTCCTGTCCGTAGTCTACTTTATGCTTCAATGGCCATTCCGGCCAGGGATTCGATTCTTGTATTCTCTCTTTAGGTGGTTCAGGCATAATTTCAAACTGATAGACAGTCTCGCAACCATGCCGTATGGAGGTGGCAACACAGTCAGTGCCCGTATCACCTCCGCCGATGATAATGACATTTTTGTCCTTAGCGCTGATATAGTGACCGTCTTTAAGTTCTGAATCGAGGAGGCTTTTAGTATTGACCGTAAGGAAATCTACCGCAAAGTGAACACCCTTAAGTTCTTTTCCTTCAACCTCCAACCCTCGCGACTTGGTAGCCCCTGCACACAACACCACTGCATCATATTTATCGACCAGTTCCTGAGTAAGGATGTCCTTGCCTACTTCTGTATTCAGGGCGAATTGAATTCCGGATGCTTTCATCAGGTCGATTCGCCTTTCCACGATTCGTTTTTCGAGCTTCATGTTGGGGATCCCGTACATCAGCAGACCACCTGGTCTGTCGTTTCTTTCGTAAACCATGACGTCATGCCCTACGAGATTTAAATAATAGGCTGCTGATATACCTGCAGGGCCTGAACCGACAACCGCAATTTTCTTCCAGGTTAATTTGGTATTTTTAGGAGCTACCCAGCCTTCAACAAAGGCTTTCTCTATGATTTCATATTCAAGACTGTTGATGGTAACGGGCTCCATAATATGCCCTTCTGTACAAGAACCTTCACAAGGGGCAGGGCAGACTCTCCCCGTAAATTCCGGGAACGGGTTGGTCCTAATCAGCCTTTTATAGGCATCCTCCCACTGCCCCTTGTGAACTAGCTCATTCCACTCCGGGATAAGATTGCGCACAGGACATCCGGCTGCCATGCCGTTTAACAGAACCCCCCCATTGCAAAAAGGAACTCCGCAGTCCATACATCTCGCGCCCTGATTCTTTAGGACCTCAGAATCAGAAGGAAGCCTTAGTTCATTCCAGTCTTTGATTCTTTCTTCTGGAGGACGTTTCTTCGGATTGACTCTTTCATACTCTAAAAATCCAGTCGCTTTTCCCATTGTAAGTCCCACCTTAATTTCCTAAAGTCATTTAATGTTTAAAATGCTCTTCGAACGCGACCATCAAGGCTTCTTCGCCGCTTAAGCCCGCCTTGTGAGCCTTATCAATGTTTTCTAGCATGCGTTTGTAATCTTTAGGAATGACCTTGCTGAATCTCAGCGAATAGCCTTTCCAGTCATCAAGAATCTTCTTTCCCTGTGGACTGCCGGTATACTCAACATGTTTTACAATCATATCCTGGATTTCACTCAGCTCTTCTTTAGATTCTACTTTTTCAAGTAACACCATAGACTTGTTGCAGTATATGTCGTCAAAATCCAGAATATATGCTACACCACCTGACATTCCCGCAGCGAAGTTCCTTCCTGTTTTACCTAGAATAACCACCTTGCCGCCTGTCATATACTCACAGCCATGGTCACCCACACCTTCAACAACTGCCTTAATTCCGCTATTCCTGACGCAGAATCTTTCTCCTGCGATTCCGTTGATATAAGCTTCTCCTGAAGTTCCCCCGTAAAAGGCGACGTTTCCGATCAGGATATTTTTCTCGGGCTCAAAGTCAGAAGTTTTGGGAGGATAAACCATAATTTTGCCACCGGAAAGGCCTTTTCCTAAATAATCATTTGAGTCGCCTTCCAGTTCAAGAGACATTCCTTTGGGAATAAAAGCTCCAAAGCTCTGTCCAGCTGAGCCTACAAAGGTAAGTTTGATGGTATCTTCGGGAAGTCCATTTTCGCCATATCGCTTCGAAATTTCACTTCCGATGATTGTTCCGACAACTCTGTCAACATTATTGATCTTCAGTTTAGCCCTTGCGGATTTCTGGTTCTCAAGCGCCTGCTGACATATCCTAAGTAGTTTCTTCATGTCGAGTGATTTTTCCAGCATATGGTTCTGCGACTGGGTGTTGAATCGACTGACATCAGAGCCCGCATACGGTTGATACAGAATCTGAGCTAGATTTAGATTTGAAGCTTTCCAGTGCTTAATATTTTCTTTGGTCTTTAGTCTATCTGTCCGTCCAACCATTTCATGAATTGTCCTAAAACCTAGTTTAGCCATAATTTCCCGCATTTCCTGTGCGACAAATCGCATGAAGTTCTCAACATATTCAGGTTTACCTGTAAAGTTTTTTCTTAATGTTTTATCTTGAGTGGCTATCCCTACAGGGCACGTGTTGAGATTACAAACCCTCATCATGACACATCCTATGACAATAAGGGGTGTTGACGCAAAGCCAAATTCCTCTGCTCCCAGCATTGCCGCGATAACAACATCCCTACCAGTCAGGAGCTTTCCATCGGTTTCCAGAACAACCCGGTCTCTTAACTTGTTGAGAACCAAAGTCTGATGAGTCTCTGCAAGTCCAAGCTCCCATGGGAGACCAGTATTTCTAATGCTGGTTCTAGGAGAAGCGCCTGACCCTCCATCATATCCACTGATCAAAATCACGTCCGCTTTTCCTTTGGCTACCCCTGCCGCAATAGTTCCTACACCCACTTCAGAAACAAGCTTGACGCTAATTCGTGCATCTTTGTTAGCATTTTTTAAGTCGTGGATTAGTTCCGCCAAATCTTCAATTGAATAGATATCGTGATGGGGCGGTGGCGATATAAGATCGACGCCTGGAGTTGAATGCCTTACCTTGGCAATTTCCGGATACACCTTACGTCCAGGAAGCTGGCCACCTTCACCAGGTTTTGCTCCCTGAGCCATTTTTATTTGTATCTCTTGAGCATTCACCAGGTAGTTGCTGGTTACGCCGAAGCGTCCTGAAGCAACCTGTTTGATACCACTTTTCTTAGAGTCCCCGTTGGCCATGGTTTTGAAGCGTTCGCTATCCTCTCCACCTTCACCTGAGTTACTCTTCCCCCCCAGTCTGTTCATGGCGATAGCAAGACATTCATGCGCTTCCTTGCTGATTGAGCCATATGACATTGCCCCGGTTTTAAACTTTTTGACGATGGAATCAACCGCTTCCACTTCTTCAATTGGAAGCGTATCCCCGGTATTGTACTTGAAATCAAGAAGATCCCTTAGGGTACATATTCCTACTTGCTTGACACTTTTTGAGAAATTTTTATAGAGGGAGTAATTTCCTTCCCGGCATGCTTTTTGAAGGATATAAATGGTTTCAGGGTTATAAAGATGGATTTCTCCGTCCTCTTTACACTGAAAGCACCCACCCACTTCAAGAGTGTCTGTATACGGGGAATTTTCAAGATAGGCGCTTTCATGCCGCATCTGATTTTCTATGGCAATTTCTTCCATCCCTATACCTTCCACTCTTGATGGGGTCATCGTGAAATACTTGTCGATAAAATCCTTCCTAAGACCCACTGCCTCAAAGATTTGCGCTCCGTGGTAGCTCCGCATGGTTGAGATTCCCATTTTAGTGAGGACCTTAAGAATACCCTTGACAGAAGCCTTTATGAAGTTCTTTTGGCCCTCTTCGCCAGTTAGTCCTCCCAGCAACGCTTTTTCCGAAAGATCCTTAATGGTTTGAAAGGCTATATATGGATTAATGGCTGTGACACCATACCCAATTAGGGTGCAGAAATGGTGCACTTCCCTTGGTTCTCCCGATTCCAGTACAATTCCCAGATTAGTCCTAATCTCTTTTCTGATCAAGTGGTGGTGAAGTCCCGAAGATGCCAGAAGTGCAGGAATGGGTGCATAGATCTCATTAACCCCTCTGTCAGAAAGAATAATGATATTGGCACCTTCACTGATCGCTTTATCAGTTTCTCTGAAAATCCTCTCCAATACCTTTTCCATTGACTTTGCCCCTTCAGAGGCTTTATAAAGGATGGATAGGGTCACTGTTTTAAACTTGTCATTGTTGAGATGCTTAATTGTATTCAGCTGTTCATTGGTCAATATCGGATGTTCCAAGAATATACTGGCTGAATTTCTTTGATCGGAATCCAGTAGATTCCCAGTACCCCCAAGGTGTGTGCTACTTGAAGTGACGATATCTTCTCTTATTCCGTCAATTGGGGGATTGGTGACCTGGGCAAAAAGTTGTTTAAAATAAAGGTACAGCATCTGGGGTTTTTCAGATAATACAGCGAGCGGCGAATCCATACCCATGGCGCCAATAGGATCAACGCCTTGTATCACCATAGGCAGAATTGTTTTCGTTATATCCTCGAAAGTATATCCAAAAGCTTTTTGCAGCTTAATCAGATTCTTCGATACTTCCTCTTCCTTCGCTTTCTCAACCGGCATATCGTTCAGATTAACAATATGCCGGTTATTCCATTCTGCATAGGGCTGTAATATCGAAACACTTTCCTTGATTTCTTCGTCAGAGATAATTCTCTGCGCTTCGGTATCGATCAGCAACATTTTGCCCGGTTCCAGCCTACCTTTGTATTTTATATTTTCAGGTTTGATGTCCAAGACCCCGACTTCTGAGGCAAGGATAACCTTATCATCTTTTGTTACATAATACCTTGAAGGCCGGAGTCCGTTTCTATCCAGTACTCCGCCGATGACCACTCCGTCAGAGAAAGCCATGGCTGCAGGACCATCCCAAGGCTCCATTAAAAAATCATGGAATCGATAAAAGTCTTTTTTTTCTTTTGACATTAACTCATTCTTTTCCCAAGGTTCAGGAATCATCATCATCACAGCATGGGGAAGTGACCTTCCAGTGAGGTGTAGGAATTCAAGACTATTGTCGAACATCGCAGAATCACTTCCAGATTCATCGACGATCGGAAATACTTTTGAGAGATCCTCAAAGAGCGGTGAAACAATGCATTTTTGTCTCGCCTTCATCCAATTGACGTTCCCTCTAATTGTATTGATTTCGCCGTTGTGAACAATATATCGGTTAGGATGTGCCCTTTCCCAGCTAGGGAAGGTGTTGGTGCTGAACCTTGAATGAACCATAGCCAACGCAGATACAAAATCAAGGTCTGCAAGATCAAGATAGAAATTTCTAAGTTGTTCTGCTGTAAGCATACCTTTATACACGATGGTTTTGGAGGAAAGGCTGGAAAAATAGAAGGTCCCCCCCTTGTCTTCACACATCGGAACGATAACTTCTTCTGCCCTTTTTCTAATAATATAAAGTTTTCTTTCAAAATCCATGTCATTCGAGATGCTGGCATCTTTTTCGATAAAGACCTGGATGAATCTCGGCATGACAGCTTTTGCGCCTTCACCGATGGTCGTCTTTTCGATTGGAACTTCTCTCCAGCCTAGGATCTTCTGGCCTTCCTCGTGAACAATTCTCTCAAAAGTTTCTATCTGCGTTTTTCTAAAATCATCATACCTGTGGGCAAATACCATACCTACACCGTAGCTGCCTTTTTCCGGCAGAGCAAAGCCCAACACATCACATTCCCTTTTAAAGAAATCGTGGGGTATTTGCGTCAGTATTCCGGCTCCATCACCCGTATTTTCATCCGCTCCGCTTGCCCCTCTGTGGCTTAGGTTCTCAAGAACAGTTAAAGCTTCATCTATAATGTCATGAGACTTCTCTCCCTTGATATTAACGACAAATCCCATACCGCATGCATCATGTTCTAACGCTGGATCATAAAGACCCTGATTCTTTGGTAAACCATAACTTTGCATAATACACACCCTTTACTGGAGTCTATAGTTTTCTATGAAAAAAATTGCGACCTTTATATAGTACAGATACAATTTTAATTTTAACATATTCATGGATTTAAAATAACAGAAAGCTTCAATGTATTATGTATTTTTACATAATTCTTCTTTTATCAGAGAAAAAGCGCGCACTTAGGCTTAATGTCAGCTTTTTTAGCTAAGCCGAAGATTCTAGTTATTAGTTATTAGTTATTCCTCGATTGGACCAAGATATACTCGAGGAACGCGCTTAGATATTCCACAGACCACTTCATAGCTAATGGTTCCCATCCATTCAGCCATTTCTGTTGCTGTAATTTGATCATACCCATCTTTACCCAAAATCGTGACCACATCGCCTACTTTTACGCCCGGTATCTTGGTCACTTCCAGCATCGTTTGATCCATACAGACCCGCCCAATCATGGTGGATCGTTTCCCATGAACGAGCATTTCGCCCTGATTGGACAGTGCCCTGCGCAGACCATCCGCATATCCAATAGGGATTGTCGCCACACGAGTAGGGTAGGCTGCTTGAAATGTGCGGCCATAACTGACGCTTTCTCCTGCCTTGATATTTTTAACATGAGAAACTTTCGCTTTCCAAGACATCACTGGTTCCAAGCCAACAGTTCCACTAATCTGAGAAGAAGGTGTAAGCCCATACAGACTAATTCCGGGACGGACTAACTCAAAATGAGATTCTGGGAACTGCAGGATCGCCGCACTGTTGGCTGCATGACGAATCGGAATCGTTAACCCAGCTTTTTTGAGTTTGTCATAAAAGGTCTGAAAGCGGTTTAATTGTTCCCTGGCAAACGAGAGATCTCTTTGATCTGCCGTAGCAAAGTGGGTGAAAATCCCTTCAACAAACAAATTGGGCAAAGCCGCAATTTTCATAATCTCGGCAAAGTCTTTTTCTCGAAATCCAATCCGATTCATGCCTGTATCTATTTTTATATGTAATCTCGCCGTTCGATCTTGTTTCACGGCCGCCTCAGAGAGCGCTTGTGCCTGGGACAATTGGAAAATAGCCGGGATGATCTCTTCCTTAACGACAGTATCCCATGCTTCCAACTCGATAGCCCCGAGGACCAGGATAGTCAGCTCAGGAAACACGGCTTTAATTTCTAAAGCTTCTTCCAATAAAGCGACGCCATAGCGCTTAGCGCCACACGCCTTCAGTGTTTTCACAACCGGAATGACCCCATGCCCGTAGGCATTAGCCTTAACAATTGGCATCATTTCACTTCGAGTATACGCCTGAAGCTTAACGAAATTTTCTCTTAACGTTTGGAGATTCACCTCAGCCCAAACATGTCGCACCCCCATGAACTCATCCCCTTATTCTTCTATTTAGCTCAAGTTCCAGCTCCCGCCGTGCTTTAGGAAGCTTATCCGCTACTTCTGATGCCGTGAATCCTGACCACCCATAGTCTTCGGCTAAAACATCTGCTGCTTTTCCATGCAAATATACGCCCAGGCACGCCGCTTCGAGTGGTGCAACCCCTTGAGCCAACCAGGCCAATATGCTACCGGTGAGCACATCTCCCGTTCCGCCTGTTCCAAGGCCTGGATTACCTGTTGGGTTGAAAAAAGCACGACCGTCTGGAGAAGCAATAATAGTAACAGACCCTTTTAAGACTATGACCGCTTCCCATTCAACGGCTTTCGCCACGACAAGATCTAGTCGATTATTCTCAACCTCTTCAACACTACACTGGCAAAGTCGCGCCATTTCGCCCGGATGGGGTGTAAGAATTAGTGGACCTATGGCATTTCTCAAACCCAGTAAACCCAGTTCTAAGGCAACCAGATTAAGGGCATCTGCGTCCAGGACTACCGGGCAACGTATGCTTCTCAAGATCTCCTTTAAGACTGACGTAAACTCAGGATTTTGACCTAGACCCGGACCAACCGCCAGGGCCTGCGCACTCTCAGACCGTTCTATGATCACCGGCCAAGCGTCAACGTTCAGGCAATCGTCTCCAGGAGCAGACCAAATCGTCGCCTCCGTGATAGCTGTATCTACTTCATGCGCGATTCCCTCGGGAGTAACTATTTGCAACAGTCCCAGCCCGCTCCGCAAAGCCCCCCGTCCCGCTAAAACAGCTGCCCCGCTCATTCCTTTAGCACCTGCCACCAGAATCCCCTTGCCATGAGTTCCTTTATGCCCTTTCAGACTGCGGATGGGTAGCATTTTGCCCACAACATCATCGGTTAATACAAACGTTGAAATGCTTTCATCCTCAAAGTAGGATGCAGGAATGGAAATAGGATCCACAACAACCCTTCCACAATAGTCTGGTCCTTCACCAAGAAAAAGACCCCATTTAGGAAGTCCGAAGGTGACCGTAGTTTGGGCGTGAATGGCAGTACGGTAAACCTTACCAGTATTAGCCTCCACCCCACTTGGGAGGTCAATCGAGACCACAAATCCCGCAGCCCGGTTTACTTCATCCACATATTCTTCTACTAAACTAGGCAACGCACCCCGCAGCCCAATCCCAAATAATGCATCCACAACAACGTCGGCTTGAGCTAGCGCTAAACGCGTCAAACGGTGTTGATTCTCCCCTTTAATGACAAAGCATTTCCCCGTGGTTCCTTGAAAGAGCCGTAGATTTACAGCTGCATCTCCCTTTAACTCCTTTAAACTAACAAATAAAAAGACAGTGACATCCATACCTTCGAGTAATAAATGTCGAGCAACGGCCAAGCCATCGCCACCATTGTTGCCCTTACCAACTAAGATGACTGCTTTTCGTCCGCTTAAATCTTTCTCGGACTTGTCCGTCTTGACAACCCAACGTCGTATTTCTTCGACAACTGCCCAAGCCGCATTTTCCATCAGGAGTATACTTGGAATGCCATAATGATGCATGGCTTTTTCTTCAATCTGCCGCATCTGTTCCGCGTTGACCACACGCACTATTCCCACCTCCGTCCAATTTCATTGGCTTCAGCTTAAAATCGCAAACGCCATCGCCTGTGTTCGATTATGGGATAAACTAACTCGCACTTGGGATCCGCCTCGGTGCACAACCAACTCCATAGCTCTAGAGCTCAGATAGACTAGGGGTTCTCCGCTTGAATCACTATTTAAGATTTCTATATCATGCCAGGTCAAGCCACGGAGACCTGCTCCCAACGCTTTAAGAACAGCCTCTTTTCCAGCGAAACGGGCTGCATAACTCTGGATGCCTTTGTTGATTAAGTTCTCTCGCTCTCGAGTCGTGAAAAGACGTTCATACAATTTGGGTTGCCGTTTAAACGCCTTAGCGACTCGCTCGATTTCAATGATATCAAGTCCAGGATACATTTTGCATAACTCCAAATCATCTAATTAATTGACGTATACCCGATTCGCCGGACACAGGGAAGTTAGTGTAAACTAAACCTGTGGGGGGCGAAAATTATGTCAAACAACGGGAAACGGTATGATAAAGAATTCAAGGCAGATATAGTTCGTTTG
>Ga0209386_1001275_pt1 | contig 10348 bp, 14 predicted proteins | sample NGEPertwo_FD_184510 | JGI IMG/M metagenome (GOLD analysis project Ga0209386, IMG submission 184510) | Arctic peat soil microbial communities from the Barrow Environmental Observatory site, Barrow, Alaska, USA - NGEE Permafrost154B-two... | ecosystem: Environmental > Terrestrial > Soil > Wetlands... | reverse complement strand
GTATTCTTCCAGAATAGGCTTCCATCTTTTTATAAAGATCTGTTGAATAATTTTCATCATTAAGTACCTCCTTTGGTGGTATAATTATACCAAATAAGTTACTTAATTACTGAGCATTAACAACGGTTCTCTGATCCACTAATTTATTTAAAAATCTGAAAAATATGAATCAGAGAACCGTCCCCTGATTCAGATGAGAGGTGATTATATAATGAAGATAGCACTGACAATTGCGGGATCAGATTCAGGTGGAGGGGCAGGTATTCAGGCAGATTTAAAAACCTTTTTTGCTTTAGGAATTTATGGGATGAGTGTTTTAACTTCCATTACTGCTCAAAATACTCTGGGAGTACAGGGCGTCCATGACCTTCCTCCTGATTTTGTGGGTTTGCAGATTGATTCGGTAATGCAGGATATTGGAGCTGATGCAGTAAAAACCGGCATGTTATCTAATGCTCAAATTATTAAAATAGTAAGCCAGAAGATAAAGAAATACCAGGTGAAAAATTTAGTGATTGACCCGGTGATGGTTGCCAAAGGAGGAGACCGCTTGTTAAGAGAGGATGCAGTAAAAGAATTAAAAGAAGATTTAATTCCCCTGGCAATGGTAGTTACCCCTAATCTTAGTGAGGCAGAGGTATTATCGGAATTAAGGATTCAAGACATAGAAGATATGAAGGAAGCAGCTCGAAAGATATATAAGTTGGGACCAAAGAATGTTTTAATCAAAGGAGGGCATATATTATCTGAGCAGGCAGTAGACCTTCTTTATGACGGTAAAACTTTTAAAGAATTTAAAGCGGAAAGGATTGATACTAAAAATACTCATGGTACAGGCTGTACCCTTTCTTCTGCTATTGCCGCAGGGCTGGCCCAGGGAAAAGAAGTGGAAGAGGCAATAGATACTGCTAAAAGGTACATTACTTTAGCTATTAAGAATTCTCTTCCTATTGGTCACGGTCATGGTCCTCTCAATCATTTACTCAAATATTCTAACCATTACTTAAAGATACTACAATTTTAAGAAAATAAATAATAAATAAAGGGGCTTGTTGTAAAGGGTTATTAAGGAGAGATGAATAATGTTAGTTAAATTTCGAAAGTGCACTATTTAAGAATCAAAACTGTATTAAATTAAGGTCAGAATTTTTAATTTATTGTTGTTGATAAAACTTAAAAAATAAATATTTAAATAATTATAACTGGTGTTTTTATAAGAACAGTTAGTCAACAGATATGCCGCAGCCTTTGGTTCTACCCTGTTCATTCACCGTAACCACCGATGATGGCAGCTTTACAGCAGACTGTAGTGTGACCGTAACGACACCAAAGAGTTATTTCACTTTCGTTTCTGCCACCGGAACTATCGAAGATTATAATACTGCCGGCGGATTGGATGTGGTCATCCCCTCTGCGATCGATGGAGTCACGGTAACCACCATCGGTGATTCTGCCTTCTATAACAACCAGCTTACCTCGGTCACCATAGGGGCTAATGTCGCTATCTATGACGAGAGCACTACCATGGGAACGAATCCAGGATTTCAGACGGTATACGACACTGGAGGTAAGTTAGCAGGAACCTATAATTATACCGCCGGGGCATGGGGTAAAGAGTGAATGGGGGTAAAAGGGTCAAATCTTGAAATATAACAAAGTTGGTAAAGGTAACTCTTTCCTGAATAAATAGACACATCCCATTTTCTTAGACAACTAATATTTTACTTTTAAATTAGATAAATAGGGAAGGTGTTCCAGGTGACAGGACTTAATAAAGAATGAAAATATAAACTCTTTCAAAAGGAGAATAAATCAAATGGAAACCAAAGTTCTCGTAGCTTATGCTACTTCATATGGCTCTACGCAAGAGATAGCCGAGGTTATCTCGGAGACGCTTCGCAGCCAAGGGCTGGCAGTCTGGCCACGTAATTTCTGACAGATTTATCACAATAAATTAGATAAATTCTAACTTTTCCTTACGTTTTCGTCATATTTTAAGAAATTATAATATTCTGAATGTTGATTCTTCCTTCCTGTAACTTTTTTCAAAAAAAGAAGGATTTTTAAAACTTAAGAATAAAAGGGGGACTGACTTCTTTTATTTACCCAAATTTATGCTAAGTAAAAAGTAAAGCCAGGAATTATGGGGTACATTCTTCTTTTGTATTCCCGCACTTATGCTTGGTGAAAAGTAAAGTGTGTCCCCCTATTAATTATTTTCCCAAAAAAGAAGGACTTTTAAAACTTATGTCGTATACTTGATATATAACACGTGAAAGATTTCACTTAAATTAATTTTTTTTATTTCTATAACTTAAACTTAATAAAATTTAATATAATAACCTGTATGAAGGTAACAGGAGAGTCTTTTTCTTTTCATCATGAAAGAAAAAGAGCCGAAGAGGCAAGATACTAAAAGTATCCAAACTTTCAAGCAAAAGGACTGTTACTGGATTTTCTTATTCTGTTTTTTTATTTATAATTACCGAAAAATCGCTTTATAATATAAATCTTTATTGAAAAAAAAACAATGCAACAATAAAAGAAATAGTTTTTGTGTATTTGTTAAGCCTGCCCCCCCCCAAAAAAAATATTTATAGTTTGAAAAAGTAGGCTGTGATGTCCAGTGGATTGATAATCTCGATAAAAAGGAGGAGAACTTCTTATGGAAAAAAGAGAGCACCGTAGTGGAAAAGAACAGAGAACGGGAATAGACCGCAGGAAATCTGGCGATCCGAATTATAAAGGCGTTGAACGCAGAAGTAACCACGAAAGAAGAAATGTAACTGACAGAAGAAAACATTCATAAGAGTACAATGTATCATCTATTTATCTGTTAGGATAGTCATTATGTCCTGTTAATTATCTATATTAATAGATGTAATCATTAAAGAAAATGGGACCTGTTGTGCCAGCTCAATAATTTGTTAACTTTTTGCGGAATATCTATAGAATCTGAGGAGTTTTTTAACCAGATGGTTGAGGCTTTAGCTATTATTATAGATAGACGTCTTAAAGGAAGACATCGAAAAGAGAAAATTAAACCAGGAGGTGTCTCTATTTTCTAAATACTGCGGCAACCAGTAAAAGAAAGAACATAAAGAGGTAGAAAAATGCAATATGAGAACATCCTTAAAAAACTAAAGACATTATCTAATCCCAAGGCAGTAGAGGGCATGGCGCGGTTTGGTATTAGTCCGGAAAATACTTACGGAGTTTCTGTTCCTAACCTAAGGAAAATGGCAAAAGAAATTGGAAAGGATCACTCTCTTGCTCAACAACTTTGGGATTCAGGTATTCACGAAGCGCGCATACTAGCGAGTATGATTGATGAACCGAACCAGGTGACAAAAAAACAAATGGATGCATGGATAAAGGATTTTGACTCATGGGACGTATGCGATCAGTGTTGTATGAATTTGTTTGATAGAACACCCATGGCATGGGATAAGGCAATAGAGTGGACGAATCGCGAAAAAGAATTTGAAAAGCGCGCTGGCTTTGCCTTGATGGCGTGCCTGGCATGGCACGACAAGGAATCGCTGGACAAAAAGTTTTTAGTCTTACTGCCGGCGATAAAACGGGAGGCGGATGACGATAGAAACTATGTTAAAAAGGCGGTCAATTGGGCGTTAAGGAATATTGGAAAACGGAATTTAAATTTAAATAAGAAGGCAATTGAAACTGCAAAAGAGATTCAAAAAATGGATTCAAAAAGTGCAAAGTGGATTGCTTCTGATGCAACCCGGGAGTTAATGAGTAAAGCGGTTCAAGAAAGATTGCAAAAAAGATGTAAATAAAGAATACGGCATAGGTTAGGCGATGTTGTGATATAATTTAACCTATTAAAGTAAATAGTATTTTTCTAATAAGATTAGGAAGGTATACATGAAGGGAAAAAATTCAAGCAAAAATAGACAACTTTTGATTAAAGTTTTAATACGATTCGTATTATCAATTATTCTTATAGGTCTCATTGTTTTTCTTCCAGCAGGATCAATAAAGTTTTGGGAAGCATGGGTATATTTTGGCATATTATTTATTCCTATGATTTTTGTTTTGATATATCTTTTAAAGAACGACCCGGAATTATTAGAACGTCGAATGAAAATGAAAGAAAAAGAAGAACCTCAAAAAGTATTCGTTATGCTTTCCATCTTAGTCTTTCTTATAGCCTTTATTATTCCTGGATTTGATTATCGTTTTGAATGGTCTGAGGTTCCGCTTATAGTAATTATAATTGCTGATTTATTTATTTTTATAGGATATTTGCTATTCTTTTTGGTGTTAAAAGAAAATACCCATGCTTCCAGAATTATTGAAGTAGAAAAAGGTCAGAAAGTAATATCCACAGGTCCATATGCAATTATCCGTCATCCCATGTATATAGCTGTATTAACGATGTACGTTTTAAGTCCGTTAGCACTTGACTCATACTGGGCAGTATTGGCTGTTCTTCCACTACCGGTATTAATTATTTTACGAATTAAAAATGAAGAAAAAATACTTATAGATAAACTTCCTGGATATAGGGAATATAGCCAGAAGGTAAAATATCGGTTATTACCATATATATGGTAATATTAAATGAAGATATGTTACGATTTCGCCTAACAGCAGGTTTGCTACTTCGGCTTACCGATCTTCATCCAAGATTAGAAATCAAAATGGAAAATGACCAAAACAAATTAGAACAATTTTTAAACAATTTAGAAGGTGAAGTCGTATCACTAATTCCAAACATTAAAAAAACATCCTTATCTCAAATTTATGGAGTTACTAGTAAAATTGATTTTCTGCTTATTATCGAAAAAATGAAATAACCCTTATGAATTAGATGAGTATTTTAATTTGCGATTTAGAATAAATCGGGATATGTCAAATTTTCTTAGATAATTAATATTTTACTTTTAAATTAGATAAATAGGGAAGGTGTACAAGCTCAATAATCCGGTAACTTTTAGCGCAAAACCTATCGGACCTGAGGATTTTTTTAACCGGATGGTTGAAACTTTAGGTATTATTATAGATAGACATCCCAAAGGAAGCCCTCGTAAAAGGGAAAGCTAAACCATGGAAAAAATAGAATGTGTTGTCCCTATTTTAATTAACGTTCTTTCAGCCTGTCTATAAATAGAAAAAAGGAGGTAATTTATTATGGCTCAGAATGATGATGTTAAAGTGTTGAAATTCGCTTTGATGTTAGCTGCAATTGTATCATTGGTCTATGGACTCGGTTTTTTACTTATCCCTAGTACACTAGTCAAGTTATCAGGTGGTAACCTCGTTGAAGCTAGTTGGTTGCGCTGGCCAGGAGGGGTTATTATTGCCTGGGCGATTGGCACTCTAATGGTTTTTAGTAAACCTGAAAAACAGAATATCTTTGTGACATCCTTAACCTTAGCCCACTTGCTCTCTGGTTTAGGATTATTATACAGTTGGATGATGCAGGAATATACTGGAGCCACCTGGTTTGTTGCGATACCAACCTGTCTTCTTTTAATCCTATCCGTTCTTCTCTTTTGGGGTCGCAATCAGGCTAAAGGGATCCTTTAATAAAGACAAAAGGTGATGCATTTTAGTACTCAGGAAGATATTTATACGTTTTTTCAAATTATTTCTATTTTATTAAATTATTGAAAAACTAAGCAATTAGTAAATTGATAAAAGGCGGGCTGAAAGAGCATCTTAATTTGTAATTTTATAAAAAGTTAATTATTCTAAATAGTAGTGTAATAGTAATATAAGTAAAGTAACTCAGATTCCATTAAAATAATTATTTAAAGAGTTAAGTAAATCCCTATTTATCCAGCCCTCTTTTTTCATCACAATACTTATCTTGCCCCATAGAAGCACGCTTTCAGACAGCAATCTGTGGAGTCAGATAATAACTAGCCCTTTGGCCTTTTGGTGAAAGGCTTTTCTATTTTTTATGATATTATTTTTAAGAAGAAGGATTTTTAATATAAAGAATCGAATATAATAGTAAAACTCTCCTTATTATTATCCTAACATTTGTATATAAAATAAAATTAAGGAAAAAACTCTTAGAGCTTTAAAGGAAAAAAAGTAAATAGTAACATTTTTTCCTAAATTTCGTATTATATATTTAATAAAATATTAATAATCTTTCGATATTTTATAATTTACAGACTATAATCATAGTTTCATAACTCCCCATCAGGTCGAGATGGGGTAAACTATTTATGAAATACAAGGCACACTTAAATTCCCTTTATAAGTAAGCAGTTTAAGGGACTATTTAAACATAAATTATGTTAAATAACTTCGCAAAGTTAAGTAAATATCTTTAAAAAATAAATGAAATGAGGTAAATCTATAATGATAAAGAAACTTTATAGGTCAAAAAAAGATTCTATGATTGCTGGTGTTTGTGGAGGAATTGCGGAATATTTTGATGTTGATTCTACTTTGATTAGGTTATTAGCGGTAATAGTGGCCCTTTTAGGAGGCGCAGGAGTTGTTGTCTATATTATTGCCTGGATTATAGTTCCCCAAAAGCCCGAACAAGTTTCTGATGATAAGTTTGATAAAAGAGAGGAGTCTAAAGAAAAGATTAAAAAAGAGGCAGAAGAAGTAGTAAAAGAAGTAAAAGAGTAAAAAAAATTTTTAAGGATGATTGGATATAAAGGTTGAAGATAGCATAAAACGTATGGTGTGTAGCGTTTATTGCAGAAGGCAATTATATGTTTAGCAGCTGGTTCTCTGGTTAAATGAATTGGTGAATTGAAAAATTATTATTAAAATAAATGGTTAAGTATTTAAATATAACGACCATCCACTATTTTATAACCAATAATCAAATTGGCAAAGTGGACAATTATTAAATAATTGGAGGAGTAAATTGATGAAAAAAATTAATTATCTATTCGGTCTTTTACTATTATTTATAGGAGTACTATTAATATTAGCAAACTTTGGGGTAATAAAAATTGGTTGGGATAATTTATGGCCATTGTTTTTATTAATACCCGGAATTGTTTTTGAATTGAGTTATTTTATTTACAGGAAGGATGCAGGTCTTCTGGTTCCCGGAGGAATACTCATTACTTATGGCCTCTTATTTTCAGTTAATGTCATCTATGGTTGGCATTTAATGGAAAATTTATGGCCCATATTTCCCCTGGGGGTAGCAATAGGTCTATTACAGCTTTTTCTTTTTGGAGGACGAGAGAAGGGACTCTTAATTCCCGTAGGAATATTGGGAGTTATTTCTCTATTTTTTCTAATTAATAATTTATTATTTGTTGATTTTAGACTCCTAGCAGGAATTTTATTAATGCTAATCGGGATATGGGTTATCTTTAAAAAGTAAATCGAATAATAGAACATAAGAGTCGATGATTCTTGAAATAAATAGGAGCATATCCCATTTTCTTAGACAATTAATATTTTACTTTGAAGTTAGATAAATAGAGAAGGGGTGCCAGATTAATAATCCGGTAACTTTTTACATAAAACCTGAGGTAAGGAAACCTAACGAAGCACTTACTTTACTTTACCTCAAACGATTAAGCATTTTGCGATACACGAGTTCTATTGTTAGGTGGAGTAGGATAAATGGAGATATTTGATTTTCTTAAATATTTACACAACGAATGTATCCGTCTTTCGGAGCCTATCTCTTTTGATAAAAAACAAACCAGGCACATATATTTGGTCTGCCTTTACGGTACTCTGATTGAACTGGCGGGTAGCCTAATTGTGCTAATAGAGAGTAAACGTAAACGTGGAGTTCCTATAATTTTTCGATCATTTTTAGAAGCTTATATAGATTTCATAAATCTGCATGAAAAGGCAGAATATAGCTATAACATGGATGCTGGTAATCACGAGCAGTGGATTAAAGTGTTGAAAAAAGCAAAGTATAAACCCAATAATCAATATCTTAAAAGTATTTCAAAGATAAATAATTTAGATGAGCAAATACAAGAGCATGAAAAAGAATTCGTGGATCTAAAGAATAAAGGATACAACTCATTAAATATTTTTCAACGATTTGAGAAAGCAGGTATGCAGGATGAATACCACTCTTTGTATAATATTTTAAGTAATGATACTCATAGCAATATTCGTGCTCTTATAAATCATAACTTAGAAATACACGAAATTGACTTCAGGGTAATCTATTATAAAGATGAGCCCTTAGATGATTTTCTTGTGTATATCGATTCAACAGTCGGACCTCTAATAAATACTTCACTAAAAATTCATAGTTTTTTCAAGACGAGTTCAATTACTGAGATCGAAAAACTGGCCAAAAAGGTAGATGAGATAAGAAATCGATACTAATTTTAATATAGTTAAATCTTTAAGATTATTTTTTGAAAATACTTTTTATTGCATTTAGAATAAATAGTCACACTCCATTTTTCTAGCTAATTAATATGTTACTTTTAAATCAGATATATAGGGAAGGTGAGCCAGGTCGATGATTCTATAATTTTTAGCGGAAAACCTATGGAGTCTGAGGAGTTTCTTACCCAGATAGTTGAGACTTTAGGTATTATTATGGATAGGTATCCTAAAGGAAGACCTTGTAAAACGGAAAGCTAAACCATGAAAAAATAGGATGTGTTCATATTTAAATTAATTAAAGGGGACTTAAATTATGAAAAAGAAATATTTCTTTGTAATTTTATTTTTGATATTAGCCATATTTTTAGTAGGTTGTAACGGGGTAGTAACTCCCGCTACAGATGAAGCAAAAATAAAAAGCGTTCTCTATGATTATTGCCTTGCTTTAAACGATCAAAATTGGAGTAAAGCCAAGAGTTATTGTATATATGGATCAGATGTATATTATAGTATTTGTCTTAAAGAGGACATCATTAATACTTTGTATTTGTACTGTAATATTGTAACCTTAACTTATTATATAGATATTATTAATATTGATATCGGTGGGAATTATGCGCAGGTTTATGTTCATACAACATCTCTTATCACTGCGTGTGGATATTATGAAACTTATGATCAGTATGAGTATGGTAATTTGCAAAAAGTCGGTAACAGCTGGAAGTTGTATTAGTCCATATAAAAGGTTAGACAGCAAATACGGTAAGAACGAACATGGATTAGATAGTTAAAAATCTTTTGAGATAAGAGGGCTTAAATTATGAAAAAAATAATTATTATATCTATAATTGCGTGTTGTTTATTAAGTTTTATGGAAATTTCTTGTTTGGCTGAAAAACCTATGAGTCCCGGGGAATATTGGACTGGTCTTACAAAATTAGATAGGAATGGTGTTAAAATATCTGAGTTGGTTAAAAAAAATTATATAAGGGGAATTGGGAAGGGTATTTTATCAACGGTGACAATAATTGATTTAAATGAACTGGATTTTGACAAAATATGTGATCACGCTAATTTTGTATTACAATATAACGAAGAAATTATGAAAATTATGGATGATTTATATAAAGATCCCGCTAATGTTAATATTAAACTTGATTGGATGTGTCTAATTGCTTACAGTAAATTAAAAGGTGAGGATGTAGAATTATTAATAAAGGATGGAAGGACATTGGGATTATTGCCTGATTTATAAGAAGAATCAAAAGACAATTGGTAAATTAAAAGTCGAAGATATAGAACCATTATTAAGAGAGTTAAGAGAAAAAGCATTACCTTAAAATAAATTCTATACAAACGATAACCCCAATCAATCAAATTGTTCCTTTATTTGCCTATATTTGATAACCACAGCATGAGTTTTAAATATTTGATAGTGGAATCCATATTATTCTACATATTAATTAAATAAAATAAAAAAATACTTACTAAAGGCCTTGCAACAAAAGAGCAGGGGTTTTTTGTTGGATTACAAAAAATAGACATCGAAATTTCGTTTTTAAGGGGGCTTTTTTCAAAATAGGCACAATCATAAGGGGCAAGTCAAATATTCTTCATATACGCAGTATACGAGTGTTTTTCAAAATGCTACTAAGCCTTTGTTTGTAAGGGTTACGGCGCTTTTTATGAATTATTATTTATAGTGTAAATATAGTAATATATATAATAATTATAGTTTATTTATAGTTTTTGTAGCGGGAAAAGGGGGAATATTGCATAGGAATAGCGTATAGTTATTAAAATCAGTCGTTAGTCGTTGGTATTTAGAATTTAGTTAAGAAAGAAATAAAAGATTTTGGTTATAATCTAGGGAAGAAATAATAAAAAAGTAAAAGGAAATACAAAAAGAAATACAAAAGATGGATTCCCGCCTGCGCGGGAATGACATAAGTGATAGGGGGTTCGGAGAATTTTATATTTTTTTTCAATTTTACAACGTCCTATAATATATCTTATGTAAAGTAGACAA
>Ga0209386_1001274_pt1 | contig 10348 bp, 12 predicted proteins | sample NGEPertwo_FD_184510 | JGI IMG/M metagenome (GOLD analysis project Ga0209386, IMG submission 184510) | Arctic peat soil microbial communities from the Barrow Environmental Observatory site, Barrow, Alaska, USA - NGEE Permafrost154B-two... | ecosystem: Environmental > Terrestrial > Soil > Wetlands... | reverse complement strand
CCGACCCATTGTCCGCCCCCTTTTTCTCCTTATAGAGCTTTGATAGCTGAAAGTTCAGCTTCGAGCTGTGCAGGGTTTTCAAAGCGTATTGCATAAAAACCAATCTTTTTGGCCGCGATGACGTTTATTAAATTGTCGTCGATAAAGATCGTATTGGCAGCTTTTAACTGGTACCTGTCAAGCAACAGATGGTAAAGCCGTTCGTCGGGTTTTACCATTTTTTCTTCTCCCGAAACCACAATACCATCGAATGCTTTAAAAAACGGGAATCTTTCGTAAGCAATATCTATAGTTTCTGCCGACCAGTTTGTGAGGCCATAGACTTTGTACTTCTCTTTTAGTTTGTACAAGATCGAAACTGTTTCGGGGAACTCACCTTTAAGCATTGTCTCCCACTTGTCGTAGAAAAGTTGAATCAAATGATGAAACTCAGGGAATCTCTTTTGCAATAATTGAGTGCCTTCAACTAAAGTCCGCCCTTTATCCTGTTCCAGGTTCCACTCATCGGTGCAAACGGTACGAAGGAAGTGTTCCATTTCGTTTGCATCCTGAAAATAATCACGGTAAAGAAATCTTGGATTCCATTCAACCAAAACACCGCCGAAATCAAAAATTACATTTTCTATTTGCATTATCTTAAAGATCTTTAAAAAGTATAATTATAACTGAACCTGCTATCATGATAGCCGTACCTATTAATTTTTTACGAATATCTTTTTCCTGGAAGAGCCGGTGGCCAAGCAGTACGCTGACGATCGTAGAAAGTTGAAAGAGCGACAACGCATATCCAACCGGCATATGATCGAAGGTGTAATTGGTCGTAAACTGCATCGTTCCAACGCAGACGATCAGAAAGAAGTATTTCCTTACATTTGATCGGTCTACTTTCCTGATTTCCCTTTTCAAATCGAGCCGGTAAACAAACAGGAGGAGAAACGAAAACAGTGCGCCAAACCAGCACCAACTCACAAAAGCCAGCGTTACGGACGAAGCCAGAATTATTTTCTTTATAAATACAGCCTCGATCGCTGAAAGTATCATCGCACCAATCCGGTATTGTATTTCACTTTTTTTGAGTAAAGCCCACGTGAACCGCTCTTCGGTGGTATCCAACACAAAATAGCTTCCATAAATGATGAAGGCGATGCCCATAATTCCCCAGAGATTTGGTATTTCATGCAACAGAAAAATTGCAGTAACAAGGCCGATCACTGACTTGTATGAATTAATGGGGCCGAGTATCGAGAGGTCCCCTTTTTGCAGCGCCTTCACCAGGAACCCATTTCCCAAAGTTCCTGTAATTCCACCCAGAATCGAATAAATCCAAAACTGCCGGGGTAACTCCTGCCATTGTATATTTATCACAATAAAAAGGCAGAAGAAGGACAACAGCAGGTAAGTCAGGAAATTGATCAGTAACGGGTGATTGTCTTTTGTGAGCTGTTTTTGAAAGACGTTCCCAAACGGATTGGAAATGATTCTCAATAAAACAGCGCCGGTGGTTAAAAAAGTATCGATCATTACTGATGTTATATTGCATTGCCATCAGATACTGAAGCGACTTATAAATTTAAGCTCAATATATTCAGACCGGGCGAAGATCGGATTTTTTTAGCATTTGCGTACAACCAAAGCACAAATGTTTGTTGTATAAAAAAGTGTCGTTGATGCGTTTCAGTACATCGTATGCTATTCTACTGCTATTTGCCCTCATCTTCGTTGACGGTTTTATTCTCAGTTTTGTATTCATCAATCTGGCTTAACAGTTCCATTGACTTTACCAGAGGATTCCATTCTATTCCGGTAATCAGAAGGCGAAACCATTTTTTATCCCGATTCTCAAACTTGATATTAAAGAATAGCCAAATCGCCGCAAAAACAAAAGCAAGTGTTACACTTCCTGAAATTAACCATTGAAAGACATTCCATTCCTGGAACATAACTTCATTCCACCAAAATGTTGTCCAAACGGGAAGCTGAAGAAAAAGGAGGCGGGAAATCCACAGTGTCGTTGATTTCAACCGGACCAGTTTCTCCTGCGTTGCCAATACCGGTTCACTGATATCGACCTGGTAAATGAGAATAAGCTGGTAGAGATAGATTCCAATCGCCACTTTGTTAAGCAATACAATGATTCCTGCTGAAACCAGGAAAAATGGACTTGCAACGTGAAATAAATTAATAATTAACGTATCAAGAAAGCCAACCCATGCGATGCCTGCTAAAACGATGAAGATTTTCATCGGTTTCATCGATGACAGGAATGACTGCACCTTTATTTTGGTGATATCTTCTGCATTCTTCTTGTTGAATCGCAGGTTTTCTTCCAGCTTTTTGTCGTATGATTTCCAAAGATTGATAATTTCTGTGTCTTCCATTTTTATTCAGTTTATTCCGGCAGTTACCGGGATGAAAATTTTTGTCTTAAAAGGATCTTGATTCTTCCGATTTTAGTCGCCACATTGGATTCCGAAATTCCAATGATTTCGGCAATTTCCTTGTGGCTTTTTTCTTCGAGATAAAGCAACATTAAGGCTTTATCCAACTCTTTTAACTCAGCAATGAATTGCTGTAACAGCCCGATATTTTCGTCTGTTTCGTTGATCACATTCGTATCCGCAAAATTCAGAATCCCGTCCGTTAACGGATTGGAAGCTTGCTTTCGGCGGTTTTCCTTCCGGTAAAAAGAGATCGCGACATTTAAGGCGATGCGGTAGATCCAGGTGGAATATTTGTATTGGTCGTTGAAGCGCCCAAACGATTTCCACAACTGCACAACTATTTCCTGAACAAGGTCTTTCCGATCTTCTCCGTCTTTGCAATAGGAGTTTGCAACTTTAAAGAGAATGCCTTTGTTCGATTCAATAACTGTAAGAAATAGTTTCGGTTTATCAGTTGAATTCATTCCTATCCGGTTGTCAAAATTGTGAATGCCGCCATGGTGATTGTTCCCATTTTAATTTCTTTGTTTTCCATTTGAATAATAATTAAGCGTTCAACTTTTTGTTTGCTTTATTATTCGCACAAAGGTTATAAAAATCACAACGGGGATGGAAAAAATATCAATAATGAATGCCACCAAATCACAAAAACGCCAAATTTCACCAAAGTTAAAATAGTAAGTATAAGCTTTGGTGAAATTTGGTGACCTGGAGATTTGGTGGCAAAAATTGCATTTCATCTTTACTAATTAGTTAAGGTCTGCTGAAAATCTAATACATTTTTGATATACAGCAATACATTCAGAGTTTTTTAATAAAAAATGCAAGCTTCTTGAAAAAATTTAATATCCCTTGCACTTCATTTTCTTCTTTGAACCAAAAAATCCTGAAGGGATTTAATTTGAATAACCCCCAATGAAATTGGGGGAGAAGTATCCATTTACAATCTGAACCCTGAAAGGGTTCAATATCTATATTTTAAAAATGTTCAACCCGCTTTGGGGTTGACGTCGCGTTATGTCCATTTCCCCCAGTTCCGTAAACTGCACTGGGGGTTATTAAAATTTAACCACTTCGTGGTATAAAAATAGTTTTTCAGCAGATCCTAATTAAAAAGCCTGTAACAAAAAAATGCTGTCGCTTTCATGCAACAGCATTTTAACGCTATCAATAAATGATTGAATCTATCGTGATTTAAAAGGTCATGGGAACTTCCATCAATAAAAATTCTGCATTGGAATCAGCCATGATTGACAGCTTTTCAACATCCCATATTCCAAATCCATCACGGGATGTTAAAGGCTGGTCGTTAATCGTTACATCACCATTCAGGATAAAGGCATAAACGCCGTTGCCCTTTGCTTTTATAGTGTATTCGGCACTGATCCCCTTGTCGAATTTTCCAAGATGAAACCATGCTTTCTGGTGAATCCAGACGCCGGCATCATCGGGATCGGGAGAAAGAACCTGTTGCAGTTTATTGTGACGATCCTCTATGTTTAGTGTAACCTGGTCGTAACGTGGTGTTACATTTTTCTTGTCTGGAAACACCCAAATCTGAAGGAACTTCACCTTTTGGTCCTTGTTTTTATTGTATTCACTGTGAAATATTCCAGTGCCTGCACTCATTACCTGTATATCGCCATGCCTTATTACCGATACAGTGCCCATGCTGTCTTTGTGTTCCAGGTCGCCTTCAAGGGGAATCGAAATGATTTCCATATTGTCGTGCGGATGTGTTCCAAAGCCCATGCCGGCATCTACCGCATCGTCATTCAACACACGTAATGCGCCAAAATGCATTCTTTCAGGATTGTTATAGTTTGCAAAACTGAAGGTATGCCTGCTGTGAAGCCAACCGTGGTTTGCATCACCACGCGTTTCAGCTTTATGAAGAACTGTATTTGTCATGATATCTATCTTTTCTTGTTAATATTGTTTAATAAAAGTGGCCTGATATGGCTTCGGGAAAATATACTTCCGATCATCTAAACATCATTTTGTACTTCAGTCAATCCTGTTGAAAACGGTAAATTCATATCAGGATTGTTTAATCAATTCCACGTCACAACTGATCCTTACATCGTCGCTTACCAATACGCCACCGGCGTCCAGCGTCGCGTTCCAGTTCAATCCCCAATCTTTCCGGTTAATTTTTCCGTTGATTGTAAAACCAGCCTTTTCATTACCCCATGGATCTTTCATCACGCCACCAAACTCAACATCCAGCTTTATTTGTTTGGTGATTCCCTTAATTGTAAGATCGCCGTACAACGTATAACTACCGTCGTTATCCACTTTCTCGTAGGTGTTGCCTGTAAAACTTATCTGTTTGTGATTCTCGACATCGAAGAAATCGGCACTTTTCAAATGTGCGTCACGATCGACAACTCCAGTTTCAATCGAAGCCGGGTTTAACCAGAAATCAATTTCGGATGTCATAAAATCTTCGCCCGTGGTGTAAATGCTCGCATCAAATTCTTTGAATACCCCTTTTACATTGGTAATCATCAGGTGTTTTACCTTGAATGAAATTTCGCTATGTGTCGGGTCAATACCCCATTTTGTTTTTACTGTGCTTTCCATGATTGTATGTTTTTAATTTATTTTTAACATCACAAAAGTAGGGTAGCGAGCAAGGCCGGAAAATGGATAAACTACGGAATCGATGGTATAAATCAAGGGTAATCGCCAAAAGAGCATTCGGTCGTTCCTTTTATTGCCTATAATGTTAAGCTTTCCTTGAATTCCTGAAGCGATTGGCCTGCGTTAGCTTTGAAAAATTTGCTGAAATGCGAAGGATCTTCGAACCCGAGTTCGAAACCAATCTCCTTGCCGCTCTTCCCGGTGAATATTACCATCCGTTTAGCCTCGAGCATCAGCCTTTTTTGAATAAACTCTTTAGCAGGTAAATTAACGGAAGATTTGATCACCTCATTCAGGTAGTTGGGCGTAACAAAGAGTGTCTCGGCATAATATTTTACCTGGTGTTTTGTGCTGAATTGCTTTTCGACAAGTTCTTTAAAATTCCGCACTAGCGTCTTGCTTACTTCAATGTTCTGCAGGTTGCTCCCCGGCAACAGCGAACAATGACCATTGCATTCGATCAGGAATAGTTTTAAATACGCGCCAATGGTTTCTAAATACAAGTCGTCTTTTGAATTAAAAGCAGCCAGCATCTGGTCAGCAAAGATTTTTAATTTGGAAGCCATTACCTCTGCAATCGGTAGCGGGGGCGTTTCGTCGATCTTTTGGAATAATTTCAGATTTGATATGAAATCATTGCGGATGCTGCTCTTTTCAAGAAATTCGGAGGTGAAAAGTATTACAAAGCCCGTCGGGTTCGGATCTGAAATTATTTGATGAACCTGTCCCGGACTTACAAAAAAGAGTTGATCCGGAAGGATGTCGTATTCCTTAAAGTCAATAATGTGCTTTCCTGTAGCATTTACCGGCCAGATCACGGTATAGTAATTATGCGTATGCGGATTGTCTGCAATTCCTCCCAGAGCTTTGTCGATTTCCTCCATTGTTTTAATAACAAAGGGGGCAGGAGCTCCATTGTAAATCAGGTCGAGACTGTATATTTTTTCTTTATCCGGCATTGTTGTTTTTAAGGTGAAAAACAAAAACAGGCGTATAATAGTTTTTACATTTCTGACTTTAACAAAAATAGCGTAAAAGATCTGCATTATTCAGGTTGCCGGTTCTATTTGATCCATACTGTTTGATTGGCATCAGGCATTTGCCCCGATATTCAGCCGCTAATTCTTCTGAACCAGCAGGGTAATGACCAAATCTTCAGGTTTGGATTCAACGCCGTTTTTCGGGTACGGTTTGGCATCCACAATCTGAATGGAAAATCCTTCTGGTTCTATTTGTTTGTCTTTTAGTACCGTATGAAGTTCAATAAGATGCTTGGTCCCGTTATAGGTCCATTCACCTTTCAGAAAAACTTCGCCCGACCAAACACATTCTACTCCTTCCGGACAACGCGAATCAGTGATCTCTTTAATAAGTAAAGTGTATTGCCCGTCAGTTGAAAAATAGAGCTGGTTAATACGAAAAGTTGATTCCTTGCCAATTGTAAATGTTTGGTTCGTAGTTAATTTATCGCAACCGGTTGCAATGAACAGGGTCAGAATCAATAAATACTTTACTACGTTAAAAAGTTCCATGAGAAGTAATAAATGCGTATTTAAATAGTTTTTTTTAATGGCCGTTATCGAATTCTTCCTGATAAACCGGAGCTCATCCCATTTTTATTTAGATGGGAAAACGCCTGATTTGGTTGTGTAAATGTATAACTAACTAGCCACCGCTATTTGCTTCAATTCCAAATTCCTGAAAAATAGCAACAGCTCGCAATTGTGCTGCTGAAGTGGGTTCTTCGAGGAGTCTGAAATCTTCGGGCCGACCTAATTTCCCGTATTTGTTTTGGGCAATTTTATGGTAGGGAAGGAGATTCACCATTTTCTTTTGACCCGAAAGTGATGAAATAAATCGCGCAGTAGAAGTAATATTTTCGATATCGTCGTTTACGTTTCCAATCAGCGGAATCCGGATAATGATATTTGCCCCGCTTTCGGCCAGAGCCTGCAGGTTTTCGAGGATCTTTTCGTTGGGAACACCTGTCCATTTTTGATGCCTTTCCGAATCCATCATCTTGAGATCGTATAGAAAAAGATCGGTACGTTTGGCTACTTCCAACAGGAGGTCGGTATTGGCCAGTCCTGCGGTGTCAACGGCCCTATGAATACCCCGCCGGCCACATTCGTCGAGAAATTCAATCAGGGAATCGGAATGGAGTAAAGGTTCTCCTCCTGAGAAGGTTACCCCACCACCTGAATGATCAAAGAAGATGCGCTCTTTTTCGATCTCATCCATTATTCCGGCGATTGTATATGGTTTGCCCGATAGCTCGATGGCTTTTGTGGGGCAGACTTCGGCACAATTACCACATAGTTTGCAAAGACCGATGTCTGTAACAATCCCTTCGTAAGTCAGGATCAATGCCTTTTGGCTGCAAGCCATCACACAGGTTCCGCATTTGATGCATTTAGCGGGTGCATACATCCTTTCGGTTTCAGCCGAAATGCCTTCAGGATTGTGGCACCATGCGCAGTTGAGGTTACACCCTTTCAGAAAGATCACGATCCGGATTCCAGGACCATCGTTGATCGCGTAGCGTTTGATATCGAAAATCAGCGTTTCGGACATAAATAAGTAAATTAGACCTGTCAGGTCTATATGACAAATTAAATGGAATTATTCTCTGTCCGCTCAATCACTTCCTGCTGCAGATCGGCGTTCATGTCGTTGAAATAGTCGCTGTAACCAGCCATCCGAACCATCAGGTCTTTATAATCCGAAGGACATGCCTGCGCTGCAAGCAATGTGGCTGTATCGACAATGTTGAACTGAATATGGTGGCCTCCAAGCGTGAAATAACTCCGGACCAGTTGCCCGAGCTTTTTGATGTCTTCGTCTTTTCGAAGCAAACTTGGCAGAAAACGTTGGTTTAACAGCGTTCCCCCCGATTTCACATGATCGAATTTGGTCAGTGATTTCACAACAGCAGATGGTCCGTGAGTATCGGCACCATGCGAGGGAGAAGTTCCGTCCGAAATGGATTTTCCGGACAGGCGCCCGTTCGGAGTGGCTCCCATTGCCTTCCCAAAATAGACGTGACAGGTGGTCGACAACATATTCAGGTGATACTTTCCTCCCGGTTTGATATTGGGTTTTCCGTCGATCGCTTCGACGAGATCGTTGTATACCTTCACCGCAATTGAATCGGCAACGTCATCATCATTTCCGAAGAAAGGAGTCCGGTTCATAATTGTTTGACGCAGCACTTCCTCTCCTTCAAAGTTATTCAGAACCGCTTTCAATACGCGGTCCATATCAAAAGTATGATCTTCGAAAACATGTTTCTGAAGAGCGGCGAGACTGTCAGTAACAGTTCCCAGTCCGCAACACTGAATATAGCTTGTGTTGTAACGCGGACCGCCATCGTAATAGTCTTTGCCGCGGCTCACACAGTCGTCGATCACCACCGAGAGGAAAGGTGCGGGGGCATATTTGGCAAACATCCGGTCGATGTAATTACTTACCTTCATCTTTAATTCAACCACGTAATGGAGCTGTTTCAAAAAAGCGGTATAAAGTTGTGTGTAGCTTGCAAAAGTGCATGGATCGCCTGTAGCAGGTCCAACACGGATGCTTGTAACCGGATTGATCCCGTTGTTAAGGGTTACTTCCAGAATTTTGGGAACATTCAGGTAACCCGTAAGCAAATAGGCCTCCTTGCCAAAGGCACCCACTTCAATGCAGCCGCTGCATCCTCCCTCGCGCGCATCCTGGAGCGATTTCCCCTGGCGCAGCAATTCGAGAATATAGACATCAGGATTAAAAACCGATGGATAACCATGTCCCTGGCGGATCACACGCGTGGCAGCATTCAGAAATTTGTCGGGCGTTTTGGTGCTGATGTGAACCGAACTTCCGGGCTGCAAAATGTGCAACTCCTCAATCACTTCGAGCATAATATACGAAACCTCGCTTGTCCCGTCGCTTCCGTCGCTTTTTACACCACCGATGTTGATGTTCGTAAAATCGTTGTAGGTTCCGCTTTCGCGAGCTGTGATTCCGACTTTAGGTGGTGCTGGATGGTTGTTGACTTTTATCCAGAAACAGGAAATTAACTCTTTGGCCTGATCGCGTGTGAGGGTTCCTTCAGCAATTTCGCGATAATAAAAAGGTGCCAGGTGCTGGTCGAAATGACCCGGATTCATCGCATCCCAGCCATTCAATTCGGTAATTGTACCAAAGTGTACAAACCAGTACATCTGTATAGCTTCCCATAGATTACGTGGTGCATTGGCCGGAACCCAACGGCAAACTTCTGCAATCTTCAGCAGTTCTGCTCTCCGGATCGGATCAGGTTCTTTTTTAGCGAGTTCTTCTGCGAGGTCGGCATGGCGTTCGGCAAACAGGATCACTGCATTGCATGAGATATCCATCGCTTTCCACTCTTCGGCTTTATCGGTCGCCTCAGGATCGTTCAGGTAGTCAAGCGCAGCAAGATTGACCGCGATTTCGCGCTTGTAATCGAGCATCCCTTTTTGATAGATCTTCCCGTCAAGTGCGGTATGCCCCGGCGCGCGTTGCTCCATAAATTCGGTAAACATACCTGCTTCATAGGCCGCTTTCCATTCCGGCGGAACATGACTAAAAATCCGTTCACGCTGGGTTTTCCCTTCCCAATAAGGAATTACTTCGCGGGCATAGGTATCAATATCTTCCTGGCTGATTGTATAACGCTGCAATTCGCGTGTATTCAAGACATTTAGATCTTCAATGCTGTGGCAGGTCAATTCCGGAAAGGTGGGAATGCATTTGGGCCTGGGTCCTCGTTCGCCGAGAATCAGTTCGCCTTCGCCAAAATAGATGGCTTTCTTCCGGCAGTGATCGAGGAAGTTGGCTGCCCTCAACACGGGGACAGAAAGTTTCCCGAAGTTCTCGCGGTAAAAAGCTGTTTCGTGCAGCGCCCGTTCGATCGATAACGTTGGTACGGCTTCAACACTCAGTTTGCGAAGTTTCTGAATGCGTTCGTTCATTCCCGGGCCAATGAGATTATTTTTGGATGGATAGAAATTGCCTTCTGTTGATGCTGCTCTTTCAGGAGTTTCTTCATGCAAGATTATTTTCTCGAACATGGCTTTCCGGTTTTAAAATGGTTGAAATATGAAATTAACTGGATTCTGATCTGTTAAATCAATAGTTCGTTCAAAACTTAGTTATTTATCTGAATTACAGTAAAATAACTGATTATTTAATAGTTTAATATCGCGGGAATTTGTATCTTTAAAGTATTAATTACCAGTTAATTACTTTGATTATGG
>Ga0209386_1001273_pt1 | contig 10350 bp, 9 predicted proteins | sample NGEPertwo_FD_184510 | JGI IMG/M metagenome (GOLD analysis project Ga0209386, IMG submission 184510) | Arctic peat soil microbial communities from the Barrow Environmental Observatory site, Barrow, Alaska, USA - NGEE Permafrost154B-two... | ecosystem: Environmental > Terrestrial > Soil > Wetlands... | reverse complement strand
GATTTCCCTGTGGTTGAAAATAATTTTATGCGAATTTTCGAAGAGCTGAAATGCCTTGGAAATTAAGAAAAAACTTGTATTCAGGTATGATTTAGTAGTATAATTTTGTTTTCACTATAGAATATGAAATACTTACCGTTAATCAATTTTATCTTTTAAAAGAAGAGGAGAATGATGGAGACTGCAGTCGAATTAGAAGTATTAAATGATGATCTGCTTGGTCAGTTTGAAAAAATTCTTTCTATAGCCGCAATTATATTTAACGAAGAGAAAATTTTATATTTTAATGGAATCTGTAAAAGAACGCTAGGGTATGAAGAAAGCAGCTATTTAAAAGATGGTTTTAGCAATCTCGAGAATTTTAGTGAGGATGAAGATTTAAAAGAGTATGTTCGTGGAATTCTGGAAAAACCAAGAAATCTGGACAAAGTCGAAATGAAAGTGTTTGGTAAAAACAAACGTGAAATATGGGTGGAATTCAGAGGCAAGGTTATCTTGTATAATAACCAAAAGAGCATTTTTGCACAATTGATCGATATTACTGAGAAAAAGAATGCTGAATTCAATTTGTCACGGCTTTCTAAATTAAGAGATCTGATGCTTGAAGTGACTCAGTCCATATTGGAAACAGAAGATATAGACCATATGCTGGAATTAATTTTGACAAATTCTTTAAAGGCTTTTGAAAAAAGTGCATTGGGAACAATTCTTGTCAAAGAAGATGATTATTTTAAAGTGGCGGCCTCTATCGGTTTCGCTGATGGCATAGAAGATTTTAAACTGCTGGCTGAAGAATCTTTTCTTTCAAAAGCAACGAATGGAAAGATGAATCGGATTGTAAATATTGGAGATCTGAGTGTCTATGATAATTATTATTCTTTTACGACAGTTTTTGGTGAAGAAAAGTTTATAAAATCTACGCTCACAGCTCCGATTTTTATTAAAGGAAGTTTATTCGGGACTATAAATATAGACTCCATTGATACTAATGGTTTTGATCAAGAGGATTTCAAGACGATGGAATTTATAAGAAGTAATGTGGAAATTGCCGTTTCAAATCATATTTCATATAAAGAGAAGGCTTTTTTAGCTAACTTTGACAGTCTGACAAATCTCTATAACCGTTATTATTTTGAAGAAAATTTTAACGGCATTAAGGACAAGGCAATCAGGTATAATGATTTTTTTAAGCTTGTGCTGTTTGATATTGATGATTTGAAAGTAGTGAATGATTGTATGGGCCATTTGGCCGGAGACCAGGTCATTAAAAAATTTGCCGAAGAATTGAAAAATACTGCCAGGAAAAGTGACGTGATTGCAAGATTAGGCGGAGACGAATTTATCGGAATTTTCTTTTATGCTGATGAAGACAAGCTGTCAGAAAAATTTCAGGGAGTTTTGGCGAAGCTGGAGCGGGAAGAGGAATTCTTAGACAATCAAAGCCATCAAACATCGTTTAGCTATGGAATCGCAAGCTATCCGGAAGAAGGCCAGAATTTAGAGGAACTAATTAAAATAGCAGATAAAAGAATGTATGAGCAGAAGAGTAAAAAGAAATGGGAGAACAGAAGAGTAGAAGGAAATGGGAGAAATGATGATAAAAGCATATTTGGCAGCAATACCAACCCTTTATGAGGGAGAAGACATAGAATTCAGATATAGTGTTTATGAGGATGACGCTGTTTTATTTAAAGAATCAGTTTCGCTGGGATATAGAAAACCGGCAGTTGTAGGTCAGTTTTCAATAATAACCTTATTAAAAAGACTGGCAGAATACAAAAAAGTGGAAGTTGTTATTCTGATTAACGATGGTTCTCTTTATGAATTCATAAATGGGACTTCCGGTACAAGAAACATAGACATGTTAAAAATGGCCAGAGAAACAAGAAAACATATTGATCGATATGAAAATTTGAAAATAGTAGATGTAAGCAACAGTAAAAGCAAGCGGTTAGAGTGGAAAAAGGAAGTGGAATTTTAACGATGCGATTCGGCCAGGGCCTGGGGACGCCGGTAAAATCATACCGGTGCACCCAGGCTCTGGCTGACCTGCACCAGAATGAAAAAGAAGAAGAGGAATGAATGGATTTTAGAAATAAGGAAAGAGATATTGTCACGTGTGTAATGTTTTCAATATTCACATTGGGTATTTATACAATTTATTGGTTTTATGAAATGACTGAGGAGGCAAATGCTCTTTCAGATAATGAACTTGGATGTGCTGGGGGTGGTTTTGCCATCGTTTATTCGATAATAACTCTTGGATTGTATGCATGGTACTGGGCATATAAAATGGGAGACAGGCTTCATTTAGCCAGAGTAAAAAGGGGTGTCCCCTGCAGCACGACTAATGGGCCGATTTACCTGGTACTCTCAATTATTCAGCTCGATTTTATCGGCATCATTTTTATGCAAAATGAATTGAATAAAATAGCAAAACTTGATCAGGCAAATTAAATTTGTCCTGTCAAAATAAAATTTGTCCTGTAAATTAGGGGCTGCTGAACAAACCAAAATTTTCTTAAAGGTTTGTTCAGGACAGATGAAAACTGTAAAAAGCAGGCAAAGAACATTATAAAACCTGCTTTTCAGCCCCTAATTATCGGCGCACTGAACCAAAGGTGAACTTGAATAGTCAGACACCTTTGCATGAAGTACAAGGTTTTTTATATTAGTCTACGAAAAACCTTGTACTTCATGAATTCAGAAATGGCGGTAAAGGTTGTAACTGAGCCTTTTCTGAATTGTTCAGCAAGCCCTAAATTAATTATTTAAACAAGCTGTGCCCTGCTCTGTTTGGTTTGCGGTTTGTCAAACTGACTCAGAACAGGGCATCATTTGTTTTACGAGTCGTCAAACTGACTCAGAACAGGGCATCATTTGTATGCAATATAATCAATTTCACAAAACAGAAGTAAGGTGGGAGGTAAAAGATGGAAATAAAAACCGGCAGGTACAGGCATTACAAGGGCAAGGAATATCAGGTCATTGGAATAGCCAGGAACAGCGAAACATTAGAAGAAATGGTTGTATATAAACAGCTTTATGACGATTTTGGATTGTGGGTAAGGCCTGCAACCATGTGGAATGAAACTGTCATAGTAGATGGGGAAGAATATAAAAGATTTGAATTTATTGTATAATCAGTTCGAAATCTGTTTGAAATGTTAATAAATGTTTGCAGGAACCGGCATTATGTTGGCACTGCTGCAAAATTATCACCAAACCTGAACAGGGGGTTAATTTGTATACAATAAAATATTTAGGTAAGCCGGTTCTTCTTCGGGAATTGATTGATATTGATGGATTATCCGAGGCTGAAATACTTGGCCCGGAAATTCTGGAAAAGGTGAAGAAGTTTTATACGAAAAGCAGTAAAAAGATTACAAAAGAACGGTCTGAATATTATCAGGCATACCTGAAGATGAAACCAAAATCCGTTGAAATTGTTAAAGTGGGAGGGCGCTGGGGCAGCTGCACTTCTGAAAAAAACATAACCTATAACTTTATGATTTCTTCATTACCCATAGAACTTATAGATTACATAGTTGTTCATGAACTGTGCCATCTATATCATATGAACCATGACCGATCTTTTTGGCGGAAGGTTGGAAGCATTCTTCCTGATTACAAGAAAAGGCAGGAAGCGTTACATAAAATTGGAGGAGAAGAATGAAAACAGCATTCATTATTAATGGAATCACCTATATAGAAGAACCTGGGCTGACTATTCTGGAGGCGGCAATCAGAAACGGGATTGAAATTCCAAATCTTTGCTATGATAAAAATATTGAATCCCATGGAGATTGCGGCATGTGCATGGTTGAACTGAAAGGTTCAGACGAGTTGATCAAAGCCTGCGCAACAGTAATACAGGACGGGATGCATATTTCAACGGAATCAGTCAGAATTTCGGAATATAGGAAGTCAAAATTAGAGGAGATGCTGACAAATCACGGTGGAGACTGTCGCCCGCCTTGCATGCTTGCGTGCCCGGCGGAAACCGATTGCCAGGGTTACATTACACTGATTGCAAAGGGCGAATATGATGCAGCTTTAGAGCTTATTATGGATAAGATTCCAATGCCGGGTTCAATCGGCAGAGTATGTCCGCATCCTTGTGAAGATAAGTGCAGACGTGGACAAAAGGACGAGCCGGTTTCAATCCTGTGGCTGAAAAGATTTGCGGTCGACCAGGCAATGAAGTACAAACCATCGAAACCAAAGAAATCAGTTGTCACCTGTTCAGAACTGGTTTCTGGTCTGGATCCAACTCTGATTCCTGATGATAACAAATGGCTTGAAGAAACCTCAGAACAAGTCAGCCTTACTTCAAAATGGTTTGATTTGGACTGGCTTGAAGAAACCAAAAGTCTGATTGAAAAAGGACTGGACGGGTTTGGTCATCATGGGGTTGGCGCTTACGGGTCTGTGGCCATCATCGGCGGCGGGCCAATGGGTATTTCTGCGGCCTTTTTCCTGGCAAGGAAGGGATATCACGTTACCATTTATGAGGAAATGCCAAAGCTGGGTGGAATGCTCCGCTATGGAATCCCAGAATACAGGCTTCCCAATGAGATTATTGACCAGGAAATAGAAATGATAGAGGATCTGGGTGTTAAAATAATAACCGGCACGAAGATTGGAATTGACATACCCTTTGAAAAGATTAAGAATGACAACGATGCAGTTTTAATTGGTATTGGCGCATGGGTTTCCACTGGCATCGGCTGCAAGGGAGAAGACCTCAAGGGAGTGCTCGGCGGCATCCAGTTTCTGGAGCGGGTGGCAAAAAAAGAGCACGTCCATATAGGGAAAAGAGTTGCGATTGTAGGCGGTGGTAATACAGCAATGGATGCCTGCAGAACGGCCATAAGGCTTGGCGCGACTGAAGTTTACAATATATACAGAAGAACAAAGGATGAAATGCCAGCTGATGATATAGAAATTATTGAATATATACAGAAGAACAAAGGATGAAATGCCAGCTGATGATATAGAAATTATTGAGGCAGAAGAGGAAGGGGTTATCTTCAAAAACCTAAGAAACCCTGTTGAAGTTATTTCGATTGAAATTAATCCGACTGAAGCCTATCCGATTGAAACCAATCCGACTGAAGCCCATCCGATTGAAGCCAATCCGACTGAAGCCTATCCGGAAGAAAAAGGCAAAGCCTTGAAAATGATTCTTCAGGTTATGACCCTTGGAGAGCCGGATGAAACTGGCAGAAGAAGTCCCATAGCCATGGATGGAAAACTGGAAGAGCTGGAAATCGAGACCCTGATACTTGCAGTTGGACAGGCAGTGGAGCAATTGGATCTGGGGGGTGTTGAGAGAACCAGAAAAGGCGGAATAGCATACGATAAGAATACATACATGACCAGTGTGCCGGGTGTTTTTGCAGGTGGAGATTGCGGAAATGACAAGATATCTATAGCAATTGAAGCTATTGCAGACGCGGGAAAGGCGGCAACCTGCATTGATTTGTATCTGCAGGGCAAAGAGGTAAAGCTGGAAAAGCCTACATTGGTGCAGTTCAACAGCCTCACGATGGAAACCTTTGATGACAGAGAATGGCTGTGCCGACCTAAGATGGACCAGCTTTCTCCTGAAGAAAGAAAAAACAATTTTGAGGAAATCATCTTTGGACATACAGAAGAAGCCGCAAAGCAGGAAGCATTAAGATGCCTGGAATGCGGATGCCATGATTATTATGAATGCAAACTGATTGATTATGCTCATAAATTTGGTGTATCAAGAGAGTCACTTAATGGACCTGTAGAAATATTGAAAATAGATGAAGAACACGATTTTATACGCCGGGATCCAAATAAATGCATTCAGTGCGGAAAATGTGTCCGGGTGTGCCAGGAGCGTATGCAGATTGGCGCGCAGGGAGATATGCCTGAGGAAAACGCAAAAGCTGAGCCAACCTATGATGAGCCTCTGGAGGATAGGGGTTGTGTCGGCTGCGGAATGTGTGTCAGCGTTTGTCCCACAGGTGCCATGGAAGGCAAGGGGAAATACCCGGCTGCCTACTGGGAGACAGAAAAAACCAAAACTACCTGCACCTACTGTGGTGTAGGCTGCCAAATGAACCTCATCACAAAATGGGGGAAGGTAGTAGGTGTTGAACCGGCTGATGGCGTTGCCAATGAGGGAATGCTTTGTGTCAAGGGGCGGTTTGCTTATGATTTCATCAACCATAAAAGAAGGTTGACAACCCCGCTGATCAGGAAAAACGGGAAACTGGAGCCGGCAACCTGGAATGAGGCTCTAAGCCTGGTTGCGGATCAGATAATCGATATCAAAGAAAAATTCGGACCTGATGCTATTATGGGATTTTCCAGCGCTAAAGTGACGAATGAAAATAATTACCTGTTCCAGAAATTTATCAGGGCGGCCATCGGCACAAACAATGTGGATCATTGTGCCAGACTTTGCCATTCTTCAACAGTTTCTGGACTTGCCAACACATTGGGCAGCGGAGCAATGACAAATCCGATTGCTGATGTGAAAAAAGCGGAGCTGATATTTGTTACGGGTTCAAATACAACAGAGACTCATCCGGTAATGGGTGCCTTCATTCGCCAGGCGATTGTGATGGGGACAAAGCTGATTGTGGCTGACCCGAAACGAATTCCACTTGCTGAAGATGCTGATATTTATCTTCAGATGAACCCGGGAACAAGCGTTGCACTGACAAATGGCATGCTTCACGTAATTTTCAGGGAGGGGCTTGAGGATAAGGAATACATCAGGGAACACACGATTGGTGTTGAAGAGCTAAAGGCTACTGTCGCGAAATATACCCCCGAATATACAGGAGAAATCTGCGGGCTTGATCCCGAAGATATTACAGAGGCTGCCAGGATGTATGCAACGGCTGCAAGCTCTTATATAGCCTATGCTATGGGCATTACACAGCATATTAACGGAACACAGAATGTAATAAGCATGTCAAATCTTGCGATGGTTACCGGAAACATAGGAAAAACGGGAGCAGGAGTAAACCCTTTGAGAGGGCAGAACAATGTTCAGGGAGCATGTGATATGGGAGCACTTCCTGGGGACTATCCCGGATACCAGAAGGTGATGAATCAGGAGGCAAAAGAAAAGTTTGAAACGGCCTGGGGAGTGATTCTTCCCGGTAATGCAGGACTTACCGTTACCACCGTTCCGGAGGAGATATTACATGGCAAGGTGAAACTTTTATATATTATGGGAGAAAACCCGATTGTTTCTGATCCGGATACCCGTCACATGAAGAAAGCATTAGACAAGGCATTTGTCATCGTGCAGGATATATTTTTAAATGAGACGACTGAATTCGCGGATATTGTCCTGCCATCAACCTGCTTCGCCGAAACTGAAGGAACTTATGGGAGAAAACCCGATTGTTTCTGATCCGGATACCCGTCACATGAAGAAAGCATTAGACAAGGCATTTGTCATCGTGCAGGATATATTTTTAAATGAGACGACTGAATTTGCGGATATTGTCCTTCCATCAACCTGCTTCGCCGAAACAGAAGGAACCTTCACCAATACGGAAAGACGGGTGCAGAGAGTTCGAAAGGCTGTAGAACCAAAAGGAGAATCAAGGGAAGACTGGCAGATATTATCTTGTATTATGAATAGAATCGGATATCAGTGCACCTATACCAGCGCCCGGGATATCTACGACGAAATGCGGGGGTTGACCCCAAGCTACAAAGGTATTACTTATGAGAGAATAGAGAAGGAAGGAATCTGCTGGCCATGCCTGACGGAAGACCACCTCGGGACCCCTGTATTACACATGGAGGGCCCTGTAATAGGCAAAGGCGTACTTGTCTCGGTTGAGTATAATCCTTCTGCAGAAACGATGCTGGCGGACTATCCGATTGTCCTTATGACTGGCAGAGTTTTAGAGCATTACCATACAAGGACTATGACCAAACTGACCCATCAGATTGATGAGAAATATTCTGAAAATTATATCGAAATAAATCTGGAAGATGCGGAAAAGCTGGGAATAAATGATGGAGACAAGGTTCGGGTTGCTTCCCTTCGTGGGGAAATCCAGACCACCGCAGTCCTTTCCACAGGGCTCAAGGCCGGAACTGCATTTATGCCGTTCCATTTTGGGGAAGGTGCAAATATTCTGACGGATGCAGAAGCGCTGGATCCCACGAGCAAAATACCAGGGTTCAAACAGACAGGGATCAAAGTAAGCCCAATATAAGCAGGAGAGAGTGGGCTTGAAGCCCACTCTCTCCTGCTTATATTGGGCTTCAAGCCTGTTTATTCAGGATTGGAAGGGCTTGAAAGATTGAAATTCCAATAGAAAACACCTGTGGATTGTTATCCACAGGTGTTTTCTTGTCCACAGTTGTTTAGTAATTCACAGGTGTATTGTTATCCATAGGTGTTTTGTGGTAAAATAACTTACAAGAAGCAGCGAAAAGAGAGGTTGCTTAGAGAGGTTGCTTAGAGAGGTTGCTTAGAGAGTTTGCTTAAGGTTAATTAAATACTTATTTCTTTGCGAGGAGGGAAAACAAATGTTTAATATGATTTACTTATTACCTGTCGTAATTATTCTTTGTGTGGTTTTATTTATTGCGGGGATTCGGATTGTACGGCCGACCCATAGGGGACTAATTGAAACATTTGGTAAATACACCAAGTTTGCCTTGCCTGGTTTTCACTGGATTATACCGGTTATCCAAAGACTTTATCAGGTAAATACAACAGAGCAGATGGTCAACGCTGAGCCGCAGGTGATTATTACTAATGACAATTTGAATGCAACCGTAGATGCTCAGGTGTATTTTAAGATCAATACGGATGAGCAGAATGTCAAGAACTCAACATATAATGTAAATAACTATCAGATTCAGATTGTAGCGTTGGCACGAACGACACTCAGAAATATCATTGGCACATTGTCTTTGAGATCTGCCAACAGTGAAAGAGGCAGGATTAACAATGACTTGCTTGCGACACTGAAGAACGAAACACAAAGTTGGGGCATTGATATCATGAGAACTGAGCTGAAAGAGATCGATCCACCTAAAGATGTTCAGGAAACTATGAATAAGGTGGTAAAAGCTGAAAATGAAAAGATTGCAGCAATCGATTTTGCTACAGCTACTGAAACGACTGCGGACGGCATCAAGCGGGCTGAAATAAAAAAAGCAGAGGGGATTAAGCAGGCTAAAATCCTAGCGGCCGAAGGTGAAGCGCAGGCTATCAAGCTGGTGAACGAAGCTGCAGATATGTATTTTGTAGGAAATGCTCAACTTTTGAGGAAGCTTGAGACAGTTGAAACCTCATTAAAAAACAATGCAAAGATTGTTGTACCTGCAGACTCGGAACTGGTCAATGTAATTGGCGAGTTGGCAGGGGTGCTCCCTCTGACTTCTAAAAGTACAGAGCCAGAAAAAAGCAGTAGTCTAAAGGGAATCTAATCATAATCTGGCACCCGCCGAATTCAAAAACGCCTGTGGATAACTTTCCACAGGCGTTTTCTGTTGAAATTTCAACTTATCTGCACGTTTATGCGGGTTTCAAGCCCAATATAAGCAGGAGAGACTGGGCTTCAAGCCCATTCTCTCCTGCTTATATTGGGCTTGAAATAACCATATTCTGTGATATAATAAAAATAAAAAGGAGATGATATTTATGACTACGAACATTATCTCCCAAGAGGAAGCAGTTCTATTCAGAGAAGGCAGATTTTATAACAGCTACTCAAAATTCGGTGCACACTTTTCAAAAGATCCAAAAAATGAAGGTGTTTATTTTACGTTGTGGGCACCAAATGCCGTAGAGGTTTCAGTTGAAGGCGATTTTAATGACTGGGATGGCACTGCAAATTATATGAAAATGCTGACTGGTGGAATCTGGACAATATTTATCCCTAAGGCGAAAAAGGGCGATGCATATAAATACTTAATAAAGACAAAAAAAGGGGAATTCCTTCACAAGGGGGATCCCTTTGCTTTTTTTTCTGAGGTCAAACCAAAGACGGCTTCTATCATATTTGACTTAGATCAATATGAATGGAAGGATAAAAATTATCAAATGAATCCTGAGAGAAAGAATCACTTAAAAAGACCAATGAACATTTATGAAGTGAATTTAACCTCCTGGAAAAAAAATTTGGATGGCTCTTGCTATACCTATAGTCAATTAAAAGAAGAATTGATACCCTACGTTCTTGAGATGGGGTATACACATATTGAATTAATGCCATTGACAGAACATCCTTTCGACGGTTCCTGGGGTTATCAGGCTACAGGATATTACAGTGCCACCTCAAGATTTGGAAATCCAGATGAACTGAGAGATTTTATTGATGCCTG
>Ga0209386_1001272_pt1 | contig 10352 bp, 11 predicted proteins | sample NGEPertwo_FD_184510 | JGI IMG/M metagenome (GOLD analysis project Ga0209386, IMG submission 184510) | Arctic peat soil microbial communities from the Barrow Environmental Observatory site, Barrow, Alaska, USA - NGEE Permafrost154B-two... | ecosystem: Environmental > Terrestrial > Soil > Wetlands... | reverse complement strand
GTTAGATAAAAAAGCAAAAAGATATACTGATAATGAGATGGCTAAAAAAGTACAGTTGGAAAGAGATAAATTATTTGATAAAATATTAGCAGCATGACTCTTACTTTCAGGCTCATCTTGCATTGGATAAGACTTTTCCTTGACAAGAATCGGGGGAGTGGGGTATGATTAATAATCAAGGGAGCGAAATACTAATGGGTTATGCCAAATCTCACGAGAAGAAACACAAGAAAGAATCAAAAGAGAAAAAGGTAACAGGTTTGGAGAAAGAACTCAATATACGATATCATGCTGTAAATCTGGAATGGAATTATACCATTTCGCCAAGGTCAATGGAATCAACAAAACAGGTTCAAAAGTAAATTTTATTTTGTTACATGCCCTTGGCAAGAAACATAAGGAGGTGATGTGAAAGAGATCAATATATTTATTTGTTTTTACATAGAATTATAATATTAAGGCGAGGAGGTTTTTTGTGTTAAAAAAAAGATTATTATTAACTTTGATGTTTGTTTTGGTGTTAATGTATTTAAGTGTTGGTCAATTGGCTGCACAACAAATTCTTGGCATAGGCACCGGTTCTACAGGAGGTACTGTCTATCCTGTTGGGTGTTCTATAGCTAGTATTGCCAATGAAGAAATTTCTGATTATAATTTCTCTGCCTCTAGTTCTGGTGGTAGTGCGGAAAATTTAGAGATGTTAAGAAATAATGAAATGGCTATGGGTCTTATTGGTGCCGTACCCTCAGGAAATGCTTACTATGGTAAGAAACAATATGAAGGTAAAGCGATAAAAAATATTAGATCTGTTACTGCTTTACATCCAGAAGTAGTTGAGCTGGTGTACAGAAAGAATACGGGAATAAAAACTTTAAAAGATTTTATTGGTAAGAAAATTGCAGTTGGCCCTCCTGGTGGTGGTGGAAGTCTCTATTGCCCGGATATTTTTGAGACCTTAGGTGGTTTTACATTCAACGATATAAATGCTGAATATATTGGTCAAGATGATTCTGTACAGGCCATGCAAGACAGACTAATTGATGCAACCTATTTGGGTTCTGGTTATCCCACCTCTTCTGTAACACAGCTTTATGCCAGCTCCCTGGAAGTAGGTATGATTGAATTTACTGATGAAGAGTTAGCCAAGATGAAAAAAGTTATGCCTGCCTACTCAAGGATTGTTGTTCCAGCAGGAACGTATCCCAAGCAGGAAAAAGATCTTAATCTGATCGGTTTTAAGTCTTCCTTAGTAACTCGTGAAGATATTGATGAAAAAGCAGTTTATGAATTGTTAGAAGTAATGTACGTGAAGCGCTTTAAAGATCTACAAGCGCGTCATAAGGCACTTTCCCAAATAAGCTTAGAAGAGGCACTAAAAGGGTTAGTAACCCCACTACATGTTGGAGCGGTGAAATTCTATAGAGATCAAGGTATAGAAATTCCCGAAGATTTAATCCCTCCTGAAATGAAATAGAAAAGCAATTTTGATATATAAAAGGTAAGTGATAAAGTAGATTGTTGTGTACTTGATAATAATTGATTTTGAATTTTACTTTGTAGATTATCATAAGGGGGGGGGTAACTATATCCCTCTTATGATAATCTAAACCAGTCTGTTGATAGGTTCTCCCTAAGCCTTTAATGGTACCGATATAAAAGGTATCCTGACAGAAGAGATAACCAGAATAGTAGGCCGAAATATGATTTTCCTTTCTCTCTTATGTACCTTTCACTTATTAGTGGATTAGCTGATTTTTCTTGGGTATAGAAGAGTCGATCTAATCGATGGTTTAATTGTTTCCGTCATAAGACATCATATATTCCGCTTTCACTTATCCTAATTCCTTGTTGTCTTAATTCATTGGCTATCCTTCTTGGTTCGTGTGTAGGATAATCTATTATATAATTAAGAATGATCTTTTCTTTATCTGGTTTTATCTGGTTACCCATCTTAGGTTTAGCTTTTTTCTTATCTTGTAGCCCTAGATAACCTAATTTACTGAATCTTTCTAACCACTTGTAGTAGATAGTTCTGAATAAATAAATACCTTACAGGTATAAGTAATATTATAGGTATTTTTGTGCATATTGTAGTACACTATACTTGAAACTGGCAATACGTTCATCTTTGGTCATATGTGCTGTTCTTCTTCCTACTTTTGGATATTTTTACTTATTGATATTCTATAGGAAAGAACACATGCATGACCAATTTATTTTAAGCTAAGTGTAAACACTACTCGAAATTAGTACAACTTATGCTATATAATTTGGTCATTGTTTTCACTTTTTTTATAATATAGGAGGATTAAAATGACTTCTGAAAAAGTAGAGATAATTGAAAGCGAAGAACACAAATATCGCAAGTTTTACGGTAAGATGAGACTTTTTGTCTTGGTTTTTTCAGTTGTAACTTCGCTAATACATTTGTGGTTTAACAGTTTCGGTTTGGTTGGAGTAGTCCAAAAGAATGTTATACATTTGGCTCTACTTCTTTCTCTTTAAATATAAAGGAGATTAGGTTATTATTAAAATAATTTGGAGTACTTTTTTATATGAGTCAATTCGTATACTTTCAATATAATAGAAATATAGTTATAATGGAAATAATTTAGACTAGCGGGAATTTCCTACCCCTTATGATGGGTTAGAGCAAGTTCCTATATAGGAATAACAAGATCCTTACAAATGTAATTATTTTCGGATAAAAATTTTGTAATTTAATTATAGTTATAGTTGAAAAATCTATGATATGGAGAGATATTTAAGATGATTAATATGAACAGATTTAAAGTTAATCTAATGGAATTAGCAAAAATATCAGATGCTGGGGAAGGTGTTACACGGCTTGGCTTTACACCCACTTTTTTCAAAGGAAGAGACTTCATACAAAAATTGATGCATGAAGTTGGTTTAAAAACTAAAATTGACTCGGTGGGAAACTTAATTGGAAGATGGAAAGGCAAGCAACCTGATAAACAAATTATTGCTATTGGTTCGCATATAGATACTGTACCAAATGGTGGTAAATACTACGGTGCGATAGGGGTATTGGGAGCAATTGAAGTTCTTTGGTCCCTAAAAGAAATGAATTACCAGTCCGTTCATCCTATTGAAGTCATCTCATTTATTAATGAAGAAGGCTCTGCCCCAGCAAATATTGGCGGTGATTTTGGTAGCTGTGCAATGATGGGCTTAATTAATAATATTGATAAGAATTTAGAAAGAGAATTTTTTAGAGTTAAATTAACGAGGAAAGATCTTGTTAATTCCTATCGTGAGCCCGGCCAATTTAAGTGTTATCTGGAGATGCATATCGAACAGGGTAGCATATTAGAGCAAAACAATCTTTCGATTGGTATTGTAACAAGCATTGTGGGTAGTTGGCGGTTTTTGGCAAATATTAAGGGAATTAGCTCCCATGCCGGAACAACCCCTATGAATCAAAGAGATGACGCATTGCTCAAATCTCTACCTGTTATACAGTATGTCAATGAGATTGCCAAAGAAATCAATAAAGGAATGGTTGGTACGGTAGGAGGGGTAACGGTAAAACCAGGTGCCTTTAATGTTGTTCCGGGCGAAGTCATTCTCAAGTTAGAATTTCGCAGCATCAATATTGCGTGCTTAGAAAAAGCAGTGAAGATGTTGCAGGATAAAATGAGATTAATAAACGGTTCTAATTTACAAATAGTGTCTAAATCAGATCCCGTTATGTTAGATGACAACTTACAAAGTGTGATTAGCCAAATCTGTGAAAATAGTAAAATTAAACATATAAGGATGCCCAGTTTTGCCGGGCATGATGCCAGAGAAACAGCAAAAAAGATGCCCACTGCCCTTATCTTTGTTCCCAGCAAAGATGGCATTAGTCATTCACCTTTGGAGTTTACCCCGGATGATGCTATTGAGAAAGGCATATTTGTTCTATTGGAAACTGTTAAAAGAGCAGATATAGAATAATAATTCGTTTTGGATTTGGTTAACAATTTTTCTATATCTACAATATCATACAAGGAATGAGTAAGACGATTAGCTTCTTTTTGGTTTTTATAATCTTACTTATTTATGATAGTATTTTTTAATATCTTAATACATAATAATTTTAAGATGATTTCTAAATATGGAGGGTATCTAATGATTAATAAAATAAAAATGCTTTCGAAACTTATTGAGGAAGAAGTTATTGATTTGAGGCGAAGGATACATCAAAACCCTGAACTTCGTTTTGAGGAGAAAGACACAGCACAATTAATAAAAGATTATCTGATTAAAAATAATATTAAGTTGTATTCAAATTATGCTGATACCACTGCTGTCATCGGAGAGATTGGGAATAGAGATTCTGGACCTACAATTGCCTTGAGAGCGGATATGGATGGGTTGCCTATTTCCGAAACTAGCGGATTACCATTTGCTTCAAAGATCCCCGGTAAAATGCATGCCTGTGGACATGATGCACATGTAGCAATTTTATTGGGTGCAATAAATTTGTTATCTCGTATGAAAGATAAAATAAAAGGGCGCATTATTTTTGTTTTTCAACCTGCGGAAGAGGGTTGCGGAGGAGCGGAAAGTTTATTGCAGAAAGGATTAATAGAGGATTTTAATATTACAATGTTTTTCGGACATCATGTTTGGCCTGGACTTCCAGCAGGAACTTATGGTTTAAAAGCAGGAGTTTTAACTAGTATATCGGATATAATTAAGGTAGATATTGATGGGAAAAGTGCACATGGCTCTATGCCCCAACAAGGGAAGGATCCCATAGTAATAGCATCACATTTAATTCTAAATATACAGGATTTAATTTCAAGAGAAATATCCCCTTATGAAGCTGCTGTACTATCCATATGTAAAATTGAATCAGGAACAACCCATAACATTATTCCTTCTAAAGCACAATTATTAGGCACAATGCGTTGCTTTTCAGAAAAGACTCATAAATATATGCTTAGAAGATTAAACCAAATTGTAACCGGAACAGCAGATACTTTTGACAGCAACGCCAAAATCTTTGTAAAAAATATAGCTAATCCTGTTTTTAATAACCATGAGTTAACTCTAAGAGTAACCAAGGCTGCTAGGAAATATTGGGGTCATGACAAGACAATTAATTTAGAAAATCCGCTAATGGTTGGTGAAGATTTTTCCTGTTTTTCAGAAAAAGTCCCTTCATTTTTTGGCTTATTCGGTATAGGTGGTCTTAATGGTCTGCACAGTTCTAGTTTTATTTTTGATGAATCAATAATTGATAAGGCTGTAGGTTGGACTGTTTATTTAGCCCTTAAAGGTTTGGAGTTTGCTTTTGCAAAAGATTAATTTTACTCGCCTTACCTAATCCCTATCTTAAAAAAACTGTTCGTGTATAATCTCTTTCCTTCCTTATAGAAATATGAATAATTAAAAATACTTAAACTTGGCAGGAGTACTGTAAATATGACCAAAGATGAGCCTGAAACCAGTCCCTGACAGATAAAAGTTTGACAGGCCCTGTTAAGTGAGTATCTACTAAACAGGGCAGGCTAAAGGTAAGAGTCATAATAGCTATATTATGGTGATAACTATGAATGACTCACAATTAAGCAGTATTGTTGAAGTAAAGAGGTTTTTGAAAGAATCAGAGGTAATAGAATTTAAAAAGAGATTCCGAAAGGAGGCGTATGAATGGATAGAAGAGGTACTGGAAAAGTTTGATTATTTATACTTATCAAAGAAAGAAAAAGGTTTAATAAAGAGATATATAGAGAAAGTAACCGGATATTCCAGACCCCAAGTTACCAGACAAATAAAGGAATACAGGGATAACCGGGCGAGTGAGAGTAAAAGAATATAAAAGAAATAAATTTGAGCGGAAATACACCAGTAAAGACATTCTACTACTTGCCAAGACCGCAGAATTACATGATTATCCCAATGGAGCTTCCTTGAAAAAGACCCTGGAGCGAATGGCGAATACCTATGGGGAAGAAGAATACCGGAATATAGCGAACATTTCAGTATCCCATATCTACAACCTGAAGAAGACCGTGTTCTATCAGCGTAGTGTGACCTTCTATCAAGAGACCAAGAAGACCAAAGGAAGAGTAATAGGAGAAAGGTGTAAACCAGAGCCGAAAGGAAGACCGGGATATTTAAGGGTAGATACTGTGCATCAAGGAGATAGAGATGGAGAAAAAGGGGTCTATCATATAAATACAGTTGATGAGGTAGTTCAATGGGAAGTAGTGGGAGCAGTGGAAAAGATCACCGATTGCCATCTCATTCCTTTACTTCAAAAGATAATCGCTAGTTATCCTTACCGGATTATAAATTTTCATGCAGACAATGGTTCAGAATATATAAATAGCAAAGTAGCGGAGATGTTGAATAATCTATTGATCAAACTGACTAAAAGCAGACCCCGGCATACCAATGATAATGCTCTTGCGGAAACGAAAAACGGCTGGGTGTTAAGGAAATGGATAGGATATGGCCATATAGGACAGAGACATGCTAAAGGGATAAATGAGTTTTATTTTGAATGTTTTAATGAGTATTTGAATTTTCACCGTCCCTGTGCCTTTCCTATTGAAGTAAAGGATAAAAAAGGAAAGATAAAGAAGAAATACAGATATCAGGATTATATGACTCCCTATGAGAAATTAAGGAGCATACTTGATGCCCGGATATATCTAAAAGAAAGTGTAACCTTTGAAATGTTAGATAAAAAAGCAAAAAGATATACTGATAATGAGATGGCTAAAAAAGTACAGTTGGAAAGAGATAAATTATTTGATAAAATATTAGCAGCATGACTCTTTTTTTCAGGCTCATCTTGTATTGGATAAGACTTTTCCTTGAAAGGCGGTGAAGAAAATGGTAGAATTTAAATGTAAATTCGCAGATTTATCATGAGATTTAGAGGATTTTTGGATGAATTTAGCAAAAAATCTGTATAAATATTTTAGACGCAGATTTTGGGTTATATATAAATACAAGGTAATTGCTTTTTAAGATAAAGTAAAAAAAGATAATGAGGTGTTATTATGGTCAAATTTACTGAAATAAAAGAAGCGCAAAATAGAATAAGCCATATAGTTAAGCATACTAATTTGGAATATTCTGATTTTTTTAGTCAAACCAGTGGTCATCAAGTTTATTTTAAAACAGAAAATTTGCAATACACAAATTCTTTTAAACCAAGAGGTGCTTCTAATTTTATTTTGCAGTTAGATCCTGATATTGCTGCCAGAGGAGTTATTGCGGCTTCATCCGGTAATCACGGTCAAGGTGTGGCTTATATCGCTTCAAAAATGGGATACCCATGTATAATTGTGGTGCCAAAAGGGGCGATAGAAGCGAAAGTTCAGGCGATTAAAGGTTTAGGAGCGGAAGTAATATATTGTGGAACTTCTTCTGAAGAACGTACAAAAAAGGCACGGGAATTATCAGAAGAAAGAAAGATGATTTTTGTTCATAGTTTTGACGATTCGAAAATAATTTCAGGGCAGGGCACTATTGGCTTAGAGATATTAGAAGATTTTCCAGAAGTAGAAGTAATTCTAGCACCTATCGGAGGGGGAGGTTTAATTTCTGGTATACTTTCGGCAGTAAAAGAGAAAAGACCTGATATAAAAATTTATGGAGTTGAACCTAGTGAAAGTAATTGTATGTATGTTTCACTTCATGAAGGAAAAATCACTAAATTACTAAGTACTAACACAATTGCGGATGGATTAAGAAGTAATCGACCTGGAGATTTGACTTTCCCGATTGTAAGAAAGTATATTGATGATATTATTCTCGTTTGCGAAGATGATATATTGAAGGCCACGAAGAATCTTCTCTTGAAAGCTAAATTACTAGTTGAGCCATCGGGTGCTGTAACATCGGCAGCTTTAATTTCGAAAAAAATACCCGGAAAGAATAAAAAAGTGGTTGCTGTTATAAGCGGGGGGAATGTTGACTTGAAATTTATTAAAAAAATGTTAGATTAGAAAGGAAAAAATACCGTTAAAAAGAAAGAGATTAATAAAGCAATCTAGGAGAGGTAAGGTGAGAGCGAAATACTACTGTAAATTTTGAGAATTACGTAAGTCGATTGAGGCATTGCTTTGAAAATACGGATAAAGTTTGAGGGGAAATATTTTTGCAAGATCTTAGATGTCCCGTATGCACCTCCCAACGGGATAAAAAGGTATTTTATTATTACTATTTTACTTAGAACTCATATTAGATAAGGAGTTTAAGACTGGAGGTGAAGAATAAAATAGAAATGTTAATAATTGAGTAGAACGTTTTAGCTATTTTATTTTAGCTATAATTATAAGCAAGTGATAAGAAATCATTTATAAAATAATCTAAAAGAAGGAATTTTTCGTGAATAATAGAAGTTATTGGTACTAATCGTACAGCCAAATCGAGCAGTCCTCTTTCGCAAGCGATTAAGGTTGGAACAACACATCACATATATATCCGAACAGCTTGAAAAAAAATCCTAGTATTGGAGAGCTTTTTTCTTCTGTATAAGAGCACACTATTAATGTATTGCTTAATTTAAAAGCTATTATCTAGGAAGCCAATAGCGATTTAGAAAATATTGTTAAAACAACTATTTTTCTTACTAATTTAGATAATGTTTTTATTGTTAATAAAATATATATGGAGTGGGCAAAGCAGGTGCTGTAAAAAATATAATTTTAATAAAAAAGGGGAAATTCTATGAGTGAAGTAGAAAAAAAATTACAGGATATGGGTATAATTCTTCCCGATGTACCTAAACCTGTAGCCTCTTATGTCCCTTGCGTACAAACAGGAAAACTAGTTTATACTTCAGGACAAGCTAGTAAAAAAGATGGTACTTTGATTTATAAGGGGAAATTAGGAAAAGATTTAACGGTTGAAGAAGGATATGAAGCCGCAAAGATATCTATTATTAATTGTTTAGCTATACTTAAGGGTCATCTTGGTAGTTTAGATAGAGTAGCAAGAGTGGTGAAGCTTTTAGGTTTTGTAGCCAGTACTCCGGAATTTGATCAGCAACCCTATGTAATAAATGGGGCTTCAGATCTTTTAATAAAAATATTCGGTGAAAAGGGAAGACATGCCCGTTCAGCAATTGGCACAAATATACTTCCTTTTGGTACTCCAGTAGAAATAGAAATGATTGTAGAAGTTGAGGAAGAGGAAATATAAGTAGGTAAGGCAAGGGAATCATTAAAAATAAAATGATAATAGTTAGAATTAATAATGATAAAAGAGTGGGATAAAACAGGAAAAATGAATGATCATCTTGGATGCTTATTAATTTATTGACAAGAGAGGCATGTGTGTGCATAAAAAGTTACAAATAAAGGAGAATAAATCATAAAGCAATTAGCTATTGGTGTTTTCGATTCCGGTATAGGTGGTTTTTCAGTAGTAAAAGAATTAAAAAGATTGCTTCCAAAAGAAAATATTGAATATTTTGCAGATCATGCCCGCCAACCTTATGGTTCAAAAGAGCAGGAAGAAATTGAGGGTTTTGTAGTTCAAATAATTAACTTTCTTTTGGAAAAAGGGATTAAAGTATGTATTATTGCCTGTAATACGGCAACTGCAGCAGGGCTAATAAGAGCTAAAGAATTTTTTGATATTCCAATTATTGGAGTCATTGAACCTGGAGTAAAAGCAGCTGTGGCAACTACTATTAATGGGAAGGTAGGCCTTGTAGCTACTGAATTTACTGTAAATAGTAAGGCATATCATAAGGAAATTAAAAGAATTAATCCCAAAATAGAAATTTTTGCAAATCCTTGTCCCAGGTTTACTCCTATAGTAGAATTAGGTCAACTTGAAACAGCTGAAACATACCAGGCAGCAAAAGAATATTTAAAACCCATCAAAGATGCCCAAGTAGATACATTGATTTTAGGTTGTACACATTATCCATTTTTGAAAAAAATAATTTCAGAGGTTATGGGTCCCAAGGTAAAGCTGATAAACCCTGCTTATAATACAGTATTAGATTTGAAGAAAATATTAGAAGAGAAACATCTTTTAAAGATGGATAAAAATAGAAAGGAAAATTACTACACTAGCGGTAATCCTGAAAGTATGAAAAGGGTGGCAAGGCTACTCTTTAACTCTTTTGAATATAGTATCGGAAAGGTAAAATTTTAGGAATTTGGAAAAGCTTCATAATAATTTTGATTATTAATAGGCTTTAAAAGAACTCGCTCTTTTTTAGCTCGCGTTAAAATGATTATTCCAAGACATTAAACAAAAGAATGGAGAAAATTATACTATGAAGAACAATAATACTTGTAAAAAATATAAAATAGTTTTCACAGATTACTATTTTGAGAACATTAATAAAGAAATTAAAATCT
>Ga0209386_1001270_pt1 | contig 10359 bp, 8 predicted proteins | sample NGEPertwo_FD_184510 | JGI IMG/M metagenome (GOLD analysis project Ga0209386, IMG submission 184510) | Arctic peat soil microbial communities from the Barrow Environmental Observatory site, Barrow, Alaska, USA - NGEE Permafrost154B-two... | ecosystem: Environmental > Terrestrial > Soil > Wetlands... | reverse complement strand
CCATACTTCCACGGCCATTGAGGGAAACCCTTTAAGTCTCCTTCAAACAAAGCTCTTGGAGAAACAGAGACTTGACGTTTATATTAGAGCAATAGAGCAACAGCGTTGCTCTACAAAGGCAAGATGAAAAATTAAAAAAGGTGCAGTAGTTTGAATAGAATAGAATTGAAATTATTGAGTAAAAAATCGGTTTGCTTCCTCAAGTCTTAGCTCGATAAGATACTTTTCCATCTTCTCCATAATTTCAGGCACTTCCACTTCAGCTTCTTTAAAGTTAGCAGTGGCTGCGATAGTCACTGCTAACTCCGCCTCTGTTAATCGCTTCACATAATCAAGATAGTTATCTTCGGTTCGATAATAGCTGACGACCATTTGATCATGCCTAGTTTCCTTTGACGATAATAAGGCTAAATAATGCTCATAGACTACTTTTATCTCCTCAATTTGCTGACAATAGATGTTTAAAACAACTGCTTCTGCATCAGGATTCTTGACAATAGTTTTTGCCACGCTTTTCTGTGCTTCTTCACGTGAAATCTGATGGTTGTAGATTCTATAAGCTGTATCAAGAGCAATCTTCTTGGTATATAAGTAGCCTGCGCTAAACCCTTTTGATGATTGATAATACTTTTGATGACGTTGCATAAAAAGTATAAAAACTATCGGCATCAAGATCATCCAGGCAGATAGCTCCGGCCTTTCCAGCACCTTAAAAGTAATAATCTGAGCCGTCTTAGTTTCATAATCCAAAATACTTTTGTAGTCATCCTCCATAATCACTTGTTGCTGTTTAGCCATTTTCATCCCTTCTTTTATAAACAACTCTCCCAGGATCCTGGGAGAGTTGTTTATTGTAAAATATTCTAAGCTACTTGTCCGCCTTTTCCATACCCGGCGCATACTGTAGGGAATGTGTTACCCTTGGCTCAATTTCCCTAATTTGTTCCACAAAGATATAGTACCATTCGCCTGCATCAATTTTTTCTTCAATGATTACTTGATGATACTCATAAAAGCCCACTAATTTAGACAAAGATGGTAAACCCACTGTCACAAACAAGTATAATACCACTAAGCTTAAACTTAACAGTACTGACTTATTAAGTTTAAATCTATTTGTCTGTATGGTAAACAACTCCCTTATGGCATACATATTACACCTCCAGTATAACACAGATTATCTTGCTCATTACTGTAACAGTTTTTCCGTAATTCCAGGGAAAACCTTCATGAACATGATATAGGCCACCGCAAATGTCAAAGCAATATTAAAGGATTGACCGCATATATAAAGTATCGCTGGCTTTCCACCTTTAAAGTACTTGCCAAATTCACGAAAATTAGTAGATAATCCAATGCTAGCAAATGCTAAAGCAAAGAACCATTTCTGCAGACTGCCCAAAAAGCTACTAGTACCATTATCAATCAGCACGTTTGCATTGTCCGCGCCCATTCCTGAGTAGATGATGGTGAAAACTATAGAAGCACCAATGAAACCAATGACAAACTTAGGAAAACGATTCCAAACTTCGCGCATTGCAGTTGAAAAACTCAAATCTGCTTTATTTGATTTATCAACTTCTACCACTAATGCCCAATAAGCTGCAATACCAAAGGCCATCAGTCCGATTAAGATATTCTGAATCATTTTAATGGTCGCAGCTACGTCTCTGGCAACAGGCCCAAGAATTTCGCCAGCCGCCACAACTGCTCCAGTGGAGTCAACGGTTCCACCGATCCAAGCTCCTCCAAGCACTGGATTCAAACCGATTGACTTAACGACCATAGGCATTACAACCATCATTACAGCCGTAAACATAATGGAAAGTCCAATAGCTAATGTCAGTTCTTCCTTCTTTGCCTTACAAGCGGCAGCGGCCGAAAGAGCTGCAGAAACACCACTTACTGACATATCAGCGGAAATAACAATGTTTAGCGTCTTAGATTCCATTTTGACTACTTTTTGTCCGAACCAGAAGGTCGTGATTAAAACAATGGGAGTTACTATCCAAGTAACAAAGATTCCCGGAACACCGATTAGGAGAATTTTATTCATTAAAATTGTTGCACCGAGGAGTACCAAGCCTGTTTTAATATAGTATTCTGTTTGTACAGCTGGCATAATCCACTTCGGTGTGCCAACGGTATTACTAACGAGAAAGCCAAGAATAATGGCCCACATTACGTAATTAAGACCCCAAGCTTTGGCGAATTCATGACTTCCTATGAAGAAAGCCAGAGTTGCAAATATGAAAACAGCTGGGAAGGCAATTAAGAATTTCCCAACAGAAAAGCCCATAAAATGCAAGCCGAGGCCAAACAGGAGCGCCATAGCTAGCATTAATGGAATCATTGTTACTAAATGATTATAGGGTTTAGCTTCTACAGCAGACTTAGCTTTTGCTTCGCCAGCTTTGGCCTCTTGCAAGGCCGCAATTTGGATCTTTGCTTGTGCATTCAACTCAGCATCCTTAAAACTAGCACCTGAGGCTGCTGTTTCTGCTCCAACTGCTACGCCCTTTGCCTCGGCAGTAGCGGCTTTTGCCTTAGTATATTTTTCGGCAGATGCTGTGCCTTGTGCTTTTGCACCACTTTCACTTAGGAAAAAAGATTTTAATGGATTGTCGCTACTCCAGGTTGCAGGAACAGCAAGATATTTAGTGACTGCTTTTGCCGCAGGAGTGCTGCTACCTTTTACCTTAGTTTTTGCAGCATTTGCATCAAACCAAGCCATGGTTTTAAAGGGCGCTCTTTCTGATTCCACCTGCATAGTTGCATTGCTTTCCGCGATTATTTTGCTCATATTTGCGGGGGGATTACCAAAATATACAAACATACTAAAAATTAGAATAATGGCTCCAAGCCAAATAGCCCAGTAATCTTCAAATTTAAGTAGAAAAGAAAATTTACTCTTCGTGTTAGACGTAGGAATAGACATTGTTTAACCTCCTTATAAAATTTAATCTAACCAAAACCATTACTGCACAAAAAACCACTCATTTTCCATCAAGCTATTTTAGTTCACCTCCTTTTTATGAATATTTATTTAGGCCATATTTAGATTCATATAATATTATAAGCAATAACTATGCCAAGTCCCTGATTTTGTTATAACTAGTGTGAACACTTCGTTTATAGCCAATATAAGAGTTTCAAATCAACTGGGATACCATGACAATTTGGCATCTATGACAAAATGTCATGACAGAATGTCTTGTCCATAAACACAAAAAGGGGCACCTCCTCTCATAGAAATGTAATATTCTATGGAAGAGGTGCCCCTTTGTTATTCATGTTGCCCTAAAAACCCAACCTATAAGATTCCCCATTTACGGGTATATTCAACTTTTAGGTTAAATTCACTAGCATCGAATCCCTGTTCTTGTAGAATCTTGATAGAATCGTTAAAATCATAGGTTTCGGTTTCCATGAGGATATAATCCTTTTTGCCTGTGATTGCCCAATCATCATGGGCTTCAGTCAGCAATTCCATCATGGTAGCGATCCGTTCTAATCTCGAGGTTAAGAACTTATTCAAATTTCGAACTGCTTTAGAGCTCACCTTCTTAACTTTAATAATATCATCCAAGGGAGGTTTCTCGCTAGGTAGCCAATTTCCCTTTTCGAAAAAATGGAAAAAAAAGCGAATTCTTTGTATACAAATCTCATTATCCTGTCGCATACTCTTTTTCTCCTTAATCTGAAGTCTTGATGATCAGTTAGTTGACGAGTTCACTTGACTGTTATCCAATAATTGCCCATAATTACAACCGATAACAGATAGCCAAGTGGAATATTCACCAAAACGCCCGCAGTAAACGCTGCAAACGGCTTCCAACCAACAGAAGCAAGTTCCTTCAAACGACTAGTTAGTCCAATCGAGAGAAAGGTGAAGATAAAGGCCCAATTCCTTAATTCTATTATGGGATTTATGATGTAATTATCGATCGCTTTGGAAGTCACTACATTCGCAGAAGCAGCTAAGAAAGTTATGATAATTGAGGCTACCAAGAACCCTAAAACGAATTTTGGAAAGCGTATCCAGACATCGAGCGCATTCGGCTTGGTGCCGGAATACTTTTTATCCCATCTTGTAACTGAAATAAAAGCCATGATAAAACACCATATCCCAATGAAAATGTCACGACCTACGACTTTCATCAGAGTGAAGGTTTTGATGGCTTGTTCATTGATAGCAGCCGCTGCAGCCATACCGGGAGCGTCAGCAAATTCTGATGTACCAATCCAAGCACCTGCTGGACCAGGTGGAATATGCAAGGCTTTAATCGCCAACGGGAGAATGAAAATCATGATGATGGACCAAAGAATAACCAGAGAAATTGCAATTGACACGTGCTGCTTCTCTGCTTTAACGGCACCGCCAATGGCAATCGAAGCAGAAACTCCGCAGATCGAACCGCCAGCTGCCAGTGTAGCAGCAAAACGCTTATCTAGCGCAAAGACCCGCGTTCCTGTCCAGTAAATGGTGAGGAAAGTAGCTATTGCAATAATTGTTGCCTGGGCAAAAGCGGTCGAACCAGCTCGGACAATTAAAGTAAATGGTAAGGAAGCACCCATCAGCACAATTCCTAGCTTAATGTAAAATTGGGTCTGGAGTGCTGTGCTTAGCCAATACGGAATCTTTAACAGATTACTAATTACAAGTCCTACTACGAGAGCGAGAAGCGGGGTTTCAACGTTATATCTTTTCATGACATCCCAAGAACCCCATGCTGAAACCAAAACACTCAGTAAAAAGAGAAACGTAAATCCCACTAAAAATAGTTTAACTTCTCCAGTTAGGGCTTTTACAGCAATAGAAAATAAGAGAAGAAAGAATAAATAGAGTGTTAAAAGCGTGGTCTTATGGCTGCTAAGATAACTTAAAACAGTGCTATAGTCACTATAGTTCGGGATATTTATTACAATCCAATTCGTAAAGTTATACCCATTACTCCAAAACGCGATGGCTAAAAGTACGATTGTTAGACCAAGCCACATAGCCCAATAATCTTCCTGTTTCCAAAGATCGGACCAGCCCCCAGAAGGAATGGTTGATTTCTTTACAGTAGATACATAGCTCATTATTCAACCACCCCATAACTCCGTAGCTTTCGATACAGATTTCTCACACTGATTCCTAATGAATTTGCAGCTTGTACCTTATTGCCTTTTACTCGTTTAAGAGTCGTTAAAATGTAGTGCTTTTCAACCACTTCTATTGATGGATATTGATTGCTACGAAATATATCAAAGAATTCTACTTCTGAAGCGTGAGTGTTAGATGGCTTCAAGACTTGCTCAGAGTTTGCCCAAATATCTTTAGGTGCAATTCTTCCACCGATAGACAAGATTTGTCCGCGTTCAATGAGATGGAAGAGTTCACGAACATTACCAGGAAAATCATAATTTAGCAATTGTTCACACGTTTCTGGTAATAAGACATACTCGGAATGAAGCAATTTATTTTTATTCTGGGTTTCAAAGAATTGCTTTATAAGAGGAAGAATATCATCTCGCCGTTCGCGTAGTGGGGGGACGAATAAGGTTAAGCCGTTTAAGCGATAAAACAAATCTTTGCGAAATTTTCCGTCATTTATTTCCTGCATAAGATCTCTATTGGTTGCTGCAACAATCCGAACATCTACCCGCCGGAGTCTGGTATCTCCAACGCGCCGGAATTCTCCGCTTTCTAAAAACCGAAGAAGCTTTACTTGCATAGATAAAGGCATTTCACCGATTTCATCGAGAAAAAGAGTACCATTATCGGCCATTTCCACTAATCCTATTTTCTGAGTTCCGGCTCCAGTAAAGGCTCCTTTTTCGTGTCCGAAAAGTTCACTCTCTATTAAATTTTCTGGGATTGCGCCTGCGTTAACCGGAATACAGCGGTGGTTAACCCGTGAACTACATTGATGGATTGCCTGGGCAATCAACTCCTTACCCACGCCGCTGTCTCCTCGTATGAGGACCGAGACATCTGTTTGAGCGACCTTACGGGTCATCTCGAGGAGCGCAACCATGGGCGCACTTTTAGCAATAATTTTCAATTCTGGAGTTTGGCGGCTTACTACCTGCCTGAGACCCGTATTTTCCAACAATAGCTTCTGCGCTTCAAGGGCTTTTTGCAACGTGATTTCGAGCTCAGACAAGTTACACGGTTTGGTCAGGTAGTCATACGCTCCAAGCTTCATGGCCTCAATAGCGGACTCAATCGAACCATTTCCAGTTAACATAACGACTTGGAGATCAGGTTGTAATTGTTTGATCTTTGGTAAAAGGAGAAGCCCATCACCATCTGGCAGTTTAATATCCAGAAGGACCGCATCAATTATAGTCTCTTCGAGAAGGGATAAACCTACCTCGGCTGTGCCGGTTTCCATTATTTCATAGCCTTTACGTCTTAAACGCTGGGCGATAATTGCGCGCAAGGCTTCCTCATCGTCTAGGATTAGAATCTTTTGACAGTGCTTCATCTGCTTTAATCTCCTTCCTTATGGAGAGGCAAGGTTATCTTCACACAAGTCCCTTGACCTTCTGTACTTTCTAAAACCATCTTACCTTGCATCTTCCTAACAATTCCATAACTTACGTATAACCCCAAACCCGTTCCCTGCCCTACGGACTTGGTTGTAAAAAACGGGTCGAAAGCCTTCTTTAGATTGATTTGAGGAATTCCTTCTCCATAATCCTTGACCATAAACTGAATTCTTTCGCCTTCGCGGCATGCTTTAACTTCAATCACTTTCCCTTCAGAAGAGGCATCTAAAGCATTGGTGATCAAATTGAGAACTACTTGCTGCCACTCATTCTCATTACCCAGGATCAAGAGACTGTTTTCCAGTTGGAGCTCAATTTTAATCTGCTTTCGTTTCGTCTTGTGTTCAAGAAGCTCAAGTGTCTGCATGCTGACAACACCAATATCGATGATATCACTACCATTGATGTTCAGACGGGCAAAGCCAAGTAAACGATCCGTAATCTTTTTACACCTAGCGATTTGCCCCAAGACGATCGTAAGGCCAGTCGTGATTTCCCCCCGAGTTGGACTCAGCTCTTCCTCATTCAAGCGGTCCAGTAAGTCCTCGCTATGAGCGGCAACGATAGCCAATGGATTGTTGATTTCATGAGCCACTCCTGATGCCAACAGTCCAATGGCCGCCATTTTATCCGTCTCAATCATGCGGGCTTCCATTTGTACTTCTTGGGTAACATCGTCGAGTAGTAACAGGTAAGCCCCACTCTCCGGATTATCAGGTGGTAACTCATAAAACATCTGACGGAAATATCGGCGTTCCTCGTTTACAAAAACAGAAATATTACGGCTATTTTCTAGGTAGACACCTTCCATTCCTTCTTCCTTAAGCACTTGATCACACGGCAAATTCGCTAAATTATGTCCAAACCATTCACCGAATTTTGTATTCCACCATATAATCTTCTGATCAGAATCTAAAAGAACCATTCCAGCGCCAACCCCGTCAACGACAGTGGTCAACAGCTCCTTTTCGTCTTTTAGGTTCTCATTCTTCTGATCCAATGAATTTAACAACTGATTAAAGGATTTGACTAATCTCCCGATTTCGTCCCAACTCTCAATGGGAATATGGGATTCTAAGTCTCCCGTTGAAATGATTTGTCTAACTTGAGCTTCAAGATTTTCTATCGGATGAACCACTTTTAAACCAAAGGAGATACTTAAAAGCATGACTAAAATCATTATTAAGATGGCGAGCACGATAAGACGCAAAGCAAAATCGAAAATTGGTTTATTCGCTTCTTTGGCTGGCTGTTCAATAAATACCGCCCAATTAGGAGTACCCACGGAAGCAAACGCCCCTACGACGGTCACGCCGTCCCGATTTTTATACTCAATTCCCTGAGAAAAATCCGTTCCCTCCAGAAAACTTTGGACTGCAGGATCTTGACGAACCTCCTCACGTTGCGAATCAAGATTGGAGTTAGTATGACCCATTAAATTCCCAGCTTGGTCAACTAGAAATACATCCTCTCCCTCTCCCAACTGTATATTTATATATCTACTAATGATCCCCTGTAAGTCGACTTTAGCTTGCAGATATCCGATTAGCTCCTCAGTCATGGGGTCTTGAACCGCTACAGTCACATAAATCTCGGGGCGCCAATCACTAGAGTAGAACACCTCACTAATAGTTGAATGATTTTCCGATAATATCGGATTTTCTAGCTTAGCAGCTGAAGTATCAGGAGAAATTTTCTCTTGTCGAGTGATCTGATCGATTATGTTAAAATCCTCATCTGTAATCTTTAGTTCTTCGATAAAAGGGTCCTTTTGCAAAAGTATTTCTAGAATAATCTGACGTGAAATACCATCGTTCCCGACGAGAACGTGGGCACTTGTTGCCCTCGTAAGAATTATGCTGTTCTCAAAATTTGTAACAAATTCTCCAATTTGATTGGCGATGAGAGTTACTTGCTCAAATTGTTGTTCATGAATATTTTTTTGTAGGTTTTGCCGCACAGATGTAAAACCTAAATTTCCAAGAAGGAATAAAGGGAGAATAGACATGGTTACTCCAAATAAAAGAAAATGAACTTTAATGCGCATCCACCATGGAATTGAGCTTTTATTCAACAATTGGCTCCTGTCCGATGTTTTTCATCCTCACACTCTACTAACCAAGTGTTACTCCTATCAAATCATTCACAAGAGTATTTTCGACAAGAACATGCTGTATTCCTGTCTATGGTCTTACTAAATAATGTTAAATATCTTAATAGAATCTGAACTTATACTTAGTTTACATAGTTAAACAAGGTGCTCCGCATTAACACGCGAAACACCTTGTTTAACTATGTACTACAGCAGATAATTTCCATTGGTATTGGGCGCATATCTAAGAATAACTTTGCGCTACTGAGCAGCTTCCAAAGCCTCTTCTCATCTCGCTTACTCTGATTATTTTAGATTAATAATTTGGCACTTTACCAAATAAATTGAGCTTGCGTCTTAAAATAAACACATACAACAACACGGATATTACTGATACGGCAGCCGCGCCAAAATAGATTGCGGAGAACCCTTCATATTGAGATACAAATCCCCATACTATTGAACCCACGCCCATACCAATATCAATGGAAGCGAAAAATGTAGCGTTGGCAGCTCCCCTTCGGTCCAGTGGACTTAGTCTGATGGTTATGCCGTTTAGAATTGGCATCAGTGTGCCAGATCCCAAGCCGTACAATATAGCTGCACACAATAATATTTGAAGAGATGTTGAAATTGCTATGATTACCAGTGAAATAATAAATATTGCAATGCCAGGAATAAAAACAATAGTTACTCCATAGCGATCTGTTAGCCGTCCTGAGAACAATCGGGAAACTAACAATGCAGCCGCATACACTGTAAAGAACATTCCAATATTGTTTATGTTTTTGGATATCGCATAAAGTGGAAGAAAGCTAATGACGCTTGACATAGCAAATGCCACAAAGAGCATAACCAAAGCAGGAGCTAATGCAGATTTCTCAAAGAGCGCACGCTTATTTACAGACTCGTCAACGGCGGCGGTTTCACCTTCCGGTATCACATGATGAATCTTTTCTTGTTGCTGCGTAGTTGGTATACCATCTTTCTCATAATTAATAAACATTGCAATAGCCAATCCTAAAACGCTTATCGCAAAGGTAACCAGGTACAGGAATTTGAATCCACCGATATCTATAAGATATAACCCTAGGGCAGGTCCTATAGCCGTAGCGAGGATATTAGAAACCCCAAAATAACCTATTCCTTCCATAAGCCTTGAGGCCGGTACTAGATCAGCCACGATAGTTCCTGTAGATGTCGATTGTGCGCTCATGCCAATTCCGTGAATAAACCTAAGCACAAGTAGTATCACAACAGCATAAGCAAAACTGTAGGCAAATGAAACCAGGGTCGTAACCATAATACCTGCCAACAGAATTATTTTTCTGCCTCTAATGTCGATAAGTTTCCCCCAAAAGGGTCTGAATAGCAGCGCTGAGAAAGAAAAAAGACCGGTTAACAAGCCTGCTACTGATTTATCACCTCCGATATGGAGAGCGTACAATGGTAATGTTGTCATATGGATGCTGCTGCATATTCCAAATGCTAAGCTTACAAACATTGCAATGATGTAATATTTGGTCCATAGTTTGTCCGAAACTGCTTTTGGAAGACCTTCTGTCAAAATGATTCCCCCAACGTATTATTTAAGAACATAACTTCGCACCACGTTGGTGACGTCACTTTGTATGGGTTTCCCTATTTTGTCAGTTTGGAGAGTTCCTTGAACAGAGGGGTACCTGCTTGCTTTATTAAGTCAAAAAATACTGTTTCTGTGTTAGTAA
>Ga0209386_1001268_pt1 | contig 10383 bp, 10 predicted proteins | sample NGEPertwo_FD_184510 | JGI IMG/M metagenome (GOLD analysis project Ga0209386, IMG submission 184510) | Arctic peat soil microbial communities from the Barrow Environmental Observatory site, Barrow, Alaska, USA - NGEE Permafrost154B-two... | ecosystem: Environmental > Terrestrial > Soil > Wetlands... | reverse complement strand
TAAAATTCTTATCAATCCATATATCAATTGTTTGTGGACCGGAAGGTACGTTGTTATTATCAATAACAGAAACTCCAGGTGTAGAAGTTTGTTTTATCGGGTCAGACTCTGTTAAGTGATTCGTTGTTGTTAAGTATGCGCCTTGAAAGGTTAGAGGATTAGTGCCTGCTGCTAAAGCTACAGGAGCCATGCTACAGACCGTCATAATCACCATAACAAGGGCAAATAACTTTTTGATTAAGTTAGTACGTAAATCTAACATTTTAAAAACTCCTCTTTATTAAAAATTAAATCGTTAAAATTATAAACCTTACTTTCTTTTCTTACGTGCAATAAATTCTACCGTTATCCATGCGGCAAGCAAGACTGCACCTATCATAGTAATCCAAGTTGTACTGGACATTCCACTCCCTTCCTTAGTAGCATTAGAACTTTGAGATAGCGACGATGGGGTAGCTTGCTCATCTCTTTTAAGCTTCGCATCAAGCTTCAAATTATCTGAACTGCCCGAAGTTATTGTAGGTGATTGTTCGCTTTGATTTTGACTATCACTTGAATCACTTGGGTTTACTGTGTTAGGCGTTATTGTTTTCCCATTAGCACTATTATCCAGGCTGGGAGTTGGCGTTGCCGTTGGAACAGTCGTTGCAGGCTTGGGAGCAGGGGTTATAGTGGCCGGTGGCGCTTGTTGAATGGCTTCACCCTTAGTCTTAAACGCAACGGTAACCCCCTGTCCTATGGTAATGCCATTCTTAGTCATCAAACCTGGGGAGATTATTAGTTTATAAGACGTTCCTGGTTTAAGAGCACTAACTGGTTGAATGAATATAAATTGCCTTTGAGCGAAATCAACCGTATCATCAACTTTCGTGACATTTATAGGTATCGCTTCATTATTACTGGATTTCATATTAAAACACTGACTGTTATTCGTCCAAACCAAGCTGTTAACGACGTTTTTATCAAATTCCACCTTTAACTTTGGGTTAACGGATATATCTGTGGCATTATCTGCGTTTCCTCCGTCAACAACCACCGTCCCTAGATAAGCTAAAGGTTTTTCCCCTGTAGAACCTGGAGTCCCTGATCCCGCTCCTTCTGCGAAGGCTATGGAGGCATTGCCTAAACAGGTCATTAATAATACACAAATACAAATAATTACGCTTAGTTTTTTACTGAACACTGCGCCCATCCTTTCAGTTCTAAAATTAGGTTAACTAATTAAAAACTAAAACTTACTCCTGCAAATAATAAGGCCAACATAAAACCGATCAATACAACATCTTTTTTATAATAATTCAGCTTACTAATTCTTGTTTGATTTGGATGCCCTGTGTAACACCTGCTTTCCATGGCCATGGCTAAATCCTCAGCCCTTTGCAAGGATGCAGCCAATAAAGGGATGATAATGGCGATATTACTTTTTATTCGAGTAATAATGTTGGGTGAGTCAAATTGCGCCCCTCTAGATTTTTGGGCATTAGTAATAATATTGGCCTCTTCGATAAACGTGGGTATGAATCTTAGAGAAGTGCTAATGATCATGGAGAAATGGTGGACAGGAATCTTAAAATAGGTTAAAGGCGTCAGTAAGGATTCTATGCCAGCTGCCAGCTTAATCGTCGAAGTGGTCATTATTAATAAGCTCGAACAAAGATAGAAGATTAACAAACGAAAAACAGTTCCCGTGCCAAGGGCTATCCCTTGTCTGGTAACAGTTAGACTTCCTAGATGCATTAGGGGTTCACCCACAGTAAGGATAGTTTGAAAAACAAAAGTAAGTAATAGTAGGTACCAAATCTTGCGCAAACTCCGAAAGATTATTTTAGGCTTGATTCCTGACAAGAAGATAGCAATTGTTATCAGTAAGGTGTAAAAAAGCAGGAAATACCACCGATAATTAATTAAGACCGCTGTAATAATCAGAGTGCAGCTGATGAGTTTGGTTCTGGGGTCTAGTCGGTGAATCATGGAGTTTCCAATAATATAACGCCCCACCATGACGTCTTTCATAGCTCAGCCTCCTGAAGTAGTTTGATGATTTCTGAACTCGCTTCTTCTATACTTCTGATCGTCGTGTTAACCTTTAACCCACGGGCAGCGAGGGAATACACCACTTGCAGATAATCAGGTAGTTCAAGATGACATTTTGTAAGAAGCTCAGTCTTTCCTAGTAGTTTCTCAACCTCTCCATAGAACACCAAAGAGCCCTTGTCCAGCACGGCAATTTTATCGGCTAAAGCCCAAATATCTTTCAGGCTGTGTGAGATCATGACGGTTGTTTCATTGCCTTTCTGCTTTCGGTCTTTCATTAGGTCCAGCATCAAGTTTCGGCCGATAGAATCCAAACCCGCCATCGGTTCATCCATAATAATCAACTTGGGTTGAAGAGCCAGTATCCCAGCGATTGCCACTCTTCTTCGCATACCGCCACTCAGAGTGATAGGGGCTAAGTGCTGGGTTTCACGGGGAATAAGTCCTACTTTTTCCAGGGCATCATAGACCCTATTTCTCATATCCAGCTCACTAAGTCCAAGATTCTTAGGCCCATAAGCCACCTCCTCATAGATTGTGGCTTCAAATAGTTGCTGTTCGGGATACTGAAACACTAAACCTGCTTGTTTCCACAATTGGTTCCTAAATTCATTGTTGGCAGTATCTACGCCACATACTATGACCTCTCCCGAGGTTGGAGAAAGCAAACCGTTCAGGTGCTGTACTAACGTCGATTTACCTGAACCATTGGAGCCAACGATACCAAGAAATTCTCCCTGATTCAAAATGAAATTAATGTTCTTTAAAGCTTGTCGTTGATACGGAGAGCCTGGTTGATAAGTGAAGTTTAGGTCTTTTATCTCAATGATAGATGACATATAGCCTCCACTAGTTCTGGCACTGTTTTAATGTGATCGTCAATGTCATACCCGTCTTTACCTAACTTGTTAATGAGTCGGTAAAGACCTGGCGGCTCCAAACCGATCGCAGCTAATTTAGCTTCATCCGCAAAAACCTCTCGAGGAATTCCTTGTAAATATATTGACCCTTTATCCAACACAACTAATCGGTCGGCCTGAATTAGGTCTTCTAGGTTATGACTAATAAAAATAATGGCTATACCCTTCTGGTTATTTAAAATTCGAAGATGTTCCAGAAGTTCTTGCCTGCCCAAAGGATCAAGCATCGATGACGGTTCATCCATAATAAGGTAGTTAGGCAACATAACCAAAACCGAAGCGATGGCCAGTTTCTGTTTTTGACCACCTGAAAGCAAATGTGGGGCATGATCCCTCAGTTCTTCCAAACCCACAATTTGTAAAGCCCAATCGATTCTTCGTTTTATTTCATCGGAGGCAAGCCCTAGATTCTCCGGTCCAAAGGCAATTTCTTCCTCAACTACAGGACAGACGATTTGGTTATCGGGGTTTTGAAACACCATGCCCACGATACGTCGTATTTCCATGAGATGTTTGGGTGATCTAGTATCCATGCCATTGACGTTCACTTTTCCGGTCGTCGGTTTAATTAAACCGTTTAATAACCGAGCTAAGGTGGATTTCCCGGATCCGTTCATGCCGATTAAACCAATGTATTCACCTTCATGAATGGTAAGCGTAATATCATTAAGGGCTATTTTTTCATTATTACCAGCATCGCTACCATTTCGGTAGGTTTTAGTCACATTAACTAATTCAATACAGTGGTCCGTCATGGTATGCCCCCTAAACTATAGTTAGTCCCAATTCAAAAGTCTAGGTTTCAATCGTTTAATTAATAGCGTTGCCAGAACCCCTCCTATAGCCCCGAATATAACATGGGATATGGCGCTGAACCCCAGGCCGAGCGTAAGAAAAACCATTGGCAAATTCATCGCTAATCCCAACGCCAACGCTACCGTCATTTTGGTAACACTGGCCACAGCACCACAGATAGTCCCGATAATAGGTGACTCAAGCTTATTAGAAAACACCGGCGCAATAATATCAAGCACTAACCCTGGCATAAAATATTTAAAAAAGACAAAAACGCCTTCTTTACCTAGTCCTAAAAAAACAGCCAATACACCCGAGACGATACCCATAATAATACCTGCACCTTTTTTGGGTATGAGTCCCCTGCCTACCACTAATAATCCCATCCACCATATGCTTGTATGAGCTGGCATGTGGATCGGCAATCTGGTAATATCATTAATAATTGCTATAAGCGTACCAAACATGGTTAGCCTCAAAATATCAGTCAACCCAAGATTGAAAATCAGTCCTTCTTTAGGCGCTTTATCCTTTTTTTCACTATCTAAGTCGTTATCCAATTCAAAAACTCCTTTTAAATTAACTCATTGAGTTAATTGTACTTACATCTTCGACAAGGACCTTCTGCTGATTATCTCTTCCTACTAAATTTACGGTATTATGGTCTGTATAAATAAAAATCAAGTCATTGCTCATTTCACCTTTATTAACCACATAGGGAGCACCTTTTTTTACTCCAGTGATTTCTACCTTTGAAAAATCGCTGGTCCCAGCGGCAACCAAGACTGCTGTCAATGTTGGACCTTCCTCAGGTTTATCCTTGGTTCCCCCGGGTAATTTCTTTAATATATCACTGCCCATATACGCTGCAGGTTTATTATTATTAGTAATTGCAATGATAGTTCCTGACTTTGTTCCGGCGCTTTTATAGGTAAACTCAATAGTATAGGAAGCGATAATCGTCAACAACAGAACCATGATTCCCATAAATATTTTTCTATTCATCGTCATTTGCATAGTCATTATCACCTTCTAAAATTTATTATGTTGGAATAACTATTTTTGCTTACAGATAAAGGACTTATTCGTCCACCGTCTATACCTACAGTTGTAACAGGATATAGGGTCATCACTTACTAGTTCCTCTTCGACATCCATTTTGAATCCGGTGCACTGTTGAGCTAAACGGGCAGCTTCAGCCCAATGATCTTTGTTACCCGTAAATTCTTTCTCTCCGAGCTCATTTAAACGCCACATTTCCAACACCCCACTAAAAATCTTTCAATTGTTGCTTGGTGCAAAGTTGCCACTTAGTTCCTGCTGTAACATCTGTGTTTCTCGGGGATACCGGAAGGACAAGTTTGCCATCTAATAGAACTACTTTCACCCAGTCATTCTCCAGATTAACCAGCTCATCATTCTCCAACACCATACCGCTTAGGCTCTTAACTGAATCGATCTTGGTTTGAGCTAGTATATCTCTAACAGAGGCTTGATTATTGACTGATTCTATTTTCAATTTCCCCTTCATGCGGCCGTCATTACCGGTAAGTCTCAAACCTACTCCAGCGAGGGCTCCTATTATACCCTGACCAGTTTCGCCGTGTTCCGAAAGGTGAATTCCTAATTTCTTAGCTAGTTCATAAGCATTTTCTTTTGTTAATACCTCACTCTTAGCCCGTTGCCCAAACGTTAATAGTAATTCGAGGTCTTTAATTTGATCAACACATGCAACACATAAACCAGGGGCTGAGCCCTCTGCGCTTTCTGTTTCTAAGAAATTAGAAGCATAATCTATTAAAGTATTCAAATATTGCTCATCCATATCAGTCGGAAAACACATAGAACTATTATGGGAGGTATAGGGAATGTCAGGATGAAGAAACAACTGGTGTCTGGTGACCGGTTCACATTTTCCCCATCCATGGTCTACAACCGCTTTGGAGATAATGGTTGCTAATTCTCCTGTACCCCTACTGTCAAGATTATCTGTATCATCAATACACACAAAAACTTTCACTATTAGACTCCTCTCATTTTGTATCATGATAAGTTGGGCCTTTTCTATAGAGTACTATAAACAATTTCTGCAATGTCCAAGTTTTCTATATCTTCATTAGAACTGACTGCTTCAGTTAACGTTGTTAAACATAAGGAACATGCGCTGGCAAGAATATCAGACTTAGTTTTAGTGGCCTTTTCTACGAGGAGACGACTAATCTGATCGGATTTATTATCGCTCATCCATATTCTTCCTCCACCAGCCCCGCAACAAAAGCCCTGCAATCGATTCTTTTTCATTTCAACTAATTCCAGTCCCGGAATTGAAGTCAAAACCTCTCTAGGTGCTTCATAAATAGTGTTATATCTTCCTAAATAACAAGGATCATGAAAGGTGACTTTGCGATCAACAATCCCCTTCAGTTCAAGCCTGCGTGACTTAATAAGCTCTAAAAGAAATTCTGAATGATGCATTACCTGATAATTCCCCCCGAACTGCGGATAGTCATTTTTAAGAGTATTGTAACAATGAGGACATTGGGTGACTATGGTCTTAAATTTATAAATGTTTAAATTCTCAATATTTTCAAGCGCTAACTGTTGAAATAGTTTTTCGTTTCCTAGACGTCTTACAGAATCCCCACAACATTTCTCATTGCCACCCAAGGTAGCATAATCAACACCTGCTTTTTCAAATAGCTTAAACATCACCTTCGAGACCTTCATATTCCTAGAATCATAAGCACCGAAACACCCACCCCAATATAAGATATCCGTCTGTTTTTTTTCGCTTAGGAGAGGGGCCTGCAAATCTTTTTCCGAATTATAGTTACTACCGAGACATAGCCCCCAGGGATTTCCCACTACTGAGAGGTTCTTAAATACCTTTTGAACTTCAGAGGGATAGCCCCCCTCCTCATTGACCAGATTTCTTCTCATATCAACAATTCTTTTGATATGCTCTACACTGATTGGGCATTTGCTTTCGCAAAGTCCACACGTAGTACAAGCCCATAAGGTCTCTTTAGATATTACCTTTCCAATTAATGTGTGGTTAAAAGTCCTGTCTTTATTTCTGAAAAATGAATGCCTTTCAATTGAGTGCCTTTTCAAATCCTGGAGTATAACTCTGGGTGACAATGGAGCTCCGCTAATTTTAGCAGGACAGTGTTTGTGACACCTTTCACAGGAGATACAGGCATCTAATTCTAGTAGCTGTTTCTTTGTAAAATCTTCAAACCGAGCAGCGCCTATATTTATTTCTGCTTTTGATAGTAGAGGGACTGGGCTTAAACCTCCGATAGCGGTCGACGGTTTTAAGAAAATGTTTAGAGGAGTAGCAAACATATGAAACAATTTTGAAAATGGAATATAGGCAATAAATCCAAGCGCCAACATCATATGAAAATACCATAAAAAGGCATGACCAGTAAGGGCTGAAAGCTTTGACAAGCCAGATAGCTGAATTATAATGGAAAAAAATAAACCCACTGGCGACCACCATGCCCAAGGATCAGTGGTGGCATAAATCCGTAAGCCCTCTAAAATATAACCTGTGAAAAGTATTGAAAAAATTAGAATAAGTAAGAAAGCATCATCGAAAGTGTAATCCTCATGGTTTTGTTTATCGATATATCGTTTATAGGCCGCCATTCCTATTCCAATCATGGTCAATAGACCCAACAAATCCAGCGCTGTGCTCAGTAGTAAATAGTTCTTCCCATGAAATAATGGAATTCCAAAATGATCCTGAATGGCAATAACCAACGTTCCAATTGATAATATAATAAATCCATAAAAAACACATAAATGCATGAATCGACGGTAGGTACCCTTGAAGATTTTTTTATCATGCCTTATTACCTCTGAAAGAAATGTTTTGAATCGTGAACCCAAGTCATCATGATCAATTGGTCGTCCTTGTAGCCAACGACCAATTTTTTGACTACAGCCTACTATAAAAATAACGATTGATATTAGGCCAAGAATATATAATAAGCTCTTTCCATTAGTATTCCAAAATAACTGCCTGGTAGCTTCCATAGGAACCCCTCAATTCATCAAATTCATTTCCAATTCCGCATCCATATAAATGCCTCCATCTCTATTGGTACATCTACAAAATACGCTATCAGTCTCTCATGCCAAGACCGGTGTGAGAGCAAGAAATGCTTTTCCTGATCTTACAAACTATGGTATAGTTAAAATAGCATATTACTTTTTTCTTACTTTCCCCGTGAGCAGTTCGAATGCTTACGGGGCCTTTTTTTATGTTTATGGTATGGTAACAACATTACTTATATTGGAAAATCCGCCTTCATAATTATTGGTAATGGGTGTAATCCTGTAATAGTAACTACCTGAACCAAGCAGAGTAGAATCGGTATAACTAGTGCCAGTAATCGGGCTGGCGGTGATTTTGGTATAACCAAAGTACTGATTTGTACTGCGGTAAACGTTATAGCTCGTGGCTGCTAAATTACATAATACAGGTGGCGTACTACCAGTATAAAAGTCAGTGGTAGCAGTCCATGACACGTCCACTACTCCATCATGAGGATTAATTGAAGGTGTGGTATTCATTTTGGTTGGTCCCATGGCGCTCTGGGTTTTAAAGAGGATTGGTGTTGGGGCATCAATTGTTAGACCATTTGCAAGCTTAATTGCAGGAATTACAAGCTCATATTCAGTATTATACTCAAGGTTTTTTTGACCAGCCGCTCCAGCAATACTGAGAGGGAAGTAGAAGGAATTATTTTGGTCAATTTTTACAGCCTGATAAATGTAACCCAATCCTGTTGGGCTACTGGGGTTTTCATAAGTGACTTCCTGATATACATCTCCAACTTTTTTCTTTAAATCCATCCCACTCAGTACATCAGCTGGAGTAAGAGCTGGAATACTGAGGGAGAAAAAAAGATTACCTTCAACTGCAACATTTTGTTTATCTAATGTATCAAGGAAAACATGCTCAACAGCGCTAGTCGTAATACCATGATAATCGGTTGAAACTGGACGGTAAAAAGAAAGCAACGTGTCTTTTGTTTGCTGCCACTCTCCTAGGGTATAGCCCATATTGGCTCTGATTGTGCTGGATAAATCAATCGTATACTGTGAATTTTCTACAAAGGACCCAGCGGGGACATTAAGAGTGTAGGCTGACCCTGGAGCCAGGCCGCTACACCCTTGTCAATGTGCCTTCAGGCAAATTTGCATCGATAACAAGAATGATATTAATTGTGCCGTGGTTCAGCATTTCAAAGTTCTCTTTTTCTTCATGGATAGACGCGGGGTCACCGACACGTCCTCCATTGATTTCAACACCTCCTGTAACTATGGCGCTTACAATTAAGTCCTCAAAATCATCCCTTTTTATCGAGACGTTGTCCATAGATGCTGCAGTATCAATCCCAGTAGTCTTGTCAGAGTCAAGACCCAGTTCGGAAGTAATGATGCGTATGTGCTCTTCATAAGTCGATGCACGTAGTTTGCATTCTAGCCCCGCTCCCGGATTACAATCATTGTTAAACACAGCTTTCAGGTCTTCCCGGTATCCTCCGTTTAATGAGGAAGTACTCAAAACCTTTCTTTTCCCTTCAAATAGAATGACAATACTTTCATTATAGCATTGTACGCTATCCCCTGCAGATAATCTGTATATCATCAATCTAATCCACCTCACATCTCAAATTATTTTATGCAGCCTTGCAGAAACTTTTTTTAAAATTATAGATTTCAAGAACCTTACCACCCATATAATCCATTTTTTATAATGAAAATGGCCTCTACGTTTAACACATAGAGGCTTGCTTGACCCTCATGCACTATTTACTGGTAAGCAGAAATTGGGGTACATGCTGTACGGGGTGTTCTATCATAATAACTTCAGTTTTATAGACAGTAGAAATGGTTTCTACTTTTAATACTTCGTGGATCTTCCCATAGCTTTGAACATACCCTTGATCCAAGAGAAGAAGACGGTCACAGTATTGACTTGCTAGATTTAAATCATGCAAGACCATTATGACGGTGATGTCCTGAGATTGGTGCCACTCCCGAACGTGTTCCATCACGAGCATTTGATGCCCAATATCCAAAAAAGTGGTCGGTTCATCAAGGATTAGGACCTTTGGCTGCTGAACCATTGCTCTTGCTAAGGAGACCATCTGGCGTTGGCCACCGCTCAGAGTATTCACCGCTTGGCTCCGTATTTTCCAGAGGCCGAGGTTTTTAAGCACATCTTGGACAATCTGTTCGTCCTGAAGGGATAAGTCAGAAAGGGGCTTTAACCAAGGGTAGCGTCCCATGGCAACGATCTCTTCGATCGTAAAGGAGAGGGGAGGGATACCTTCTTGCTCCAAAACTGCAATGAGTTTTGCCAGTTCCTGTTTTCGGTACGAGCCTATAGGTTTACTATTTAAGAGGATTTCTCCTTGACTGGGTTTTATTAAACCGCTCATGGTACGAATAAGCGTGGATTTGCCACTACCGTTCGGACCGATAATCCCAAAGGTTTCTCCTACTTTAACCTGAAATTCGATATTTTGAAGAACTGGGCTAGTTCCGAAATGAAGATTAACTTGCGATACGTCGTAAAGGTTTATACTTGCCCCCTCCTCAGTCCTTTTTTTAG
>Ga0209386_1001267_pt1 | contig 10403 bp, 13 predicted proteins | sample NGEPertwo_FD_184510 | JGI IMG/M metagenome (GOLD analysis project Ga0209386, IMG submission 184510) | Arctic peat soil microbial communities from the Barrow Environmental Observatory site, Barrow, Alaska, USA - NGEE Permafrost154B-two... | ecosystem: Environmental > Terrestrial > Soil > Wetlands... | reverse complement strand
ATCACGACTCCCTCGGTAACCGTCGCAACGATTATCTCATCGCCCGAGCAAGACGCCACGCCGCAACACGCCGAAAGGCCAGGTGAAGCGAGGAAACCGAGAAGTCACTCGACCGCTATGTCAGGAGTTCTGGACTCTGCGCGCTACCGGCATCACGAAGTCCTATCGCCGGGGCTGGTGGCCGCGGCGCCGGATCGTGCGGGTTCTCCGCGGAGTCGACATCGAGCTGTTCCCCGGGGAGATCGTCGGGCTCGTCAGCGAGAACGGTTCGGGCAAGTCCACCGTGATGAAGATCCTCGTGGGTGCCGAGGCGAGTGATGCGGGATCGATCGAAGACCACGAGGCGTCGGGGTACTGCCCACAGGAGCCTCCATCAGACCCGGCACGAGACAAGGACCGGCGCGTGACCCGGACCCGCACCTCCCACGGCTCGGCAACGTCTGCGGCTCGCCGGGACCGCGAGCGGAGCGGTGATGTCACCGGCCTTTGCGGTCCGGGCCTCGCGCCGGGAGGGTGACCACGAAGCTGGCGCCCTTCCCGGTGCCGGCACTCTCCGCTCGGATGCGGCCGCCGTGGGCCTCGGTCAGCGCACGCGCGATCGCGAGACCGATCCCACTCCCACCGACGCCGCGAGAGCGGCCGTCGTCGACGCGGTAGAAGCGTTCGAAAACGCGCGGGAGGTGCTCGGCAGCGATTCCGTCTCCGGAGTCGCGGACGGTGATCGCGACCCCCTCCGCAGCCGATCGTGCGGACAGCTCGACGTGTCCGCCTGCAGGCGTGTGGCGCAGGGCGTTCCCCAGGAGGTTGGCGAGGACCTCCTGCATCCGGTCCGGGTCGACGATGACCGATCGGGCACGGGCGTCAGGTCCGAGGGTGAGGCGCACACCCTTGGCTTCGAAGGCCAGCGCCTCGGCGCGGGCGGCCACCCTCAGCAGGTCGCCTACGGCGACCTCGCTGACGTGAAGGTCGAGCCCGCGCTCCTCGGCGCTGGACACGCGACCGACATCGTCGACCAACCGTTCGATCCTGGAGATTTCGGCGTCGATGCGCTCAAAGGTGGCCCGGTCGGCCAGCAGGACCCCATCGGCGATCGCCTCGTGATATCCACGCACGGTGCTCAGCGGGGTTCGCAGCTCGTGGGACAAGTCGCGCAGGACCTCGGCCCGCGACTTCTCGGTGCGGGAGATGCTTCGTGCCATCTGCTCGAAGGCGTCGGCGAGGGAGTCGAGCTCGGCGCCGTAGCCCGAGCGACGGACACGCACCGTGTAGTCGCCAGAAGCGACCGCGCCGGCTGCCTCGGACAGCTCCCGCAACGGGCGAACAGCCCGGCGGGACACGAACCAGCCGACCGCGAGGGCGGTGAGCGTGGCCACGGTGATCGCGACGGCCAGGGAGATCAGGATCGCCCGAGAGAACGCCATGTCCAGGTGGGTAGCCAGCTCGGTGGTGATGGGTCCTACCGCGTTCTCGACGTGCCTGCGGAACATCCCGGGGGCAAGTCCCAGTGCGACGACGAGCAAGGTGATCCCGCCGGCGAGAATGACCAGCGCCTGGGCGAGGAGCAGGCGTGCGCCGAATCCGGCTCGCCGACCGGCGGACCTCAACTGCCCCCACCCATCCGGTAACCCACGCCACGAATCGTCCGTACGTACCGCGACTCGGCCGGGTCGTCGCCGAGCTTGCGTCGAAGATTGGCGACGTGCACGTCGATCACGTGGTCGTCACCGAACCAGTCCTCACCCCACACGGCTTCCAGCAGTGCGCGCCGCGCGAGCACGGCCCGCGGTCGGCTCGACAGGGTGTCCAGGATGTCGAACTCCGTCCGGGTCAGCTCGATCCGCTCACCCGCCACGGAGACCTCGCGGCCGGCCACATCGATCACCAGGTCCCCGAAGACGCGAGCGGAGGCGCCCGCGTCGGGGCTGCGGGGACGCCGGAGCATGGCGCGCACTCGCGCCGCGAGCTCACGCGGGGAGAAGGGCTTGGCGAGGTAGTCGTCAGCGCCCACCGACAGCCCGATCACCCGGTCCAGCTCGTCGGTCCGTGCGGTCAACATGATCACGTAGGCATCGGAGAACGCTCGCACCTGTCGACACACCTCGATCCCATCGATCCCCGGGAGCATCAGGTCCAGAACGAGCACGTCCGGCTCCCATGCGCGCGTCCTGCCGACGCCCATCTCACCGTCTGGTGCCACGTCGACCTCGAACCCCTCGGCTCCGAGGTACTCAGAGATCAGGCGCGCGATCGGTGCGTCGTCCTCGACGACGAGCACGCGCCAGCGACGCCCGGCCGGTGCGCGAGCATCGATCGGGGCCGCCGAACGCGATCCAGGAGAAGTCACGGCGCCTCGGACATCGCCACGAATGCTCCGTGCCACGAGTGGTACCAGACGTCACCGGACGTCGCATTCACCGAGAGCATGCCGTCGATCTTTCCGTCACGCAGCGTGTGAAGGGTGTAGTAGCCGGGAAAGACATCGGCAGTGCCGGCCGTGAGCCCGTCCCCGTCGGCCTGGCCCGCGAGCCATTCATCGGCGATCCGCTGGGCCTCGGTCGCGCTGACCCGCAGCTCCGAGCCGCCGCGTGCCATCATGCCGTAACTGGTGTTCCACATCCGCGCAGGCCCCAGCTCGATCTGCACGTCTCCCGAGACGGGGTCGATGAGCACCTCGGTGGCGAGGGAGCCGTCGGCCTCGACGAGCTCGGCGTAGTACTGCCGATCGAACTGCATCACCTCACCGACCGTCAGACCCGGCCGGAGATCGGTCGCGAACACCTGGGCCTGGTCCCGCGCGCCGGCAAGGTCGACAACAGGCGCGCGATCCCCGCTCGAGCCGACGCCACCGAAGCCGGTTCCGCCCATCATCCCGTAGGAGGCGCCGCCTGCCGTTCCCGCGCTCCAACCGCCAATGCCCTGCCCCTGGATCGCCATCCACGCGCCGGAACCCAGGATCGCGGCGACGGCGACGATCGGAACGGCCAGTGTTCGCAGCCGGCGACTCATCGTGGCCGTCACTTCCCGCTTCGGCTCGCGCGCAAGGTCGCTCGCATCGACTCGTAGGTCGCGACGTCGATCTCACCGGAAGCGAAGCGGCGATCCAAGAGCTGCTCCGGGGTCTCGCCCTGCGCGACGCCAGGGTGGCCGCCACCCACGGCATCGTCGCGTCGGCTACCCGGGAAGGCACGCACGACCAGCCAGACGACCAGGCCGATCACGCCGATCCAGAACACCGCCATCGCGATCCATCCCCCGACACCCATGCCGAATCGTATCCCATCATCGTGACAACCTCCTTGTGAGCTCTGCTTCGTGAACACCTCCCATCGTGGTCCGGCCATCTCAAGATGCCCCCCGACGCCACCTCAAGATCTCCTCAAGGCCGGTGGGCGCGGTGCGCTCGGCCGTGTCGGAGGTCCGTCGTGCACGGCGAAGCCGCGTGCGAGCTCGTGGAGACGGCTTCGGGGAGCCGGCTCCGCGCCACCGGCGGCGAGTCGTCAGAGCGCCTCGTCGTCAACGCGGGCCGGCCCCCGTTCGCCCGCGATCAGTCGCGCGCGGCGCCCTGGCAGCAGCCGGTTGCCGACGCCTCTTCGGTCGTGGACTCGGACGTCCCAGTCGTGGTTGTCGTGCTCTTGCAGCAGTCGCTCATGATTCACCTCCATCGGTCAGTCGTGGTGGGTTCTCTCGGCTGTCACCGAGCGAAGCTCATCGCCGCGCGCTCGCGCGAGGGCTTTCATGGGGCCACCACGGCGAGCGCAAGCGCGACCGCCGCGCCGACGAACACGGTGCCGGGCACGTGAGACGGGGCGAGGAGCAGGAGCAGCGCGCTGACCAGTGCAAGCACTCCGGCCATCGCGGACTCCATCAGCTGCACGGGGATTCGGAGAGTGCCCACGCGGCGGTCGGACGACCACACTGCCCATCGCGATGTCGTCGGTCTGCCGACGCAGCAGCCGCCGAGAAGGCACCCCAGGCGCCCGATCGCGTGCACGACCAGGAGCGGGGCGAGAGTCAGATCGACTGGGGCTCCATGTCACGAAGCGGACCGTTGTTGAGGTTCGCGACCCTGAGGGTGTTCCCCTCACCGTTGCCTCGCCCGAACACGCTCAGCCGCGGGTCCGTCCGCGGATCGTTCGTTCGCTGTGCACCGGGAGAGCGCTCGTTCTGGAGACCGCCGACACCGGCCGCATCGAGGCGGCTGACGGGGAGATGGTCGACTTCTCGGCGCGCCCCAGCCGCACCGAGCTGAACAGACTGCGTGACCGGAGCGCGATCGTCTTCCAGCACTACAACCTCTTCCCGCACAAGACCATCCTTGAGAACATCATCGAAGGCCCTGTCGTTGTTCAACGACGCTCGCGGGCGGTCGCGGTCGCAGAGGCCCGCGAGCTGCTCGGCAGGGCCGGCCTCGGGGCCAAGGAGTCGAGCCATCCGTCGTCGCTGTCCGGCGGGCAGCAGCAGCGAGTCGGGATCGTCCGCGCCCTCGCGCTGCGACCCGAGCTGTTGCTCTTCGACGAGCCGACCTCGGCCCTCGACCCGGAGCTGGTCGGGGAGATCCTGAGCCTCATGCGCGATCTGGCACAGGACGGATGGACGATGGTCGTGGTGACGCACGAGCTGCAGTTCGCCCGCGAGGTCGCCCACCACGTCGCGTTCATCGACGAGGGCGAGATCGTCGAGCACGGACCCCCGGCGCAACTCCTCCGGCAGCCCGAGCACGAGCGCACCCGGCAGTTCGTCCATCGCCTCCTTCACCCGCTGTGAGCCTCAGCCTCACGCGGCCGAATCTGCGCCCGGTCAACGCCCGCCGTGGGTACGTGGAGCCCGTGCCAGAGCGGACATGACACGGATCGCAAGACCGACCGAGACGAGAGCGGCGATCGCGCTCACCGCGAACCACACTCCGGCCGCCGGGCTCGGCGCCGCGCCCAGGGCACTGCTCAGCGACCCGGTAGCCACGATGGCCACGGCGAGGAGGATCCAGAAGGAGCGCCGTGCCCTGCCCTGAACGAGCCCGCCGGCGAAGGGATGCCGAGTCATGGCGGTCACATCCCGAGGTGCTGCTTGGCAGGCGTCACGGCCATCAGGATCGTGAGGACGACCACCATGAGGAGCATGGCGATGCCGGCACCCATCGCGACCGGCCGCGTGCGCCAGTGACGCTTCGGGTTGCGGTCGACGAACGGGAGCAGGATCAGCAGCCCGAAGAATGCCAGCTCCCCGTAGAGGATTCCCTTCAACCCGATCCAGTTCTCCAGGGTGAACATCCACCAGAAGCTCCACGGCGGGCGGGTGATCTCGATCCCTGCCACTGGCGACGCGCCGACCCCCGGTGGGAAGAGCACCGCGAGAATCCCCAGTATCCCGAACAGGGCGACACCGAAGGCGGCGATCCGGCGCAGGTGGTGGGTGAACGGCTCGGTGGGCTCGTCCACAGGTGCCTGCAGGCCCGAGGAATCGGTCGGCAGGGCGGGGTGCGGGGAGATCTTGTGCTTCTTGACCAGCAGCCCGTGCAGGACCGCCAGCACGATGATCAGGCCCGGCACCAGCACCGTGTGGGCACCGTAGAGCCGCACAAGGATCGGTACCTGGTCGGCGAACTTGGGAGAGAACCAGATCCCGGCGCCGCCGAGCAGCTTCCCGATCTCGATGTTGTGTCCGAGGGCCTCGAATCCCTCCTGGTCCCACTTGAGGACCGTCCCGGTGAAGGTGGCAAGGGTCACCAGGCCGAGCATCGCCACCCCGACGAGGTAGTTCGCCTCCCGGGGCCTCTTGTAAGACCCGGTGAAGAACACCCGCATGAGGTGGAGCAGGGCGGTGACGTACATGGCCTGCGCCGCCCAGAAGTGCACTCCTCGGACGAAGCGCCCGCCCCAGACGTCCGTGACGATGTGGCGCACCGAGGCGTTCGCCGTCTCGGGTATGGGGCTGTAGAACTGCGCCAACAGGATCCCGGTGACGATCAAGATGCCGAGCGACGCCGCGGTGATGCCGCCGAGGCTCCAGGCGAGGTTGTTCGCATGCTCCGGGACGGGGTACTCCAACGCGCTGATCCCGAGGCGCTCGTCGAGCGCGTCCAGCGCAGCGCGCGTCCTGCTTGGCTTCCGCGAACCGGTCGCGGGCGCAGCCGGCGAACCGGCTCCCCCGGGGCGGACCGGTTGCGTCGCGCCTTCGGCGGCCCCCACGTGTGTCGTCATGATGCGTCCTTCCTCGTCTGCGCTGAGCGGCCGTCGTCGGACGTGGTCGAACCCAACCGTCGGCCCAACGCCCGTACGGTGTGCGCCGGGCGGTACCTCACGGCCAAGGCGGTCCCTGCGACGGCAAGCAGGACCGAGAGCACGAGGAAGACCCAGCTGCGACCGGCCAGGGCACCCCTGCCCGGGAGGTCGCTGGCAATGACGCTCGTCCCGGTCTCCTCGCCCGTGGCGGGAGCGAGCGCGCTGACCGCCTCGGTGATCGCCTCTTGGAGCAGCGCCCGACCGGCCTCGACGTCGCCCGCGCTCAAGGCGGCCTGGCCCTGCTCGACCAGGCTGACGTCGACACCCTCCTGGTCCGCGGTCGCCAGCGCATCGCCGATCTTCTCCTGCGCCAGCATCACCCCCTCCGGGCCGCTGTCGTGCGCAAGGTGGCCGAGGGCCTGCTGGACCAGGAGGTAGCCCTCCTCGGTCTCCCCGTCGCCGTGCGCCCATGCGGGGGAAGCGAAGGCGACGCTCCCCAGGAGCACCACGACCACAGAGACGACCCGCGCCCATCGGGTTCCGCGGACCGGTGACCGGCTCGTTGTACGCATCGGATGTCCTCTCGCGACGGCGGTGCCGCTTGCCGACACGTGAACGCTCCGTCCTTGTTCCTCATCCAGTCTCGGGACGCCGACTGCCTCGTCACCAGGGGCCAATCACCAGACCTCGTGACGGTTCACACCCATGGGGCATGGGTGAATTCCCCCACTGGGGGCCTCTCGCGGTGACGTAGTGTCGGGACGTGATGCCCGAAGTCATCCGCGTCCTGGTCGTCGACGACCATGCCCTGCACCGGGACGGCGCACGCGGGATCCTGAGCCAGCATGCAGACATCGAGGTCATCGAGGAGGCCGGCTCCGGCGAGATGGCCCTCGCGCTCATCGACCGGCTGCTGCCGGACGTCGTGCTGATGGACATTCGCCTTCCCGGGGTCAGTGGCATCGAGGCGACGCGACTGATCCGCGCCCGATACCCCTCCGTGCGCGTCCTGATGGTCAGTGCATACGACGACGACGAGTACGTCCGCGGTGCGCTCCAAGCCGGGGCATCGGGCTACCTGTGCAAGACCGCCCCAGGCCGTGAGCTCGCGAAAGCGATCAGGGCGGTAGCAGCAGGTTCGAGCGTCGTCGAGCCTGCCGTCCTGGCCAGGTTGCTGGTCGTCGCGCCGAGCACCTCACCTGCGGAGAGCAGTCTCAGCGAACGCGAAAGGGCCGTGCTCGACCTGCTGGCGCACGGCCTCACCAACAGGCAGGTCGCCACCCGGCTGAACATCAGCCCTCGAACCGTCGAACGGCACTGCGAGAGCATCTACGCCAAGCTGGCCGTCCACTCGCGCACGGAGGCGGTCATCTCGGCTTTCGCGTCAGGCCTCGTGCGAGGACCCCATGACGAGCCCTGATCGTGGGACGACCGCCGACGGCCTCGTCGCTGGGTTCATCGATCGGTTCCGGCACACCCCGATTCCCTGGCGGTCACCGAAGTTCTGGACGATCCAGGTCTCGATCCTGGTGATCATGACCTCACACACCCTCGTGCTGCGCTGGCTGGACGGTGCGGACCTTGTCGGAATCCCGGCTCCCCTGACCTCCAGCTTGATGCTCATCCCTGTGCTCTATGCGGCGCTGAACTTCGGCACCACGGGGGCGATCTGGACGACGTCGTGGGCCACGGCACTCTTTGTTCTGCACTGGCTGGCTCTGCACTATCACGAGATCACGAGCGCCCACCTGTGGATCGAGCTCGTCAGCATGGCGGTGCTGACGGCGAGCGGGGTCATCGTCGGGCAGAGGGTCGACGTGGAACGCCTCGGCCGGCGCCGAACGGAGGTCGCCTTGCAGATGGCTGCCCTCGCGGAGGCCCGCTACCGAGGACTCTTCGAGCACCAGCCGTCGCCTGTCGTCGTCACCGACGACGGCGACGTCGTCGTGGAGCTCAACACCGCCGCCCGGGAGCTGCTCGGTTCGGCCGCCCAGGGCCAGTCGCTGGAAGCGTCCTTGGGCATCTCCAGGTCGGACCTCCTGGCGCGTGGTGAACCAGTTGCGGTCCGCTCGCCGCTCGGTTCGGTACGGCACTACATGCCCTCCACCCACCACGTCGACGTCCCCGGCGAGCCGGGCTTCGCCCAGATCGTCCTGGCCGACGTCTCGGAGCAATTTCAGCGGCGCGAGGACGAGCGGGCCTTCACGGGACGGATCCTGGAGGTGCAGGAAGAAGAGCGGCTCCGATTGTCACGCGAGCTCCACGACGACCCACTCCAGCAGCTCACCTTCCTGACGCGGACGCTCGACGAGATCGCCGAAGACCCGGCCCTCGTCCCGCAACTGCTCGGCCGGGTGCGCGACGGCTTGGTGATCTCTCAGAGCGCATCGACCGCCCTCCGCGCGCTCATCCATGGATTGCGGCCGCCCGTGCTCGACGACCTCGGAATCGTCCCGGCCCTGCGACAGCTGACCGAGACGGTCAAGAAGCGCGGTCAGGTCGCCGTCGCCCTGCGAGTGAGTGGCGCCGTCGTGCGTCTTCCCGCCGATCTCGAGCTGACCGCGTATCGCGTCGTCCAGGAAGCACTCAACAATGTCCTTAAGCACTCGGGCGCCCAGCGCGCGACGATCACTGTCACGTTCGGCGACAACCTCGTCCTCCGGGTGCGTGACGACGGCCGAGGCATGCCGAAGGCAGGCGGCCCCGTCGGCCTCGGCCTCGCGGGCATCCGAGAACGGACGACTCGGGTGCATGGCAGCATGTCGGTCCGTTCGAGCCCCGACAAGGGCACCACGATCAGCGTCTCACTCCCCACCCTGAGTAACACGGGAAGTGACGCAGGTGTGAGCCCGGCCCGATGAGACCACGCCAGCATCCTTGGAGTGCGGCGGCGCACATCTCCCCGTGTCACTTTGGCCGCCCGTTCGCCTTGACCAAGACATGACCGGTTCCTGATCCCGATCGCGCCGAAACTTCAGGCCTGTCCGAGGAATGGGGAAGCTGTCGAGCCGGACACGCCTAGCGTGGCTTGACGGGAAGCGGGAAGCAGGAAGCAGGAAGCACGAGGCAGCCATGGCTCCCGTAGGCTCCCCGCGCGCAAAGAGGCCCGCCCCGCCGAAGCGGTGCGAGCCTCTGACCTGCACAAACACGTCGGGATGACAGGATTTGAACCTGCAGGGATGGGTCAGCCACGCGGTCGAGCTGGGCCTGTCGCCTCGGTCGATCGCCAAGTACCACACGATGCTGCACTCGGTCTTCGCCCGGGCCGTGCGCGACCGGATGCTCGCCTTCAACCCCTGCGCCGCGACCGAGCTGCCCAAGGTCGTCCTGAAGAAGACACGCATCCTGACCCCCGCCGAGTTCGAGCTCGTCTTGGCCCAGATCCCCGACCGGTTCCACGTCCTGGTCCTGACAGCCATCGAGACGGGCCTGCGCTGGGGCGAGCTGGCAGCGCTGCGACCCCGACACATCGACTTCCTGCGCCGCACGATCACCGTGCAGGAGACCATCGTGGAGGTCTCCCGCAAGGACTCCCCCACCGGCCAACGCATGATCGTCAAGCCCTACCCCAAGGACGACGAACCCCGCACCCTGCGCGTCTCACCCGCGCTCCTGGAGTCGATCAGCGCCCGAATCGCCGCCCTCGACCTTGGTCGTGACGACCTGCTCTTCCCCTCCAGCGAGCACGCCGGCGGCGACCCGCTCTCCCGCGCCACGTTCAACACCCGGGACTGGCGGCCCGCCGTAACCCGCGCCGGCATCGACTTCCCCGTCCGCATGCACGACCTACGCCACGCCCACGCCTCCTGGCTCCTCGCCGGCGGCGCAGACCTGAAGTCCGTCATGGAGCGCATGGGCCACGCCCAGATCATGACCACCCAGAAGTACCTGCACACACTGCCCGACGCCGACGACAGAGCCTTGGCGGCGTTTGAAGCCGTTCGGCGGCGCTCGACACCGTAACCTCGATCCCTCACCCAGTGGGGCGGGTCAGCGTTCTAGAGCCCTTCGGGCTCGCCGTGGCTCGCGAAGATTCCGCAGGGAATCTTCGCGTCAGAGTGTCAATCAGACCGACAGCAGTCCCCAACGTCGTCGAGGGTGCGTGGGGGTCACGCCCCTGAGGCTCGCTTTCCCCCGTCGCCGAGTGACGAAAGACCGGAGGGCCACGAGTGCGCACGTCACGAG
>Ga0209386_1001266_pt1 | contig 10408 bp, 8 predicted proteins | sample NGEPertwo_FD_184510 | JGI IMG/M metagenome (GOLD analysis project Ga0209386, IMG submission 184510) | Arctic peat soil microbial communities from the Barrow Environmental Observatory site, Barrow, Alaska, USA - NGEE Permafrost154B-two... | ecosystem: Environmental > Terrestrial > Soil > Wetlands... | reverse complement strand
CAATTTAATTTCACAAAAGATTTTAAAATAACTTTCCGAGCCTATTTTGATTATATCCATTGAACCATTTATGAATCCTTTAAATTTTTCTACTGATTCATATTCCTGTCTCATTTTGCCCTTTCCCTTTCTATAATAAATTCATATGCTTTATCATACTTGGTAAACCTGACCATCAATTAAATTTTCAATATTATATGAGGATAGCAACTGATTCATTAGTGCTGACTTCTCAATATGTATTGGAATAATAGCCTGCTTAGGATTAACCACGTTGCATACATCAATAATGCTTTGCTTAGTAGCATGCCCGCTCGTATGAAGAAACTCAATATGATTAAACCCATCAAGCATTGCTCCAAATGAATTATTTGATTGTTGCAAATACCCTTTCCACATTGAGTAAATAATCAAAGTTTCATCGTTATGATTTGTTTTATAATACTGCATAATCTTATTAAATGCATTACCACTTCTCACTGGCATACAAAAACCTCTGTTTTCCAACTTTTCATTTAAATTCTTTCCATATACCAAGGCTTTTTTAAATTGATATAATATTGAAGAACTACCAGCAAATTTTCTTACAACTTTGATAATATCATGCTGATATTGATCAGTGACAAAATATTTCCCCAGTGGTGTTGCTTCGTGAAAAGAGCCGAGTCGATCGATGTTTGTAGAAGAGCAAATGAGAAATATATACTTGTATTTAGTCATATATTCCTTAGCTATCTTTTGCAGTTCACGCTCACTCATCGTTTCCGTGTTGTCCCTTGATAGCATCGTCCCCTCAGTTATTAAAACATCAACCTGCCCTACATGTTTTTCAAGCATTGGGATCAGTGATTTTCCACGAAATCCGTGGCCCCTAAAATCTCCGGTATGAAGTATCCGTTTCCCTTCTGCTTCAATTAAAAACATATATGCATCATAGGCAGAATGATCCACTAAAAAAGGTGTAATTCTAAAATCTCCTGCCCGTAGAACTTCAAGCGCTTTGAAGGTATTTATCCTTTTAACTTCTTCTGGTATCCCATTACGTAATCTTTTTTGTAATATATAGTAAATCTCTTTGGCTGCCTCACCCATATAAAGGGGAACCCTAGGTAGAATACTTCCCAACATCCCTATGTGATCCCCATGGTAATGTGTAAAAAATATGGCATCGCAATTTATATCCCCATTGGTGACGCCATTGATATCTAAGGATTCTTTCACGCTATTACCATCTTGATCAGGTAGTTCTGAACCAAGATCAATAAAAATTCTTGAATTCAATGTATTAATTTCTGTCACGCATCCGCCAATTTGATTCGTTCCTCTATGTATAATAATATTCATATCTTCTCTATCCTTTAAACGTCTCTAAATCAACCATCATTTCGCTATAAAGTCCATACCCCATATATGATGCTGTAGCAATTTTCATATCAACTACTTTTTTTAACTTCGCATAATATGATGAATTCTTAATTACATTATTAATTTCTCGTTGAAGAACAGATTTGGCTGGCTTGTGATTTGCTATTAGTAAAATAAATTCCGGCTTATTTCTTGAAATTGTAATAGGTTTTTTTAAATCTCTAATCAACCCAAGCTCAATTTTTTGGTTAAAGATATCTTCAGTTTCCTTGTAAATATTATCCACTTTATTTTTGTCATTCATAAATGTATTTAAATCATCAAAATGCTTTTTTATTCCCGAGCTTCCTACAAGCGCAGCATCGCCATATTTTTTTTCAATAAACACAAGTCGAATATCATCAGCCTTTTTATGACTAGTTGAAGTGGATAACCATTTAATTCCCAGTAAATCAAACCGGCTATGATTTTCTGAATTAGCATACTCAATATCCGATATATAATAATCGGTATCTTTCGCAATACTACTATTATTATTCTCACGCAATACTAATTGCTGAAATTCCCTTTCAAGCTTAGGATTCCTGTGAAAATAAGCGTCCATTTCTGATTTTAAAACAGGAATATTTGATGCCCACCTATCATAATCGTTTGATAAAATTGCTGAAACCTCATTTTTATAATTAACACAATAATTAATATCAAAACTAATTTTATATTCACTTTTTTCGGGTTCAATTTTAATAATGTTTCCACCTCGATAATAAATGTTGATATAATCGTTCCGGATTTCAAGGCATAACGTGTCGTCCTCTTTCACTCTAATTAAAAAATCTTTTAGCATACCAGTCTTAAGATCCGTCATAAACTTTGTTGATAAGCCTCTCATAATTTTCTCCTTTGCTTAATAGCTTTAACTTTTTATTTGAGTATAAAAATATTTTTACCATTTTTAAAATCATAATCAAAATTCGACCCAATAATTTTATAGCTAAACTCCCTGTAAATTAGCCTCTAAACCTCTGGAGTCCCATTAGCGCTTAAACATATATATATTTCAAATAATATTATTTACTATACACAGTATTTAATTTCGATACTTTACTTCATAAATAGTGATGTTATGAGGTCTTTCATAAAAACCTTCATTAGATTTCGTTATCCATAATTAAGTCTGCAGCGGCAATATGATACCATTTGTCAACTATATTTCTTAACTGATTAGAAGGCCTATCTCCATGATACAATTCAACGCGTTTTCCTATAATCTGAAGGTGTTCAACTGCTGGTATGAAATCCGCATCTCCAGAGAGCAAGAAGACAGTATCAACTTCTTTCGACTGTGTTACCATATCAACAGCCATCAAAGCATCACAATTATAACTATCTCCTTTCCCAGGTATTAAAACAATTTTGATTCCATTTCTTCTGATAACATCATAAAACGAAATCTGCCCACTGTCTGCTGGCGGTGCATAAAGGTTAATTCTCTGAATATCATATCCTTGATTTTCTATGGCTTTTATCAACTTACCAAAATCAATATTTCTACCTCCATTCATTTTGATGTTAAGCCAATCAATAAACATATTTGCTTTTCTCATTTTTTCTACCTCCATATTTTTCATTTAAGCATTACCTATTAAATCTTTCCAACCCTCATAGATCATAACCATTGCTAATGTATCAAGCTCACAGTATTTCAGCAAAGTTTTTTCTATTTCCTTCCGTTCATAATCTGACATCTCTTCAAATTGCATCTTAGCATAAGCCGTTAATGCCGCCCCACCGCTTCTAATATCATCCGAATCATTTAATAATTCAAAATCTTTGTCCGTTATATCCTGAAACATCTTTGGTAACAGTTTGTAGGGATCAGTAACCATATTCTCTTCATACTCAATCCATTTCCAGTCTTGATAATTCAAACTCGGGATGCCACCCTTAGCGCCATAAATAGGCTGCGAGTATTTCACCTTCAAAAAACTTGAGCTGTTTAAAATAGCTGGCAGAACATATTTAATTGAATTTGAGCCTCCAGTAGCAGGATCATAATAATATCGTTTAACAATCTCACACATATCAATCATGCTGCGCGGCCCTTGCCATTTTTCGATATTTCCACTGACCGATTTTGTGATTGATTTAATAAATAAGCAAAGTTCATCTCTATCTGGAATATTATTAGGGTCGCCGGTAAGCTGCCTGTAAATGAGGTTGAGATAGGTATTCTCATGTGCAGCGTAACGGAATATACTTCCTTCATCATTTTCTAGCTCGCTCTTAAGTTTTCTTACAAATTCATAATTTGGGAAAAATCCTGGGGACGTATTTAAATACTGCCCAATGTGTTCGATTGTTCCATCCTCTTTTACTAAATGGTGTGAAAACTGAAAAGCAATCCCTTCATACGGATGCCTCCCTTTGTTAAATGGTATAGCTGCTGTAGATGTTTCAAAATCAATAAAATGCAGTGGGTATACCCATCCATCCATTTCTCGTTTTAAATTCTCCGCATCAATCCAGCATGATTCATCCTCATTCTGGATTTTGCTAATCTGAAGCCATTGTCTTCCAGTTACAGATACTCCTGGTTTGCCATCTGACTTCACACCAACATCTTCTTCGTCAACATCAGTAAGTTTGATGCGCCCTTCACTGATAAACTGATCCTTTTTTCTAAAATTCCATATATCCAGAACGGTAGCAGTTTTTAAGTCATCTTCGGTCCAAGATAGTTGCTCTTTCCAACATTCTTGAAAGCCACATTTCAGTCCTTCTTGTGCTTCCTCTTTTGTTGTTCTAAATTCGCAGTCCCCGCACTTTCCCGAAATTTGCGTTATTATTTTTTCATCCTTTTTATAACAGGAAGAGAACTTTTTTACACAGTCCTTAAATCCGAGCAGTTCGGATCCGATCTCATATTCAGTGTTGTAAATCTCATCACAGCAATCATCAACATTTATCTTAATAAGAACTGGCGGTGTTAGATCCGCAGGTACAAGTGAACCAGAAACAGAGACATGCTTCAAACCATTACTATCTTTCTCAATTTCAAACTTCTGGTTCAATCCATCGGTAGGGCATAATGCTGCTTTATCCGCCAGCATGAGAAACGCTGATATCTTATGTTTTGGGAATGCCATACTCACGACATGCTTTTGAAATGCTACATCAGATAGATAGGATTTCCATCCTGATGCAAGGCCACCGCTTTTATTATAGAAATCATCAACTGAAGAATCAAAGGATTTTGCCTTTACCTCAATAAGTTCCAATCGATTCTTTTCTTTCAGGAGAATATCTACACGTATTAAAAGATTATCAAACCGCACTGCCACCTCATAAATAATTACGTTTTCCTGCTCAAGCAGTTCGTTAGTTTTCTTCAAAGCCTCTTCATAATCATTAATTTCGACTTCATATCCATCAGGAAAATAACATTTAGCAAGTGCTCCAACCTGAAACCCGCCTTCTGCCAATGCCAATAGAAACGGATCTTCAATCTTTTGATTCGCATATTCCGGCTTGTTGTTATAATATAATTTAGTAGGACAATCCACCGCCAATTGAAATCTTGATTTTGTAAGATATCGAGGATTCATAATCGATCTCCTTTTATTATATTGATCTGCCTATATTCTCAATATTAAAACAGCCAGCCATTCTTTCCCGCCGTCTCCATTAATGATGTCAGTTTTCCTCGGCAATTGGTGTCCGGCACTTTTTGCAACGCCAACCTCACCAGCCCTTGCAACCAGTGGATTTTATTTTCAGCCGTTGTGTTTGGTGTCTGACACCGTTATTGCGTCCCTTTTGTTTATACCGTTTATCCATCAATTAAAAAAGTGAAATTTGGTGTGATTCAGACTTATAAATTTTAAATTTTCTTTCCGTTATTTTATCGTCATCATGCATGCCTCCGAATAAAAATGGTGAATCGACATTATGCTGTTGGTTTCGATCAGATACCGTATCTTCATCAAAATTGGCATAACAATATTTGCAATTATGTAAGCAAGTATTGTACGCGCCAATCTCTATGCTTTCAACACACCCACATACTCCCCTTTGGTTCTTATCTTTTTGTATTTTAATCTCTTGTCCTAAAAGCTTTGATATTAGCTGATCATCAATGCACTTACCTGGATTTATGCCGTAAGGGCTTAAATCTATATCCTCCGCACAGCTTGTAATCTTAAGTCCATACATATCTGATGTTTTTTTCAAAGAAATAGCAATGCTTTCTATTTCTGATGAAGTAATGTTGCGGTTTTCTACGGTATTCATTCTCTTTCTTATTTTCTGGTAGTTGTCCAAAATGCTTATTACTACAGATGTTGTATGATTTTTTAATATGTTTGCTATTTTATCGAACATTTCGACATGATACTGAACTCCGATTTCATTGGTTAGTATTATTGGATCATATCTCCATATGACACGCTCTTTACCTATGCGATCTGACAAATCAATAAAAGTCTGGATTCTATCTTCAAATCTAGGCAAGTTTGTTTCAATATTTTTGCCATAAGGATTAAGAGTAAAATGAAAATAAAATTCATATTCGCTTAATTCGTCCAGCTTTAGTAGCATCTCTTTTGGATCTTTCGTCCAAAATACGATGCAATCAATTGATTTGGTATTCAGTTCAATTCTACTCACCTGTTTCGGATACATAGGGTTTCTAACATATACAAAGCCTTCCTTCAGTCGATTAAAAAACCACTCCGAATAAAATGCTGGTATATCTGTTCTTCTGCTAACACTCAAAATCATTCTATTCTACCTTTCCAATAACTAAAGCAGCACTTTTACATATACACCAAGGATTGTATTTGTTTTCTATGTAATCTGGAATCAAATACGGAACTTGGTTTTCTTTTATCTCTTCTCCATATATAAAATATTCCTCTTCTGTTTTTCTTCTGAAGTAATATTTATGGATTATATATTTATTCTCTGGTAGCAACGATACAAAGTAATCAAAAGCATCTCGTGCTTTCTCCTTGTGGTTTATATCGTTAAATACAATTATCGCATTCTTCGGCAAATATTCAACCAGCTCGTCAAATAAGTCCTGCATAAAAGAGCAGACTTCCTTTGTAGATTTATACTTAATAATATCTGATATTACATATTGAAAAATAAGTATATTAGATTGAAGCCTTCTTTTCATCGGATTAATTTCATTTAAAAAATCAAAAATATCTTTATAGTAGTATTTTAATGTAACCTCTTTCGCTAACTTATCTTTAAGAATCAAGTGAACTTTTTCCCATTTTTCATTTAAATCAATACCGCTATATTTGATAGGTTTTTTAATCAAACTATCCAGGTTTGTTATTCCCAGCAGTTCCGTACATGGTCCACATCCTATTGACAAAATGTTAAGACTGTCAAAGTTTCTAATTTCCTCAATTTGCAGTTTAAGTAACTGTTCTATTTCAAAAGCATATCTATAAGCATATTTTGGCATATAATAGTTCATTACTTTTCCACAGGAATATCTTTTCTTTTCTCCATAATGAATTTCCTGTAAGTACCTGCTGCAGTTTCCATTGCATGGATTATCGCACTTTATACACTCTTCTTCGTTGAAAGTTATATAATTTTCATTGCAAACATGTATTATTTCATTTATATAATTGACCTGCATTTGGCTCTGTCTTCCCAACGCTTTGTAGACAATATTGGCAATTTCTTCACCAAGGTTCCACATAAATCCATATAAATATAATGTCCCATTTGTGTAATACTTAAGATTCAGTTCCTCTTTTGTTTTAGTATCTCTTATCATCAGGTGTTTTTCTTCGAGATTATTTGTGACTGCCTTGTCTTCAATCTGATATGATCTTTCACCATCAGAAAAAAGACTAATTTTCTTTATAATTTCTTCAAAATCATCCTTTAAAACATGCCTAAAAGTTAGTCTTTGTTCATCACTTTTTTTAATTGCAATTATTTCATTGATAAACTCAATCAACTTATTGTTAAGCTTTGGATTTTTACCAGTGCTACCATCAATAGTAAGGCCTTTTTTCGTGTTATAAATTCTTAATAAGCCTGGAGACATGCTGCTATAGAATTTAAGCTCGACAAATCCATCTTTTGTCTCGCTTACCATGGTAAGCCCTTTGGTATTAGAGAAATTATTCAGTTTTTCAACTACTGTGCTAAAATCAATAGGTATGTTTTTTAAAGTTGACATACATGCACCTACTCCCGGAAACTAATATTAACAGCATTATCTATTTCTATCCCCTTCTTTTTATCAAATCCTTTTTCTAAATAGAAACTTACCCTTGCACCAATCTGAGCATTAGCACCGCGACTTCTAATTTGATTCATTCTAAAATAGTAAGAGCCATCACTTGTTCGAATAAACCCTGCTTTACCTTCGGATAATATTTTTGATATAGTGCCTTCCAGCTTAATTGAATCTTGCCATTTATATTTTTGAGCCAAATCGTTAATTTTTCTTTTTAATGCTCTGGCCTCACTCGTATCAATATAGTCTTTGTTTCGAACCTCAAAATCCTTCTCATCTTTACTAAGCTTCCATTCATGTTCTGTCCTAATCTTAATGGAATACGACTTTAATAAAATTTCGTCTTCCGAATCACCAATCTCATCTAGAACATTTCCCATTTGCCAAAATAATTTTATCTTCATGCTATCATCGCCAGGAGCCAATATTGCATTTAGGTAATTATCCCGCGCAGCTTTGTAGTTGTATTGTGCTAGATAAATATCCCCAATGTCTTGATATATAAACCAATCCTTCTTCGTTTTGAGAATATCCGTTAAAGTATTTATTGCTTCATCTTGTCGTCCCAGTTTTGCCATTGATTTGGCAATTCTTCTTCTAAACCAAATATCATTATCATTATGGAATTTATTGATTTTATCGAGAGCTTCCTGTGAGACACGCATGCATTCGGAATACATTTCTATTTTTTCACATACCTTACTCTTTAGTGCATACCATTTTTCTTTATTTGACATGGATTCAACCTGCTTGCCCTCGTATTCTGATCTAAACACTTCTTCAGATAGCAAATTGGGATCAAGTTTATCTAACCAGTAATTAACTTTGTCAGCTTCGAGATTTTGCTTCTTTTCAAAATTTTTAAGAACGCATAAAACTGTAACTTGGTAAAGCAAGTCCTTGTTGCTTTGATGATCAAGTATATATTTTACTATTTCCCTGGTTTGGTTTATATTTTTATCATTAAATGCTTCTTCGTTGTTTAGTTTCAGTCTATACAAACACCACATATATGAAAATATACACTGTTTCTCGAATTTATCAGGATCTATTTTTTTTAGTTCTTCATATAAATCAAGAGCCGGTCCGTAATCCTTGCTATTATATAAAAACTTAGCTTTTTCTTTAAGTTCTTCAAACATAATTACCACTTATATGATATATTTGGAATCCAAAATCATATTTCTCCTTCTTAAAAATTATAAGGCTATAGTCTGCACAACAGGTCAAATTAATGTTGGTGGTCAACTTATTCGTTGACTTTCAAACCCTACAACAGCACACGGCCTCATCAAGACGAACTGTCTGGAGCAGGGCTTATTGAAATAAAAATCCATATCAACTTTTGAGTCAGCAACATATTTTCTCTACATTCAACCATAATGTCTTTTTTAATCCCATCCTTATGAGCAAACTTATTTCTATATGCTAATCTGACATATTCTAATGAAGATATAAACTTAAGCCCTAATCTTGTATTGAATTATGTTCCTATTTATCCATATTGTCACTTCTTTTTTAGTACTCTTTCATAATCAGTGTTTTATGCAATACCAAATGCAATTCAAAAGTGCAACACCCATCCAAGCTATTTAGTTGTTGAATCATTCATAAGGGAATGCTCAAATCTTCAGCTCTCACGGTCAAAAAAATTATAGTCACAAAAAGTAGTATTCCGCGACTCCGTTGGCATATTTAACAAGCCTGCGCTCTCTTCTTTAACACAATAAAATCCTTACTCGATTAATGTATATAAATTACTGTTTCATTAATTGCTTCAGTATATTGTTCTTTCGTAATCATCCCCTGATTTAACATATTTTCAAGGATAAAATCACATCGTTCATGAACATTTTCGGGATTCTGATAAGGATTATACAATAGATTCGGCGATGGCAAAATGCTTGCAAGTGTTGCGCATTGTGCAAGGTCAAGATCATTTAAGGCCTTTCCAAAATAAAGCTTGGAGGCGGCTTGTACCCCATAACAGTCATTCCCAAGTGTAACGATATTGACATATATCTCCATAACCTGATCCTTTGAATACTTATGTGTAATATTTAGTGCAGTTATGATCTCCTTAAGTTTATTTTTATAAGTCCTGTCATTAATATTGCCCTCTATATTTTTTACCATCTGCTGTGTTATAGTCGAGCCACCGCCAATACTTTTGTTATATTGAAAAACAGCGTTAACAGCAGCTTGTAATGTGCGCACAAAGTCCACACCGTTATTTGTATAAAAGCTTTTGTCCTCTATGCTGATAATCGCATTGGTTAGATTTTTGGGGACATCCGAAAGATTAACCCAAATGCGCTTCTTATTACTTCTAAGATCGGCAATTGCTTGTGTGCTTTCTTCGGCCGAAAAGACAGCAGCACCGATTAATTCAAGCCTCACATTGTCAAGATCAATAGGATAGGGGCTAATGGTTTTTACTATATAAATGACAAATATTCCACCTATAATTCCAATGCTTATAATTACTACAAAAAATATCTTAAAAAAGCGTTTCCACACTTTCTTACATCTACTCATTCATGATGCCTCCCTCTCTCTAGATTTGTAAAATAATGGCACTCTATAAGTTACAACCTGCTTCAAGCATCTCAAGAGGAAAAGTTGACATAGTTTCAGAAACTGATAACTTGATTTATAAAATACCAGCACTATGTGTTTATCATTACACGATTTTCAATAATTAAAAGTTGCACTTATTTTACCTTATTACCGAGTCCCAAATAAGGGTCTTCTGAGGCATCTTCAAACGTA
>Ga0209386_1001265_pt1 | contig 10429 bp, 8 predicted proteins | sample NGEPertwo_FD_184510 | JGI IMG/M metagenome (GOLD analysis project Ga0209386, IMG submission 184510) | Arctic peat soil microbial communities from the Barrow Environmental Observatory site, Barrow, Alaska, USA - NGEE Permafrost154B-two... | ecosystem: Environmental > Terrestrial > Soil > Wetlands... | reverse complement strand
GGGGTTACCCACACGGGGCTTCCTGGAATGGGGGGGAACCGGGAGTTTTTCGTATATGCCTCGGCCGCTGTCGCCGAGGGCCCCTCGCTTGCTACGCTGGAGCTCGACGTGAAACGGGCGGTATGGGGAGTTCCGCAGAGTGAATAAAGAGATCCAGGGAGAACCGATCCGCACGGTCGCAGTGATCACCCACCAGGTACCGGCGGTGGTCCACGACACGCTTGTTCAGGTGCTCGGCCTCCTCCAGGAACGCGGCATCGAACTGCTGGTGCCCGCCGCAGAGCTGAAAAAGCACGGCGACCTGCTTGCCGGCGCGGAGCACTGCTGCCGCACCGAGCGTGAGGAACTGGGCGAAGCCGATCTCTGCCTGGTGCTGGGGGGCGACGGCACCGTGCTGCGCGCCCTGCGTTATACGCGGGGCCTCGGAGTGCCGGTGGCCGGGGTGAACCTGGGCCGGGTGGGTTTTTTCGCCACTGTGCCGCGCAACCGGGTGACAGCGGATCTGGGCCGTTTGCTCGAGGGGGAGTACGTTTCGCACGAACTGCTCGGTCTCTCCAGCCGGCTGAACGGGCTGGAGATCCAGGCGGTCAACGACATCCTCATCGGGCACGGCCTAGAGACCGGCGTGGCCCGGCTGGCTTATGAGATCAACGGGGTGCCCCTCTTCGACATCGCCTGCGACGGACTGCTGGTGAGCACGCCCGCCGGCTCCACCGCCTACAATCTCGCGGTGGGCGGTCCCATCCTTGGGGTGGCCATGCAGGCCTACATCCTCTCCTTCGTGGCCCCGCATTCACTGGCCACGCGCTCCGTGGTCGCCGATGCCAACGATGTCCTCGTGGTGCACAACCGTTCCGAGCATCTGGACGCGCAGGTGGTTATGGACGGGGCCCACGTGGGCTCCCTCGAACCGCTCGACCGTCTCGAGGTGACCACCACTCCCGCGCTGGCCACGCTGGCACTGCTTCCGGGCAGCAGCTTCTACTCTCAGTTCCGGGAGCGATTCATCGAGACCCCTCCGGGCTAGACGTGCTGCGCAGCCTGGTCATCCGCAACTTTGTGCTGATCGCCGACGCCGAACTCGAGTTGGGCCCAGGCCTCACCGCACTGACCGGGGAGACGGGCGCCGGCAAGACACTGCTGACTCAGGCATTGGAACTGCTTCTGGGAGAGCGCGCCAGCGACGACCTGATCGGCCCTTCGGGCGAGGAGGCCTTGATTCAGGCGCTCTTCGAGGTGGACGAGGCTCAGCTCGCATTGTTTCCCCCAGAGACCGTGGAACTGGCGAGACTGGACACCGGGGAGTTGATCGCGACCCGACGGCTCGCCCGCGGAGGCCGCAACCGCTGCTTCCTCAACGATGTCGGCGTTACCTTGGCCTCGCTGGGTTCCACCCTGCGTCCGCTGCTGGCGTTCTCGGGCCAGCACGAGCATCGCCGTCTGCTTGAGCCCACCTACCAACGGAGTGTGGTGGATTCCTTTGCGGGCAGGGAGGCCGCCGGGTTGCTGTCGGCCTATCGAACAGCCTGGGAGGAGGCGAGGGAGGCGCGCCGCCGCTTGGACGATGCCGCCGGACTGGAGGGAGAAAGGCAGCGGGAGCGGACTCTTTTGGAATTCCAGCTGCATGAACTCGAGGAAGCGGAGCTGTCCCTCGAGGAAGAAGAGGCTTTGCTGATGGAAGAGCGCCGGCTGTCCCGCGCCGAGGAGATCCTTACCATCCTGGCTGAGGCCGGTTCCCTGCTGCGCTCCGAGGACGAGAGCGTGGACGCGGTTTCCCTGGTCGGCCGAGGCTCGAGGCTTCTGGACGCGGTGGCCGACGTCGACGCCGAACTCGCCCAGAGCCGGGATTCACTCGGCGAAGCTTCTCACCTGCTGGAGGAGACCGCGCGCACCCTGCGCCAATACTCAGAGGGCGTGGCGATCGACCCGGCAAGACTGGCGGAAGTCGACCAGCGCCTGCGCACCTATCTCGATCTCGGACGCAAGTACGGAGGAAAGACGGCGGATGCCCTAGCCTACCTGGAATCCGCGCGGGAGAGACTCGACCGGCTGGAGCACGAGACCGAGGATCTGGGGGCCCTGGAGAGTCGGGGGCGGCTCGCGGCCGAAGAGGCCGTGAAATGGGCCGAGGAACTGCACCGGTGCCGCGCGGCCGCCGCCCATGAGCTGCAGGAGTCCGTCGAGAGGGAACTGGATGTCCTCGAGATGGCCGACACCGCCTTCGTGGTTTCGGTCACCAAGACCGGAGAGTGGAGCGGCGCGGACTGGGAGAGTCCGGAGTGGCGCCGGTTGGGCCCCGACGGGGGAGATGAGGTCGACTTCCAGATGGCACCGAATCCCGGGTTACCGCTCCGCAGCCTGCGCAAGACCGCCTCGGGGGGGGAGCTCTCGCGCACCCTGCTCGCCATCAAGGCGGCGCTGATCGGTCTGGAGAGTTCGGAGACCTTGGTGTTCGACGAAGTCGATGCCGGTATTGGCGGCCGCACCGCGACCGCCGTGGGCGCCAAGCTGCACGCGCTGAGCCGGGAGAACCAGCTGCTGGTAATCACTCATTTGGCCCAGGTGGCGGCCTTTGCCGATCAGCACATCCTCATAGAGAAGGGCCCCCGGGGTCAGCAGGGAGTCACCGCCACCCGGTTGCTCTCGCTGGATGCGGCCGCAAGCCTCGGCGAACTCCGCCGGATGATGGGCGGCCGGCCGGGAGACGAGGGCGCGCTCGAGCATGCACGGCGGCTGAGAGACAGGGCCGCGGCGGGACTGATAGACTGATTCGGGCACCGTTCGAGCCGCTTCACGGCCATGATCGGGCCCTGCCAAACGGCCACGACGGAAGGGTAGATATGGCCAAACACGTGTTCATCACGGGCGGGGTGGTGAGCTCCCTCGGCAAGGGGATCACCGGAGCCTCGCTCGGCCGGCTCCTGAAAAGCCGGGGGCTCCACGTCGTCATTCAGAAGTTCGACCCTTATCTCAACGTGGACCCGGGGACCATGAGCCCCTTTCAGCACGGCGAGGTATTTGTCACCGACGACGGCGGCGAGACCGATCTGGATCTGGGGCACTATGAGCGCTTCGTGGACGAGAGTCTCACCCGCGAATCCAACGTCACCGCGGGCTCGATCTACTACAACGTGATCCGCAAGGAGCGGCGGGGCGACTATCTGGGCGGCACCGTGCAGGTCATCCCCCACGTCACCAACGAGATCAAGGAGCGCATCACCCGCGTCTCCCGCAATCCCGAGGTAGACGTGGTCATCACCGAGATCGGCGGGACCGTGGGCGACATCGAAAGCCTGCCCTTCCTCGAAGCCATCCGTCAGTTTCGCAACGACATCGGCAGAGATAACGTGCTTTACCTCCACGTCACCCTGATTCCCTTCATCGGGGCCGCCGGGGAGCTGAAGACGAAGCCCACCCAGCACAGCGTGAACGAGCTGCGCGAGATAGGTATCCAGCCCGACATCATCGTCTGCCGCTCCGATCGGCCTTTGAATCAGGATCTGCGCGACAAGATCGCTCTTTTCACCGACGTCGAACCCCGCGCGGTCGTCTCCGCGGTGGACGAGTCAGACGTCTACTTCGTCCCCCATGCCCTGCGCGACGAGGGCCTGGACCGGCTGGTCGTCGAGCGGCTCAAGCTCGAGGCGGGGGAGCTGGACCTGTCGGAGTGGGACGCGCTGGTGGAGAAGATCGGGAGGAAACAGGGCAGTGTGCGCATTGCCATCGTGGGCAAATACGTGCAGCTTCCCGACGCCTATTTGAGCGTGGTCGAGGCTCTGAGGGCGGCCGGCATACACCATGGCAAGGACATCGAGATCGACTGGGTTGACGCAGAGAGCCTGCGCCCGGATGAGATTCAGGAGCGCCTGGACCGGGTGGACGGCATTCTCGTGCCCGGCGGCTTTGGCATCCGGGGGATCGAGGGCAAGATTCTGGCCATCAAGTACGCGCGCGAACACCAGGTGCCCTTCCTGGGGATCTGTCTGGGCATGCAGGTAGCGGTGGTTGAGTACGCCCGCAACCGCTGCGGGATGGTGGGGGCGAATTCCTCAGAATTCGATCCGGACACCCCCTTCCCGGTTATCGATCTGCTGCCCGAGCAGAAGGACATCGAGGATATGGGCGGCACCATGCGGCTGGGCGCATCTCCCACCAAGCTGGTGCAGGGGACCAAGGCGATGAGCTCCTACGGGGAGGAAGTGATCTACGAACGTCACCGCCACCGTTTCGAGGTCAACAATGTCTTCCGCGGGAGGCTCACCGACGCCGGGCTCATCGTCAGCGGGATGACGCCGGACGAACGGCTGGTGGAGGTCATCGAACTGGAAGAGCATCCCTGGTTCGTGGCCGCTCAGTTCCACCCCGAGTTCAAGAGCCGGCCCACGCGGCCGCATCCACTATTCCGCGACTTCGTGGGCACCGCGATCGAGTGTGATTGCGGCTCGCGAGCGGAACAACTGCTCGAGGTGGGGGAGTAGCCGTGGGAGCGGCACCTGAGGAGAGGGAGGGCGCCACCGAGGGTCTCGCCGACTTGTTCATGGAGCTGGCCGCCATCCCCAGTCCGTCCCGCAAGGAGGGCGAGGTGGCGGCGCGGGTGCGAAACTACCTGGCGGACCTGGGACTCGAAGTCTACGAGGACAAAGCGGGCGAGGGGTTCGGAGGCGAGTGCGGCAACCTCTGGTGCCGGGTGCCCGGAGTGGGCGCGGCTCCACAGATCACCCTGGGAGCTCACCTGGATACGGTGCTCCCCACCGACGCGATCCGGCCCGAAATGATTCACGGCGTGATCCGCAACGCGAAACCCACCATCTTGGGCGCGGACAACAAGGTGGCGGTGGCTTGCCTGCTGCACGTCATCCGGTTGCTGCAGGAGGGTGAGGCCGAACACGCGACTTTCGACCTGCTTTTCTCCGTGGGAGAGGAGATCGGTCTGCAGGGGGCAAAGCACCTCGACCGCGAGCGGCTCGAGAGTCCAATGGGACTGGTCTTCGACAGTTCGGGCACGGTGGGCGGGATAGTCACCCAGGCACCGAGCCAGCAGACGATGCAGGCCTTCTTCAGAGGCAAGGCGGCGCATGCAGGCCTGGTTCCGGAGGAGGGTCGCAGCGCCATTCAGGCGGCGGCGCTGGCGATCGCCGACATGGAGTTGGGGCGCCTGGACGAACGGACCACGGCGAATGTGGGAGTGATCGAGGGCGGCATGGCCGGTAACATCGTCCCGGAGAAGTGCCGCGTGCGTGCGGAGTGCCGCAGTCTGGATGACGACAGATTGGCCGAGGTGGTCGCGCAGATGGTTACGGCCTTCCAGAGCGGGGCGGCGCGAACCGGCTGTGAAGTGGATATCGATCTGATCAGGGAGTATCAGGGGTTTACCATCAGCTCCCGGGCCCCCGTCCTCCGCCTGGTCAGGGAAGCCCTGAGCAGGATCGGAGTGGAACCTCACACCCACGGGAGCGGCGGCGGCTCGGACGCCAACGTACTCAACGAACTCGGGGTTCCGACGCTCAACCTGGACTGCGGCATGCAGAAAGTCCACACCTCGGAAGAGGAAGTCTCGGTCAACGACCTCCATCGGGTGGCCGCGGTGGTGATGGAAGTCGTCAAGGCGCTCCCCACCGATGCCTGAGAACGGCCGCTCAGGGCGTCCGGCGGGGGAGGAGTCGCCGAAACCGGTGGTCACCTCGAGCGAGCGGGTGTTCGAGGGCCGCCTGGTCAAGGTGAGGGTGGACGAGGTTCGCTTCCCCGACGGCTCCGAAGGCCGGCGTGAGGTGATCGAGCATCCCGGGGCGGTGGTGGTGGCAGCGGTCGATGATTCAGGCCGGATCGTCCTCGCGCGGCAGTACCGGCATCCAGTGGGGGGAGATCTGCTCGAACTGCCTGCGGGCACCCTGGAGCCTCACGAAGAAGCCGAAGACACCGCCGCCCGCGAACTGAAAGAGGAGACCGGCTTGACCGCGGAGCGTTGGGATTACCTCGGCTCTTTCTTTTCCTCGCCGGGTTTTCTTCGGGAAGAACTGCACGCTTATCTCGCCCGAGATCTGCAGCAGGCAGAGCAGCAACTCGAGGCCGACGAAGACATCCGCCTGGAATGGCGCGATCTTGGAGGACTGCTGGCCCGTCCCGACGAAATCCGTGACGCCAAGACCCTGGCCTGCCTCTTCCTGCTCGGGCATCGCATGGAGGCCGAGAGACTGGGGCTGGGGCACGCCGGTGAGCAACAGGAGGGGAACTGATGCGGATCGGAATCCTGCGGGAGATCAAGAGGGACGAGTACCGGGTGGCCCTGACCCCCGCCGGCGCCCGCGAGTTGACCTCGCTGGGCCACGAGGTGTTCGTGGAGACCGGAGCCGGTACGGGCTCTTCGTTCTCGGATGCGGCCTACACCGCGGCCGGCGCGCAGATCGCCCTCGACGCCGATGAGGTCTTCGACCGGGCTACCTTGCTGCTGAAGGTCAAGGAGCCGCTCGAGCAGGAGTACCTGCGCCTGCGCGAGGGCCACATCCTCTTCACCTACCTCCACCTTGCTCCGAACGAGGCGCTCACGCAGGGGCTCGTGGATAGCGGGGCCACCTGCCTCGCCTACGAGACGGTGCAGACGGAGAACGGCAATCTGCCGCTTCTCGCCCCCATGAGCGAGATAGCCGGGCGACTGGCCCCCCAGGCCGGGGCCAACTTCCTCGAGAAGATGAACGGCGGCAAGGGCAAGCTGTTGGCCGGAGCGACCGGGGTGGCCTCCGCCCGGGTGCTGGTTCTGGGTGCAGGCATCTCCGGTACCAACGCGGCGCTTATCGCCGCGGGCATGGGGGCTCGGGTCGTGGTGCTCGATAAGAAGGTCGACCGGTTGGCCGAAGTCGAGAGGATCCCGGGAGTCGAAGCGCTGATGAGTAACCGGCTGACCATCGAGGAGCAGGTGTTGAAGGCCGACGTGGTCATCGGGGCCGTGCTGGTCGCCGGCGCCAGGGCACCCATGCTGGTGGAAGAGGACCTGGTGCGCCAGATGCAGCCGGGATCGGTCATCGTCGACATCAGCATCGACCAAGGCGGCTCGGTCGCCACCTCGCGCATGACCACCCACAGCGATCCTACCTACACCGTGCATGAAGTCGTCCATTATGCGGTGGGCAACATGCCCGGAGCCGTGCCCATCACCTCGACGCTGGCTCTGACCAACGTCACCTTGGCCTACATCGTCGAGATCGCGGAACGCGGAGTCACCGAAGCGGCCCGCCTCGACCCGGCGCTCGCGCGCGGGGTGAACGTGATGGAGGGTAAGGTCACCAACGAACAGGTGGCCGCGGCTACGAGGCACCAGTACTTCCCGATCGAAGCGATCCTGCCCATCGAATACACCTGATGCCGCGGGCGTAGTGACGGGTGCCTGAAGCCGCCATAAAGGACTTCCTGACCCACCTGAGCCTGGAGCGGCGGCTGGCCCAGGCCACCACCGCGGCCTATCGGCGCGACCTCTTGCAACTGGAGGGCTTTTTGGGCGAACGCGGTCTGCCGCTTCTAGAAGCGACTTCGTCCGATCTGCGTGAGTTCCTGGCCACTTCCGGGTGGAGCCCCCGCACAAGGGCTCGGAAGACCTCGTCCGTGCGCGCCTTCTACGGCTTCCACGTCGCCCAGGGAGGTCTGCCGGAAGACCCGGCGCATCGTCTGGCGGCTCCGCGCTCCGAGCAGAAACTTCCGTACGTCCTCTCGCAGGCGGAGGTGGAGCGCCTGCTCTCCCGTCCGGACGGCTCCGCAACCGGGCTGCGCGATCGGGCGATGCTCGAGTTGCTCTACGGTTCAGGCCTGCGCGCCTCCGAGGCGCTGGCGCTGCGTCGGCAGGACGTCGATCTCGAGGTGGGTTACGTGCGCACCATAGGAAAGGGCGATAAGGAGCGAGTGGTCCCGCTCGGCCGACCGGGGGTAGCGGCGGTCAGCCGCTACCTGCGGGAGGGCCGGCCGCGCCTGGGCCCGCCCAACCGGGTGAAGGGCCCGGAGCTATTCCTGAACGCCCGGGGAAAACCCCTTTCTCGTCAAGGGCTTCATCTGGTGATCAAACGTCATGCCCAGGCGGCGGGACTGCCAAGTAGCGTGTCGGCCCATACTTTGCGGCACTCCTTCGCCACCCACCTGCTGGAAGGGGGCGCGGACCTGCGGGCGGTGCAAGAGATGTTGGGGCATTCCGATCTCTCTACCACGCAGATCTATACGCACGTCACCACCGCGCGGCTCAGAGGCATCTATCGCGAGGCTTTTCCCAGGGCGCGCCGGCCGGAGTCGGAGGTCGAGGCGAAGTGAGCCGCGGCCGTCGCTTCGTCATCATGGTGCTGGACGGCGTGGGCATCGGTGAACTTCCCGACGCCGCTGCATACGGCGACGTGGGGAGCGATACGCTCGGCAACCTGGCACGCCTGCTCGATCTACGGCTGCCCAACTTCGAGCGCCTCGGCTTGGGCAACATCGCCGCTTTGTCGGGGGTTTCCCCGGTGAAGAAACCCCTGGGGCTTGTCGGCCGCCTGGCCGAGCTGTCCGCGGGGAAGGACACCACGGCCGGTCACTGGGAGCACATGGGGGTGGTGACAAAGCGCCCATTGCCGACCTATCCCGAGGGTTTTCCCACCGAGCTGATCTCGCAATTCGAGCGGAGAATCGGCCGAGCGGTGATGGGAAACCGGCCTGCTTCGGGGACTGAGATAATCGCCGAACTGGGTGAGGCCCACCTCGAGAGCGGACGACCGATCGTCTACACCTCCGCCGATAGCGTCTTCCAGATCGCCGCCCATGTCGACGTCATTCCCCTGGAGGAGCTCTACCGGTACTGCCGAATAGCGCGCGAGTTGCTCGCGGGCGTGCACGCCGTCGGTAGAGTGATAGCCCGCCCTTTCGAGGGTGTCCCCGGCGACTTCCGACGTACCCCCCAGCGCAAGGACTTCTCCCTGGAGCCGCCGGAGGACACCTATTTGGATCTGCTTCACGCCAAGGGGATCCCGGTGACGGCCATTGGCAAGGTGGCGCAGATCTATGCCGGCCGGGGGATCACGGAATCGCTGCCGGCCGCCACGAACGAGGAAAATCTGGAAACCCTGAAAGGCGTACTAGCGGAGGGGCGGGCCGGCTCGATCTTCACCAACCTGGTCGATTTCGACATGAAGTGGGGTCACCGCAACGACCCTGAGGGCTTTGCCGCTGGGCTTGAGCGGGTGGATGCGGAACTCCCCAGTCTGCTGGGGCTGCTGGGTCCCGACGACAGGCTGCTGCTTACCGCCGATCATGGTGTGGACCCCACGACCAGCTCCACCGATCATTCGCGCGAATACGTGCCCCTGCTCTACCTGCCGCGGCCGCCCCAGACCCCGGACGCCGTGTACGAAGGCACCTTTGCCGACACCGGCGCCACCATGTACGCGCACCTCACCGGAGAGGACCCACCGGGAGCGGGAGTTTCCCTCGAGCGTCTGTCGCCCATACGGGGATGGCGCCCTTATGCCCCTCCGCCCAGTGATGTCCTCGGTGAGGCGGTCGCCCTGCTCGAGCGCGAATTGGGGCCTTCTCCTGAGTCCGCCGTGGTTCTGGGCTCGGGCCTGGATGGTTTGGTGGGCGGCATGCAAAGAGACGGGGAGTTGGAGTACTCACGAGTGCCCGGCTGGCCGGTACCGCGGGTCGGGGGACACGCAGCGAATCTCGTTCGAGGGTCACTCGAGGGACGCGACGCCCTGTGGGCGAGAGGGAGGGGCCACCGTTACGAGGGTTACACCGGGGAGGACCTCAGCTTTCCCCTGCACGTCCTTTCCGCCTGGGGAATCCGCCGCGTTCTGCTCTTGAATGCCTCCGGTGCGCTCTTTTCCGGAATCCGTCCCGGTGCGGTCTTGGCCGTTCGCCGGATCATCGATCTGCAAACCCGGTTGGAACAACCACAACAAGGCGTGCTGGATCTCCCTATCGGACCGGGGTATGTGCCGGAATCCGCGGTCTATGCCGCAGTGGGGGGCCCGCAGTACGAAACCGGGGCAGAGGCGGCGGCGCTCAGTTCTTTGGGCGCCGACGTGGTAGGAATGTCGACGGCCGACGAGGTGCGCGCCGCGCTCGAACTCGGCCTGGAGGTCGCGGTGTTGACTGTGGTTACCAACCAGGCCGGGGCGGAGTCGCGCGCCGGCGAGGATGGGCATGCCGAAGTGTTGGGTGAGGGGGAGCGCCTGCTGCCGGCGGTTCGCGCCCGGATGCTCCAGTGGCTCGACTCCGAGTGAGGAATGAGACCTGGCCGTTTCGGCAATAGCCTCGCTGGTGAGTAGGAGGTAGCTCTGGCGGGGAAAGGCCGCGCAATCTAATGCTTTTGCCACGAAGAATCGATAAAGCCAACGATATACTCCAGAGGGACAGGTGAGGAGGATCGTGCCGGATCGGGAACAAGAGAAAATTCCTACGCTCGCGAATGAGTTCGAGG
>Ga0209386_1001264_pt1 | contig 10434 bp, 10 predicted proteins | sample NGEPertwo_FD_184510 | JGI IMG/M metagenome (GOLD analysis project Ga0209386, IMG submission 184510) | Arctic peat soil microbial communities from the Barrow Environmental Observatory site, Barrow, Alaska, USA - NGEE Permafrost154B-two... | ecosystem: Environmental > Terrestrial > Soil > Wetlands... | reverse complement strand
GCCGCGCCCGGCGCCGGACCCGCCGGATGCGGCGGCGTCGCTCTGGTCGCGCTTCATGAAGCTGGAGACCGCGGACCGGACGCCGGCGCTGAAGGCAGCGGCCTTGCGCGCGGGAGTCGTGACCGCCCCCTCCACGGAGGTGGCCATCTTGTCGAGCTTGTCGGTGATCCCGGCCACATCCTTGGTGATCTCGTCGACGTTGCCCAGGTTGGCGTTGACGCCGTCGAGCGTGGCGCCGGCCTTCTGCATGAGCGGGATGCCGTTCTCGTCGACGTCCACGAGGATCTTGTCGACGCGTTCCAGAGCCTTGGCGGCCTTGAACAGCGCGTAGGCCATGAAGATGGCCACGACCACGAAAAAGAAGGCGGCGGCGTACCGCAGCACGAGGGACGGGGTGCTCATCGCGGCGCTCACGAACATGGTGTCCATGCACCTCTCCTTCCAGACCAAGTCAGTCTCTTATACCTGCACGAAGCGTATCATACTCCCGCGGCTGCTCAGGCTGCCGTGGAGGCGCTCAGGCAGGCTCGGCGAGCACGCCGCCGCCGACCACCACAGCGTCGCGATAGAACACCGCCGACTGCCCCGGAGCCGCCCCGGCGAACGCCTCCCCGAGCCGCACCAGGGCGCGCCCCGCGCCGCGACGTTCGAGCGCGACGACGGGCGCCGCCGGCGAGCGGTAGCGCAGCTGCACGAGCAGGCCGCCCCCGTCGCCCAGCCCGCGGTCCACGAGGTCCCGTACCGTGACCTCGCGCACGTCGAGCTCGTGCCGGCGGCCGACGACGACTTCGTTGTCGGCCGCTCGGCGCTCGAGTACGAACAGCGGCTCAGTCGACGACAGGCCGAGGCCGCGCCGCTGGCCGATCGTGTACCGCCAGTGCCCCCGGTGCGTACCAAGCACCGCCCCGTCGCGATCGACGATGGCGCCCGCCCGGGGCTGCACGCCGCGCTCGTCGAGGAAGCGCTGGTAGCCGTCGACGGCGAAGCAGACCTCCTGGCTCTCGGGCTCGGCCGCGACGGGCAGTCCCGCCGCCTCCGCGGCGGCGCGCGTCTCGCGCTTGGTCGTCTCCCCGAGGGGGAACTCGAGCCGTGCCAGCACCTGCGGAGGGACCGCCCACAGCATGTAGGACTGGTCCTTGGCGGGATCGGCGCCGCGCGCCACGTAGGGCTCGCCGTCGCGCCACACGAGCCGTGCGTAGTGGCCGCTGGCGACACGCGCCAGGCCCAGCTCGTCGGCCAAGCCGACGAGCGCCGCCAGGCGCCTCGGGTTGCAGCTCACGCAAGGGTTCGGCGTCTCCCCGCTCAGATAGGCCGCCACGAACGGTTCGACGACCGCGGCCTCGAACTCGGCCTCACGGTCGACGAAATGGTGCGGGAGGCCGAGCCACTCGGCCGTCTGCCGGGCGCGCTGCAGGGCGCCCGGCGAGCAGCAGCTGCGCCTGTCGCCGCCGGCCCACAGGCGCACCGTGGCCGTCTCCAGCGTGCGTCCCTCGTCCATCAGCTTCAGCGCCGCGACGGCGCTGTCCACTCCTCCGCTCAGGGCGACGAGTGCTCGTGTTCTTTTGGGAGTGCCTTGAGGATCTGCGGGAGCTCCGCCTCGCGGCCCGCCTTCACCAGGTAGTCCTGGATGGCGAGGTGCAGCGCGTCGGCGGCGAGGTTGGAGCAGTGCATCTTGTTGGGCGGCAGGCCGCCGAGAGCCTCGGCGACAGCCTTGTTCGAGATCTCGGCCGCCTCGGCGAGGGTCTTGCCCTTGACCATCTCGGTGACCATGCTCGACGTGGCCACGGCCGCGCCGCAGCCGAACGTCTTGAACTTGACGTCGGCGATGCGGTCGTCCTGGACGTCGATGCTGATGCGCATCACGTCGCCGCACACGGGGTTGCCGATCTGCCCGACGCCGTCCGCGTCCTCGATCTCACCCACGTTGCGCGGGTTGCTGAAATGGTCCATGACCAGGTCGCTGTACATGCCTCAACCTTTCACGTAGAGCGGACTCATCTGCCGCAGCTTCTCGACGATCGGCGGGAACACCTCCAGGAAGGCGTCGGCCTCCGCCTGCGTGTTCTCGCGACCGAGGCTCAGACGCAGGCTGCCGTGAGCCTCCTCCGCCCCGAGCCCCAGCGCCAGGATCACGTGTGAAGGCTCCAGGGAGCCGGAGGCGCAGGCGGAACCGCTCGCCACCATGAACCCGTGGGTGTCGAGCTGCAGCAGCATCGACTCGCCCTCGATGTAGCGCACCGTGAAGGCGACGTTGCCGGGCAGCCGCTCCGTGGGGTGCCCCAGATACCTGACGTCGGGCACGCTCTCGAGGACGCCGCCCGCGAGATGGTCGCGGAGCGCCTCGAGGCGCGGCCGGGCCTCGGCCATCTCCGCCAGGGCGAGCTCCAGGGCCGCGCCGAGGCCGACGATGCCCGGCACGTTCTCGGTGCCGGAGCGCAGCCTGCGCTCGTGCCCGCCGCCGTGGATCAGCGGCGTGAGCCGCGTGCCGCGCTTCACGTACAACGCGCCGCTGCCCTTGGGGCCGTAGAACTTGTGCCCGGACAGGCTCAGCATGTCGACGCCGAGCGCGCCGACGTCGATGGGCACGGAGCCCACGGCCTGCACGGCGTCGGTGTGGAACAGCGCGCCCTTGTCATGAGCGATGCGCGCCAGCTCGGCGATGGGCTGGATGGCGCCGACCACGTTGTTGGCGTACATGACCGACGCCAGCCGCGTGTCGTCGCGAAAGGCCTGCTCGTAGGCGTCCACGTCGATGACGCCGTCGCCGTCGACGGGGATGAAGTCGACGGCCCACCCGAGACGGTTGAGGGCGCGCGCCGCTTCCATGACCGCCGGATGCTCGATGGAGCTGATGATGAGGTGACCGGGCTCGAAACGCTGGAGATAGCCGATGAGCGCCAGGTTGTCGGCCTCCGTGCCGCCGGCGGTGAAGACGATCTCCTTCTCGCCGGCGCCGAGGCCGGCGGCCACCTGGGCGCGCGCCTGCTCCACAGCCGTGCGGGCATCTCGCCCCAGACGGTGAAGCTCCGACGGGTTGCCGTAGCGTTCGCAGAAGAACGGCAGCATCTGCTCGAGGACCCGGGGGTCGACCGGCGTGGTCGCCGCGTGGTCGAAGTACACGCTCGTCATCTCGGCACAGCCTCCCTTGTGAGGTCTTCCAGCGTGATCGAATTGAGGGCGCCGCTGATGGCGCTGTCGAGACGGCGCCACACGACTCGCGAAGCGCAGGACTCGGCGCGCTCGCAGCCGCCGTCGTCGGGGACGCACCCGACCAGAGAGAGCGGCCCCTCGAGGGCGGTGACCACGTCGCCGACGGCGATGTCCCCCGGCGGCCGCGCCAGCTGGTAGCCGCCGCTGACGCCGCGCGTGGCCTTGACCAGGCCGCTCTCGCGGAGGCGCGCCAGGATGCGCTCGAGAAACGGCGCAGGGATGCCTTCGCCGGCGGCGATCTCAGGCAGCGGCACCGGCCGCCGGTCCTCGCGGGCGGCGAGGAACACCATGGCCCTGAGCCCGTATTCGCAGCGTGAGGAGATGCGCATCCACGTCCCGTCGTCGCCGGTCTCTAATCCCAACCGAAAAGGTCGGCATTATGGTACCACGACGGGCGGGACGGTCAAACCGCAAGGGAAGAGAAACGGCTGGTGTGGAAGCGCGGCGCCGGGTCAGAAGCCGCGCACGGCGTCGGCCACGACCTGCTCCATGACCTTGCGGCCGATCCAGCCGGTGTAGAGCTCCGCCACTTCGCCGTTGCCACGGATGACGGCCAGGATGGGCGGGTTGCTCACGCGCAGCTGCTGCAGCGTGTCGCCCAGCTCGGTGGTCTTGCGGGCTTCGAAGGACATGAAGGAGCTGTCGACACCGCGCTGCGCCTTGACGTCGTCGAAGTAGCTGAGCATCTCCATGTCGTCGGCGGCGCCTTCGCAGTACACGAGGAGGACGAGGGGGCGCTGCTCCTTGAGGCGCGAGGTGATGAACGAAGGGGTCTCCGCGGTCGGCGTGAGCTTGAGCGGCGCGTAGCCGGTCATGCCGTAGCTGCTGACCGTGTTGTACGAGGCCGGGGTGGGAAGAGCCGCCGGCGGAGTGGCGCCGGCCGCCGCGAACACGCGCACCGCGACGACGCCGCCGAAGAGGGCTGCGCCGATCACGAGGATCAGTGCGGCGCTGATCAGGAAGGCTCTATTGCGCCTTACGATGCCCATGCCGGCCTCCGGGGTAAAAGGCTCCACCTTGCCGTGCTCGCATTATTCTCGAACCTGCTCTCGCAGGTGGGTGCTCTCCCGGGACATCCACGGATGCGCCGAAGTCCGAGCTCCCGATGTGTACGTGTTGGCTCGAGAATGTCACGAGGTCACAAACAAGGTAGAGCCGCGCCATCCTAGCAAACGTCACCTGTTTCAACAAACTTGTCGGCAGCCCTGCAAAAACCTTGAGGGAGGCAGCCGGACGGCGGCGCGGGCCGGCGGGTCAGCCGAGCCTCATGCGAAGCTCCTTGAGCTGCTCGGCCGTGACCGGCCCGGGCGCCCCGGTCATGGGATCGCCGCCCGACGACGTCTTGGGGAACGGGATGACGTCGCGGATGGAGTCGGCGCCGGCGAGCAGCATGAGGATGCGGTCGAAGCCGAGCCCGATGCCGCCGTGCGGCGGCGCGCCGTACTCCAGCGCCTCCAGAAACCAGCCGAACGACTCGTCGATGCGCGCGTCGTCCATGCCGAGCGTATGCAGGATGGCGCGCTGCACGCCGGCGTCGTGGTTGCGCAGCGAGCCCGAGCCCAGCTCGACGCCGTTGAGGACGAGGTCGTACTGCGCCCCCCGGACGGCCAGCGGGTCGCTCTCGAGGAGCGGCATCGTGGCCGCGGTCGGCAGGCTGAACGGGTTGTGCCCGTAGGTGAGCCTGCCCGTCTCCTTGTCGATCTCGAACAGCGGGAACTCCTCGACCCAGAGCAGCGCCCAGCGGGCGCTCGGCGCGGGCGCGAGCAGCGCGATGAGCGCCAGGCGCAGAGCGCCGAGGACCTCGGCCGCGGCGAGCGCCTCGTCGGCGGCGAAGACGATGAGGTCGCCGGGCTCCGCGGCCGTGCGTTCCACCAGCGCGAGTCGCTCGGCCTCGCCGAGGAACTTGACGATGGGGCCGCGCAAGGCGCGGCCCTCCTCGACGAAGACGTAGGCCATGCCTTTGGCGCCGTGCTCCTTGGCGAGCTCCGTAAGCTTGTCGATCTGCGCCCGCGAAAGCGCAGCGCCGCCGGGCGCGCGCACGGCGCGCACGACGCCGCCATCCTCCACGGCGCCGCGGAACACCTTGAACTCGCTGGCCGCGAACACGGCCGAAAGCTCGGCGATCTCGAGGCCGTAGCGCAGGTCGGGCTTGTCCGCGCCGTAGAGCAGCATGGCGTCGTCGTACGACAGCCGCGGCAGCGGCAGCTCGGGCGCCTTCTCCCCCACGCCGTCGAAGATCGCCTTCATAAGGCCTTCGAGCAGCTCGCGGATCTCGGGGACGCTGAGGAACGACGTCTCGATGTCGATCTGCGTGTGCTCCGGCTGGCGGTCGGCGCGCAGGTCCTCGTCGCGGAAGCAGCGCGCGAACTGGTAGTACCGGTCCATGCCGGCGACCATGAGGATCTGCTTGAACATCTGCGGCGACTGGGGCAGCGCGTAGAAGCGATGGGGCTGCAGGCGCGAGGGCACGAGAAAGTCTCTCGCGCCCTCCGGCGAAGACCGCGTGAGGTCCGGCGTCTCGATCTCGAGAAAGCGGTGCTCGTTGAGGTAGCCGCGCGCCGCCTGCACGGCCTTGTGCCGCAGCTCGATGTTGGCCAGCATGGGCGCGCGCCGCAGGTCGAGATAGCGGTACTTGAGCCGCAGGGTCTCGTCGACGTCGACGGCCTCCGCGGCCTCGATCTCGAACGGCGGCGTCTTGGCGCGGTTCAGGATCTCGACGGCCGTGACACGGACCTCGACCTCGCCGCTCGGCAGGTTGGGATTGACCGTCTCCGGCGACCGCGCGACGACTTCGCCGCGCGCCGCGAGCACGTACTCCGGACGCGCCTGCTCGGCGATCGCATGCGCCTCGGCGACGCGCGACGGGTCGAACACCAGCTGGACCACGCCGCTGCGGTCGCGCAGGTCGATGAAGATGAGGTTGCCGTGGTCGCGCCGGTGCGCGACCCAGCCGGCGAGGCGCACCTCGCGGCCGACATCGGCGGCGCGGAGCTCGCCCGGGTAGACGTCGCGGAGCATCAGGACTCCTTCCCGAGGCGCGCCGCGAGCAGCGCGGCCAGGCCGGCGGCGGCGAGGTCCTCTTCCCCGCCGCCGGCCATGGTGCGCAGGCGCACGAGGCCGGCGCCCAGCTCATCGAGTCCGAGCAGCACCGCCAGCTTCGCGCCACTGCGGCCGGCCTGCTTGAGCTGGCCCTTGGGGCTGCGCCCGGCGAGGTCCAGCTCGGCGGCCAGGCCGGCCCCCCGCAGCTCCTGCGCGACGCCGAAGGCGGCGGCGCGGGCCTCGTCGCTGAAGCTGACCACGTATACGTCGGGCGCGCTGGACGGCAGCGGCTGGTCGCGCATCGCCAGGGCGATGCGCTCGAGGCCGCTGCCCCAGCCCACGCCCGGCGTGGGGGCGCCGCCGATCTGCTCGATGAGGCCGTCGTACCTGCCGCCGCCGCCGACGCCGCTCTGGGCGCCGAGGCGGTCGGAGTTGAACTCGAAGGTGGTGCGCGTGTAGTAGTCGAGGCCGCGCACGAGGCGGAAGTCGAGGTGCGGCTCCAGCCCCGCCCGCTTCACGAGCTCCAGGACCGCGTCGAAGTGCTCGCGACAATCCGCGCACAGGTGGTCGATGATGCGCGGCGCCTCGTCGAGCACGGCGCGGCAGCTCTCGACCTTGCAGTCGAAGGTGCGCAGCGGATTGAGGTCGCGCCGCTCGAGGCAGTCGCCGCAGAGCTCGCCCTCTCGCCCGCGCAGGTAGCCGCGCAGCTTGTCGACGTAGGCCGGGCGGCAGGCGGGGTCGCCCATGCTGTTCATGTTGAGCCGCGCGCCCTCGACGCCCAGCTCCGCGAAGAGCGCGGCGAGCAGGGCGATGACTTCCGCGTCGACGGCGGGACCGGCCGAGCCGATGGCTTCGACGCCGAACTGGTAGTGCTCGCGGTAACGACCGGCCTGCGGCCGCTCGTAACGGAACATCGGGCAGTAGTACCAGACCTTCACGGGCTGCGGCCACTTGTGCAGGCCGTGCTCTACGTAGGCGCGGCAGACGGGCGCGGTGCCCTCGGGCCGCAGGGTCAGCGAGCGCTCGCCCTTGTCGACGAAGGTGTACATCTCCTTGCGCACGATGTCGGTGGCCTCACCGACGCCGCGCTCAAAGAGCCCGGTCTCCTCGAACTCGGGCGTGACGATGCGCCGGTAGCCGTAGGCCGCGAAGAGGCGCGCCGCCGCAGAGACCATCGCGTCGCGCCGCGCGGCCGCGGCGGGGAGCAGGTCGTAGGTGCCCTTGGGGGCGCGAGGCGCGCTCACCAGCGGGGGTCGGGGTCTTCGGGGTCGTAGCGGAGCGGCGCGAGGAACGGGTTGAGAGCCAGCTCCCGGCCGAGGGACGTTTCGGGGCCGTGGCCGCAGTACACGGCCGCGTCGGGCGGGAAGCGCCACACGAGCCTGGCGATGGAGTTGAGCAGCCGGTCCATGTCGCCGCCGGGCAGATCGGTGCGGCCGACGCTGCCCTGGAAGATGAGATCGCCGACAAACAGATGCGCGTCGCCGAGGGCGAAGGTGTAGGCGCCGCGCGAGTGTCCCGGCGTGGGGATGGCGAGCACCTCGATGGGCAGCGCCAGCGTCTGCTCGCCGCTGATGGTGACGGCGTCGGCGACCGGCTCGATGTCGAAGCCGGCCATGGCGCCGAGGCCGCCGTCGGCCATCTGCGAGGCGTCGAGCTCGCCCACGTACACGGGTATCTCGAAGTGCCGCGCCAGCGGTGCGACGCCGCCGAAGTGGTCGAAGTGGCCGTGCGTGACGAGCACCGCGGCCGGCGCGAAGCCGAACTCGGTGAAAGCCTCGATGATCACGCCGGCTTCGTCGCCCGGGTCGATGACGAGGCCGGTCTGACCCTGCACGACGACGAAGCAGTTGGCCTGCAGCGGGCCGAGCGGGAGCGCGAAGACTTCGAGCGGATCAGCCATGGTGATACCTCGGACGGTCGACAGTCGGTGCTGAGCGTATCAGACGGCGGCGAGACGGGTCGACCGGCGCCGCCGTCCAAAGATGGCCCTCGCCGCTGCGCAGGGGCAGGGGGCGCTCGGGAGGGCGCTCGCTACGCTCGCTCCGTTCGGCAAGCAGGCCGGTGCTCGCACGGGGTGACAGAGCCACCCCTACCTCGCACCGGCCGCCTCACGAGCCTCCCTCGCACCCCCTGCCCCTGCTCCGCTCGGGCGTCCCAGGGTCGGCCCGAGTCCTTCACGACGTCCGCATCTCGTCCGGCCGCTCCGACAGCTCTTCTGGGCGTGCGTCCGGGGCTTGGCCGCTGTGCGGCCCGGCGCCGGCCGCGCCGGCCCTTCGGGCCGATCTGCCGGCGACCCGGAATCGCGGCGCGTTGTCCCGACGTTGGCTGAGGGCGCGTCCAAGCCCGGTAGACGAGAGTGTCAGAGACGCGAGTGTTGCACTTCGGTCTTGAACTCAGGCAGTCCGCCAGGTGCGATTCGAATAGTCATTGCAGGTAGAGAAGCGAGTCTGCCCACCGCTGGACGAAGATACCCGACTCAGCCTTCATGTTCCGCACGTGGTCAGGGGTCACTGCGGCGTTGGGGACCGTCGTCTCCTTCGGTCCAGTCGTCACGCCGCGGTCGACCGCGCCAGCGGCCAAGATGGGACCGAGCAGATTTGAGAAGACAGCAGTCTCGGCCGCCATCACCTCGAAGTCGACAGGTTCTCTGACGAACTGCCATTTGTGTTCTCTCTTGGCTTGGTCCGTGACGCGCTCTATGTACGAGAAGCCCGACCCGCCCTTCATAGTCAGCGGCTCTGGCGACTCTCGGTCGGCCCCGAATGTCAGCGTGAACGAGTCGTGCGTGACGACGGCGAGCCCATGCTTGTAGGCGTTGTAGAGAGGAGCGCTTTGGACCGTCTCAGCGGCAACGGCAATCCAAAGAGCGACCGTGTCGGCGCTTTCGCCAAGTCTGGCCTCGCGCGGAGTGCCATCTTCCAACACTGCGGACGCGCCCCACATGGTGGTGATGTGCAGGCGTCTGCGCCCATCGTCATCGGACCACAACTCGCCCGCAAGGTACTTCTTGGCGGCCTGCCTGAGTTGATCCGGATTGCGAAAGCGCGCTAGTCCGAGCCACGTACAGGGCTCGCGATGGGCATGAACCCAGAAGAGGCGGAACAGCACCTCCGCGGTGTGCTGGTGCAGCACGACCAGCTCCAGCTCGGCGTTCCGTCTGAGGGCTTCCGCAGAGTCGTCGTCAGGTTCGATCTTCAGCTTGAGCTCGCCCCATGAGACACCCTCAGCGAGTTCCTTCTCGACCTCGTCGGGCGCTTGATTCAGTCGGCAGAGGAGGCCGAGACGGGTAGTGATGAACTCCTTGCGGTAGCCCTCATAGAAGCGCACGTTCAATTCGTGGAACTGTCGCGGATCAAGACCAGCGTCAGCGCTTACGAACTTCGTGGCCACCTTGCCCCCCTCAACACGGTCTGATGCCGCCGCCCGGCCTATCTGCCCAACGCACCGCGCATGACCTGCGCGGGCTGCGGCTGGACTCTACTACAGACCCAGGGCGCGTCAGGTGTTGCGCTGGTTAGGCGGGTCGTCCGCACAGCTGCGCTGAGCAGCACACCGGCTACACATGAGATATCTGCGACGGAAGAAGCCGCATTTCGAAGTAGGGAACCTCCTCGCCCGGCGGCAGGAGCTTCGTGCCGCGCGAGGTGGTCGCAAAGCCGATCTTCTCGTAGCACGCGATGGCGCGAGCATTGCCCTCGCGCACGTGCAGCGTGATGACCTGCACCGGGTGTCGTGCCCGGCACTCATCGACTGCCAGCCGGATGGCTTGGGCGCCGAGGCCCCGGCCGAACAAAGAGGGGTGGCTCAGAAACACGCCGAGGGCCGATTCGTCGGGCTGCTCACCCGGCTCAATCCAGACCGTGCCGATATCAGTGCCTGCGTGGACGATGACGAACCAGAAGAGCCCGTTCTGAGGATTGTGATGCCTGGCCTGAGCATCTCGAGGCCTCAGACGTGAGCCGAACTCGTCGAGATAGCCGGTGCTTGCCCATCGCTCGATGAGGTCAAGGTCCTGCGGTCGAAAAGGCCGAAGTGTCACCGTCATGTGACCCCGCCTAGCAGTACTTTGTTAGATTAGTAGAGGTTCCCTTTCCTGCATACCGAACGAGATCGCTGAAGGCGGTCATCGTTCGAAGGAGGGCAGCATGCAGGAAGCCCCGGCCACAGAGGCGTCTGCGGCGAAGG
>Ga0209386_1001263_pt1 | contig 10443 bp, 10 predicted proteins | sample NGEPertwo_FD_184510 | JGI IMG/M metagenome (GOLD analysis project Ga0209386, IMG submission 184510) | Arctic peat soil microbial communities from the Barrow Environmental Observatory site, Barrow, Alaska, USA - NGEE Permafrost154B-two... | ecosystem: Environmental > Terrestrial > Soil > Wetlands... | reverse complement strand
TCATTGACCGCCTTGAAGTGGTCGATGTCGAGCACGAGCACCGAAAGCGGCTTGCCGCGCTGGGCCGACTCCTCGAACAACGTCTTCAAGTGACTGGCCATGTAACGGCGATTATGGAGCGCCGTCAGCGGATCGAGGAGCGCCATCTCGACGGTCTCTTCGAGCCGTGTGCGTAAGTGATCGGCATAGCGCTTGCGCTTGACCTGCGTCCGCACGCGCGCCAAGAGCTCGTTTGCGTCGACCGGGCGCACAATGTAGTCGTTCACGCCCATATCGAGGCCCCTGAGCAAGCGTGCTTCCTCCCCGGGCTCGACAATGATCATGATGGGCAAATGCCGCGTCCGGTCGAGCGACCGTATTTGCGAGCAGAGCCGCAAGCCGTCGGCGTTCTCAAGGTTGAGGCTGACGATCATGAGGTCGAAATCGCCGTCGGGCACATGCAGCAAGGCACGCGCCGGATCCACCTCCCGCTCCACGAATTGCTCCTCTTCGAGCGCCTTGACGATACGCTCGGCGGAACGCTCGCGGTCCTCCACCAACATGATGCGTCCGGCGCGCCCGGCTTCTTCAAGCCTCGCGCCCATGGTGGCGCCGAAACCCATCTGCTCCTCGGTCGAAGCGCGCATCAGCATCTCGTCGGTCAAGAGCTTGAGCCGCGCCAGGTTCTTGACCCGCGTAATGAGCGCAAGGTCGTCGACCGGCTTGGTGAGGAAGTCGTCAGCGCCCGCTTCCAGCCCCTTCACGCGGTCTCCCGGCTCGTCGAGCGCCGTGACCATGATGACCGGAATATGTTGCGTGCGCGGCTCGGCCTTGAGCCTGCGGCAAACTTCGAACCCGTCCATGCCCGGCATCATCACATCGAGCAGGACAATGTCCGTCCCCTCGCGCGTGCAAATCTGCAAGGCCTCGGGACCGCTGCGTGCGGTGCACACCTCGAAATACTCGGCCGTAAGCCGCACTTCGAGCAGCTTTACATTGGCGTCGACATCGTCGACCACAAGAACGCGCGCGGTCATATCCCTCTACCGTGCCTCGCCGATGAATTGTTTGACCGTGTCGAGGAACATCGTCACGGAGATCGGCTTCGAGATGTAGGCCTCGCAGCCGCCCTCGCGGATACGCTCCTCATCGCCCTTCATGGCGAAGGCGGTCACGGCGATGACCGGAATCTCCCGCAAGTGATCGTCTTCCTTCAACCACTTGGTCACTTCGAGGCCCGACACCTCAGGCAGTTGAATGTCCATCAGAATAAGGTCGGGGCGGTGCTCGCGAGCGAGCTCCAGCGCCTCCATGCCGTTACGCGTCTGGATCGTCCTGTAACCATGCGCGTCGAGGAGGTCGTGGAACAATTTCATGTTCAACTCGTTGTCCTCGACGATCAAGACAGTCTTGGTCATTGGCATCGGCCCCGGCGATTCGGTCCGTCCATGATCGATGATCTGGTCATAATGTGCCATGGCAGTAGGAGTCGGGTTGACTCTCCAGAACATCGTTGCTCGCCCCCGTGTTGGGCCGAGTGTCGCCATAAACCCGTAACCAAACCCTTTAGAGCTGCGGCAAAACGGGGGAAAAACCGTGCCTTTTTGACAGGCTGGCCGGCGCCGCACAGCCCCGCGGCATCAACTGTGCGCGAGGGCGCCCAAACGGCGATGCAAGCCACGAAGGCTATTTGCACTCGCTAGCTTGGAGATACTCAAGCGAACTGAGCGTGCCTAGGATCGAAAAGTCGCCGTAGTCGATGAGGAGCTGGCGGCTGACGCCGTTCTCATAGAGCCGGAAATCGATCTGGTAGCTTGGGGTCAGGTCCCCATCCTTGATCTCGAAATAGCCGATCGACACCGGCCATGAGGGAAGCTCGCCGAGCTTCTTCTCCTTGGCCGGCGCTTCGAGCTTCGCTTCGTCGGTCCCCGGCTTGACCAGCGTGCCAATGAAGGCCGTGGTCTCATAGACCTTCCGGCCTTTTTCCGAGCCGTCGTAGATTCGAGCCTGGAACAGGTTTTTTCCGGACACCGCGTTCTCGATCAGCGCGAGGCTGTGTTGCGTGGGGAAAAAGACCTGCCCCGAGAGATTGATCTTGGCGCGCGCCGGTTGACTGAGCTTGACGTCGACCGCCTCGCTGGGGGCCTCGCGATCGGCGCGCCCCATCGTGACATCGCCAAGCTTGTCATTCAGATATTGCGCCGACTGAAAGCGAAATTTCTTGCCGTCTCCCTGCTCCCAGGTCGAGGACCGAAGGTCGGTCAAATTCGTCTGGCCCTGCGTGTCCGTCATCTGCGTCACCATGCGCATGTTGAGCGAATAGCCGTCGCACGCGGAGCCGGTGAACTCGAACACCATGCGCCCATCGATGCCGGTAATGCCGGACGCCGAACGCGCCTCGTCGAGGGTCATCTCGTAGATGGCACGATGGGGAACGAGTTTGCTCGGCTCCTTGGCCGCAAGCGCCAGAGCCTGATCTGAGAACGCGCACGCAAGCCCGAACGCCGCGACAAGCGCCAATCCCCGCTTCACACCGTCCATGCTTCGCCTCGCTTCTTCCTTAGCCTCTCGCCGTAAGCCCCGGCGGGAAGCTCGATTCTTGGCACCAAGTCGCCCGCCCCACAAGAGCCCGATACGCCGCAAGCTCTTCTGTGGCGCTTGCGAGCAGCCCCGATTTGCTCAATGGTCGGAAGAACTTCGACCCTTCGAGAGGAAGCATGGCAGGGCAGATAGAAGCAAGACTTAAGGCGCTCGACCTCGTTTTGCCTGAGGCCAAGGCCGCGGTTGGGACCTATGTCCCCTTTGTCCATCTTGGCGGCCAGCTCGTCATCTCGGGGCAATTGCCACTGAAAGACGGCGGCATCGTCGTTGCCGGCAAGCTTGGTGACGGACTCGGCATCCCTGAAGGCCAAGAGGCGGCGAAGCTCTGCGCCCTGCATATTCTGGCCCAAGCAAAAGCCGCGCTCGGCGATCTCGACCGGATCGTGCAGCTTGTCCGCCTCAATGGCTTCGTCAACGCCGCGCCCGACTTCGCCGACCATCCCAAGGTGATCAACGGTGCGTCCGACCTGATGGTGGAGATCCTGGGCGATAAGGGCCGTCACACCCGCATCGCCATCGGCTGCGTTAGCCTGCCGATGAACGCCGCCGTCGAGATTGATGCCGTTTTTGCCATAGACTAGCCCCCAACGGGGGACCCCACATGGCCGAGCTCTACTGGCTGAAACGGCCGATCGCCCATCGCGGTCTGCATGACGCTGCCACGGGCGTTGTCGAGAACAGCGCCTCCGCGGTCACGGCCGCCATGGGCAAAGGCTACGCCATCGAGGTCGATCTCCAATGCGCCGCCGGCCACATGCCGGTGGTGTTTCACGACGCCACGCTCGACCGGCTCACCGGAGAGACCGGCCCCGTGGCGGCGCGCGACGTGGAGACCCTGCGCACCATCGGCTTGCGCGGCAGCAAGGACCACATCCTGTCGCTGCCCGACCTCCTCGCCCTCGTCGGCGGCTATGTGCCGCTGGTGCTCGAGGTGAAGAGCACTTGGGCACGCGACGGCACCTTCGAGGCAAACATCGCCAAACAGCTCGCGCCCTATCCCGGGCCTGTGGCGATCATGTCGTTCGACCCTTATTCGGTGGCGGCTTTCCGGCGCGTGGCCCCCACCCTTCCCCGCGGGCTGGCCGCCGGCCGGTTCAACGATGCCGATCACTGGTCGGATCTTTCAAGGACGCAGCGCTTTGCCATGCGGCATCTCCTCACATCCGCCTTCGCACGCCCCCATTTCATCGCTTACGATATCGGCGCGCTGCCGGCGGTCGCGCCGCTGATCGCGAAGCTTGTATTCGGGCTGCCGCTGCTGACCTGGACGGTGCGGACCAAAGCCGATCGGGACCGCGCGCTACGCTATGCCGACGCCATGATCTTCGAAGGGATCGTGCCCTGACCATGGGCGATGTGGAGAGATACCCAACGGACACACCCAACCAAGGCGCCGAACCGCGCGTTGTGGTGCGCGTCGCCCGCCGCATCGCCGACGTCCCGGCGGAGGATTGGGACGCCTGTGCCTCGGGCGCGGAGCTCCAGACAGCTTCAGTCCGCCCACCCAACCCATTCATCTCCCATGCATTTCTGAAGGCGTTGGAGGAGAGCGGTTCCGCCGCGCGCGAGACCGGCTGGCTGCCTCAGCACCTTCTCTACGAGGACGGCGACGGGTGCTTGCAGGCTTGCATGCCCTGCTATCTGAAATCCCACTCCCAAGGCGAGTATGTCTTCGATCACGGCTGGGCCGAGGCCTATATGCGCGCGGGCGGCCGCTACTACCCGAAGCTCCAGGCCTCGGTGCCGTTCACGCCCGTCACGGGACGGAGACTCCTGGTGCGCGCCGGCACCTCGACACCGGATCGTGAGGCAATCCTCCTCGAAGCCGGCAAGACGCTCACCCAAGAGCTTGGCGTCTCCTCGCTCCACATCACCTTCATGACGCGCGCCGAGTGGGAGCTGGCGGGCCGTCAGGGCTATTTGCAGCGCATCGACCAACAGTTCCACTGGTTGAACGAAGGCTATGACAGTTTCGAGGACTTCCTCGGCGCACTGTCCTCGCGCAAGCGCAAGACCATCCGCAAGGAGCGCCAAGCGGCGCTCAGCGGCGGCATCGACATCGAATGGGTCTCAGGATCCGACCTGACCGAGGCCCATTGGGACACGTTCTTCGACTTCTACATCGACACCGGCGCACGCAAATGGGGCACGCCCTATCTGACGCGAAAATGCTTCAGCCTGCTTGGGCAAAGCATGGCCGACGCGCTCCTGCTTGTGCTCGCCAAGCGCGATGGCCGCTACATCGCCGGCGCACTCAACGTCATCGGCGCCGACACGCTGTACGGCCGCTATTGGGGCACGACCGAGACCCACGACTTCTTGCATTTCGAGGTCTGCTACTACCAGGCCATCGACTACGCGATTGCGCATCGTCTCGCCCGCGTCGAGGCCGGCGCCCAAGGCGGCCACAAGCTCGCCCGCGGTTATCTGCCGTGCGAAACCTACAGCGCCCACTACATCGCCGATCCGGGCTTGCGGCGCGCGGTCGCCGACTACCTCGCGCGCGAACGGCAGGCCGTCGCCCACGAAGCGGCGCTCCTCACCGGGGAGTCGCCCTATCGCCGTGACAAAGCCTAGAGGATCGCGAGGCTACTTGCCGTCGAGAACAAACGAGATCTTGGCGTTGATGCGGTATTTCTTGATCTTGCCATTCTCGACCTGGGCCTCGAGATTCTTGATGTAGATCGAGCGAACATTGCGCACGCTGTCGTTGGCCTTGGTCACCGCGAATTGCGCGGCATCTTCCCAGCTCTTGTCAGATTCGGCCAGGACCTCGATCACTTTTAGCATGGACATGGGGGCTCTCCTTGGTGGGATACGTCAGGCGCATCTCTTCTGTCAGCTAACTTTAGTAGCAGCTCCTCAGTCTTGACAGGAATCAATGGAGCGAATGAGGCAGCCGGCACGTATCCTCATTATCCGGTTGACCGAACGCGGCTAAGGAATCGAAATGATTCCGAAAAATGCAAGCAGCGGAGGGGAACAAACAATGGCGGCTTACGACCCGGACAATATTTTCGCCAAGATGCTCAAAGGCGAGATCCCCTGCCACAAGATCTACGAGGACGAGGACACGCTCGCCTTCCTCGACATCATGCCGCGCACGCAAGGCCACGCGCTCGTCATCACCAAGGAGCCCGCGGCGGACTTGTTCGCCGTCTCAGCCGGCGGTCTGGCCAAGCTCATGGGTGTGGTGCAGAAGCTCGCGCCGCAGATCAAGCAAGCGGTCGGCGCCGACGGCGTGCTGATCCAGCAGTTCAATGGGGCAGCGGCCGGGCAGACCGTGTTTCACCTCCACGTCCATATCGTGCCGATCAAGGAGGGTGTGCCGGTCAAGCCGCACGCCGGCGACATGGCCGACCCGGCCGAGCTCGCCGCCACGGCCGAGAAGATCCGGAACGTGCTGAGCGCTTAGCGCTCGCCGAGCGGCACTTTCGGCACGGCGCTTGGCGCGGCCTTGCTGGCGCGCGGCTTGCGGGCCTTCTTGGCCCGCGGCTTGGCCGTCTTCGCCGAGGCGCCCGCATCGTCGGCCTCGTCATCGTCGTCTTCGAGGTCGCGCGGCTTAATCGGCGTGTCGGGCTTGATATACTCGAAGCCGAGCACCTTCTCGCCGTCCTTTTCCTCGACCAGCACGCGCACGGTGCCGCCATCCTTCAGCGCGCCGAACAGGATCTCCTCGGCCAGCGGCTTCTTGATGTGCTCCTGAATGACGCGGGCGAGCGGACGGGCGCCGAACTTGTCGTCATAGCCCTTCTCGGCCAGCCATTCGGTCGACTCGGGCGTGAGCTCGATGGTGATATTGCGGTCGCTGAGCTGGGCCTCGAGCTGGAACACGAACTTCTCCACCACCTGCGAGATGACCTCGGGCGGCAGGCTGGCGAAGGGAATGATCGCGTCGAGCCGGTTGCGGAACTCCGGCGAGAACAGGCGGTTGATCGCCTCCTCGTCGTCGCCCTCGCGCTTGGACCGGTTGAAGCCGATGGCCGCCTTGGCCATGTCGGAAGCGCCCGCGTTGGTGGTCATGATCAGAATCACGTTCTGGAAGTCCACATGCTTGCCATTGTGGTCGGTCAGCTTGCCGTGATCCATGACCTGCAACAGGATATTGAACAGGTCCGGATGCGCCTTCTCGATCTCGTCGAGCAGCAGCACCGAGTGCGGGTGCTGATCGATGCCGTCGGTCAAGAGGCCGCCTTGGTCGAAGCCCACATAGCCGGGAGGCGCGCCGATCAGCCGCGACACGGTGTGGCGCTCCATATACTCGCTCATGTCGAAGCGCAGCAGCTCGACGCCGAGCAGCGACGCCAGCTGGCGGGCGACCTCGGTCTTACCGACGCCCGTCGGCCCTGAGAACATGTAACTGCCGATGGGCTTGCCCGGCTCGCGAAGCCCGGCGCGGCTCAGCTTGATCGCCGCGCCAAGCGCCTCGATGGCCTTGTCCTGGCCGAACACGAGGCGCTTCAGATCCTCGTCGATGCCGCGCAATACCTCTGCGTCGGTCTTGGAAATCGTCTTGGGCGGAATCCGCGCCATGGTGGCGACGGTGGACTCCACCTCCTTGACACCGATGGTCTTGCGCCGCTGGCGCTCGGGCAACAGCATCTGCGACGCGCCGCTCTCGTCGATCACGTCGATCGCCTTATCTGGCAGCTTGCGGTCGTGAATGTATTTCGCCGACAGCTCGACCGCCGACTTGATCGCCTGGTTCGTATAACGCACCCGGTGGAAGTCCTCGAAATAGGGCTTGAGGCCCTTGAGGATTTCGATCGCGTCGGGCACCGACGGCTCGTTCACGTCGATCTTCTGGAAGCGCCGGACCAGCGCCCGGTCCTTCTCGAAGTGCTGACGGTACTCCTTGTAGGTGGTCGAGCCGATGCAGCGCAGCGTGCCCGACTGAAGCGCCGGCTTCAGCAGGTTGGACGCATCCATGGCGCCGCCCGAGGTGGCCCCCGCCCCGATCACCGTGTGGATCTCGTCGATGAACATGATGGCGCCGGGAAACCCCTCGATCTCGCGCATGACGGCCTTCAGCCGCTCCTCGAAATCGCCGCGATAGCGCGTGCCGGCGAGCAGCGCGCCCATGTCGAGCTGGAAGATGGTGGCGTCCAGGAGGACCTCCGGCACATCGCCCATAACGATGCGCCGCGCGAGACCCTCGGCGATGGCCGTCTTGCCCACGCCGGGATCGCCCACGAACAGCGGGTTGTTCTTCTGCCGCCGGCAGAGCACCTGAATGGTGCGTGAGATCTCAGGCCCACGCCCGATCAACGGATCGATGCGGCCCGCCCGCGCCTTCTGGTTCAGGTTGACGCAATAAACCTCGAGCGCATCGGCGCCGCGCTTCTTCTCGTCGCCGCCTTCGACCGTGGCCGCGTCGTCGTCGACGCCACGCACCGTGCGCGGCTCGGACGAGCCGCCGCGCTTGGCGATGCCGTGGCTGATATAGTTGACCGCGTCGAAGCGGGTCATGTGCTGCTCTTGCAGGAAGAACGCGGCATGGCTCTCGCGCTCGGCGAAGATGGCGACGAGCACGTTGGCGCCGGTCACCTCCTCGCGGCCGGACGACTGCACATGGGCCACGGCGCGGTGGATCACGCGCTGGAAGCCCGCGGTCGGCTGCGCATCGCCATGGGTGTCGAGCACTAGGCCGGAAAGCTCGTTGTCGATATAGCCGGTCAGCTTGTCGCGCAGGAGGTCGAGGTCCACGTCGCAAGCGCGCATCACGGCGGCCGCATCGCGATCGTCGAGCAACGACATGAGCAGATGTTCTAGGGTTGCATACTCATGGCTGCGCTCGTTTGCATACTGCAGAGCGCGCCTCAAAGCCTGCTCAAGACTGTTCGAAAACGAAGCCACTTAGGTCCTACTCTTTCTCCATCGTGCACTGGAGGGGATGCTCGTTCTGACGGGCGAAACTCGTCACCTGCGCTACCTTAGTCTCGGCTACCTCGTAAGTGTAGACCCCGCAGATACCCACGCCCTTTTGGTGCACATGGAGCATGATACGGGTCGCCTCCTCAGGAGGCTTGTTGAAGAAGCGTTCGAGGACGTACACGACGAAATCCATCGGCGTGTAGTCGTCGTTGAGCAGCAGCACCTTGTAGAGGCTCGGCCGTTTGGTTTTCGGCCGCGTCTTGGTAACGATATGAGTGCCGGTGTCGTCGCCCCGGCGAGTGTCGCCGTTCCGCGCCATCGTCAGCCTCTATGTGGCGTCGCGTCTCTCATCTGCCAAGGGAGAGCGACTGCTTGTTCGAAAAAGCCCATCCTGACCCATTCTAGCGTCATCGCGCCGGGGCCGGCAAATCGACCCGATGCCTCATGCATAACATAGAGTGAGTTGCCGACAGGAAAACGGCAACAAAAAAGGCCCGGAGCGAACTCCGGGCCTTTTTCGTTTTGGGAGAAAGCTGGAGCGTGATTTGCGCTACGCGGCCTTCTTGGCCATGGCAGCCTCGACCGGCTTGTAGGCGTCCTTAGCCAGGCCGACATACATCTCGCCGATCTTCGACATCTCGGCCATGTAGGTCTCGTAGGCGCTCTTGGCGAACTTCGACTGAATCTCGACAGCCTGCTCGACAGACTTGCAGCCGACCAGCTGCTCGAAAACGCGAGTGGAATCCTCGAACGCCTTCTTGGAATAGTCGGTCATCTCAGCGGCAATGGCCTGGAAACCCTTGTTCATCTCTCCGAACGAACGGACATAGGCATCGAAACCGTCTTTGCCTACTTTCTGGAACTCTTCAAAACCTTTGAGCATGGGGCCCTCTTCTAGAATAGGGTTGGGGGAGCGGATTGCTGCGAACGCGAAGCATATATATGCGATGCACAAAAAACGTCAACTTGAAAATACTGCACTGCACAAAACCATTCTCTTCCGCGACCTTAACGCTTTGGCAATAGCCAGATTTTAGCCTCCCCCTCTCACCACCCTGAGGTCCGCCGGCGTATTGGCGCGGCCCAGAGGGCTGGGGGCGTGCGCTGGAATTGCACGGGGGAAGGGTCGTCAGACGGGGGAAGGCTCACCGCCTTCAAGTGTTTGTGGGAAGTTTCAAGCGTAAATTTTGGGCGCCATTGCGCCGTCTCATGTGCCTCAACGTTGTGCTGCTGGCCAGCCTTGGAGCGGCGCTGGCGCCTATAAGTGAGGCGGCCGCCGCAAGCGCCGTCAAGGCCGCCATCATCGTCGACATGAATACCGGCGGCATCATCTATTCGCAGTCGGCCGACACGCACCGCTCCCCGGCCTCGCTCACCAAGATCATGACGCTCTACGTGCTGTTCGCGTATCTGCGCGCCGGCAAGCTTACCTACGAGACGGACCTCAAGGTCTCGGCCCATGCGGCGAGCCAGGCCCCGACCAAGCTCGGCCTCAAGCCCGGCTCCACCATCAAGACGATCGACGCCATCAAGGCCCTGGTGACCAAGTCAGCCAACGATGCCGCGGCGACCATCGCCGAAAATCTCGGGGGCACCGAGGAGAACTTCGCCCGCATGATGACCAAGACGGCGCAGAACCTCGGCATGAAGAACACGACCTTCCGCAATGCCTCTGGCCTGCCCAACGACGATCAGTTCACCACCGCCCGGGACATGGCCATCCTGGCCACGCACATGATTCGCGACTTTCCCGAGTATTACGGGTTCTTCGAGACGCGCTACTTCACCTACAAGGGGCGCAAGTATCGCAACCACAACCGGCTGTTGTTCGGGTACAAGGGCACCGACGGCATCAAGACCGGTTACACGCGGGCCAGCGGCTTCAACCTGACCGCCTCGGTCAAACGCGGCGACAAGCACCTTGTCGGTGTCGTCCTCGGCGGCCGCACCGGCGCCCAACGCGACGCCGCCATGCGCGCCCTCTTCGAC
>Ga0209386_1001262_pt1 | contig 10449 bp, 8 predicted proteins | sample NGEPertwo_FD_184510 | JGI IMG/M metagenome (GOLD analysis project Ga0209386, IMG submission 184510) | Arctic peat soil microbial communities from the Barrow Environmental Observatory site, Barrow, Alaska, USA - NGEE Permafrost154B-two... | ecosystem: Environmental > Terrestrial > Soil > Wetlands... | reverse complement strand
AAGGAAGTTGATTTTCCTACCTTTGAAGATGGAGCAAGAGGTGTCAAATTCATTAATCTATGTGTGGAAAGCTCGCAAAAGGGAGCTCGTTGGATATCAACAAGATGATTTAACCGGTAAAACAGGGACCTTGTTCTTTGATGCAAAATAATTTATTTAAAGATTAACTTTTTAGTAAACAAATAATTTGCTTTGATAGTTTTAATTGAAATAAAAAGGCAGAAATTGATTATCAAAAATGTATTGGCTGTGGCCAGTGTGTAGCGGTATGTCAATATAGCGAAGCTGTAGTAGGCTCTGATGAGTCGGGAGGTATCGTCCAGGAAAAAATTACAGAATATGCCCATGCAGTATTAAAAGACAAACCTCATTTTCACCTCAGTTTTATTATGAATGTCTCTCCCTATTGTGATTGTTGGAATTATAATGATATGGCTATAGTCCCGGATATAGGAATAGCCGCCTCTTTTGACCCAATGGCCTTGGATAGATGCACCCCTCCGACTAGACACATTTAGAAGAAAAATAAGACTTGTTATATAATAAAATAACAAGCAAGAAGAACAAAGGAGGGACAAGGTTAATGGGTATTAAAAAGAGGAAATACTTCCAGGAATTCAAAGAAGAAATAGTATAAAGAGCACTAAGCGGTGAAAGGATTCTGGCATTAGGAAAAGAGCATAACATTTCCCCCGGACTTATCAACCGGAGGATATGACAATACTTAAATGGAGAATGACATAATAATACCGATCAGGAAGTAAAAAAACTAGAGACATAAGTAGGAAAACTTGAGCAGATAATCGGCAAACTAACCATGGAGAACTATATTTTAAAAAAAGAGAAAGAATACATACTACAGAGGAAAAAAGAGGGTTCATCCATCATTACCGCTTCCTATTTAAATCCATCAAAGAAGGCTGCAGACTAATGGGTATAAAAAGATCTACCCTTTATTACCAGCTAAAAGGTAATCTTGATAAAAGGATAAAAGAAAAAAGTGTTAGTTAAATTTCAAAAGTGCACTGTTTAAGAATCAAAAGTGCACTGAATTAAGGTTAGAATTTTTTACTTTTTGTACACTTAAAAGTTCTTTTTTATGCCAGAATCATACTTTAGATACACTGGATTATTTATCTGGTACAATCCGAAGCTGTATTTTCTCATGTAGTGGTGAACTAGTTTTCTCTTTAAGCTTTAGTTCTATAGTACATCTTTTGTACCATTTCAGGTTAGTGCACTTTTGAATTTTAAATCATCAAAAAACAGTGCACTTTTGATTCTTAAATGACAGATAAAAGAAAAAAGTTGACAAAATTAAAATTTATTGTGTATAATATAAATAATTGAAGATATAGAATATATTTCTATAATACAGAAATAGAATAAGGAAAACAAGATGAAAAAATCCCCCAATTACCCCATAAAAGTTTTAGATAAAACCTTCTCTATTCTGGACATTTTACTTCAACATGATTCCTCTATGCATATGACCGAAATCAGCGAAAAACTAGGATTATATCCCAGCACTACTCACCGCATATTAGATACCCTAAAACACTGGGGTTATGTAGAACAGGATCCCAAAAGCCAAAAATACCGATTAGGTCTGAAGTTATTAGCATTAGGTATGGCTAAACTGCACCAAATGGATCTGGTAAAAGAAGCCACCCCTTATTTAAAAGAGTTAGTCAAGCAGTGTAATGAAACGATTCATTTAGGCGTTTTGGAAGAAGGAGAAGTGCTTTATTTAGCCAAAGAGGAATCTTCTCAAACCATCAGGATGATCTCTTACGTGGGCAAAAGAGCTCCCCTTCACTGTACTGCTTTGGGGAAAGTGCTGTTAGCCCATCTTTCAACGGAAGAAAGAAAACCTTAGGGGGAAAAATGCTTCCTCCCCTTACCGAGAATACCATCACTGATAAAAGGGAACTAGAAAAAGAACTTAGTAAAGTAAGAGAGCAGGGTTTTGCCCTAGATAGAGAAGAAAACGAAAAAAATGTTCGCTGTGTAGCTGCCCCCATTAGGAATTATCAAGGGGAAGTAATTGCTGCCCTGAGTATTTCAGGCCTTATTTTCAGGATAGATAGAAATGCACAAAATAGTCTAAAAGAAGCTCTTATCGAGACAAGTGAAAAGATATCTAAAAGATTGGGATATAATGGGAAAAATGAAATGAAATGAGTGGGGAAAAGAAGTATAATTTTAATTGTAACGTATTTTAATTTATAAAAAAGAGGGAAGAATTTATTATATTTGAACTTGAGTTATCTACTTACGTATTTAGTGCCATAATTGATACGTAACTATGGTCGGAAGGAGTGGGTGAACGAATAGGCCATTTTGCTAATAAAATTAAAAAATAAAGAAATTTTTAAAGGAGGATATTTTTAATGTTTAAATCTAAAAATACTTTAATTTTAGCGCTAACTATGGTTTTAATTATGGGAACATTTAGTTTTGGTTATGCTCAAGATACGATTTTACTGGGTGTGTGTATACGAGATTTGGCCAACCCTTACCATGCAGCACTTGGTGAAGGCGGGAAGTTGTATGCTCAGTCTATAGGGCAGGAGAAGAATTATGTCATGCTTGCTAGTGAGGGATCAAGCGAAAAACAATTGAATGATATTAAAGCTTTAATTGCCCGGTCAAAAGGAGAGGTTGTTTTCCTTGTTGATCCAAATGAGGCACAGGATTCCTTGGCAATTGCTATTGAGTGCGAAAAACAGAAAGTTTATTTTGTAACTCAGTGGAATAAGCCTGATAATGTTAAAGTCAGTGACTATAAATACTGGGTCACCCATATAGGGATAGATAGTGTTACAACTGGATACGAAACAGCGAAAACTCTGTTTGATGCTATTGGCGGAAAAGGCAAGGTATTTGGAGTTCAAGGAATGTTAGGGAACAATGCCGCTATTGGCCGTTGGGAAGGCTTTCAAAAGGCACTGAAGGAGTATCCGGGGATCGAGCTTGTCGGTTGGGAAGTTGCTGACTGGGAAAAAGCATTATCATTCAATGCGACAGCCAATGCACTAATTGCCGATCCCGATTTGGCTGCTGTATGGTGTGCGAATGACTCTATGGCAATGGGTTCTCTCGAGGCATTAAGAGCTAAAGGCCTTGCCGGCAAAGTTCCTGTCGCCGGAGCTGATGCTATTCCTGAGATGTTGGAAGCTATAAAAAATGGCGAAGCGGTAGCTACAGCTTCTACAGATCCTTTATGGCAGGCTGGAGAAGGTTTGGCAATTGCTCTTGCAGCTAAAATGGGGAAGATTGATGTTGCTGCACTTCCAGAGAACAAACGAGAGTGGGAAGCCCCATCAGTGCAGATAAATTCGGATAATATTGATTGGTTCATGGAAAACTATATCACTGCCCATCCGGTATATGATTATGATAACTACTGGGAAAAATGGACTGCTAAATAATCATCGACTTGCTGTTGAGTGATTGAACTGATAGGAGCAAGTCAATCGGCTTGCTCCTATTTTTAGAATGTTAAGTATTTTTCTTAGGTTATTAGGTTAATTGTTAATTGGGATTTAATCATTTAATATAATTTTTATTTTATTGAATTGAAGATAAGAGGAGAGATTGATAGTAGTGAAAATGAAACAAGATACAGACAACTTTTTTTTGATGAAATATTCCAGGGAGAAAATAGCTCTCTTGATAGCAGGTAGGGCCTCATTCATTGCTCTGTTTAGTCTAATAGTCATTTTCAGTTTTTTGGCTGATAATTTTTTCTCTCTATCTAATTTAACTAATATTCTTGATCTTTCAGCGATTTTAATATTAACCGCTACAGCTATGACATTTATTCTAATGCTGGGCTCAATTGATCTATCAGTAGAAGGAGTAGCGGGGTTAACAGGTGTTGTCGGCGCCCTCATGGTAAAGAATTTTAGCAATTCCAATGATTATGGATTGCTCTCTATTATCATCTGCATTTTATTAGGCGCAATATTCGGCTTACTTAATGGTATTATCTTTACGAAACTTAAAATCCCTTCCTTTATGACAACTTTGGGTCTTGGAGCTGTAGCTGCAGGTGTATGTATTTTGGTTACCAGAGGCTATCCGGTAATTATTACCGATCAATCAATTAGGGGATTGGCACTTACTAAACTTTTGGGAGGAGTCATACCGTTATTATTTGTAATTGCCATAATTATAAATTTGCTTATTTGGTTTGTCAGTGAGAAGACCATGTTAGGTCGACATGTAATAGCTATTGGGGGCGATGAAGCTATTGCAAAGGATTTGGGAATAAAAATAGATTTAGTAAAAATTATTGTTTTTACTATTTCAGGCGCCATGTTCGGCTTGGCCGGGATGTTACTTGTGGCAAAACTTGGTGCAGGAGATATAAGAAATCCTTATGGGTTGCTTTTTGACTCTATAGCGGCGCCTTTAATAGGTGGAATTGCTATCACGGGAGGAATAGGAAAGATTCCTCATGCAGCCATCGGTGCAATAACATTAACTATTCTGCGGAATGGAATGGTATTGTTGGGTATCAATCCATATATACAACAAAGTGTAGTTGGAACGATTATTATACTGACCGTAGCTGTAACTATTGAACGTAAAAAAATTGGAGTAATTAAATGAAAATTGGAAGTAATTCAATGGAACCATTTCTAAATATGGTGAATATTTCAAAATCATTTTTAAATGTTAAAGCTTTACAAGAAGTAAATTTTAGCATTAATGAAAATGAAATTGTTGGTTTAGTCGGTGAAAATGGTGCTGGCAAGTCAACTCTGGTGAAAATTCTGGCAGGAGTTTATAAAGCCGACCAGGGAAAAATATCTATGAATGGTAAAGACATATATTTCAACAATCCTCAAGATGCAAAAAAGCATGGAATAGGGATTGTGTTTCAAGAGCAGTCGATTCTAAACAATATGACTGTATATGAAAATTTATTTCTTGGACAAGAGAAATTCTTTTTAAACCTTGGTGTATTATCAAAAGAAAGAATGCTGAAGGAAGCAGGTGAAATTCTTGCTGAATTAGACATCGATATTGTGCCAACAAGAAATGCGAATACACTAAGTTTTGTTCAGAGGGAAATGATAGAAATTGCACGTAATGTTTGGCTGGCTAGGAAATCTAATGCAAAGGTTCCTATTATATTGCTTGATGAACCTACGACAGCTTTAGAGCAAAATGATATTAAATTTCTATTTCAAAAACTAAACGAGATAAAGAAACACGTAGCCATTATTTTTATTTCCCATCGATTAGAAGAAATTGTTACTCTTTGCGATCGTGTCTATGTATTAAAAGACGGTAAAAATGTGGACTGTTTCAGTAAAGATGACCTATCTGAAAATTTACTTCGATCCAAAATGGTAGGGAAGGAACTTGTAGGTGAATTTTATCAATCATCAATGCAGAGAAAAGCTGGTGAAAAAGTTGTATTAGAGCTGAAAGGATGTTCTAAAAAACATGCTTTTTATGATGTTTCATTTCAATTAAAAGAGGGAGAGATATTAAGCATTTGTGGTACCGTGGGGTCTGGTAAAGAAGAGTTGTGTAAGGCGATATTTGGTATTACCAAGTTTGATTCAGGTGAGGTTTATATTGATGGTGTAGATATAAAAGGATCTATTAACTCACCTATGGACGCTTTTAATAAAGGGATTGGCTATCTACCTGAAGATCGTAGGAATGAGGGATTAATATTAAACTTACCGATTTTTGAGAATATAACCCTCACGGTTCTTAAAAAACTAAAATCGCATGGAATGGTAAGCAGAAAAAGGCAGTTCGAAGTAACAGAAAAAATGGTAAAAAAAATAGATATTCGTTCTGCTTCAATTACAGTTCTATGCAAGAATTTAAGTGGGGGTAACCAGCAAAAAGTGGTTTTAGGGAAGTGGCTTCTTTCAGGTAATAAGATTCTGGTAATGTCACATCCAACTCGCGGCGTAGATGTCGGTGCTAAACAACAAATATATACTCTAATGAGAGAGATGGTAAATGATGAGGTGTCCCTGATAATCATGGGAGACAGCTTTGAGGAAGATATTGGATTGGCTAATAGAATTATTATCATGAAGGATGGTAAGATAATGACAATCATTGATGCAAATGAGTCCAAGCCGACCTCAGCTGATTTAATAAAATACATTGTATAGGATATTGGTGTTTATATATGAAAAAAATACAATTTAAAAACAGTACTATCGATTTCACTAAGTTATTACCACTAGTGGCTGTGATAACTTTATTTACCTTCTTCAGCCTGAGAAACTCTCAATTTTTAGGTTTATATAATATCGGTAATATACTGGATTTTGCAAATACATATTTTATAGCAGGGATAGGACTGACTTTTGTCATATTAATAGGAAGCATTGATTTGTCCATTGGAGCAATGATCTCATTGGATACAATCCTATTTATTATTATGATTAATGCCATTGGATTTTGGGCTTACCCAATCATTATAGTTATTGGTATAGCGCTGGGCTTGTTCAATGGTGTTGTTCTTATGCGATTAAAAATACCATCATTTATAGTAACTTTGGGTTCCTCGGGAATATTTATGAGTTTGGCATTAATTTTTTCTGGAGCGGGACCTATTGGGTTAGTGCCAAAACAACTCCACACTTTATCTTTTCTTACGGCTCGAATAGGGCCATTTACAGTGAATCATTTTTTAGGTTTGATTTTATTTATTGTCTTTCAGATTATTCAAAATAAAACTGTCTTTGGTAAAACTGTCTATGCAGTGGGTAACTCTGAGGTAACTACAGAACTCAGTGGATTACCCATCATGCGAACAAAGTTAATTTCTTTCACAATTTCTGGTTTGTGTACGGCATTGGCTTCAATAGTTATTGTTTCAATAATGTTAAGTGCAGCACCTTCCACAGGACCTCCATATATGTTATTGATTATCGCTACAGTTGTGGTTGGCGGTACTGCGCTAAGTGGCGGTTTAGGTGGTGTGTATAATACTTTGCTTGGCAGCCTTCTTCTTAGTATGCTGAGGAATGGCATGAATGTTATAGGTATAGATATCTACTATCAGCAGATTATCTATGGAGCTATAATCATTGCTGCGGTTTCACTGACATTGGATAGATCTAAGATTAAGATTGTCAAGTAGTTAGAATATTTCTGTAGTAAAAAAGCTGTAGAAATATTATTTATAAAAATCTAAAGAAAAAAAGATTCCACTTACGCTTGTTAGTCAATTTATTAGTCAATTTATGCTAATTCAATACCAAAAAATTAGAGATGGCATTATTATATATGAGAAGTCATCAAATAAAAAATAAACGCAAGAGAAATATATAAATAGGGGGGGAAAAGAAATGATGTATGGATATTGGGGTAGAGTATTAAGGATTAATTTAACCACTAAAAAGTATACAATCGAAGAAGTACCTTTAGAGGTTTGGAAACAATTTGTTGGTGGTTCAGGTTTTGGGGCTAAGGTTATTTTGGAGGAAACACCTCCAAAGGTTGATCCTTTATCTCCGGAAAATAAAATTATCTTTGCAGTAGGAGCCTGGCAGTCAGTGAAAGCTCCAGGAAGTGCTAAATGGAGTGTAGTCACTAAATCTCCTTTAACTAAAACTTTTCTAGATTCAGCAGGTGCTGGCCATTGGGCCCCACTTTTTAAAAAAGCTGGTTATGATGCATTAATAATAGAAGGAAAGAGTGAATTCCCTATATATCTTTATATTACAGAAGATGAGATACAATTTAAAGATGCCTCTCATATTTGGGGAAAAGATACGATTGAAACGACAAAGATGATCAAGAAGGAAATAGGCAATACCCAAGTTAGTATGTTGAACATAGGTCCGGCAGGAGAAATATGTAATCCAATTGCCTGTATTACTTGTGATGGTAATAGTTTCGCCGGGCGTGGGGGAGCTGGAGCAGTTTTAGGCTCAAAAAAATTAAAAGCCATTGTTTCCTTTGGGAGAAAACAGGTTCCTGTTTATGATTTAGAGGGCGCTAAAAAGAAATCAATTGAATTAATGAAGATTCTAGTAAAACAAGGTGCTAGTGGTACCAAAGATGGTACGCCACAAGTAGTAACTCCAGCTGAAGAAAAAGGCGATTTACCAATGAAATATTGGACTCAAGATAAATGGGCAGATGCACCAAAGATTAGTGCACCAAATTACACTACTACTCTAAACGCAAAACCACTATATTGTGCAAATTGCCCTATTGGTTGTCATAGGCATATTAAGATAGAAAAACCTGAGGAATTTGTATTTGAAGGCAGTGGTCCTGAATATGAAACATTGGGCATGATGGGAGGAAGTTTTCTTTGTTCTGATTTGATTGCTATCTGTAAAGCAAATTATATTTGTAATAGTATGGGTATTGATACAGTATCAACAGGAGCTTGGATTAGTTTTTTAGCAGAGTGTTGGGAGATGGGCCTTATTAACGAAAAGGATACGGATGGCCTTAAGATTGAATGGGGAGATGGCGCAGTGTTGGTTAAACTGACCGAAAAAATTGCAAAATTAGAAGGGATAGGAAAATGGTTTAAAGAAGGCATTCAGGGAGCATCTAAGATTATTGGTCCAAAATCAGAAGATTTAATTGTACATACTAAAAATATGGATTATCCGGCACATGATCCTAGATGTAGTGTAAGTTTTGGTGTAAATTATGCTACCGGTACCAGGGGTGCTTGTCATGTACGGGGTGCTGCCGGGGATCCTTATTATAGTATGTATCCTGAATTAGGTATAAAAGAAGATGAAACACTTGACTCTATGGATAAGGCAGCGGAACGTACCTTTATCGTTCAAAACATTAATAGTTTTTTTAATCAACTTACCATTTGCTTTTTCATGTTTGCGTTTGCGGATATGACTCTAACCCAAATGCTTGAAATATTTAATCCTGTGACAGGTTGGGATTGGACAGTGGATGAAGTCATTGATGCCGGCAGAAGAGCTTTTACTATTCAACGATTGATTAATGTTAGAGATGGGATAACAAAAAAGGATGATATATTACCCAAGAAAATGACAATAGCCGCTAAAGAAGGAGGCAGAAAAGGCAAAGCTCCTCTTCCCCATAATAAAGCTTTAGAAGAATACTATAGATTAAGAGCCTGGGATAAAAATGGTATTCCCACAAAAGAATCTCTAACAAGGCTTGGCTTAGATGAATATATTAAATTTTTAATTTAAAGTATAAAATTTTTATTATTGTGTCTGTAATAATTTAGTTCTAAAATTTATAGAAGGAAATAGATAAATTTAATATTTTTATTAATGTGCAATTTAAGGAAAATATTTTTATCATTTTTTGTAACTTCAGGATAATACTTTATTCCCAATTTTGTAGGGAAGCAAGGAGGTTTTATGTTAAACCTTAAAGAAAAAAGAATGCAAAATATATTTAATTCGGAAACGAGTAGAACACTTATGGCTTCCATTGACCATGGATTATATATGGGTGCCGTAAAAGGTATAGAATATCCGTTAGAAGTTATTAAAGAATTTATTGAATGTGATTTGGACGGCATATTACTTAGTTTAGGACTAAATAAAATATCAACTGAAATATTTAAACAAAAAAAATATTTATCTAAAATATTAACCCTGGATTATATTTTATTGTCTAAAATTCCTGGCGTAGTAGAAGAAATATTTGCAAATTGCGCTTTTTTCTCAGTTGAACAAGCCGTTCATTGGGGATTTGATGCAGTAAAAGTATTGTTAGCTTGGGGAACAGATAGAGAAACCCAAATTCAGTCAATTCGATACATAGCAAAAATAGCTCAAGCATGTGATAAATTACAGATGCCTTTAATGATAAAACCTTTTTTAGATAATAAAAATATACCAAAAGAAAAAAGGAAAGATCCCAAAGTGATCATTGATGCTTCCAGGATTGCCGTTGAAATGGGAGCGGATATTATTAAAATCCCTTATACCGGAGACAAGGATAGTTTCGCTAAAATTGTAGATCATTCTTATGTTCCAGTGGTAATTTATGGAGTTCCTGATATGGGCACAATGAAAGATTTGCTTCAAGCCACTAAAGATTCCATAGATGTTGGCGGTAAGGGTATTGTGTTTGGCATGGATGTCTGGCAAAATAATAATAGAAAAAAAATAATTCATGCTTTGAGAGATATTATTCATAAAAATAAAGGAATAGATGAAGTAACAAGTAAGTATAATATAAATTAATTTATTTAACTAAAGTCTACATAATTAAAAGATACATCATTTTTAAAAGGAGAAAGGAATATGAATAAAAATTATTTAAAAAAAGCGTTGCAGAATGGTAAAACTGTATTTGGGCCTTTTTTAAAATTTACTGATCCGGCAGTAGTGGAAATTATGGGATTTGCCGGATTTGACTTTGTAATCATTGATGCAGAACATGGGCCTATCTCCATGCAAAGTGCTCAAAATATGATAAGGGCAGCTGAAA
>Ga0209386_1001261_pt1 | contig 10451 bp, 10 predicted proteins | sample NGEPertwo_FD_184510 | JGI IMG/M metagenome (GOLD analysis project Ga0209386, IMG submission 184510) | Arctic peat soil microbial communities from the Barrow Environmental Observatory site, Barrow, Alaska, USA - NGEE Permafrost154B-two... | ecosystem: Environmental > Terrestrial > Soil > Wetlands... | reverse complement strand
TTGGTATCATCCCTGCTGAGCTGCCTCGGAAAATGAACACCTTGACTACAGTATGCCAAGCCACCATAATAGAGGCAAACATTACCATTTCGGGCGGACATGGTATGAAAGGACCTGAAAACTGTAGAATATTGGAGTGTTCGCGCTTCACGTTTGCCAAAGCTATGGAGAGTGCAATCAATGTAAAAGCATGAAACTGGAGCTGAAGAATTAACCGGGAAAGAGCTTGTCGGTCTAATTGTGGACATACTGCACAGAACTATGGTGCATCATGTATTCTGGTTTAAAGAATTGGAACATAAGATGGGGTTTGAAAAAGCCCTGGAGATAATGGAACCGCGTACGAAAAGAGTAGAGGTGTTCAACAAAATCGTATTGGGAAAATATTTGGATTTAAGCTTATTGACGGAATGCCAGAACCGTTCCTAAACATGCCAAAAGAAAAAATGAATAATCTTATTGAAGATTTGGGGGTAAACTGGCTTGCTGGTGATGGAGTCTGGTTTCGGTCGGTAGAAACTGAGCATGGGATGTTTGATACAAAGCGTTGTAACGAATCCTGCTAAGCATGGTTTTTCACTTTTGAAGCCTGGTCGATATAACGGTTTTTAAATCTGCTGGAACAACCGGGAACCGATGGATTGAAAAAGTTCTACAGGTGCGCATGCATGCCCAAATCTATGTGCAGTCGTTAATTGATGAAAGTCCCAACAACGTTATATTCAGGATGAATGACTGTAGGGTGCGGACGGCTTGAAAGAACAAGGAAATGGAAGACTATCCCTGTAAGTCGGCCGGAATGGTAGAGTACACAAATTTTGCACAAGGAATTGATTCCAGAATTAAAACTGAACGTATATCCTGCTCTCCCAACAAATACTTGGAAGATTGGTTTTGCGCATGGCGGTTTGGCATGGAGGAAGGAGTGGGGAAAAAATGATTGAATTAACAACACAAAATATAGCAATTATGATAGGAGTATTTATAGTCGTTATTATTATTTTCGCATTTTTCATTAGAAAAGAATTAAAATAAGTATTTGGGCGAAAAAAGAAAGGAATAATAATTATGAAAGAAGTTTTTTTTGCAATGGAAGTTTATTTGCTGGCTTTTGTCATTTCACTTGTTATGGCATTTTTCATTCGTGGAATGCTTGGATTTACACAATTTATTACTCGTGAAAAAGAAATAATAAAAGAAGTTAAAGAAGAGAGAAAGGATGCGTCTTTATGAATTTAGCATATTTATTTCAAGGCTTTGGTACACTTTTTTCTCAGGAACCCAGAATTGCTATTGCAAGAGTTGTATTAATTGTTTTAGGCATACTTTTGGTATATCTGGGTAAAAAAGGGACCTTGGAACCATTGATTATGATTCCTATGGGGTTCGGAATGGCAGCTGTAAATGCAGGGGTATTGTTCTTGTCTGCCACTAAAACGGGCACACTTTTTATTGATCCTCTTGTTACTGACACAAACGGGCTGATGAGCATTCTGCAAATAGATTTTTTGCAGCCAGTATATACATTTGCATTCAGCAACAGTTTGATTGCTTGTCTAGTGTTTATGGGCATAGGAGTCATTTCAGATGTGGGTAATTTATTGCGGTTCCCATTTACAAGTATGCTTATAGCTTTATTTGCCGAACTCGGTACAATAGTAACCTTTCCTATTGCAACAGCTCTTGGTTTGAGTTATGGTGAAGCTGCTGCAATCTCTATTGTTGGTACAGCAGATGGACCAATGGTGCTTTTCAGTTCGCTGATGTTGGCACCTGAACTATTTGTGCCTATTACAGTTATTGCATATTTATACTTAAGCCTGACGTATGGAGGTTATCCGTTTCTTATACGATTACTGATACCAAAGGATATTAGGGGGATAGCTGTTAAAGTTTCAAAGAAAAATGATATAACATCTGGCCAGAAAATAGCTTTTGACATAATCGGTTGCGTTATTTTATGCTTATTATTTTCAGTAGCTGCACCATTATTTTTAAGTTTCTTCCTTGGAAATGCCATCAAAGAAGCCGGCTTAACCAAGTATACTCAAATGATTGAGGATGGGTTCCTATATGGAGCTACTTTCTTCTTAGGGTTAATGCTTGGTGTATTGTGTGAAGCAAGTACTATAATGAATCCTAAAGTTCTAATATTGTTGCTGCTTGGGATGCTTGCACTTTTACTTTCAGGCATTGGAGGGATTATAGGAGGATATGTTGTTTACTTTATCAATGGCAAAAAATTCAACCCAACAATAGGGATTGCAGGAGTTTCCTGTATACCATCAACAGCAAAAATTGCTCAGCATGAAGTTGTAGCTATAAATAAGCGCGCAATTATTCTTCAATTTGCAATGGGAGCAAGTATTTGTGGAGTTATTACATCGGCAATCATTACCGGCATATATATAACGTTGGTTCCATTACTATAAAAAAATTAATAATGGTAGGAATATTTCATCTTAAAACTGCAAGAGCAATTACTTTGCTTCTGCAGTCTTTATGCTCTGGTTGCTAATGGTTATACGACTCTGGTTATGCTTGCATGGGAATCATACAGTTGTATGGGTAACCGAGCAGTCAAAAGGATAGAGTACGATCAAATGAGAAATGTAACGGTATATATTTTCCTGCGGTTCAAAAGAAGAGAATGTTGCAGTAGAAGACTATCGTTGATTTTGCGGAAATTAAAAGTGTTTACCAAGTGGGGGAATAGGTAGTTTTCATTATTTGGCATAGTTCTTGCTTATAATATAGATAAATAATCACAAAATCATTAAGGAGGTGTATGAAATGGGACAATTGAATAGTCCAATGGCTGGAAAAATCCAGGAGATTAACATAAAAGTAGGTCAAATGATTACGGAGGACGATGAAGTGTTTGTAATAGAAGCAATGAAAATGGAAACTGTAGTATATGGTGATCCAGGCGTAGTAAAAGAAATTTTTGTAAAGGTAGGCGCCAAGGTTGAAGAAGACGATCCCCTAGCGGTAATAGAATAATCGTGAACACCCCAGATCTGCCGCTTTGATTAAATAGTTAGCGATATTAAAAAGCAATCTGGTAATATGTCAAGTTAATAAAAATAACCTTTAAAAAAGAATTGCATAATTGATTGTACAACAAAAAGACCATTTGCAAATAAAAAAGAAAAAGGAAGAAAATGGGAATGCTTCAGTTTGAGTTACTCTCTTTGAAGAGTAAAGCTGATTGTTGACTAGCAATTCAAAATTCAAGCGGATAAGTTTACGAAATGTAAGCGCGAGTGCAATTTTGTGTTGATAAGTTTTCACTTCAATATACTTCTTGAGATAGAAATCTCGGTATTCAGGAATATTGTTGCTAACACTGTTAGCTGCTTCAATCAAATAATACTTGAGAAACTTATTCCCGGCTTTAGACATTTTAATATCATCGGCCCTGAATTCACTAGACTGATTCTACTTCCAAACAATGCCAGCATACAAAGCAAGAGCCTCATGAGAGTGAAATTCAGAAATGGTTCCAATTTCAGCAAAAATCCAGGTGGCATAAACTGGACTAATGCCTGGAATTGAGACTAAGCATTGGTATTTTAAAGGATTAAACCCTTTGATATCTTTTCTAAAGCTTTATCAATAATTTTAATTTCTGTTTGATAGACAGAAACACAGTTAAAAGAAGCGATATAAATGGTTAGGGGCTCATACAAACACTTGTAGAACCGGTATGAGTTGCGTGCAGCCTATCTTAATATATCTGCAACCTTTGCCGGGTTAACAAATCGATTTTTACTGGCTTTATAAACAAAATCGATGAGTTCTTCAATTGGCATGGAGACAAGGTCTTCCAAACTAAGCAGCTCAGTTAAAATGGCACTTGCGGTAGCTGTATGGTTGCTAGTCAAAGGATAAATCTCGTCTTTCAAAACAGAAAGTTAAATGAACTTGAGGAAAATGTTTGATACCATATAAGTTTTTTTATAGTAATGCATTCAACGAGATGTAGCCTATGCCTTATGAGGCTTTGCAAAGCCAAATATTGGGAACCATGCGAAGGCTCAATATTAATACGACCAACCCTTGCAAAATCAGCAATGACAAAAGCATCTAAAGGATCAGTTTTGGGAAGACCAATAAAGGATTACCTGTAATTTGCAATTATCTTAGGGTTAAGACAGTAAGCGTAAGGGTTGTAAGGCATTAATAAAGAACTGCAGGAAAGGAAGTTTGCTTTATGGATCCCATAAAAAGAAGTTGATTCAAGAACAAGTACAACAGTCTTGAACTTACTGCCTTCAAGAATAGAAATAAGTTCGGCTACAAATTCTTCTGCACCAGGCTGATTGTTAGGAATAAAAAACGGGAGAAGCTTATTTGATTGAAAATCTACGTCTCCTATGGTTATCCAACAGAGTATCCTTGCGGCAGATGGCTTCGTGACGCCAACCAGTTTTAAACACTAGAAGGGACAAATTACATATGGGCATTGTTGCTGGAATCGAACTTGGTTATCAGCCAAACAGGTATTTGATGGCGAGTTTATGCTATGAAATTACAAATTTGTAGTTTGAGATTTCTGCTACTGTTTAATTAAATGAAGGGAGAATGAAAATGATACAATATGGATATCCTTTACATCCTTATTTTAAAGAAATGCCAGGAATTGGTAAGAATTTGGAAAGAATCCTCAAAAAAAATATTGAGGAACTGAAAGAACAGGAAGCTCTCATTGCCAAAGAAGTTGAGCAGGTAAAAAATAATGGCAAATCGACTGAGGTTATGAATGAAAAGGGAGAATGGACAGCGTGGCAGAGACTTGAATATTTGGTGGACCCAGGTACCTGGTGTCCATTACATACAATCTATGATCCTCTTGCCAATGAAGAAGGCAACACTGGCGTAATAGACGGGTTGGGAAAAATCAACGGGAAATGGGCCATTATAATTGCTTCAAATAATAAAGTGATGGCAGGAGCGTGGCTTTCCGGTCAGGCAGATAACGTTCTGCGTGTTACGGATATTGCTAAGAGACTGCATCTGCCCCTTGTATGGGTACTGAACTGCAGTGGTGCTAAGTTGGTGGAACAAGATAGGCTTTACCCAGATCGCAGAGGCAGTGGGACTCCATTTTTCAGACATGCCGAACTACAGAAACTTGGTGTACCTATTATTGTCGGTATATATGGAACCAATCCAGCCGGTGGCGGATATCATGCGATAAGTCCAACTATTTTAATTGGGCATAAAAAATGCAATATGGCAGTTGGCGGCGCTGGTATTGTCAGCGGTATGGCTCCTAAAGGATATATTGATAACGAAGTTGCCCAGGCACTGATTGAGCAAACTAAGAAATTCAAAGCGACACCTCCAGGGCGTGTTGAAATCCATCACGGCGGAACTGGTTTTATAAGGGACGTATGTGACACGGAAGAAGAAGTTCTTGATGATATCAAACATTACATGAAAACTTTGCCTGCATATGATCCACAATTTTTCAGAGTAGCGGAACCTGCTGAACCTAAGTTCCCTGCTTCTGACCTTTATAGTCTGGTCCCATTAAACCAAAAGCGTGTGTATAACATGACTGAAGTGTTGGCAAGACTGTTTGACAACAGTGAACACATGGAATTCAAACCAGATTATGGACAAGAAATGTATTGCGGTTTGGCTAAGATTGATGGTTTTGCGTGCGGGTTTATTGCAAATAATCAGGGTGGATTGGGATTAGGTTATCCAAAATATGCTGATTATGAGGGGATAGGCGGGAAGCTATATCGTGAAGGACTCATTAAGATGAACGAGTTTGTCACCTTATGTGGACGTGATGCAATTCCTCTTGTATGGGTACAGGATACCTCCGGTATTGATGTCGGTGATACAGCAGAAGAAGCAGAGATGCTGGGACTTGGAATGGCACTGATTTATTCTATCGAAAAATCGGACAACCCAATGATGACCATTGTTCTGAGAAAAGGAACCGCTGCAGCTCATTACGTTTTGGGAGGTCCACAGGCAAATGACAATAATGCCTTTACTCTTGGAACTGCTGCTACTGAAATCTATGTAATGCATGGTGAGACGGCCGCTGCCGCATCATACGCCCGCAGACTATTAAAAGAGCAGGAAAGCGGAAAGCCTTTAGATGTTACGATAGGAAAAATGAACGATATGATTAAACTTTATAATGACAAATCCAGGCCGGCTTATTGTGCCGAAAGAGGATTTGTTGATGAGATTGTTGATCTCCCTAATTTGAGGAATTATTGCAAAGCATTTGTTGGAGCTTATTACCAAAATCCAAAGACTATTTGTGCAGTTCATCAAATGCTTACTCCTAGAGTTATTAAAGGTTAGAGTTGCAATAATTTTAAGGGTTGTATGTTGAACCTGCTAAGGAGTGTCAAGCAAAATAATAAAAAAATGTTCGATAATTTAGGTTGTACGTCAAATGTGGTGGTGAACAATCGAATAAAGCAAAATCACATAATATATTTTAAGCAAGATGGGTGTAAATATCCATCTTGCTGTATTTTTTGGGCCTCTAGAAAATAAATCCGAATTTGGTGCATACTAAAATAAGCGATTAGTTCTATTGATCGTCAGGCTGCCATCATATGAAGGATTCTATTTCTGAACCGGTTAAAATTTCTAACTCCGTAGCAATTCTTTTTCAGTACTTTGATTTTGTTATTGCATCCTTCTGTGTATCCGTTTGTGTATCCAGAACTGAAAGCTCTTAATATGTAAGGCTCCCAACGCTTTATCATAGCATACAAGGCCGTAAATTCAGGTAAGTTGACAACATGAACAGCTAGCCGCAGATGCATTAATTTATCCTTTGCTTCCTCTAAGTTTCTGCTTTCCATGAATCCGAAAAAGGCTTCTTTTACATAATAAGCATTTCTAAGCCGCTCTGAATACGAAAGCATAATGGTAAGCTGGTTGATGTCCTCTTCTTTAAGGTTTCTGCTATGAGAAATCATTATCCAACGGCTACGTTTGAACCATTTACTGTCTTCCGGCTTTAAGCTTTTCTGAAAATCTTTTCTGATTTTTTCCATTGCCCAAATACCATACCTGCATACATGAAACTTATCTGTGAATATTTGGGCTTCAAGGAAGCAAGAAAGTATAATATCTCTAAACTGTTGACTCATATCCATCACCAGGTATTTCACTTTTCTTCTTTCATTTATTGAATAATTACCAAAATATGCTCTGATATCCTCCGATTTCTTTGTTGGAAGGATATCTAACACTTGATGTGCCACAGGATCTGTCAGTATACATTGAAATTTCCTCCCTGCGTTTCCCTTGAACTCATCAATTGAGAGAACTTTTGGAAACTTTGGTTTTGGGTATGATATTCGATCAAAGATCCTTGTTGCAATGCCTGGGCTAAGGTGATTCATTTCGGCAATTCGCTTTGTTGAATATTCATGCCTGTAATCATTAATCACCTTCACCATAACCCTTTGTGTCAGCCTTTGATATCGCTTCAAAAAAGGTAGCTTCTCATAAAAGGTATGTCCGTAGGACTTACAGCGATAACGTCGTTTATGTATATGCAAAATACTTTGTAATCCACCAATTTCAGTATCTTTCACAATTTGGTTCCGATATGCGTGAACTTTCTTTGTTTCAAAATGGCAATGTGGACAAACCATAGCTTCAGCCGTTGTTTTCAAGTAGATATGCTTTACATTTTCAACTTCTTCAATTTTAATTAAAATAGCACCTTTCAATCCTAGCAAATCTTCGGTATAATTATCATAGAGCATAATAAATCTCCTTTCGAATGATGGTTTTGCAACTCCATTTTACTCGAGATTTCCCTTATGCTCTATTCTTTTTTGCAAAAAACAATAAAGCGATGGAATTAGGATTTTGATATGCTCCCCTTAAAGTAGACAGGTGAAATAATTAAAACCTGTTTAATTTAAGGGGGGTATTTTATGTCTAAAAGAACTAAATATTCTGGGGAAGAGAAGTATATAATCCTTCAAGACTATGACTGTGGGAATGAGTCTATTTCACAAATTATTAAGAAATATGATATTGCTGAGAGTACGTTTTTTAATTGGAGGTATCGCTATGAAAAATACGGCATTAATGGACTGGTAGAGTCTAAAAAATGGAAAAGATATTCACAATCACTTAAAGATCTGGCTATCAAAGATTATTTAACGGGTAAATATTCAAAAGCAGAAATTACAAGAAAATACGAATTATCCAGTGAGACCGTTTTAAAACAATGGATAACAAAGTATAATAATCCTAGAGAAATAAAACCAAAATGGAAAGGGATGAAAAACTCTATGGATAAAGGAAGATTTATATCTTGGACAGAAAAATCGAAGTTGTATTGTTCTGTATATCCCAAGAATATGATTACCAAAAAACTGCTACTCTTTACAGTGTTTCTTATGCCTCTGTTTACCAATGGGTAAGGAAATACAAATTAGGCGGTAAGGAGGCGTTAATAGACAGACGCGGCCGGAAAAAAAATAATTCAGATTTGACAATAGAGGACAAGTTAAAGCTCGAATTAAGAATTTTGGAATCGGAGAATAACCGATTAAAGGCAGAAAATGAATTCTTAAAAAAATTGGAAGAGTTAGAGAGGAGGCGATTTTAAGTAACATAAGACAAGAAAAAAGATATATAGCAATATCCCAAATACATAAGGAAAAAGGGATTTCAATATCACTGCTTTGTAATGTAGCAATGATTCCCAAATCATCATATTACAAGTGGACAAAACGTAAAGAGTCAAAAACAGAATCTGAAAATAAAGTTCTTGTTGAAAAAATCATTGAACTTTACGAAGAAGTTAATGGCATATATGGCTATCGTAGAATAACTATGAACTTGAATAGGAGTTTAAGGAAAAGCTATAATCATAAACGTATTCGTCGTTTGATGCAAAAGATAGGATTGAAATCAGTAATTAGGCAAAAAAAGCGGCATTACATGAAATCAAATCCACAATATGTGGCCGAGAATTTGCTTAATCGTCAATTCAAAGCTAACAAGCCTAATGAAAAATGGGTTACAGATGTAACAGAACTTAAATACGGTATTTCCCAAAAGGCATATTTAAGTGCCATCCTTGGTTTGCATGATAACACTATAATATCTTATGTATAGGGAACTTCAAATAACAACGAGTTGGTATTTGACACTCTTGGTATAGCGTTATCCTATTACCCCGGAGCAACTCCAATGATACACAGTGATCGTGGTTATCAGTATACGTCTTATGGTTTCAAACAAAGAATTGCTGCAGCAGGAATAAAACAAAGTATGTCACGTGTTGGTAAGTGTATTGATAATGGTCCGATGGAAGCCTTTTGGGGAATTTTAAAATGTGAAAAATATCACCTTAACAAATATAATACCTACGAAGAATTGAATGTTGCCATTTCAGAATATATTGAATTCTACAATACAAAAAGGTTGCAAAAGAAATTAAACGGCCTCGGCCCTATAGAATATAGAGTTTTGGCCGCTTAGAGCCCTATTTTATTTTTTTTCGTTGTCTACTTGACAGGGTGCACTTCAAAACCTCAACTATAAGAAAGGCCTCCGAGTTTTTTTCTATTGCAAGAAGTTTTAAAGTCGCATATCTATTAAAAGCGATGAGCTGCTAAACTTCTAAGACAACTTCTAAGACTCTTAAAAAAAACTGCATTATTTGCAAGTAAAGGCTGCTAGACTTTCAATGCTGAAAACGATATAAAACGTTGAAATTACAATGCATTTGACAGTACTAAGCAACATGGGATGATACTAAATGAAACCATCAAAATTAGACTTAGGATCTAGCGGGCGACCGTGGGGGTTCAAGATATTCCTCACAGCGCGAACCAATTTTGAAAAGACATTCTTTGGGATGTCTTTCTTCATGTGTAAAATTAGAGAGGGACTTAAACCCCCATAAATCAAGATTTTATAGATATATTATATGTTAAACACGTTAAACAAATATGGTGAGATAATGTGAGAGGTATAATGAGATGTTTATAATAGAATAAGTGAAAATAGATTAGCATAAACGTGCATAAACTAAAAAGCAAAAAAAGACGATAAATGTTGAAATACAAATAAAAAGAGCTACCATCACTGGTAGCCCTAAAATGTATATTTATTCAATTAAAACCTAAAAAACCTACACATTAAACAGGAAGTGTATCACATCTCCGTCTTTTACCACATATTCTTTTCCTTGTGACTTCAGAAGACCTTTTTCCTTTGCAGTAACCAGATTGCCACCACAATTAACCAGGGTATCATAAGCTACTGTCTCGGCTCGAATAAAACCTTTTTCAAAATCTGTGTGGATTTTACCGGCTGCGGCTGGAGCTTTTGTGCCTCTTATTATAGTCCAGGCTCTAACCTCAGGTTCGCCTGCTGTTAAAAAAGAGATGAGATTCAGCAGGTGGTAAGATGCCTTTACCAGTTTATCC
>Ga0209386_1001259_pt1 | contig 10476 bp, 12 predicted proteins | sample NGEPertwo_FD_184510 | JGI IMG/M metagenome (GOLD analysis project Ga0209386, IMG submission 184510) | Arctic peat soil microbial communities from the Barrow Environmental Observatory site, Barrow, Alaska, USA - NGEE Permafrost154B-two... | ecosystem: Environmental > Terrestrial > Soil > Wetlands... | reverse complement strand
TATAAATCCTTTTTTAAACAAAAAACCCCTAATATTCCAGGGGCACGACTTCACAACTTCATATGCTTTCCAAAGAAATATTCTTTTATCTATTTTTATCCCAAAATAAATAGGTGTCCCTTGTATTTCTGAAATGGTTTGATAAACGGTTCCTGTAAATTATATTCTTAGTAATCTTGTCATGCGGTCACTATAGTATATGTTTTGTTATATTGCAAAACCTGACCCTCTAAGCTCACTTGCTGACCCCTTTCCTTTCGTTGTTCTTTTTTGTCTATCAGTTTCATTATATTTTAAAGTGCTTCTCTTTCAAACTCATTGAGGTTAGGACAAGCGCCTTAATTTCTGAAGGCAATAGTTCATTTTGCCATTTTCTTTCTGCTTCTACTGATTTACCTGCATTTTTTACGGCTTTCAAAGCATACAAAGCTGCTCCCAACGAATGGTCAGCCATATGAGCAGTTGCTACAGCGTGTCCAATGGAACGGGCAACTGCTACTATAATTGGGTTTGAAGATTCCCTGGCTACAGCATGTGCACTTACAGATGCATTTCTTGCTTCACCTACTGTTAATTTTTCTTTTTCCCATTCTTTAGCAACATATAGTGCATTAATTAGCCGCTTGTCAATATTCTTGTCAATCAGTGATAATACGTGTTCTGAACATTCCCTTACCCATCTAATTAATTGATGATGATGATCTTTGGTGAGTGGTCCGCCACGATGTATTACAACAAATTGCTTATCTCGCATCATTATTACTCCAAGTATAAGAAAATTTTCTTTACTTCATTGAATTTATCCCTGGCCATACATTCTATTGTTTGCATAAAGAAAGTTATTTGACTATTATTAGCTGTGCGCGTTCTGTTTCAGCTTCTGAGCAAACTCTTCCGCATGTTTAAGGTCTAGAGCATTAGGTCTACCCTTATTTATTCCCCCAAATAGTTTAAGAAAACTATTTGTGTTAAAACCTTTACAACTGAATTCATCAACGATCATGTAACCTTTAGATTGCAGTTTTCCCCTGAGCAAGAAGTGATCTTGGGCAACTTTGGCTTCTCCCATAATTGCACTGGTTGAGAAAATGAATGTTTTCTTGTTGGTGACTGGTAGTAGTTTATCGGCAAGGTCAAGCAGAAATTTATGGTGTTTTGCACTATAAATCCCTGAGCCAAAGCCTATTAGACTATACTCTTGAAGCTCTTCAGGGTTTATTTGCTGCGGCGTTTTTATTTGGGCATCAAGCACTTTTGCAAAGACCTTAGCGATTTTTTCAGTATTATTGTGATGATATGAATACAAAACCAGTAAAGATTTCATTATCATATTTTCCATTTTTTTTCACCTATTATTTTTATTATTTAAATTTTCCTGTGCGGTTATCATGCACCATTTTTCCCCTTATGCCCTTATGCATGATACTTTAATATTTGGAAAAGAATAAGAAAGGGGAAAGTATTAAATGCTTGAAACTTTTAGATTATATTCGACCCTTACTATTAAAAATCCTTCTTTTTCTGAAAAATAATATATAACAATAAAAAAGCCCTCCCCTCTCCACTCTTTTCCGTTTCTCCGTTTTTTCATATTCCATGTTATAATAAAAAATATAAGAATTATCCAAAGTTGAAATACCCAGAAGCACTTCAGATACCTGGTTAAATGGAGGGCATAGACAAACTGGTTCGGATATGAACCAGTTAGATCTCATTGCAGAAGGAAGAGATGATTAGAAAAGTAACCTTTGATGATATAGAGCAAATTTGTGATATTTATAACCACTATATACAAAATACTATCATCACTTTTGAAGAGAGTCCTGTTTCCTATAAAGAAATGAAAAAACGTATAGTCGATATTACTTCGTGTCTACCATTTTTTGTTTATACAGAAAATGAAGAAATCATTGGCTATACGTATGCAAGCAAATGGAAAGGCAGATGTGCCTATCGTTTTTCTGTTGAAGCAACAGTCTACTTAAAGGCCGGTAAACTGGGTAAAGGAATTGGGACTAAACTATACACTGCGCTATTAAATGATCTCGGGAAAAGAAACATTCATGCAGTTATAGGTAGCATAGCACTGCCTAATAAGGAAAGCCAACATTTGCACGAAAAATATGGTTTTAAAAAAGTCGCTCATTTTACAGAAGTTGGATATAAGTTTAATAAATGGATAGATGTTGGTTATTGGGAACTACTGTTAAAATAAACTCTTAAGCTCTCGCCGATATATCTAAGGTGACAGGGGACTGTAATACGATAAAGGGCACTTTTAAATTCTATTCTTAATGGTCTGGTTATGGGGTCAATTTAGTATATCTTTTATTGCATTGCAAGACTTGCCCCTATAGGTTTCTATAAATAAAAGAGATGAAAGTCCTTTGTCTTGCCTATTAGTTAAACATAATATTTTATTTCAAAGGATCGAAATCTAAAAAGACTAAATTTCTTTTTCATATTCGTATTTTACCGTTACATAATCATTGCCCCATTGATCACTTGCGCGTTTATAGGCTTCAGGATTTCTATTTTTATTTTTTTGTAGCCAATCATATGCTTCAACTTGTTGTTCGTACTTGTATTTCACCTTGGGATAGTCATATGTCCACTCTTTTATTACCTGTAACATAATTTCCGGATAGGCTTTTTGTTGACTAATCCACTCATATGCCTCGACTTGCTGTTCGTATTCATATTTAACCATCGCATAATTATTGCCCCACTTTTTGCGAACCCTTGCCATGATGTCAGTATAATTAGTTTGTTTAACAGTCCAGTCATATGCTTCGGTCTGTAATTTAACTTCATCATTTACCATTTCAGAATTGTTGCCCCACCAAGTTAAGGCATTTGCTTTAAAAATCTCTATCATTTTTTGCCTTTCAACATTCGTTTTTGCTGCTGGTATTAACTCTGTTGTTGATGGAAGCACTGCTTTAGTTTGAGGTTCTAAACCTATTGATTCAGTTTTTAACTGTGATTGAGATTCATTAGAAAAAATATTAGGTTCAAGTGATTTTTGCCTTAATCCACCAGCTTTAAGAATCCAAATTGCATATCCGAGTTTCTCATATTCAGAAACCAGGTCTTCTTTGTTGATCATACAAATGTTGTTTCCTTCTTGATCTTTGATAATATAAAGTGTGGCAAAAGAACAATTAAAGAAAATTACATTTAGGAAAAATACTAAGCAGATAATAAATAATAGAAATTTAATATTTTTCATAAATTTAAACTCCTTTTATCTTTGATAACATTTTCTAATTAAAGGATCTCTTTAACTCTACCAACAATACCACCATCTAGCATCACCTTGATACCATGCGGATGATTAGGTGATTTCGTAAGAATCCTTTGAACAATGCCATCCGTCAATTTCCCTGAGCGCTGATCTTGTTTTTGTACAACTCTTACTTTGCTACCTGGCTTTATGTTTTCACGCTTTATTCCTGCCACAATTTCAACCTCTTCTTTGTATAAAAATCTCTAATAAATGATTCAATCCTAATCCCTTTTTCCCTGGATAGATAAATCTTAGCATCATGTGGACCAATTGCACTTACAAAAAGTTAGGCATCATTTTTTATATCATTTGCAATCTTTTATCCTCGATGAAGAAAAAATCTGGGGGTTCAGGCTTCGCAATTTCATAAAATCTAAAACAATAATAGAAGAATAAAATGAACTGAACTGGCACACACTTTATGTTTTTATTCTAAAAGACCTTGGGCAAATTCTAGCGCTTTTTGGCAATCTTCTTCATTGGGCCGACCTTTATTTATCCCGCCCATAAGTTTCATGGGTCCATACGTATCAAGACCTTTACAAGAAAAATCCCCCACTATCTGAAATCCCTTTGCAGTTAAATACGCTTTTAAGGATTTATTGTAATTTCTTAAAACACCACTGGTACTAAAAACAAAGGCTTTTTTACCTTTAACTGCCGGCAATTTCCCTACTAATTGGAGAATACTTTCATGATGTTTCCCGAAATAAATTCCAGAACCAAAACCAATCAAATCATATTCCTCCCATTTACTCACTTCCTCATCTGACGGTTTGACCATTTTGGTTTTCAATTCATCCGCAATGACTTTTGTAATCTTTTCTGTATTTCCATGATGGACAGAATTGTAAATTATCAATACTTTCATTTTATTTTTCCTCTTTTAATAAATATTATAAAATAGGTTTGCAAATAATCTCATTGATTCGGAGTGAAGTTACCTTGGTGCTGGGCGCTGCAGTAGCCACAACTGCAAAATCTGCTCCGCCTCCCGTTCCGGCAACCACAATCACTTTTTCACCCATTTTTATACAACCGCCATCACAGGCCATCATGGTTATTTCAACACATACTTTCATTCCTTGTCCAATAACCCGAAGAATATTAGCCAGGGCCTTTGGTGTATTTGTACCGTATAGGTCGTTAGCAGAAAATAACATCGTTCCAAAGTGGACGATATGTTTCTTTTCATGTAATTCATTGACTAATTCTTGTGGAAATTGATTACCCTCATCCCTCAAACTGAATTGCCAGGGAACGACCACTAAATGAATATCCTTTCCACTAACAGCATCTAAAAATGATTTTGCAGTGAACCCCCGGGTTGAGGCCAGAACAATCCGGTTGATATTTCTTGATTTTGCCCTTTTTAGAACTAATTTTATAACTTCTGCTGTATTTTCTTTACCTGGTTTTTCGAAATAAACAATTTTTTCTTCCATTTTTTTTACCTCTCATACTTATAATATAAAACATGATCATTTTACTCATCGCAAGACCTGGGCGTTCTTACTTTCTGAAGTGCTCTGGGTATAGCTATTTTTTTACATGGGCAATGCTGAGTGTACCATTAATTTTCGCCATAATATTACCATATTCATCTCTAAAAAACATTTTTTCCAAATCCTCAGAATTTAAATTCTGAATTAAGTTAAAATTGTAATTTTTTAAAAATGCTTCCATTTCTCCTTTTTCTATACCAAATAACCACGGTTCACGGAGACTATTTACTTTTTCATAAATATCCTTTTCGCCATAATAAATATTTTCTCTTTCCAGTACTGATGCGTGAACATAATCAAAAATCACTCTACTATCAGGCACTGCAAGTTTGTATATCAATTTAAATAATTCATCTACCACTTCCTTATTCAAATACATAAGAATACCTTCCATGACGAATAGAGTGGTTTTATTTCGTTTAAACCCATTTGATTCTAGTTTTTCAGATATCGAGTCGATATGAAAATCAATCGGTATGAAAATAGTATTCTTTGGGATAGAAATATCCTTCTTCTTAAACTGTTTTATTTTTGCTGTTTGCGTATGTAACGAGTCTAATTCAAATATTTTTATTTTAATATTTTTTTTAGCAAAACGTAGTGCCCTCGAATCAAATCCCGCTCCAAAAATAAGAATTTGCTCAATACCGTTTTCAATCGATTCTTTAAAAATATTATCTATGTATTTTGTTCTGGCAATAACATACTCATAAATCCCTTTGGGAAAAAATATCCAATTATAATTGATAAGTTTATGTTTTACAAAGAAGTTAATCAGTCCTCGTAGCAATCTTGGCGCAATATAGTCTTCTGATTTATATAATTCATTTTTCTCAAGATATGACGCAGCTCTATACATACAAGTATAGTCTGCTGTTCTTGATGATTTACTATCTATTCTTCTTGCTCTTTTCCTCATATATCAATCATCCTTTTCACCTTGCATTTTTAAACTTCTCAGTTTAGCCGAAAATACCATTTATTTATTACCTTTTATTTACTGCTAATCATGCCTTTTAGATTATAACATTTAAATGAGAGCAATATAAAAAATAATTACTATCTCCTCTTTGGTCAGGTAGTACTAATAGGAAAAATTATACTTGGGCATATTTTTTCTTAGTTGTAAAATATGATAAATTTAGGATTAGGCTTCGTAATTTCAGATTTTTATTTTTCTCCTTACTGAATGAATTATAAATACTTGATTAACTACTAAATTATAGATTTAATAAAAATATTGACAAAAAATCTTTTTTGCTGTATATATTTTCCCATGAAGGGCCAATTAAATTCAATAGTTGTGTTTTTTGTGTGATATTTTTTTAGAAAGTGAGGTGATATTAATGTCCATCTGCTGTAAAGGAAGAGATAAAGGTAAAGATAAGGGAAAAGATAAATCTAAAGAAAAAACCAAGGGTAAAGATAAGGGAAAAGGGAAAGATAAAGATAAAAACGCTAAATATTAATATCGATAGACTGACTGTATAAAAACTTTGAGCCTTTCTTTAAGTAAAAAACTCTACATAAATTTAGATCAATGGTTTTTCTTATGGTGTAAGATTAAAAAATACTTCAGTTAAAGCCCTGGCCATTTTTTTAGGTTTTAGGGCTTTAACTGAATATATAAATTTATTTTACGTGCGATCGAAATAACAGTTAAAATTGCAGGGTCAAATGACATGCTCAAACCTGGCAATATCACGCATCTCCCTGCTCATTTTATAATCCCTATGCTCGAGGTAGCATGATGATACAGGCAAATATATTCTGCTGTATTATTTAAAATCTGGCCATACTGCAGGTGAGTTTCGTATATTTCCCGATTTTATGACTTTATTCTTTGGGTTTAAAAATTTGATGATGGATGGTTTGGTTTTTGTAACACTGTTCTCTTTTTTTCTTTAATTTTTCTTTACCATTTATCAAGTGTTTTCAGCTTATCTGTAATATTGCAGAGCCTGAGCCCGGGAGTTCTCTCTTTACTTTTTTATTCGAACCTTTTGACCATTTAAAAAAACTGTTGAATAAATTAACTTTAAAAGATGGCGTGATATAGAATGGAAACCAAAGAAAAAGTTTCCAAGGACAAGATTAACCGCTTAACATTTTCTTCTTTTGTCTGTTTTTATTTTATATTTTCGAACTTGTAAAGCCTGGTTCCAATTATAGAAATCTTCCCATTGGACTATAGATAGAGTCAAAGAAACATCCGGCATTTCAGGTCGAGTCACAAAAACCTAGCCTTTTTACAACACCCGGAAGCCACAAATATTCCTCTGTCCGAATAATTTATTTTGACATAAAAAAAGTTATTTGATTATCCTGATGTTTTTAGACTATTTCATCGTTACAGAATGTTTTTTTAATGATAGACTCCCTATATATTGAGCAGAGAGCCTTTTTATAGTAGGTCCTTTACGAGTGCCCTAAGAGAATATTCCAACTGAAAAACAATTGACACTTATAAAAAACTAGAATATAATTCACAAATAAAGAAGATTAGGTTCTCCTGCCGGGGATAGTCTAAAACAGGCAATAGCAAATGCTATGGGACTTCTTCGGTACTGTTAATAGACTGGATAAATAGAGAACTCGTATCTTCTTTTTATTGTGGTTTTTTTGGATCAATAAAGAATTTTGTTAAAATACTAAGACATGAGGATAAGTATCTGAACTGTTGAGCAAGAAAGGATAACTATATGATGGATTCCGGTAAAGAAATAGAGAATATAAAGGGGCTTTCTGAAAAAGAGGTTTCCGAGAGGCTACACCAGCATGGCTACAATGAAATCCCTTCTCAGAAGAAAAGCAATGTTTTTTTAATATTTTTTAATGTTGTTAAAGAACCGATGCTGCTTTTATTGATTGGTTGCGGCACAATCTATTTTTTCCTTGGAGAACACAAAGATGCACTAATGCTGCTTTCATTTGTGCTGGTTGTTGTCGGAATTACCTTCTATCAGGAACGCAAAACAGAAAGAACGCTTGAGGCGTTGCGCGACCTCTCAAGTCCCCGCGCTTTAGTTATCCGAAGCAGTGAGCAAAAAAGGATTGCCGGGCGAGAAGTTGTTAAGGATGACATTATCGTGATCAAAGAAGGTGATCGGGTGCCAGCAGATGCCGTAGTTATATCCTGCTCTAATTTATCAGTGGATGAATCTTTATTAACCGGTGAATCTGTGCCTGTACGCAAATCAGATTGGGATGGTAAAGAAATTTCTAAGCGTCCCGGTGGGGAAGATTTACCTTTTGTTTATTCGGGTACCCTTGTGGTAGCCGGCCGTGGTATAGCAAAAGTACTATCAATCGGCACACACACCGAGATGGGTAAAATCGGCAAATCCCTGCAAAATATCCGCGAAGAAGACACCTTGCTTAAGAAGGAAACAGGGAAAATTGTGCGTTATTTTTCCATTGCCGGAGCAATTCTCTGTTTGCTTGTAATCTTAATTTACGGTTTTACTAGAGGTAACTGGCTTAATGCTATCCTCTCGGGTTTAACTTTAAGCATGGCCATGTTGCCTGAAGAGTTTCCGGTTGTATTAATTATATTCTTAACTTTAGGTGCCTGGAGAATATCTAAAAGCCAAGTTTTAACCCGGCGCGCTGCTGCAATTGAGACTTTGGGAGCAGCAACTGTGCTGTGTACAGATAAGACCGGCACACTTACGCTTAATGCCATGCATTTGACTACTCTTTGTGTTAAGAATGTCTACTATGATGTTGATACAAAAAAAGTAAATTCACTTCCTGAGGCAGTTCACGATCTGGTGGAATATGGTATTTTAGCCAGCCAAAAGGACCCCTTTGATCCTATTGAGAAAGAAGTAAAACGTCTGGGTGAGTTTTATTTATCGAACTCTGAGCACATGCATAACAATTGGAGAATAATTAAGGAGTACCCATTGTCAAAAGCATTGCTTGCGCTTTCACATGTATGGGAATCCCCGGATAAGCAGAATTATATTATCGCGACCAAAGGCTCTCCTGAGGCCATAGCTGATCTTTGCCATTTTAGCCAGCTTCAACAAAACGAAATGAGGGTATGCATTGAAGAGATGGCTAATCGTGGCCTGCGAGTTTTAGGAGTCGCCAGGGCTTCTTTTAAAAAGACAGATCTTCCGGATGCACAGCATAATTTTCATTTTGAATTTGTGGGATTGCTTGGATTTATTGACCCAGTGCGTACGACTGTTCCTGCTTCCGTTAGAGAAGCGCATGAGGCAGGAATGAGAGTAATTATGATAACCGGAGATTATTCGGGAACTGCTATTTATATCGCTAAACAGATCGGTTTAAAAAATCCTGAGCAATGTATAACTGGCCCGGAATTAGAGGCAATGGATCATCTGCAACTAAGAGAAAGGATTAAAACAGTAAATGTATTTGCTAGAGTGGTCCCTGAGCAAAAACTATTGATTATAAATGCTTTAAAGGCAAATGGGGCAGTTGTGGCGATGACCGGAGACGGGGTAAATGATGCTCCGGCTTTAAAATCAGCCAATATCGGTATTGCTATGGGGGAAAGGGGCACTGATGTCGCCCGTGAGGCATCAGCTCTGGTGTTGCTTAATGATGATTTCTCATCCATTGTGCATGCGGTCAAGCTTGGAAGGAGGATTTTTGATAATCTGAAGAAGTCTATTGCCTATATTCTTGCAATACACGTTCCGATTGCCGGTATGTCATTACTTCCGGTTCTATTCCAGCTGCCGATTGCTCTCTTGCCAGCGCATATTGCTTTTCTAGAATTAATTATTGATCCGGCATGTTCTATTGTATTTGAATCTTGTCCGGATGAGCAGAATATAATGAAGCGGCCTCCAAGAAACCTTCATGAGTCATTATTAAATAAAAAAACGTTTATTTTTAGTTTGCTGCAAGGTCTTAGTGTATTGGCAGTTGTTTTTACTGTATTTTGGCTTGCATTATATTTAAATAAAGGAGAGCTTGAGGCACGCACTTTGGCTTTTGCAACCTTGGTTTTTGCAAATTTGATGTTGATTACGACGAATCTTTCCTGGTCTAAAAATCTGGTTGGAATTATTAAATCTAAGAACCAGGCATTGTTGTGGGTCGTTTTTGCAACCTTAGGAGCACTTGGACTAGTTATTTTTGTGCCAATATTACGTAATCTTTTTCATTTATCAGTCTTATCTTTAGGAGATTTCCTAATTGCTTTAGTTAGCGGAATTTTCAGTTTAGCTTGGTTTGAAGGACTAAAGGTTTTAAATAAGAAATTCTTTTCAGCATCTGTTTTTAAATAAAGCATTACGGGATGGACAAAAAAACATTCCAAAGGCATTATTCAGGATAAGCATTCTTCTATTTCTTTGCCTGACTGTGAAGTCGCAATTTAATAACTTTAAGCAATTTACACCGTATTCAATAAGCGATTATTTGAATATATATATGGGGTCAGGCTTCACAAGTTCACATTTTCTTGTATTTTCGTTTTACATTTTGTGAAGTTGTGAAGCCTGACCCCATTATCTTCACAGGAATATTCATTTTCTCTCATTTCTACCAATAAAATGTGATAAAGTACTGTTCCTTCCCACATTCTTATCCCATATCCCTTGAAAAATTTTTTTAAATAGCGTAATATTGATTTCAAGTAATCTTTCATTACTTACTTTAGATCTTTGATAGCTCTTTGATATTTTTAGATATATTTGT
>Ga0209386_1001257_pt1 | contig 10496 bp, 16 predicted proteins | sample NGEPertwo_FD_184510 | JGI IMG/M metagenome (GOLD analysis project Ga0209386, IMG submission 184510) | Arctic peat soil microbial communities from the Barrow Environmental Observatory site, Barrow, Alaska, USA - NGEE Permafrost154B-two... | ecosystem: Environmental > Terrestrial > Soil > Wetlands... | reverse complement strand
CTCTTTTTTGGTTGTTTTGGTTAGCACTTAATTATACCAAAAACTGAGGCTTCATGCGGATTTTCATCGTTTTTTGTCTCTTTTTTATACTTATTTTCGGCTAGTTTATCTGGGTGCGAAAGTTCAGTTATTAGATATGATTCGCCAAAAAAGAAAAGATTCCTTCATAATTTGGTAATTATAGTTATGATACTTAAGTTTTAGATAACACTAATTTTATTCAAATCAATACTACCTATAAATAAGACTGTTAATCAATAAGACAAAAAGGAAGCCGTAGTCTTCATTCACTAGAAGTATACAGGGACTATCGTCGACCTACGAAAATATTTTGGATCATGAAAACGTGTCCAACGTTAAACAAGAAGAAAGAACAAAAGCTCCCCACTTTGGAGTGCTTTTGTTCTTTTGTATATATTTCCATAAAATTAACGCTCTTGTGCAGAATCACATGTTTTCTACAAATTGTATATTAACCCCGTTGGGATCTTTAACATGAAAAAACTTAATATACGGATTTGGTTGGAAAGGCCCACTATGGACTTCTAATCCTTTCTCTTTGATCACCTTGATCATTTCGTCAACTGACTTAACTTCAAAGCCTAAAGAAATACCTTCAGCCTTGCCCATTACTTTATGGTTTGGATTACAAACAAGTTCGATTTTTGTTTCTCCCTCACCCAAAAAACAAATCTCCACGCCTGCCCCTGCTGAGAACCTTCTACTAATATTAAGTCCCACAATCTCTTGATAGAATTTTAATGACTCGTCCATATTATCAACCGTAATCGTGCACCAGCAAAACTTCATAGTCTCACTCCCAACATAGTATTTAATTTTAACTGGAATATATCACATTTCATAATTAACAACAACAGAAATTCTGACCATCACCCGCTATATCTCTTGACAAAAACACTACTCAGTATTACGATATACTAGTAGTAAGTAATACTTTATACTAGTCATACAGAATAGCTAGGAGTGATTACGTTGGAAAACCTTACTGAAATGCTGAAAGGTGTGTTGGAAGGCTGTGTCCTTGAAATTATAAGCCGCAAAGAAACCTACGGCTATGAAATTACGCGGCGGCTAAACGCCCTTGGATTTTCAGACGTTGTGGATGGGACAGTTTATACCATCTTGGTGCGCCTGGAGAGAAAGAAGCTGGTGGAGATTACAAAGAAGCCCTCCGATATGGGACCACCACGGAAGTTTTTTGCGCTTAACGAAGCAGGGCGTGAGGAGTTGCGGAAGTTCTGGGGAAAATGGGAGTTTGTATCTTCAAAAATTAACGAGTTAAAGGAGAAAATATAATGAATTTCTGGAAAAAAATTACAGGCAGCGACATGACGAAAGAATTGAAGGCTTTTGAATCGAGAGCTGAAAAACTGCCGGTTGATTATCAAGGGGCATGGGGGAAAATTAAGGCCAATCTTTGGCCACACTCAGATTTCACCGGTCGCAACCTCATGCCAATTCTTGACAGCGCGCTTGACCTGCTCGAAGAAACGGCAGCGAATGGTCAGAGTGCCCAAGAGGTTTTGGGTGACGATATCAAAGGCTTCTGTTCAGCGCTGGCCGGCGAAGAAGGGGCAAAGTCTTATCGCGACAAGTGGCGCAAGCAACTCAACAATAATATCGCTAAAAAATTAGGTAAATAGGAGGATAAAATGAACATTCAGGAGATCATCGAAGGCAAAAAAGAGTGGCGAGCGCACGTGGCGCGTGTTAAAGCGCTCCCGCAAGATTATCAGATTGTTTATAACGAGATTCAAAAATATCTCTTTAAGGTCGGCCCTGTTGAGCTAACCGAAGGGACGGGTTTGCTTTCGGGGATTATCGATTTTTTTGAAGAGGGCGCGGCCTTTGGGAAAGGCGTGCTCGAAGTGACGGGCAGTGATGTAGCAGCTTTCTGCGACGATCTAATCAAAGATTCAAAAACTTACGCTGACATCAATCAAGAATATGTTGACCAAGAAGTTAACAAGGCCATGAAAAAGTTTACAGATAAAATAAAAAAGTAAAAGGAGGGATATCGGGATGGAAACAGCCATTGAAGTGAAAGGTCTGCGAAAGTCTTTCAAGGACACAGAAGTCCTGAAAGGCGTCGACTTCGAGGTGTCGCGTGGTGAGATTTTCGCCTTGCTTGGCTCGAACGGCTCGGGGAAAACGACGATTGTTAAAATACTGTCAACACTCCTCAAAGCAGATAGCGGAAGCGCGATCGTATGTGGCTTTGATGTCTTTCGGCAACCGGAAAAAGTCAGAGAAAGTATTAGTCTTACCGGGCAGTTTACCGCAGTAGACGAAGTTCTGACCGGGCGTGAAAATGTTATCATGATCGCCAAACTCAGAGGTATTACCAATGTAAACCACATCACTGACAATTTACTCGAACGGTTTGGCCTCCGCGACGCGGAAAATCGCAAGGTTGGAACCTATTCCGGCGGTATGAAGCGCAGGCTTGACATAGCGATGAGCCTTGTGGGAACGCCTGCCGTCATCTTTCTCGACGAGCCGACGACGGGACTTGATCCCGAAGCGCGGATCGAAGTATGGAAATCCGTCAAGGAACTTGCCCAAGGCGGTACGACGATCCTTCTGACCACGCAGATTTTGGATGAAGCGGAGCAGCTTGCCGACAAAATCGCTATCCTGCACGGCGGCGTGATTATTGCAAACGGAACGCTCACGGAGCTCAAAAAACTGTTCCCGCCCGCAAAGGTCGAATACATCGAAAAACAGCTGACCTTGGAGGAAATATTCCTGCACATCGTCGGCAAAAAGGAGAAAAATAAATGAAAATTTCGCGTGACATCAGCGTTATGTTCGGACGTTCTATGCGCCACGTTTTCCGCAGCATGGACACGATCGTTACGACAGCGATCATGCCCATCGCGATGATGCTTATGTTCGTTTATGTCTTAGGTGGCGCAATACAGGCGGGGACGGGCAACTATGTGAATTTTGTGTTGCCAGGTATCCTGCTGATTGCCATCTCCAGCGGCATAGCGTATACGGCGTACAATCTGTTCCTAGACGTGCAAAACGGGATATTCGAGCGGTTTCATTCGATGCCGATCCACCATTCCGCGGTACTGTGGGGCCATGTTCTGACCTCTCTGGTTTCCAATGTCATTACAGTCATCGTTATCATACTTGTCTCGCTTATTATGGGGTTTCGTTCCTCTGCCGGCGTGTTACCTTGGCTGGCCGTTGCCGGAATACTCATACTATATACGCTGACGCTGACTTGGATTGCCGCGATTGCCGGGCTGTCTGCGAAATCGATTGCTGGCGCGAGCGCTTTCTCTTATCCGCTTATTTTTCTTCCCTTCATCAGTTCTGCGTTCGTTCCAACGGACACTATGCCCAGGGTTGTCCGCGCGTTTGCGGAAAATCAGCCGGTAACCTCGATTGTCGACACCATCCGCTCGTTATTGTCCTGTCAGCCAGTTGGCAACGATATATGGATCGCACTCACTTGGTGCGTCGTAATTATGGTTGTCGCGTACATTTTCGCGATGAAGGTGTATCGACGCAGGATATGAAATCACAATACTAAGTTGTACCTCATTTCTGTACACAATCTCGTGTAACCTTTTTGGACATGAATCATAGTATGTACTATTTTTCCATATTGTTCCACATACTCCAACCTGTGCATATTATTAAGTATTACAAGAAAAGGGGGAAAAACAAATGGCATTTGGTGTTAATGGAGCTGCTTGTGGTTGTGAAGAGAGAAAAGGCTTTGGTGCAGGAATTGCTGCAGTTGTCGTAATTATTCTTCTTCTTATCGCAATGGGAATAGTATTTTAAGTTAAAATTAAAGGAGGAACTTCTTATGTATGGAATGAACCAAGGAATGATGCAAGGAATGGGTCAAATGCATCAAGCGTGTTGCCCTCAACCAGTCGCACCTGTCGCTGCTTATGGTGTAGGAGCCGGAGTGGGCGTGGCAGTGATTGCTGTTGCAATTCTGATTCTTATCGCTTTAGGCTTAATCTTCTAAAGACTTCTTATGAGCTGGTTATCATCTGAAAAGGTGATAACCTTTAAGCTATAACTTTGCCACCTAAGAAAGGAGGCATTCTCTCAATGCTCTGTCGTTCAATTGTCATTCATATCACCTGTAGACAACTTGAGCTTTATGAAGGAAACCGATTAATCAAACATTATCCCATTGCTGTCGGAAAAGTATCAAACCCTACACCCCATGGCCACTATACCATTATTACTAAAACAGCTTATCCTCGTAATATCTATGGTAGCCACTTAATGGCACTATCCCTTCCGCATTATGCGATTCACGGAACAAATAACCCGTCAAGCATTGGGCAAGCCGTATCCAAAGGATGTATCCGAATGCATAACCATGACATCAAGAACCTATACCAAAACGTGGAAATCGGCACAACCGTGATCATTCAACATTGAAGAAAAAAGTGCTGCCTATATTTTCTCAATTGACCACAAGAATGATACTATAGCTCTACCTCTAGATTAAATAAGCTCCAGCCTTCAGGCGGGAGCTTATTTAAATTCTCAGCATCGTGCCTTAATTAAGTTAAGACAATTGACACCTTGTTTTGTGCAACTAGAATCTTTTCTGTAATCGGTGCTCTATTTACGATCTTTATTAGCTGAGCCACGACTGGTTGCATTTTATACCAGAGAACGTCAAGAACGTTTCTGGTATTCACAACTTAACTATATTAATAGGTCGCTCACTTTTTTTACTTTACAACGCAAAGGCTACAAAGGCTACTAATAACACTAATGAAAACATGATAAGAATTATATTGTGACTTGCGTATAAAGCTTTAATTTCGTCACTTACAGATTCCTTTTCTAATACTTTTATGTATTTCGAACCTGCTACAAATAGAAAAAATATCTGTAACATCAGAGCTATTTGAATAACCAGCTTTGCACTCACAATACTCCCCCCCGTTATACGAATTTCCGCTTTGATATATATGAGTTGAGATACTATATTCATCTCAAACCCAAATTGCTTTAGGTTTATATTTGTGAATAAAAATATTTTAAGGTTTATCTTGCAGGGGCTTGCCCCCTTCAAAATAAACCTTAAAATCAACCGACGTTCATTTTCCGCTTAATAACTTACCGTGATACGGTTTCACCTAATATCTGTGGAATGGTCATCATCCTTGGTCTCAGAGGCCAGCGGATTCAGGGCATTACTGAGATTCATCGCTTTGTCCATTGAAAGGCTTGCACACTTTTGGGACAAACGGAATATTTTATATGAGACAAGTTCACTTTTGAAGTCAATGAAGGAGGTACTATTTGTGATCACTAAGAATAAATATAATTTTAAACTAGTTAAAAAATGTCACAGTAAACTGGCCGCTGGTCTTGCACTCATAGCAAAACATCGTCTATGCCCACGTCCATGTCCATGCCCTCCAACGACGATTCCTATTCCCGTTAATCGGATTTACGTGACAAACTATTCCGGTAATAATGTCTCGGTCATTGACGGGAGCACGAATACCGTCATAGCCACCGTTGATGTCGGTTCGAATCCAGGTGGCGTAGGTGTGAATCCGACAACGAACCGAATTTACGTGTCAAACAGCGATAGTAGTGATGTATCGGTAATTAACGGAAAAACCAATACCGTCATAGCTACCATTGCAGTGGCTGCAATTCCAGGTGGCGTAGGAGTCAATCAGATAACAAACCGAATTTACGTGACAAACTATGACCAAAAGGTATCCGTCATTGACGGCTGCACCAATGCCATCATTACCACTGTTGAGGTCGGTGAGTTCCCGACCCAGGTAGGTGTGAATCCGATCACCAACCGAATTTACATTTCAAATTTAAATGGCCGTACTGTCTCTGTCATTGACGGATACACCAATACCGTTATTGCGACTGTTCCAGTCGGTGTTTTCCCCAGAGGGGTCGGTGTTAATACTTTAACGAACGGGATTTACGTGGCCTACCAAGATACTAACAGTGTCTTGGTCCTTGATGGAATTTCTAATACCGTCATAGCTACCATTGCAGTCGGTTCGGATCCCATTGGTGTGGGTGTGAATTCGAGGACGAACCGAATTTATGTGGCAAACAGCACTAGTAATGATGTCTCGGTCATTGACGGGAGCACTAATACCGTCATAGCCACCGTCCCAGTAGGATTTACGCCACTTAGCATCGGTGTGAATCCTTTAACGAACGGGATTTACGTGGCAAACGCGACCGGCGACAACGTTTCGGTGATTTGTGGGATTTCTAATACGGTTATTGCCACCATTCCAGGAGGCTCCTTCCCGTACGCGGTAGGCGTGAACCCTTAAAGTGTCGTGATGCGTGCTTATTGGTGGTAAGCGAATTACCGTCAAATCATATTGCAAAAAAAGCCCTATACTCATGAAGTATAGGGCTTTTTTTGCGAAATAAACCGCTTAATAAAATCAGCTTTCAGACTCGAGGAAGTGTTAACGATCCTAATTCTGAATATACATAACGGAAACTTACTTCAGGGGAGTATTAAACATACTCTTTCTTAGGGACGGTGAAAATGAAGAAGCAAAGTTTGGTAAAAGGCGCGTTTGTCTTAACCATCGCTGCCTTTATAAGTAAAATATTAGTTTTAGCCAATTCCATTATTCAAGCTAGAATACTTGGCTCTGAAGGAATTGGGCTAAAAATGATGGTTATGCCTTTAATGGGCTTGATGATTACTCTTACAACCATTGGATTACCTGTTGCTATTTCTAAATTAGTGGCGGAAGCAGACGCTCAACGAAACGGAGCAAAAGTCAAAAAGATTCTGCTCGTATCTTCTGTGATCACAGGAAGCTTAAGCATTGTCGTTGTCTGCCTAGCTCTTTTCTGTGGCAAGGTATTTTCGTCCTATTTTTTAACGGATCAGCGGTCTTATTATTCCTTCATGGCGTTGATCCCTATCATTCCGATTGTGGCAGTTTCAAGTGTTCTCAAAGGCTATTTCCGTGGAATGCAGACTATGAGTCCGCTCGGTATATCAGAAGTGATTGAACAAATGGCAAAGATTTGTTTTACCTACTATTTGGTTCAGAAGCTGATCCCTTATGGTATTGAATATGCTGCAGCTGGAGCTGTTCTAAGCAGTGTCATTGGAGAAGCTCTCTCTTTATTGGTTTTAATGCTAGCGTTTAGACTTTCACACCAAACGAAATTGCGTATTCCAATCTGGGGTAAAATGGCCAGAGGTAGAACCATATTAGCTGAATTATTAAATACAGCCCTGCCTACAACCGGTAATGGTTTAGTAATGTCAATTTCAAGGGCTATTCACCCCATTATCATCACCAAAAGTTTGGCTGTGGCCGGAGTGAGTTCTGTGATGATTACGAAAGACTATGGAATGTTAACGGGTTTCGTCATGCCGCTGTTATTTTTTCCTGGTTTTATTAACAAGTCACTAGGAATTACTTTAGTTCCTGCAATTAGTGAAGCGATGGCTACCAATAATATCAAGTTAATTTATCGAAGACTCAATCAAGCGATCTGTGTTGGTCTCAGCGTTGGTGTTCCTAGTACCGCTATATTGTATTTATTTGCACATGAATTAATGACGGTGATCTACAAATCTCCACAAGCAGCGCCCTTTTTACAACTCATCGCTCCGTTCTTTTTGTTCAATTATTTCCAAGCTCCCCTGCAGTCGGCCCTAGTAGGACTGGGGCAGGCGAAAGTAGCCATGCTCAATAATATGATTTCCAAAGGGACCACGCTTCTTCTGATATATCCTTTGTCTGCCTCTCTGAAGCTGGGAATCTATGGAGTCATCTTCGCGATAAGTATCGGTGTTATATTAGAGACTTTATTACATTTTCTCTCCGTTATTAAATTGATAGGTTTTAAGGTGAACCCCTTAGAGATGATTAAAATCACCTTGGCGGGAATAGCCATGGGGGTTAGTGGTCGGTTTGTACTTTCCTCCTGTATGACTCATAGCGGGTTGAAATTGGGGCTTGCAATAATAATATCAATTCTATGTTCCCTCTTGATATATTTAGTAATATTATTTTATATGAAAGTGATTCAGCGCAACGATATCCTTAGAATTCCTTTGATAGGCAGGCTATTGGTGTTATTGTTCCCTATGAAAAGATAATTGCCTAAGTATCTTTGACACGCAGTTTTTGAAAGATACGAATGACAGGCCCGATGAGCATTTGCATACTTCCTAAAGCAAAACACCAGGTTCCCAAAATCGTCCAACTTTCGAAGAAGAAAAAGATGCTTCCTGAGGCAAACCATACTCCGATCAGCAAATCATTGATGATCTGGATCCATTCATATCGCTGTCGGACGATCGTTCGTCTCTTCTCATAATCTATATCAACGAGTATTCCTTCACTCTCGATTTTAACTTCTTCGTTGCTCGGTGGTTTAATGGACGTTTTCTTCATACTTCGCCTCCTTTGCCCTTATCATGATCCTATAAAGATGTGGATATTCATTTTTTAGCAGGAAATAGCCACGACTTGGCAGTGACCAAATCGTGGCTATTTATATTGGTTACAGGCCCACTGTGATTCTTCTTACTTCGCATAATGAGGAGATAGCCAATTAAACTGATTTCCTATGATTATTTTTTTCATCTAGAAACATTTTCCAGAGTCTTATGCAACTTACGAAGGCTACTAACAAACCGAAGTAAGGGTATATGGTAAAGCCATCTTTGACACAAAAAGTCACAATAAACATTGTACACAGTATCGTGAGAATACTTGCTATGATGGCAGATACTCTGAGTAGTTTCGCTCTTTCATTCATTACTTCACTCCTTAAGAACTTTTGCGAACCAATTTCGTATATAATAGCAATATCGGACACATTACGAACCTATCGGTCATCCAACGTTGCTGAAATAACCATTTTGGAGGTGGATATGGGGTCAATAATTTCCCGAGCAAGAATAAAGTTACTTATATTAATAACGATCATCTGTTTTATTTTAGTTGGAACAATATATATTCTATCACCGTTTCCAAACAACGACACTATTTTATCTGCCACTCAGAAGAAGTTTGCTGTACCAATATATACTGACTTCGAACTCCAAGGGAAAAATCAGTGTGCGGCGTATTCTACTGCTTTTGTTTTAAGAAACTCAGGCCAATCAGCTAAGGGAATAGAGGTTTATGCTAAGATTCCTTTCAAAGTTCCTATTTCGGGGTACGTTTTGCCGAAAGGAGTCATTTCATATCTTCAGTCCCAAGGACTAAAACCTATGATTTATAAAGGGGATCTTTCCTCACTTAAAGCAAGACTGATCCAACGGAAAACACCCATGATTGTATTGGTTGGAAATGGACTCTTTTGGCAGCATTACATGACATTAATAGGGTTTGATGACGACAAAAGTGAGCTATATTTCGTCGATTCTAACAAAGAAACTGATGAAAACGCAGAGTTGCCAGGAAATAGGACTATGACCAATGACTATTTCTCAAAATGGTGGAGCAATGGACTACCTGTTTTTAATCACGTTTATATAACGGTGGGGGAAACGTTGTGACTCCACCTAGCTAGTTTCATGTCTTACCTTACAAAGCAGAAGTCCCCTCGTTCAATCGTTGAACAAGGGGACTTCTGCTCTCGCTGGAACTTGTCGTTTCGCGAAGGGTCTTGGAACCTATCATCGTGTTTTACGATTTTAGGAGTTATGATGACTGATTGAATTTTATAGAAGAATGCTCAATTAAGCATTGGGTTATACTATTTTTATCAAATATTTATATAGAATTGTTGAGGATTATTTATGAATGTTGGTTGGAATGTGGAAACATATATATCAATTCTAGCATTGTTGTTATCAGTCACTCTTTTAATTTCAATGATTAGAATTAAATGGAGACAATACGGCTTTCTTTTTTTGTTAAGTGCAGTCATCGGCGTGATATTATGTTATATTTTTATTTACCTTGGTTTGTATACATTCCCCTACAGGCTTTTTCCTTACATCTCAAAAATACCCATTACTGAAATTCTTACTATCTTCCCCGCATACGTATTGTTAGGTGTCAGATATAGTCCAAAATCATGGCCGTGGAAGATACCATTTTACTGGACTATCGTTCACATTGGAGTGTTTTGTGAGGCATGGGCGGAACATAGTACACATCTCATAAAATACAATCCACCCTGGGATACATGGGACTCATATACATGGTGGTGGATATACTTATTGGTCTTTGAATGGGTTGGAGGTCTTATCGTATCTCCGGAATTCAGGAAACCTATTGACCAAGAGTTGTTACAATATGGTAAGTTAGGATGGTTTATTTTACATTTTATTTTAATTAGCACAATTTTTTTAGCGGGTGTGTTTATGCAAACTATGTTACAAAAGATCTAGGATTATAATGACCCCAGGGGATTGGACACGTAACTGAAAAAATAAGATAATAAAGGTATGAGTAAGAAAAGAAAAACCTATAGCCCCTCAGAAAAAGCTAAGA
>Ga0209386_1001255_pt1 | contig 10503 bp, 2 predicted proteins | sample NGEPertwo_FD_184510 | JGI IMG/M metagenome (GOLD analysis project Ga0209386, IMG submission 184510) | Arctic peat soil microbial communities from the Barrow Environmental Observatory site, Barrow, Alaska, USA - NGEE Permafrost154B-two... | ecosystem: Environmental > Terrestrial > Soil > Wetlands... | reverse complement strand
CTCTGGAACGACTGATATTTCTGTCTCACAGAGCTTATTATTAATTGTCAGAATAGTGTCCAAATTGTGTGGGGGTCTGACCCCGTAGGGCTAGGCCGACCAGAGGAAGGCCTTGCCCTCGAGCATTGTGGGTAGGGGACTCTAGGCGACTTCCTCGATCATGAATCTAATCATGTCGTTGTGAGGTAGAACCTTTTGGAATAGTTGAACGTACGTGAGGTATTTCCTGGGTACAGAGCCCCTCCCCGAAGCGTAAGGACTCTCTTGTGACATCTTGTCGAGATATCAGAGAAAAGAAAGGCTCCAGGAAACTGTTACGCCGAGTACTAACTCTTTCACTTAGAGTTTAAGGTTTCCCTATAGGTCTTTGCGAATGGAGCTAATTTATTACTAAATGTGTACTAACGCTGTAATTGCATCGTTGATTGCTGTTGTTTTAGCAATCTTCTCTGCACTGGTTCCTTGAGCCATTGCTAATGCTGCTGTTACCGCAGTGTAGTCTACATAGTCAGCTGCAGTTAATAATGCCTCAGCATCTTTTGCTGCTAGCAAGTCTGCATCTACAGATGCAACTGTTACTAACGCTGTAATTGCATCGTTGATTGCTGTTGTTTTAGCAATCTTCTCTGCATTGGTTCCTTCAGCCATTGCTAATGCTGCTGTTACCGCAGTGTAGTCTACATAGTCAGCTGCAGTTAATAATGCCTCAGCATCTTTTGCTGTCTGTAAATCTGCTGCTGCTTTGGCTGCTGGAGTAGCATCTACAGCAGCTTGGTTAACATTGAAGTTCAGTACCACTGTTTGACCACTATATTGTACATATACGTTTGCATCGCCAATACTTAGTGCAGTTACAGAAATAGCTCCATCCACTGCATTTACAGCTAGGACAGAAGAATCGCCAGTGGTAACAACTGCTTCAGATTCATCAATTGTAGTTGTAGTTATTGGTTGACCATATTGGTCGACTCCAGTCAATGTAAACGTTATAGCTCCATTTGCCTCTCCGTCTACAGTTCCAACTCCATCAAGTTTAACTTGGATTCCTGCAGTAGTAGCATCAGAATCTAATGCTGTAGCTTCAGTTACTCCAAGTGAACCAGCAGTTAATACTTGAGCTCCAAGATCGAGATTGATAGTGACTGTGTCAGTCTTCAAGTTAGCAGTTTGAACTTGAATTGTAACCGTTCCTTTTACATCTTTCTTAGCTGTTAATTTATTACCAGCTAATGTAAATGCATCTGTAGCTGTTACGGTTGCATCTAAGCTATCTTTCAGACTAGAAGCAGAAATACTCCACATTAAGGTGCTTGGATCAACGATAACGGTACTTCCGTTAACATCTTTCGCCGTTGCAGTCAAGGAAACAAGATCGATTGGAGCTGTACCTGCACCTTCTGTGCTATAGAGTGACTTAATGCTTGTTGCATCAACGGATACTGAATTAACAAGAGCACCCACAGAGCCAACTGTCATGCTTTGTTTAGCAATCAAGTCTCCCGTTCCAAAGGCATCTGCATCTACAATTGTAAACGAAACATCATTTGTTCCTTTAGTATTTCCTGTTAATGTCACTTCATAAGCCGCAACCGGATGGGTATCATCTATTAGCGTTCCACCGTCTTTATTGATTTCGGTTACTGCACCTGCTGTGAAGTTGGCATCTGCATTTACAGTGATCTTGTCTGTTCCAAGAGCAATAAAGTCACCATATTGATCTTTTGGTGTAATCTTAACTTTTACTGCGCCATTAAGTGCAACACTTGTTGCAACAGGAGTTAATACTATGGTATTAGCTTCTCTCATAGCCCCTACAGTTACAGTAAACGTATCTGAAATCGCAGCATTATCTACTTTTGCGATTTTTACTGTGTATGCACCAGACACAAGAGCTGCATCAGGATTAATTTTGTACGCTACAACATTATCACCATCTGCTGCATCCACATAAGTCACTGTACCATCTGCAGCAACTTGATAAGTTTTACCAAGCGTAATTAACTTAGAAACATCAGCATCAGCTACTGCAGTACCGTCAGGATTGGTAACGGAGACCTTAACTCCTGACTTAGCAACGCTCATTGCATTTCCATCTTGGTCATTGAATGTCACAGCTTGATATTTCGCATTTTCTAAGGTATCCCCAGCCACTACACCACTGATATCTGCTCCTGCACTAACTGAAGTAAGAGTCGCAGTTGCGAAGTTTAAGGTATACGTCTTAAATACATCACCATTTGCCACTGTTACTTGATATGACTTGGCGGCAGAAGATATAAATGTGATTTCAAACTTACCGTCTGCATTGATAGCCTTAGTTGCAGTTAATCCTATAGGCAATGATTGAATAGTTACAACACCATCACCAATTCCAGGAATAACTTCCTCGTTATGTTTATTTCTAAACGTTACAACTTTCTTAATATCATTTCCAACTTTTAGTTCTGTTGCATTAAAAGTAATGTCATCAATGGATGCTACAGCTTGATCTACAGATGTAGTTACTTGGAACGCTGAAGCAGCAACCTTGTTTACGTCTGCAAATGATGTTCCTACATAGGGAGTGATTTCATAATTACCGGCTTTTGCTGATTTTGCAACAATGATAATATCATTCTTAGTTGCGTCAACATCACCGCCTCTTAATTCAGCAGTAACTGTTACATCGTTAACGGTAGTTCCTTCAGTTTTTGCAACAACGTTGAATTTCAGCATATCAGGTGTAAATACTGCCCCAGGATTGGCTAGAATTGTTTGAGCAACAATCTCGTCCTGATTGAAACCAGTTGAAGCTCCTGCTGTTAAGTTTAAAGCTGTCAGATCCGCAGCACCTACGTTAATAGTTACAGAAGAATTAATCTTGGTGTCGACAGTATAGAAAGCTTCTACTACATATGCCCCAGGTGTGGTTTCATTAATCGTAAGCGTACCGTTACTACCAGCTACTACCTCACCATTAACTACCCAACGAACTGAACCTATTATATCGAACGGATTGTTATACTGGTCTTTAGCAGCAATGGTTAGCTGGACGTCTTTTCCAGAAGCAACAGCAGTCTTATCTGCCGACACAGTGAATGTATTTAAACTTGCTGCTTCGCCTTTAATTACTGTGTAGTTCAAAGTAGAAGTTCCAACAACCTTTGTAGCTACTGTGTTGGTCAAGGTGAATGCTAACACATCAGTTTCTTTTAGAGCTGGTGTTACTGTAACAACTTTACCAGCATAAGAAATTTCGCTAGAAGAAAGAGGCATGCCGTTAAGTGTACCTGTTACTTTTACTGTACCTGCTTGAGCTAGGTCAATAGCGTCACCATATTGGTCTTTAGCAGAAATATTAATAGTTGCTCCTGTACCTGCAACAACGTCAGAAGTTACTTTTTCAAAAGAACTGACAAAGGCAGTTGCAACTTTAGCGGCTTCTACTTTTACTTTTTGTGCAGCAATTCTAACTGTAAAAGCGTCTTTTGTTGTAGCGTCAGTTACCAATGTTACGTCTGTATTTGCGGTTACTTCGAGAGCTTCTGCGGCAATTACATCTTCTGTAGTTGCTACTGGAGCTACTTCATATGCAGCCACTGCAGCTTCTGCATCAGCAACGATTTTAACGGTTCCAGCTGCATCAAAAGCAGTACGTGCAGCGGTTACTGTTGTAGCATCTGCTGTTACTGTTACTTGAAGAGCATCCTTAGCTGCTCCAGCGTCAACATTTGCAATAGCAGTATTAGCTGCTGTTACTGCTGCTTCTGCTGTTGTTAAGTTAGCTTCAACTGTTAAGTCTGCTTTTGCTGCTGTGTCTAAGGTGGTTACAGCTGCTGTAGCAATGTCTACATCAGAGAACTCAGCTTTAGCTGCATCGACAATTACTTTTTGAGCAGCAATTCTAGATGCAAAATCAGCATTTTTAGTTGTATCTGTTACTAATGCAACGTCTGCATTGGCTGTTACTTCAAGAGCTTCCGCTGCTGTTACATCTTCTGCTGTTACAACTGGAGCAGCTTCATATGTAGCTACTGATGTTTCCGCGGTAGCGACGATTGCAACTTGTGGGTCAACTGTTTTGGCAACTGTAAATGCAGGAGCAACTACTGCAGCTCCACCTTTATAGGATACGCTGTATACTACGGATTGATCGGCAGTTGTGGCAACAACTGGAGCAACAGTTAAAGTTACTACTGAGCCGGTCGTGGAAATTGCGGTAGGAGCAACTGCAGTTGCTGCAGCACCGTCAATTGCTTGTGAAACTGAAAAATCGCCAACAACAGGTGCTGTTGCTGGCGCACTGCTGAATGTTACAGCAACCGTAGTACCGTTAATAGCACTTACACCACTAACAGACAACTCTTGTGAGTCTCCAGGTGTACCAGTTCCATTCCAAATTGGCGCTGCATTTGGTGCTTCATTAGCTGCTTCAAAATCTGTTAAACTTTGACCCACAGGAGCGGCCAAGAAATCATCAACAGAGACAGCGCTACCGTTACCATCTAAATCAATAGCCAGTCCTTCACCAACATGTAGTGGTAAATAATTTCTAAATGCTGCATCATAATTAGAATCGTTTAGGGCCGTGTCTAGATTAAATCCGGTACTTCCTACATATAAAGTTGTTGCCATCGCCGTTGAGCACATTCCTAAAACCATTGCTGATGATAATCCTAGAATAAATAGCTTTTTGTTAGTCTTTTTCATTCAGTTTAACCTCCACTTAATTAATTGTGCAACTCGATTAGAAATATGAAGGAGTGGCTCACAGTGCTCTACTGTGAGCCACTCCTTCAATTATGCTATTTCGTGATAGTTACTGATGATGTTAGTCCGTCTGCTACTACTTCGAATACGATTACATTACCTGTAGCATACGTTCCAGCAACTGATTTCCATACTCCATCAGCTAACGTCACTGCCTGTGTTTGACCATCAACGGAGGTTACTTGAACAGATGTTACATTAGATGGGAAAACTACATTAACACCAAATGTGTAACCAGCAAACCCTTCTTTTGTAGAAACATCTGTACCTGCTATTGCTTCGATAGCATTAGCTGTGAATGTCAATGTTGTAACTAGTCCAGCTGGATTGATTCCTTCTGCAGCTACTCTTACTGATAACGCATGGGCGCCATTTAATGCAGGGAACGTTGCAGCATCATATGCCACATATGCAGCTGCATCTAGTTGGTATTCCATCCCAGTTGCCATTCCAGCTACTGTGTTTGCAGTGTCATCGCCTGTTACTGCTGGTGCTGCTGGTGTTACTGGATTTTCTTCGCCAGCAAGGACAATATTCACAACATCAATGAAACTACCAGCTGTAACTTCTTCATCACGAGATACAACAACAATGTCGTCAACTTTGACATCTCTTAATGCTTTAACTTCAATATCAGAAGTATCTTTAGAGTTGATTACAGAACCATCAGATACTAAGCTGTAAATTCCATGGTTAGCGCCAGTGATTGTAACTGTATGCTCGGATACACTTACAGCAGATACAACACCTTGCATACCTATTACATCGACATCTTCGGCCATTGATTTGTCAGCATCGTTGACTGCGAGTTTTACGATTGAGCCTTTTTTGACTGCGTTGTTTTTCACGTCGTCTACTTTGTAAACTTTCTCATTGCCGTCGAGTAATACTGTTAATTCTACAATCTCACTGTCAGTGTTTTTCAATACTTTTGTAACAACTGCGTTGTAATCTGTAGTATCTTCAGCGTCGGAATTTTTGATTACAAGGTAGTCAACTTCATTATCAGAATTTATATAATAAGAAGCTTCGAATACTTTGAATCCTTCATCTGCTAGATCTCCCCATGTGGTGACGTTAATGTCATCAGCATCAGGTTCATAACTTGTATCGTAGCCTGATGAACCATCAAATACTACTGTGTTAGAGCTAAGCTTGTAGCCATCAATGAAGCTATCGCTCAACTCGAGAGCATTTGTAGTTTCAGAGAAAGTCTTTTCAGTTAAGAAGGTAAGACCATTAATAGTTCCTTCATCATCCAATGCGATTTCAATGAAGTCATTGTCTTGAGCCAGTGCATCTAAGCCTGTAGCTACTGTGCCAAGATAATTATCATCTTCGTCATAAGCATAGATGTCGGCGTTGGCAAGATCGGAAAGAGCAAAATAATCAATGTCAGCTGAACCAACTGAGAATGGTTCACCGACTTCGAAATCGCCTATTGTATCAAGACTGTCAACACGGAATGTGTAAAGTTTTTGTTCTCCGTTTCCATTAACGCCTTCAAGTTCCATTGTTCCTCTACCGGCTGCACCACTTTGGTTGTAATATACTACATCTTCAGTTAATGCAAATCCTAAGTCATTGGATGCTACAGCATCTTGTGCACCAGTAAGATAGACCGCATCACCTTTGTGATCCAAGAACAAAGTAACGTCTCCGCCAGCTTGGAATTCTTCTGCTACGTCGCTGTCAACGTCTTCAAAGTCAGATCCATCTAAATATTGGGTGGCGGCATTACTATACTTCGAACCTGCGTAGTTGTATGTTGTGCCATCAATTCTGACTTCATTTTGGAACACGTCGTCAATCGTACCAGTAACAGAGTTGTTGTAAACTACTGCCAATCCATCGTTCTCTTTAGCACTATCTTGGAAGTAAAGGATATCTCCTTTTTCAAGGTCGCTAGTAGCGATTTGTAGACCATCTTTAACAATAATGTAATCAGCTAGATCAATTTCATTGTCATCATAAGACATAGCTACTTCATCTTTTACTTCTTCAACAACCATGAAATTATCCCAAGTGTATGCGTAGATGTAAGCAACATCGCCATCTTTGTTCAAGATAACTTTTGCATAGTCATATTGATCGTCTGCAGGAACACTGTAATCGTTACCAAGTGTAGCAGATTCATCATTAAGGAAGAATTCGACGCCGTCAGTAGCAAAATCAAGAACTTTATCGCTTCCTAATACAGTGATCTCTTCATCAGCTAAATTAACTTCAATAGCTTCATTGAATGATTTTGATTCGATTTGCAAGTTAACAACATTATCGTCAGCATCCCACCATACGCGAATGTTTTCACCAAGGATTTGTTGGAAATCAACCTTAATTGATTCTGGTACGTCTAGTGAGTAAGTTCCCTTTTTATCAGAGGTCACAGTGAATTGTCTTTCGGTAGCATCTACCTCTGTAACTCTAGCATTGTCTTCGATATCAAGATACATCGGACGAGCAAAATTAAAGGAAAGCGCTCCGATTTTAATGGTGTAATTTTTTAGACGCACGATTTCGTCTGCAGCATTTTCACTTGTGTTGTCATAGAGCATGATCTCAGCGGTTAAGCCGTTAGATGCTAGTTCTACGCTTTGAACGCCAACACGAGCTAGGCTGTCGCTAGCAAAGATGCTAATCATTGATTTGTCGAGTGCTCCTGTGAATGCTTTGCTGAATCCAACAGACAGTACATGTCCGTCACCAGTAAGTGCACTTACCGATACAATAGCCAATTCTCCAACTACGCTATCAACTTGACCAGCAGCAATTTTGAGACGTACAGCCTCAGGAACAACAGCTGTGCCACCCAGAGCAGTGGTAACTGTGCTAGCAGTGGATTTGCTGTATGTGAATGCAGCAACGGTAGGAGAATGCATGCCGTCTGTGAGTACGATAGCTGATTTGGTTTGAGCTGCGAGTGGAGCGCCAGCAAGAGCATCAATACCTGTTATTGCGTTAGCAACAAAAACATTATCAAATTCGAGTGACGATGCAAACTCTTGGATTACTTGGCTGTTAGTGTCGTAAGCTGTAAAACCAAAGTGGCGAGTTGCGTTAGGAAATGCCATTTTAACAGCTTCGCTGATGACGCCTGTTCCACCAATAACATCAGTAGCTGTAACGCCTGTGTTAGCAGCTAAGAATGCTTTAACACTAGGAGGAACTGTATTTTTCTCGGTTAAGAGAATTGGTTGATTTGCAGCAGAAGCAATGGAGGCAATCGAAAGAGCATCTTGGTTCAACCAGCCGTAAGCGACTGCGACTTTAGATACTGAAGCTCCGAGCTTAACCATTTCCTTAGCGATATTTACGGAAGTGTCGAAACGATCAGTTCCGCCGAGGGTTACAACAGTAATTCCCATGCCTGCGAGTTCAGTGAGAACTCCTTGTTTGATTACTGCAGTTCCGCTTGTTACATAAACTTTCTTTACAGCAAGTTTAGTGAGTTCAGCTTTAGTGTCTGCATTTAATGTAGCGCCAGCGCCTTGCAAGAGAATAGGAGCCTTAAGTAAAGAAGCGAGAGGGCCAGATGTCAGTGCATCAACCATACCATAAGAGGCTGAAGATGCGAGAATTGCTGTGCCAGTATAACCTGTTTGGTCAGCAATTTTTACTGCTGTTTGTTCAGCAGTATAACCTGCTAAGCGAGTCGGAACTGTACCATTAGCAAATACATTAAAGGGAACCATTGTCAGTACCATACCTGCGATAGCTAAGGAAGCTAAGGCTTTGTTAGTTTTTTTCATGTAGTGAATTTCTCCTCTCGATTTGGGGTCTCTTTTCTTTTGTAGTTGTGAATGAACGATCTCTGTTCCTTACCAAGGACGTCTTTTAGTCGTCCCTCACCCCCTTAAAATGTGTCGCCTAATCTTTAGACATTGCGCAATATCTAAAAGCATCCACAGGAACTAAGTAGGAGCGTCCCCCCTAGGATGATGACTCATCCCTCCTGTTTCATACCATTTAGAACGCTTAGGAATGGTAGAATGTACAAACCACAAAAAGGGCATGTACTAAATACTAGTATTCGTCAGAATAACTAATATCCCTGCTTGCTGTCCAACTTTTTTTATTGTGCCATAAATATAGTCATTCATGCCCAACGGACAGGTTCCCACAGGTACTTCATTAGTCTACACCAAAACTCAATAGTTTTCCACCTTTTGTTGAAAAATATACTAAGCAATTTGTAACTTCATGAATTGTAGCACGAAGTTTGATTCTTAATGTGAGTTTCTTGTGGGATTTAGGTTAATAATCTTTACAAATCTTAATAACCTTTGAATTTCAAAACCCCTTGGTAGACTCCAAGGGCTGCTTTGGTTTGAAGAGCTGGGGATGCAAGCAGTTTTTCTTCTGTGGGGTTGGAAATGAATCCAACTTCTACTAGGACCGCGGGCATCTTAGTGTTCTTGACTACGTAGAAATTGGCCGCCTTTACACCCCGGTTACTTAAGGCGATCGTCTTGACCAACTCACTCTGTATGCTAGCCGCTAGGGCCTTCGACTGGGCGGCCACGGGACTAGCTGCACTATAATAGGTAGTTGGTCCACCTGCAGCAGGATTACTGAAGGCATCATTGTGCAGGCTGATGTAGAGATCTGCGTTCTGATCGTTCGCTATCTTGATCCGTGCCTTAAGATCTGCAAGCTCTGAATACGTTCCTTTGGCGGGTGTAATATCCGTGCTCCGTGTCATTATCACTCGCGCCCCCGCCGAGCGCATTAAGCTTGCAAGCTTCAGTCCGGTAGCTAAAACGTTATTCTTCTCAATAGTCCCCGTCTTTCCAGTTGCTCCTGGATCAGGACCCCCATGCCCTGGATCAATGACAATGGTAACGCCTGTCAATCGGTTAGGCGGTTCCATTTTACCCTCTACTATTAGCTTGATCTGGTTTGTGAGCACTGCCAGCCCGCCGATGATCACAACATTCATGGAATTGTCTATGGATTCCGTCAACAAGGAGTAGGTCGGTCCCGGCAACGTTTCCCTTTGTGCCATGATGATGCCAGCACGTTTCTTGGCTGCTAGGCCTCCGGCTGCGAGCGCATCGGGGAAGTTCTCGCCAGTTACCAGGTAAATCGTTTGTGACGGCAGCTCATCTCGTGCAAAGGTATAAACTTCTGCAGCGGTCTCGTATCGGTCATACCCGGCAATGCGTTGGATGCTATAGCCGCTGAGTGTTGCACTGGAAACGACTGCTTCTCCACCTACGACGATCACATTGAGATTACCCTTTAGTTGCTGGCTCTTGAGCTCTTGCTGAGTCGCAGTAGGCATCTTCTTGGCCCTAGTCAGCAGGATTGGAGTCTCGGTCGCTCCTGCGTAGGCTGAAATTGAGAGTGCATCTGGGAACTGGTCCCCACTCGCCAAGATGACTTGTCCTTTGATCCCTACACGTTGAGCTACTTTTTGTGCCGTTTCAAATTGATCATTTCCCCAAATGCGTTCTGGTTTGTTTAAACCGACCTTTTGGATATCTGACTCAACCTTTGAGCTCAAAGCGACTGTTCCTCCCAAGAGGATGATCTTCTTCGCTCCCAACCGCTTGATTTCCTCCATAACCTTGGCATCGACTCCCCCAGTTGGAGTAAGCAGAATGGGCGCATCCAACTGATGGGAAAGCGGTGACGCTACTAAGGCGTCAGGGAAATGGTCACAATTCGCCAGTAAGACTGTATCTGCATACTGCCACCCTAGTTGAGACACTTTAATGGCAGTATCGATCTGACGCTCCCCGTAAATCCTGG
>Ga0209386_1001254_pt1 | contig 10507 bp, 7 predicted proteins | sample NGEPertwo_FD_184510 | JGI IMG/M metagenome (GOLD analysis project Ga0209386, IMG submission 184510) | Arctic peat soil microbial communities from the Barrow Environmental Observatory site, Barrow, Alaska, USA - NGEE Permafrost154B-two... | ecosystem: Environmental > Terrestrial > Soil > Wetlands... | reverse complement strand
CCTGTCAATTTGTATTAGAGACTTCATCTTCAAGGGTTTCAACACAACCGTTTCATTTGTATTGCAAAAGGGTTTGAACAAATGTATACTTTTAATAACCCCCGCGGGAGAAAGAGGTTTTGAATGAGTAAGCCTGAAAGAAGAAATCAAATAACAGAAATAATAAAAAACTCAGCAGCGCCGGTCAGTGCCTCAGTGCTGGCGGCACAATTAAATGTCAGCAGACAGATTATCGTTGGCGATATAGCTCTTTTAAGGGCTTCTGGTCAGAATATTTCTGCAACTCCAAGAGGTTATATCTTTGAAAATGAAGAAAATCTGTCACCTTTTGGTTATACCGGGATAATAGCATGCAGGCATGCCGGGGAAAAATTAATTGAGGAGCTATATGCAATCGTAGACTTCGGAGGAACTGTTATAGATGTAACCATTGAGCATAGCACCTACGGCCAGATTTTCGGGCGACTGGATATCGCTTCAAGGCATGATGCGGATGAATTTATAAATAAATTGAAATTATCACAAACCAAACCGCTTAGTGATTTGACTGGCGGCATCCATTTGCATAGAATCGGCTGTCGTAATAAAGATACCTTTGATTTAATTGTTAAAGATCTTGTTGACAGAGAAATCGCTTTGACTTAAAAAAAAATGAAAAATCCATTAAAAAGACTCGCATAAACCTAGGTTTATGCGAGTCTTCTTAATTTTTTGTTTGGACTATTAATGGTTGTACAATGATGGTGGTGGTAAGAAAAATCCTAATTTCATCACTTCATTCATTTAATTTATCAAGTCGCTAAATTCTTTGAAATATGCGTAATCATCATATCTCTAATCTATTTATAACTGACTTTTTATAGCCGCTTCATAAATGTCAAGACCTGCGTCAAGCTGTGCATCCGTAACGCATAGCGGGCAAAGGAATCTAATTACGTTTCCGTAAGTTCCAGCGCTTTCAAGAAGTAGTCCATGTTGTACTGCTTCAGCTACGATTGCATTCACAATATCAGTATTTACTTTCTTTGACTTTTTATCTGTTACAAACTCAACACCCATCATAGCCCCAACGCCTCTAACATCGCCAATCACTTCGTACTTTTCTTTCCATTCATTAAATCTCTTCATGCATTTTTCAGAAATCTTTAATGCTTTTTTAGGGTAATCTTCTCTTTCCATTATCTCAATAACCTTCAAAGCTGCTGCGCAAGCTACAGGATTACCACAGAATGTTCCGCCAATAGTTCCAACTGTTACCTTATCCATAATTTCTGCACTAGCTGTTACAGCTGAAAGCGGAAGCCCACCTGCAATTGATTTTGCTGTTGTCATAATGTCTGGAGCGCATCCTGCTTCAGCTAAATACTGGGATGCAAACATTTTACCTGATCTAGCCCATCCTGATTGTACTTCATCAATAATCATAAGAATTCCGTGTTTGTCACAAATGGCTCTTACTGCTTTGCACCATTCAATTGGAGCTGGAATAAACCCACCTTCGCCTTGAACTACTTCAAAGACAATAGCTGCTACATACTCAGGAGGTGTTCCTTCAACAAATACTTCTTCAATCTTAGAGATATAATAATCCACAGCTTCCGCATCAGTCATTCCTTCTGGTTTTCTATACAGGTTAGGGAATTCTGCTCTGTATATGCCATCTGGAAATGGTCCCATTCCGATTGCATATGATTTTTTACCAGTCATAGCCATGGTAAGCATTGTTCTGCCATGGAATGCTCCTGAGAATACAATAATGTTTGGTCTGCCTGTTGCACTCTTTGCGATTTTAACTGCATTTTCATCAGCTTCTGCTCCAGAGTTCACAAACATTGTTTTCCTGGTTTCTCCTCTTACCGGAACTAATTTATTCATCTTTTCTGCCAATTCAATATATCTCTCATGAGTGGTGATATTCATCATCGCATGGAAATATTTTTTTGACTGCTCATTTACTGCTTCAATAAGTTCCGGGTTGCTGTAGCCGATATTTAATACGCCAACTCCGCCGATCCAGTCTAAAAAAATGTTCCCGTCAACATCTTCAAACATAGCACCTTCACCTCTTGCTATAACACAAGGGTATCCACATTTAATTGCGTTTGGCATGGCCACGGCTCTTCTTTCAATTACTTCCTTTGCCTTTGGCCCCGGTAAATTCATTGTTACTTTTGGTAATGCATCTCTTAACATATTTTGTCCTCCATATTACAGAAATAATTTATTGTTTATTTTATATCCAACTCAGTGAGCTTTCTATATAACGTTGCTCTGGATACACCCAGTTCCTTAGCCACAAGATCTTTAGAATTGGTCTTATTCCCGTGTTTTCCAAGTTTTCTTGTAATAATCTCTCTTTCGTAAAACTTTATCTGTTCTACAAGAGGCAATTCCATTTCTTCTATTTTAATGGCTTCCATATCGTTTTCAATCAGTCTTTTTGGGACCGCGTCAATGCCAATGGTATCGCCAAAAGCTATGTTTGTTCCATATTCTATGGCATTTTCAAGTTCTCTGACATTACCAGGCCAGTCATAGTTCAAATAGGCGAGCTCCGCGTTTTTTTCAAATCCCGTAATTTTTCTGTTCATAAATATATTGTACTTTTCCAAGAAATAATACATCAACAGCTTGATATCATCTTTTCGCTCCCTTAACGGTGGAATGTTCATCGGGATTACGCTTAATCTGTAATAAAGATCTTCCCGAAAGCTTCCATCTTTCATCATTTTTTCAAGGTCTTTATTTGTAGCTGCAATGACTCTGACATCTATTATGATGGTTTTATTGCCACCCACCCTTTCATACCTCATATTTTGAAGGACATGGAGAATCTTTACCTGCAGGTGGAGAGGCATATCTCCAATTTCATCCAGGAAAATGGTGCCGCCTGTGGCAAGTTCAAATTTGCCTATTTTTCCCTTGTCACTGGCTCCCGTAAAAGCACCCTTTTCATATCCGAAAAGTTCACTTTCGAGCAGATTTTCCGGTATTGCTCCGCAATTTACTGTCACAAAGGCCTCTTTTGCTCTTGAACTTGCATAGTGTATGGCCTTTGCGAACATTTCCTTTCCCGTTCCGCTTTCTCCAGTAATAAGAACTGTGGAATTCCCCCTCGCTGTCAGGAGTGCCTGGCTTTTTGCCCTTTTTATTGCATCGCTTTCACCCATAATATCTTCAAATGTATATTTTAAGGCTCTTGTGTTTATTTTATATACCAGTTTCTGTGCTTCAGAAATATCTCTGAAAGATAAAACAACTCCGTCAATGTTATCTTTGCCGTAAAAAGTCTTTGCCGTTACAATAATGTGCAGATTGCCAACTTCTCTTTTATATATTTCCTCGTTTTCCGTATATCCTATTCCTGTTCTGATTACATCAACAGCTGGACTTCCCATCATGAATTTGTTTATGTGGCTCCCGACAACATCATCTTTGGTCGTATTAAACAGTGCTTCCGCTATACTGTTGCTATGGAGAATATATCCATTCCTGTTGATGGCAAAAATTCCCTCATGGGTGGTTTCAAGCACCGTCGACATCTCACTGTTGGAAAGTTCAAGTTCCCTCAGAATTTCATCCTGTGATGCCTTAGCCGCCAGCAGATCCGCCATTTTTTCAACAAAAAGGACCATATTTCTTTCTTTGTCCAGCAGTATTTTTTTCTGCTTCTCATTAACCGCTACAATTCCTATGATACCTATTATTCTTGAACCTATTTTAATCGGTGTACAGATTTCAGCTAACTCCATAATGCTGCCTTGTTCAGGCTCACTATAATAACCTTCCTTCTGCGCATCCGCAATATACTCTGTATTTCCAGTACGCAAAACTCGCGCATACAGATAATTTCCGTCTACTCTGCCGGCTTCTTCTTTCTGGCCTCTTCTATCTGTATATGCTCCTGTGCCGCCTATTATTGTTAGTTCGTTATCAACAATTTCTATTTCGAGCCCCAATGCAATTGCAATGGCTTCGGCCACTTGTTGAACACTGGCAGAAATACTTTTTAATAAAGACATTCTTTTACCCCAACTTCTTTAGCTATACTTTAATCACATTATATCAAAGTATTTAGTGATGCGAAACACTTATATTGCTCCCGGGAAATGTTCCAATTTTGTGTTAATTCAGAAATTTCCAACAAACAAAATGGTGCATCTCAGACAGGGCCCGAGCGCACCAGTTCTTTAAAGCAAGGCTTTAATTCTTTCATTTAACATTTGAAGAGCCACAACATTAAAACCACCTTCAGGTATAATTATGTCAGCATTTTTCTTGCTGGGTTCAACAAATTCTTCATGCATCAGCTTAACGGTTGTCAGGTACTGATTAATAACAGATTCCATCGTCCTGCCTCTTTCACTTACATCCCTCAAAATTCTCCTGATAATTCTCACATCCGCGTCCGTATCAATAAACACTTTAATATCAAGCAAATCCAGCAGTTCTTTATTTTCAAATATTAAAATACCTTCTACGATAACGACTTTTGACGGAGAAATATGAACGGTTTCTTTCACTCTGTTGTGTATTGTAAAATCATATACCGGTCTATTAATTGATTCCCAATTCTTAAGCGCTTTTATATGTTCAATGAATAAATCCGTGTCAAAGGCGTTTGGATGATCATAATTTAATTTTTCTCTTTCCTCAAATTCCATATTGCTGTGTTCTTTGTAATAAAAGTCGTGGCTTAGAATCGTAATTTTCTCATGGAATTCACTTCTGATTTTATCAATCATCGTGCTTTTACCACATCCCGTACCACCTGCAATGCCTATTACTACTACATTTTTCATTGAATACCTCTTATAATGCATGCTCCATCTAAATATTATTATTTTCGCCTTTTGTAACGGCAGCACCAAGATTCACCGTAGACTTTTCAAGTTCCAGAACGCTGTTGTTGATTGCCGAAAGCTTATCTGATGTAATATCTTGTGCCATGGCAAGTCTGGTATTGTTTAATATGGTTTCAAGGTCGTCATGGATTTTTGCAATTTTGAGTTTTACACCCATCAGCACCTCATCATTCATCGCTTCCTTCATCGACTGCTCTCTGTTTACAATATCACTGTTGGTCAGTTCAAACTCAGAAAAGCCTTCAACAACAATAGAATCCAGACTGATTTTCTGCTTTACAAGATCGGCAAAAGCATGTTTTGCCTCAAGTTCACCGTGTACGAAAAATACCTGCTTCGGCTGTTTTTTAAACCCGCTGATCCATGTTAACAAACCTTCTCTATCTGCATGGCCAGAAAATCCTTCAAGATTGTAAATTTCTGCACTCACATGAATCTCTTCCCCAAAAAGAGTGACATCTTTTATCCCTTCAACAATTAATCTGCCCAGCGTACCCTCGGCCTGATAACCGACAAAAACAATACTGCTTTTCTTGTTCCAAAGATTATGTTTTAAATGATGCCTTATTCTCCCTGCTTCGCACATGCCACTGGCTGAAATGATTATTTTAGGGCTTTCATCTAAATTCAGCGCTTTTGACTCCTCACTTGTTCTAGTGAATTTCAGGTTTTTAAAATCAAGAGGATTGTCGCCAGCTAAAATATAATTTTTTGTTTCTTCATCGAACAGATTTGCATTTTTCCTGAAAACCTCAGTTGCCGTTGTTGCCATAGGGCTGTCCACATAAACCATAATCTTATCAAGAAAATCCTTATGTTCCCCATGATTTTCATAAAATCTGTTCAATTCAAATATCAATTCCTGTGTTCTGCCAACGGCAAAGGATGGTATAACAACCGTTCCGCCCCTTTTTGTTGTGTCGAAAATAATTTTCATAAGTGCTTCTATGCTTGTTGCATTTTCCGGATGAAGTCTGTTTCCATAAGTCGTTTCCATAATCAGATAATCAGCACTTTTTATGATTGTTGGATTTCTGAGTAACGGTCTGTCCATCACGCCAAGATCTCCGGAAAATACAAGCTTTGACACATTGTCATTTTCTTCAACCCATAATTCAATAATGGCGGAACCCAGTATGTGGCCTGCATCATTGAATACAAATTTAAGTTTTTCATTTAATTCAATCAATTGGTCATAAAGAACCGGGACAACATATTTAAGTGAGTCCACTGCATCATTCACAGTATATAATGGTTCAACCCTCTCTTTATTAGTTCTTGCTGCCTTCTTGTTTTTCCATTCAGCTTCCTTCTCATGGATATATCCACTGTCCTTCAGCATTACTTCCAGGAGATCAGCTGTCGCATCCGTACAATATATTTTACCTCTAAATCCCCTTTTCACAAGGAGCGGCAGTCGTCCACAATGGTCTATGTGTGCATGGCTTAATATGACAAAATCTATTTCCGCCGGGTTGAATGGAAATTCCTCGAAATTCAAAGCATCCATCTCCTTCCCGCCTTGAAACTGGCCACAATCAAGAAGTAGCTTGTTTGCATCTGTTGTTATCAGATGACAGGATCCGGTCACACCTGCCGCTGCGCCACAAAATTTTATTTTCATTCTATTTGTCCTCCTCAATAATCGTCTGTTTAACAATATCTTTTTAATTCACTATATTTATTATACAACTTTATGATAAAAATGCACCTAAAATAACTTCTATTTTTTGTATATCGAGCAAAAAAAAGAAACAGGAGTGGATATTTCTATCCGTTCCTGTTTCTCTAGAACAAATTCATATTTGTCAGGTGATTTATTTTTATTTTGCGTCTACTTTAAGTACTGCATTCAGCATTACTGTTGCACCGTTTGCGCACTGTTCAGGTGTTGAATATTCAAGTTCACAATGGGAATGTCCATCCTTTGATACCACAAATATCATTGTTGCAGGCAACATGTAGCTTGCAAACTGGGCGTCATGTCCGGCTCCGCTGTTTATAAACTGATGTTTAACGCCTGCTTCTTCCGCTGCTTTTTTGACAAATCCAACAAGCTCCTTGTCAAAGTATACAGTGTCTCTCTGCCATGCCAGTTCAACTTCGCATCTGCATTTTGCCCATTCCTTTGTTTCAAGACTCTTTACGATGGCAAGAACCTGCTCAAGAACCTTTGGATCCTCATGTCTCACGTCGATGGAGAAGTCGATTAAATCAGGAATTACAGTGTGTACATTTGGATGACATAATATTTCTCCAGTTGTATATACCAGTTCAGGTCTGTTTAACTTGTCAATTTCTTCGTGCAGGTGGCAAAGAGCCTGTGCCGCTGCAAATAAAGCGTCCTGTCTCTTCTGCATTGGTGTGGTTCCTGCGTGGTCCGCCTGTCCGAAGAGCCTTATTCTGTAGTTGAACATGCCAAGTACGCAAGTTACAACGCCAACATCATTTCCGGCATCTTCAAGAATTGGTCCCTGTTCAATATGAAGCTCAAACATGGCTTTATATTCTTCTGGATTCAATCTGTTTTTCTTGTCGCCTTTGAATCCGGATGCTTCCAAAGCTTCTCCAAAAGTTGTTGTACGGTCTAAAATGCTCTTTGACTGAAGAATTGTTTCAAGCGCAAATTTCTTGCCGATTTCTGCAGGTAAAAAAGCATTGGTAACAGCCCCGGAAACCATCATTGCAGGTGGATACAGGGAGCCCTCTTCGTTTGTCCAGATCATGGCAGTTATTGGATGTTTGTGTGGAATTTTCTGTGCAACGATTGCATCCAAAACTTCCATTGCACCCATTACACCTAAGATACCGTCATAGTTTCCGCCGTTCTTTACAGAGTCAACATGGGAAGCCATAACAATTTTTTTTGCTTTTGGATCCGATCCGGGAATAGTCGCATAAACGTTAGCCAAATCATCTGTTTCAATGGTTGCGCCAATCGTCTTCATTCTTTTTACAAATTCATTTCTTGCCTGAATTGCTTCAGGTGAAAGCGAATATCTTGTTATTCCACCGTGTCCGGCATCGCCGAATTTACTGAAAGTTGTAATTTTATCTTCCATTCTTTTTACATCGCAAGTATACATAAATAGTCCTCCTTTTGTTTTAGAAAGTGATCTGACTGGCATAGATTATTCGTAATTTTTCTTTATTGCGATATCTATCTGCTTTCTTCCTTCTTTCCATTTGATTTCTCCTGGTGTTATACATCCTTGAACCGGACATACATTCAGACAAAGATGACAGCCAACACAGTTGTCATTTATCTTTGGTTTTCTGGTATTTTCATCCCAGTCAATTGCCTGATGTGCTGCATCATAACATGATAAGTAGCATCTTCCGCAACCAATGCATTTGTCTTCATCAAATGCAGGTAATATTTTAAAATCTCTGTTTAAGTCTTCAGCTGGCACAAGGTTTGGCAGTGCAAGACCTATGAAATCATCAAGAGAATTATATCCTCTTTCATCCATAAAGTGCATTACACCATTGGCCATATCTTCTACGATTCTATAGCCATATTGCATGATGGCAGTCGTAACCTGAAGGTTTCTGCATCCTAACAGCAGGAATTCAACACAGTCTCTCCATGTCTCAATTCCACCAATTCCGGAAAGGTGAGTTTTGCCTACAATTTCATCCTGCATCAGCTGTGCAACAAATCGAAGAGCGATTGGTTTTACAGCAGCGCCTGAATATCCTGAAATTGAGGATTTGCCATTTACTACCGGCATTCCTGTCATATTTTCAAAATCAATATTTGTAATTGATTTAATCGTGTTAATACAGGATACCCCAGCAGCACCACCTGCTAAAGCTGCTCTTGCAGGTATTTCCATACTTGTAAGATTTGGCGTCATTTTTGCAATAAAAGGTATTTTAGTTGTTTCAACAACAGCTTTGCTGTAGCCCTTTACTAAATCCACATTTGTTCCAACGTCTGATCCCATTGTATGACTTGTCATCTGCGGACATGAGAAGTTACCTTCAATCAGATCTGCCCCAGCCTGCTCCGCCATCTTGGCCAACTGTCTCCACTCCTCATCACAGCTGCCCATAATGGATGCAACCATAACTTTATCGGGATAATCTCTTTTTAGTTTAAACATATTTTCAAAGTTTAACTGTGTTGGTTTGTCGGAAATCTGTTCCATGTTCTTAAAACCAAGCCAAGGTAAGCCTTCTTTACCATTCTGGTCAAATCTTGGCGAACATTCATCCGCTACGAATATCCCTATGGTTTTATAGAATACTCCTCCCCAACCTTCTTCAAATGACTTTGCAACCATTTCATAATTGCTTCCTACTGGTGAGGATGAAAGGAAGAATGGGTTTTCGCACTTAACTCCTAAGTAATTGATCGATAAATCTTTCTTAACTGCCATATTACTTAACTCCTTTCTTTTCAAGGTAAGTAATTATTGAAGCTGCTGCCTCTTTACCTTCTGCAACTGCTTCTACTACTGTTTTACCACCGTTAACAATGTCTCCGGCAGCAAATACTTTAGCATTGTTTGTAATATATTTATCATTAACTTTAATGCTGCCTTTTTCATCTGTTGCTGCATCTGTGAATTGATCAACCTTTTCAGCGCCTTGTCCAATTGCAAATACTACTGCATCTGCCTTAAACTTAGCTCCGGAAACGCCATCTCTTCCATCAAACATTGCAAACTCGACTTTATCTTTACCTGTTATTTCTGCAGGAGCCATCTCAGTTGTGATGCCTACTCCAAGAGATAATACATATTCGAATTCTGTCATGTTTGCCGGTGCTTCTTCAATTGTTCTTCTATAAACCAGTCTGACATTTTTTGCACCAGTAAGCTTGGCTGTTACTGCACAGTCAACTGCAACATTTCCGCCGCCAATAACTATGATATTTTCTCCAGGTTTAAATTCTCCCGATTTTGTTCTTGCCTGCTTTAAAAAATCAACTGCTGCATAAACACCTTTAAGTTCAGTTCCCTTAATATTTGGAATTTTTGTTCCCCAAAGCCCAACACCAACAAATATGGCATCAAAATCATTCAGGTCTGCTGCTTTTACTTCTTTACCAAATTCGAATTTTACGCCAAGTGCTTTAACCTGAGCGATGTCATGAGCTACAACAGCTTTTGGAAGTCTTGTTGTAGCAATTCCATAAGTTAAAACGCCGCCAGCTTCCGCTTCTCTTTCAAAGATGGTTACCAGATAACCTTCTCTTGCAAGTTTAGCTGCACAGGCCAATGATGAAGGTCCTGATCCGACACATGCCACTTTTTCAGTTTTTTTAGCTGCAGGTGCTGTTAAAGTCTTCATATTAAAAGTCTGTTCCTGTTCGATGGCATATCTTTGAAGTTTTCCTATTTCAATAGGTCTATCGATACCACATCTGCTGCAGGCCTCTTCACATAATGTGTCATAAGGACAAATTCTTGCGCAGGTTCCTCCTAAAATGTTGTTTTCTCTAATTGTTTCAGCTGCACCCTTTGGATTTCTAAATCTAATTGATCTGATAAATTTCCCAGGATCAGTGCCAGCAGGACATCCCTTGCTACAAGGTGCATCAATGCATAGTAAACATCTTGAAGCTTCTTCCATAGCTGTTCTGTGATTGAAACCAGCTACTGCTTCCGAATTGAATTTTGCTTCTACTACTT
>Ga0209386_1001253_pt1 | contig 10520 bp, 12 predicted proteins | sample NGEPertwo_FD_184510 | JGI IMG/M metagenome (GOLD analysis project Ga0209386, IMG submission 184510) | Arctic peat soil microbial communities from the Barrow Environmental Observatory site, Barrow, Alaska, USA - NGEE Permafrost154B-two... | ecosystem: Environmental > Terrestrial > Soil > Wetlands... | reverse complement strand
ATCATCCCGTCATGAGACCATACAGGGGTTCCTCTCCACTTCCACTCCTCAATAATCTCCGGGTCGGCCTGCCTGATCAGATTCCGCACCTTTGAAAGTATTTGCCCTCGCCAGTCTCCCAGTTCCTTAATTTTTTCATCGATCAATAGGGATGGTAATTTAGTATCTTTTATAAACTCCTTTTCCATCTCCATCCTCCTTATAATTTTATCAACAAGCCTTGGTATTGGCCACTTAAGTCTTTAACTTAAAAATATAGTTACAATAGAGCCGAAGAAACCAAGCATGCTGTATAACCCTGACAATATGGCTAAAAACACAAGTATGGATCGTTCATTATACTTGATAACCGACATCAACCCCGTAATAGCAGTTATGCTACCAGCAGCAAAAATTAATACGGTTATTATTGTTTGCAGAGGATTTTGAATAATAATTTCAAGACCAGAGTAATCAGGTTTCCAAGGAAGCACCGAGCCCACTACAAACAATATCCAACTTGAAACCATCATAATAAGAGACAACTTGCCCAATTTAGTTTTTGGCAGTAAAGTAATTTTCATAATAGTTCACCTCTTTTAATTCATAATTTAGTCATAGCCTATTGTAATTGAACCACAATTTGATTTCATTACTTTATCAACCCTTCTAAATTCTCTTTAAGTTATACTTGTGTAATATCATTTTTTTCGAATTAATTATGTCTATTTTATACACCTATTTTTGTTTTTTAAACATATTCTTAAAGCATCGGGTATACAGCCATATTTATTAGAGATAATTTTTGGAATCCTCTTATGGATATGGGGGTACTTGCATACAGGCTTATGATACTATAGAGCTCTGGTTATTTTTATAGATTCCGTTGAACATCCGCAAAAAGGCATCCATCAAAACATTCTCCTCGACCACTTTGGCTCCGCAAAACGCCAGGCCGTTCAAAACGACCTGGCAAGTAAGTTGAGCCTTATAATATATACTTATTATCCAATCAGGCTAATACTATATTGTCGCACCGAAAATTGCACCAGTCACCATCGGAATCAGCCAAATAAACCATACTATAATACTGAATTTATGGAACTTGACGATTCTAACTTCATTTTTATTTTTTAAAACTAAGGTAGCCCAACCAGCATGAAAGAGCATAATCAGTATAGCTGCTAAACCTGTTATTCCATGGAAGTTAAATTGAAACAACCCACCCGCCATGATAGTCATGGCTCCAGTTCCTATCGTATCGCATACTAGTCCACTATAAAACATTCCCACGTGCCACCATTTGAGTCTGCCTTGAATTCTTTCACTCCACACACCTATTGTATAAATTACCAAAGCCAAGTTAATAAATATCATTCCCATTAGTCCATAGTTAGTCAAAATAAAAAATCCTCCCTTGCAAAATATTTACAAAATAAAAGAAATAAGAAGGTATTGTGTTTTTGAACAATATTCTTTATAATCTTTCAAACTATTCAAGAGCACTTCTTCTTCCGTTTTTATTCTAATCACAGTTATAGGTATAATTAGGAGCATAGGTATTATCGCCCAGAAAGAGCCCAATGCAAAAGGTGCGAATACTGATATTATTACCATTCCTAAATACATTGGATGGCGGACTATAGCGTATGGGCCTGTTGTAATAACACGTTGTTCATTCTCAATTTGTATTACTGTTGAAGCGTAACTGTTAGCTTTAAAAACGAAAATAATAAAGATATATCCTGAAAAAGCAATTATGTTTGATAGTATTACAATCCATAATGCCATATCCGACCAATGAAAACGAAAGTCGAATCCAGGCAAAATGAAACCAATATAATATAATTTTAAAATAACATGGCTCCCAACGCAATCGTAATACAAATCGGTATAATATATGCTTTTGTTTTTGACATCTTAGCTTCAGTTCCCATTAAAATCATCTCCTTCATTACCGCATCATGGTCTATGATTGTTCATTATCTCCGTGATTATGTCCATGTCAATTTCTTTTATTGATACAAATGGCTTGGGTTCGAGGTCATAATCTCCAATTGTCTTTTCAAACCACATAACATCACGCCATGCTCCACCCTTGTATCCTGTACTATGATATACTCCCAACTTCTTAAACCCGAAATGTTCATGCAATCTTTCACTGTTTTCGTTAGGATATATAACCGCTCCATAAACATTTCTGACATTTTGTAATTTCAATATTTCAATAAGGGTACCATAAAGTGTTTTGCCTATTCCACAGCGCAGATGAGCTTGATCAATATAAACCGACAATTCTACATTCCACTGGTATGCTGTTCGTTCCCTTTGCCTATATGCGTATGCAAATCCGACAATTTTTTCATTTAACAAGCAAACTATATAAGGATAGTCAGCTGATATTTCCTTCATACGATTTCTGAATTCCTCAACGGAAGGAGTTTCACATTCAAAAGTTATTGCTGTTTCCCTTATATAAGGTTCATATATTCCCAAAATTTCCTCTGCATCTGTCTCTTGAATCAATCTGATTGTATATTTTTTCATTCTGTTTACCTCTCTTGTCATAATAATCTTGCATATAGATACTTTAATACAGTGTTTATAAGCAATTAAAATGAATAATAACGATGATTTAATCCAAATACCCAACGACCGTTATTTAACATCTATCGTAGATTAGAATTATCTATCTTTCTTTTGATTTTTGCAAGATATTTTTTGTAAGATGTTCAAAAATTGTAAAATTAATCACTAAAGATTTGAAGAAATTTTGAAAAAATGATAATAGAAAAAAAGGATATTTCAGAATTCGTTCTTGAAATTAAGAAGACACTTGATACTACTGCCACCATTCTCATTGTTGAGGCATTAGGAACAATGAATTAATAATGAAGCAAATCTTTGCTAAACTTTAAATGCTTTTTCAAAAAAACTCCTGGATGACTTCCAGGAGCCTCAATTCACTATTTTATTTTTTCAAGCAGACAAACTATCTCTGTGTGTGTCGGTTATGCACCAGGAACATGTAAAATGATTTTCTATTTTCATCCTACTCTTTTCCATATTTGCCGCCGCCAATCGTATCAACTTTTCAGCTGATAATTCCATTCCTCAACATATTTTTATTCAAGAAAGTTCATGACTAGATTTACCATGGCTTCCTTTTCTTCTGGCTTCGATTCTGCAATCATAATCGTAATTGCAACCAAGGTATTGTCTTCTATGATTTTCCCCTCTTCAGTAAAAAGTATATGATTTTTATCTAGAAAGTAAAGGAATAACATTGCAGCAATCCTTTTATTACCATCTGTGAAAGAATGATTTTTCGTAACAAAATATAATAAATTCGCAGCTTTTTCCTGAGTTGATCTGTATACATCCTTTCCATCGAATGTCTGATATATTGCACCAATACTTGCATTGAACGATTCATCTTTTTCATTTCCGAATAAATCGCTCTCAGCACCAAATCTCATTTGGGTGATAACCTGTTTGCATTCATCATAGGTCAAAATATAGGTTGCTTCAGAGCCCTGGGGTTTTCCAATTCTCTGGTGATCATAATCATCAAGAAGATTTAATGCAACTGAATAGCTCTCTATAACACTTAAAACCTGTTTTGCATCCAGACTATTTTCTGCTCGCTTAAGTATTTTAATGACGTTCCCAAGTTGTTTGATTCGATTTGTGTTTATCGAATATCCTTTTAATATATGTTCCTTAAGGACTGTATTTGCCCAGCGTCTGAATTCCAATCCTCGATTAGATTTTACCCGATACCCTACTGAAATAATTACATCAAGATTGTAATACCTTACATTATACATTTTGCCATCAAGTGCAGTTGTCAAGGAATCCTTGACAACTGAATCAGGTTCCAATTCGCCTTCACGAAAACAATTGTTGATATGTAAGCTTATGTTTTGCTTGGTTGTGTTAAACAACTCCACCATTTGCTGTTGGCTCAACCAAACCGTCTCCCCCTCAATGGTGACATTCAGTTTTACTTGCTCATCAATTGTTTGAAATAGAACTAATTCATTTTGATCTGACATGATCTCCTCCATTTTGGGAACAAAATTTCTAACAATTTAAGTATATCATTTTTCAAGAAAATATAATCAAATTAATTTGCGACAATATTTAATTTTATCCCAAAATATAGTTGCCATTTCATTTAAAAAATTAATTCTTATATAAACATAGTAAAGAAGCCTCAGCTACCCCGAGACTTCCTCCTATTGTTGATTGCTTTTTATTGCAAGATCTTATTAAATAGTCAGCAACACGCAAATTTCTGTGTGTGTCAGTTGTGCACCAGAAACATTAGAAATAATACTTCCCAGCTTTTACAACATTTGAGTTATGACAAAATAAATCACATAGATCCATCCCAATATTCCATGGATTACTGCCCAAAGAAGTGAGTGCCAAGTTGTCCAAGACAAAAATACTGCGATTATGGACCCAAACCCAATTCCTAAAAATTTACCATTCATTTGAATTCTCCTCTCTTAATTTTCTTGCTATTTTAGTTCTTATCTTTTCAATTAAAACACTTGTTTGAATAAAAATAATATCAACAGCACTATTACTATAGTACCTAATATCCCATATCCTTTCATATTAAACCTCTTTCTTCCTTAAGATATTTACAACTTACAATTAAAAACTCCTAGCTAATTATTATCACTTTTTTCTAACTTAAGAATATCAAGCTCTTTACTTATTTGATATATTTAAACATTATACTTATTTTAACAATTTGTCAAGCCATAATTGTAATTATAATTACAATAATAATTTGACATATTGTTATAATCATAATATAATTATGTGATAACAAGGAATAGAGAACTTGATATTCTTAAGTTAAATCAAAATTAGTAGTTGCCTTGATGGTAGTTGTGGTCCAGTTACTTTCAGGTAGAAAATTATAAATTATTTGGATGATTGAAAGGAGATTTTTATTATGACAGATTCAAAGGATAAACTTATCAACACAAAAGATAAGGTACTAGGAGAGGTTAAGGAGGCTGTTGGAAAAGCTACAGGAAACGAAGATTTAGAATTGAAAGGAAAAATTCAGTCTTCAAAATCAGATCTCATGGAAAAAGGGAGGAAAATAAAAAAAGACATCGTAGAAAGCATAAATGACATCATAGATGAAAAGGGAGACAAAAAATAGAGCAATTTAGGAGAAGGTCGTTAATATTACAAACAAGGGTTGAGTGACAAGCATTTTGTCCTCGACCCTCAATTATTTTTCTTATTATTCACTATTTTTTTTAGGATTCCAATAATTACCCCTCTTTTATAGGATTTTACTCCCTTGTGCTTGCAAAAACCATACAATCTGAAATAGAATCACCGCATTACCTATTTCTAAATAATACGGTGATTCAGTAAATTATTTGCATAAAATTACACTAGTCTTTTTCTTCAACAATTATTGCTTCTACTGAATTTTTCTTTATAGAATCTATACCATTTTGACATCCAGCTTTAGATTTATATCTATCGCCAGTACCAATAAGTTCTCCATTCTTCGCATTTAATCTAAAACGATAATCACCATTTCTATATTCGTATACCTCAAATTTGGGATTCTTCTCTGTTGTAAATCCCTCAATAGTTTGGTCTTCAACTGGGGCAATAGGAGCATTTGTCCTTATACTTTCAATACCTTTTTTACATGCTGCAATGGATGTATAAGGCTGCGAACTTAAAATAATTTCGCCATTTACAGCTTTTAAATCAAACCTAAATCGTTCATCTATTTTGTTTATTACAAATTTACCTGCCATTAAAAATCCCTCCTTCACCTTTTATGAGCGAAATTAAACCTTGGAATCTGGCATAATTAAACCCCACTTTTACCGCAAACACTAGTCGATGTTTGTAATTATTAAACAATCATACTCCCAAATCAAGCTGCTAAAGAGAAATAAATCCTTATTCGTTTTCTAACTAATTTAAGCATACTACTAATTATCCAAAAGTTCAATGATATTACAGAGCATAAACAGAAAAAGAACAACAACAATAATATAAAGTTATGGATACCGAATAAATAATACACAATATATCTTTAGGCTCTGAATTTTTAAATATATTATGCTCTCATTTTACATGTCGCAATTTTCATTTATTATAATACACAGTTGAAATATTTGCAAATATCTCCACAAAAAACTCCTGGAAATCATCCAGGAGCCTCAATTCATTATTTTCTTTTTTCAAGTAACGTGCAAATTTCTGTGTGTCGGTTGTGCCCCAGGAACATGTAAAATGCTTTTCCATGTTTACCTTCCTTTTTTTCTCATTAGTTAAGTCCATCTAATCCAAAGGTTACCTTAATTATAGCGTGAATTTATTTTTGTTGTCTAGATAAGTGCGCCAATCCAGTTATATTTAGCTTTTCAATTAGCACGCCACCTTAGTAACTCTTAATGTACATCAAATTCTTCCGTCCATTTATGAATCATTGAATGCAATTCTTCATGAACACCATGCCCTATAACATTCTCTTCGTGTTGTTCAAATTTCTCAAATAGTTCATCCTGCTTTGAGTCATCTAATATTTCATCAGCCATAACAAACAGAACATTATTTTCCTTTTCAATATGACTATGCAGAAGGTTACTGTAATTACTTGCATTAATTTTGAAATTCGCTGTATCCGCTGCTTCTACAGCTTTATTCATTAAATCTATATACATTCGGCCCTCTTGATGTTCTTGAAGCATAACACCAATTGGTCCACCTTCATTTTGAATTCCTTGTTTTTCCAGCTCCTTAAATAAATAATTTTCTTCTTTTCCGTGATGGCATTTGTCGCCAAATGTTTTTAGGAAATATACGAGTTCCTTACCAAAATGCATTGCTTTGATGTCTTCCATCTCTGATGAAATGATTTTATCCGCAATATAGAGGACATGAAGAATAATATCATGTTCGTTTCTGAGATCTTGCGTTGCTTTTCCCATAATCAGTACCTCCTTATATTTTAAATTATTTATTTACAATACTTTTTCCATACTCTATTATCTTTAATTGTTGATCATTATCAGGATTCCATTGATTTCTAAATCCTTCATCAATTACTTCAAATCCTGCATTCACCATTAACTCATTTAAAACCTTCGTTGATTCACCACTCCATCCATAGCAACCAAATGCTACCACTTTCTTATTCTTGAATTTAAGTTCTTTCATCAAGTGAATGAATCCCGCAATGGAGTGAAGAATGCTGCTGCTTACAGTAGGCGAACCTATAACAACCATCTTTGATTTAAAAACCTCTGTGATGACATCATTTTGATCGCTTTTAGCCAAATTAAACACCTTTACAACAGCCTCCGAATCAACCAAACCTATCCCTTCCGCTATTTTCTGAGCAATCCTCTTCGTCCCATTAGACATCGTATCATAAATTATCGTAATTTGATTCTCCTGATAATCCTTAGCCCACTCGGAATATTTTCTCACAATTTGCATTGGGTTTTCCCGCCAGATAACGCCGTGGCTTGGTGCAATAATATCAATTGTAAGACCAAATGATATTATTTCTTCCAGTTTTTTTATAAGTATCTGACTAAAAGGTGTCAGGATATTTGCATAATACTTTATTGCTTCTTTGAACAAGTCACATTCATCCACTAAATCGTTGAATAGTCTTTCTGTTGCATAATGTTGCCCAAAGGCATCATTACTAAATAAAATATTATCTTTTGTCAGGTAAGTTGCCATACTGTCTGGCCAATGCAGCATCGGCATTTCGACAAATATAAGTTCCTTGCCGTTACCAACATCGATTTTGTCTCCAGTTTTAACAACCTTAAAGTTCCAATCTTGATGATATTGACCTTTTAACGACTTGACTGCATTTGCAGTGCAGTATATTGGGGTATCAGGGATACGCTTCATCAATGCTGGAAGCGCACCACTGTGATCTATTTCACCATGATTTGCAACAATGAAGTCTATTTGTTTTAATTCAATTTCTTTTGCTAAATTCTCAACAAACTCTTCTGCATAAGGCATCCAAACGGTATCAATAAGAACATTCTTTTCTTCCTGTATCAAATATGAATTATAAGTCGAACCATGGTTAGTCGTAAATTCATCGCCGTGAAATTTTTTCAGTTCCCAATCAACTTTTCCAACCCAAGAAACATTATTCTTTATTATCTTCTTCATAATTAGCCCCCCTACACATCATACTCAGCAAAAGCTTTTATAAATTAAACACCCATGAACATTGAAATGTCTTCATCTACTGTTCCGATACCAGCGATTCCAAATGTATTAACCAATACATTTACAACATTTGGTGACAGGAATGCTGGAAGCGTAGGCCCAAGGTGTATGTTCTTCACTCCTAAGAATAAAAGCGCCAGAAGCACTATAACTGCCTTTTGCTCATACCATGCGATATTGTAAGCAATTGGAAGTTCATTAATATCATTAAGTTCGAAAACCTCTTTTAGTTTAAGTGCTATTAATGCAAGTGAATAGGAATCATTGCACTGTCCTGCATCCAGAACTCGTGGAATTCCACCGATGTCTCCCAGGTTAAGCTTGTTGTATCTGTATTTTGCACAACCTGCAGTAAGTATTACTGTGTCCTTCGGTAATTTCTCTGCAAATTCTGTATAGTATTCTCTTGATTTCATTCTTCCATCGCAGCCTGCCATTACGAAGAACTTCCTGATTGCTCCAGTTTTAACTGCATCTACAACTTTATCTGCCAGTGCAAATACCTGCTCGTGAGCAAATCCTCCAACTATTTTTCCTGTTTCAATTTCAGTTGGTGATTTAAGTGTTTTAGCGAGAGTAATAATCTGCGAAAAATCCTTCTTGCCATCTTTGTCCGCTTCAATATGAATGCAGCCTGGGAACCCAGATGCTCCAGTTGTAAAGATTCTGCCCTTTACTTCTTCACTTCTTGGTGGAACGATGCAGTTTGTTGTGAATAGAATTGGACCATTAAATGATTCGAATTCTTCCTTTTGTTTCCACCATGCATTTCCGTAGTTCCCAGCAAAGTTATCATACTTTTTAAATGCTGGATAGTAATGAGCTGGTAGCATTTCGCTGTGAGTATAGATGTCCACCCCACTGCCCTTTGTCTGTTCAAGCAGCTGTTCAAGGTCTGTAAGATCATGACCTGAAATAAGGATTGCAGGGTTGTTCCTTACTCCTATGTTAACTTCAGTAATTTCTGGATTGCCATATTTTGAAGTATTAGCTTCATCAAGCAATGCCATTGCGGCAACACCGAATTCACCAGTCTTAAGTGTTAAAGCTACAAGCTGATCTGCTGTAAGATTTTCATTTAATGTGGCTGCAAGAGCTTCATAAACAAAATTATAGATGTCATTATTTTTTTTCCCAATATTTAATGCATGGTGCGTATAAGCCGCCATGCCTTTCAGTCCGTAAATGATAAGTTCTCTAAGAGATCTAACATCCTCATTTTCTGTTGCCAGAACGCCGACCTTATCTCCATACGCAATCATTTTCTCAATTGTTGAAACTTCAAATGTCGATGAATCATGCATATTTTCTAAAACAACAGTTTCTCTCAACTTGTCTCTTAAGCCTATCATTTTATTTATTTCTGCTTCAAATGCGGCTTCATCAAAATTAGCATTGGTTATAGTCATAAACAGACTTTTAATAACTTCGTGATTTATTTCATTTAGATCTTCTACCTTCAGATTTGCCTTAACTTTAATTTCTGCAATTCCTTTTAGTGTATAGATTAATAAATCCTGAAGCTTGGCAACATTCTCGTTTTTCCCGCATACACCTATAACATTACAACCTGTTCCTCTAGCTGTCTCTTGACATTGATAACAAAACATACCCATACAATCCTCCTGTATTCTTTTTTCATTAGCTTTAAAATATAATGATTATTTTTATTGATTTTTTCGTTCTGGTATCTTTATAACAATTAATTCCAAAGTATCCTCATGCAGATTTTTTACGTTCATTTTTGTGTTATATGGAATTTTTATGATGCTACCCGCATTGTATTCTTTATTCTCTTGATTATTTAACTGAATTGAAAGTTCTCCTTTTAATACGGTCATATAAATTATAGCATTCGTATAGTGCTCAGGTAAACTATCATTCTCAGGCAAAACCATATGAAGATAATTTAAATTTTCATCTTGGATTACTTTTTCTACAATTTTTTCACTCTTTAAAGTCATTTCAAATTTTTGTTCAATCATAATATCATATCCTTTCTTAATTAATTTTATTAATTTGCATATATTATCTAATCATAATTATATGATGGAAACCATTTTTTTTATGTTGCACATGCAACGCAAAAGTTTAAATTCAATGTTTTTCTGTAGTATAAAATTTAAATAAGCATCATTAGTATATGCTTTTTTTTAAAAAAATTCCATATCAAGATTAACGGCTATTATATAAATAATTATTCCTATTTCGACAAATAATACTGTTCTGGTTTTGTTCCCACAAAAAAGCTCCTGGAAATCATCCAGGAGCTTCAA
>Ga0209386_1001252_pt1 | contig 10520 bp, 10 predicted proteins | sample NGEPertwo_FD_184510 | JGI IMG/M metagenome (GOLD analysis project Ga0209386, IMG submission 184510) | Arctic peat soil microbial communities from the Barrow Environmental Observatory site, Barrow, Alaska, USA - NGEE Permafrost154B-two... | ecosystem: Environmental > Terrestrial > Soil > Wetlands... | reverse complement strand
GAAAGTTCCGAAGCACAGAATGAATTAAAAGAGCTGGATAATCTGGATGATTCATTAGAAGATAAAGATTTGAAAAAATTAGATAAAAAGTCAATCTAAATGATGTAGGACAGGCGTCTCAACTGTCTATGATTTAATTTACTGAATTTGTTGTTAAAAAATTAAAGGAGGGCATAGTATGGCATTAGAGGCAATAAAAAAAAGACAGAGTGTTCGAAGTTATCAGGACAAAGAAATTCCGGAAGAGATACTTCAGCAAATTTTAGAAGGCGGCAGATTAGCTCCCTCGGCTTGCAATAATCAACCGTGGAAGTTTATAGTCGTAAAAGATAAAAAGTTGAAAGAAAAATTAATTACTGCCTGTAAAAATCAAAATTTTGTAGGAAAAGCATCAGTGGTTATTGTGGGTTGTGCCATAAATCCCAGTTATAAAATGGGTAATGGTGAATATAGCTACACTATTGATCTGGCCATTGCTCTTGAGCATATGAGCTTGCAAGCAGCTGATTTGGGCCTGGGTACCTGTTGGATTGGAGCATTTTATCAGGATCAGGTAAAAGAAATTTTGGAAATCCCGGATGGTGTAAGTGTTGTTGCTTTAATGCCGTTAGGATTCCCGCAAGCATTAGGTACCAAAACCGAAAGAAAATCCTTATCAGAAATTATTTGCTACGATAAATATAAAGCGTGATTGACATTTCTTTATAACATGTTCAATTCTTTGCTCATTACTCATAACTTATTACAGTAATTGATCAGGTCACTTTATTTTTTGATTAATAATTTTATCAATTAGGGTTGACAGAATGTTATTTTGCGATATAATTATATTAATATAACTTGTCAGACAATATGACTAATATGACAAAATAGGCTGAGAAAGGAATAGGACAATATTTAACAAAGTTCGAACAAAAAAAGTTTATATAATAATTGTAGAGCAGATTCGGGATTTAATTAAAGAAGGGAAATTGAAACCGGGTGATAAACTTCCTCCGGAGCAAGTTATGGCAGAGAATTTTGGAACCTCTCGCCCTTCGGTGAGAGAAGCCCTGAGCGCGCTGGAAATATTGGGCATCACGGAAAGCAGGGGAGGCAAAGGAAATTTTATAAAAGATACGCCCAGATCCCCTTTGTATGAGCAAGAAGTCATGGAGTTAGAGAAAGAGGAGAGTCCTTTTGAACTGTTAGAAGCAAGAAAAGCCGTGGAAACCGAGATTGCTGATCTTGCCGCCAAAAAGGCTACCAAGGAAGATATCGATGCTATTTATGAGTCCTTGCATAAAATGGAGGGAGCCGTAAATAATATTTCCAGGATGATGGAGTTAGACGGGGAATTTCACCTGAATATAGCCAGGGCGGCGCATAATAATCTTCTTTTTTCCATGATGACTTATTTGAGTAATTTGTTAAAAGAAAAACTCTGGATAAACATGAAAGAGAAAAACTGGAATCTTCCCGGTTATCCCCAGAAATATCTAAAAGAACACGCTGAGATTTTTAATGCGATTAAAAACAAAGATAGCAAAAATGCTCGTAAGCAAGCGTATTCTCATTTAGCCGGTGTAGAAAGAGATTTACTTAACGAATAACGGAGGTTAACATGCAAGAGTCGATGTATAAATTTATGAAAGTAGGACTAATCCACTTTATGGCTTATCCTGAAACGATGAAAGGTGACGGACCAATCCTGGAAACGTTACAAAAAATAGCTGAGGATGATTTCTTTACTGCGGTGGAGGTTTCCTGGATCAAGGATGATAAAGTAAGAGATAAAGCGAAAAAACTATTAGAAGTGAGCCATTTAACCGTTGCTTATGGCGCGCAACCCCGTTTATTGGTTAAAAAATTAAATCTTAATTCCTCTAATGAAGCAGAAAGACAAGAGGCGGTAAATGAGGTGAAAGCCGGGGTTGACGAGGCATATGAGATAGAGGCAAAAGGCCTTGCTTTTCTGAGTGGTACAGACCCTGGAGGCCAGGAACGGGAGCAAGCCATAAAATTATTGGTTTCTTCCGTTAAGGAAATATGTGATTACGCTAAATCCAAGGGAGACCTGGGAATCACCCTGGAGGTTTTTGACCAGAAAATTGATAAAAAATGCTTAATCGGACCGGCGAAAGACGCCAGGAGGGTGGCAGAGGAAGTAAGAGAGGAATTCGATAACTTTGGATTGATGGTTGATTTATCCCATCTTCCCCTTTTGGGTGAGACACCTGCCCAAGCCATCATGCCGGTTAAGGATTATCTGGTCCATGCCCACATGGGTAATTGCATTCTAAAGGACAAAGAACACCCCGGCTATGGTGACCAGCATCCCAGATTCGGTATTAAAGGTGGGGAAAATGATGTCAAAGAACTCACCGAATATTTAAAAGTTTTATTGAATATTGGATTCTTAAATCCACAAAATCCGCCCATTGTAAGCTTTGAGGTAAAACCACTGGCTGATGAATCCTCAGAAGTAGTTATTGCTAATGCCAAGAGGGTGCTAAAAGAGGCTTGGGCAGAGGTTTAAGAAGTTATATATAAGAGAAAGCTTTATAAAATTAAAAATTTTCACAGCGAATTAAATTAAGTATAAAAAAGGGAGGCATAAATAGATATGAAAAAGGACTTAAGCAATAAGACTCTAGGGATTATACATTCTGCAGTATTTACTTCACAGACAGTACAAAAGTACATAGATGAAATTATCCCTGAAGTTAATGTTATGCACTTGGGCGATGATACGATACAAAGAGATAATCTTATCGCAGGTGTTGGGGTTATTCCAAAGGTGAACTACTTCAAGTTTGTTACCTATGCAAGGCTTCTTGAAGAAGCGGGAGTAGACCTTATTATGCTTGCATGTTCCACTTTCAACAGAGCTGTTGAGTATGCACGGCCTATGATTAATACACCGATACTGCAAATAGATAGGCCCATGATGGATCTTGCAGTACAGGAGGGTAAACGAATTGGGTTGCTTGCTACCCTTCCGACTACTGTTCCATCATCTGAACGACTCCTTCGCAAGGCAGCAGAAGACGCAAAAAAAGAAATTGAGATAAAGACTGTATTAAGCAGCGAAGCATTTAAAGCGCTAAGAGCAGGTGATCCGGAAAAGCATAATGAGATACTTCTGGATGAGATAGATAAACTTTCAAAGGAAGTTGATGTCATAGTAATGGCACAGGTATCTATGTCCGTGCTAGAGCCCCATCTGACCAATACACGCGTGCCTGTTTACAACAGTGGACGGACTGGCTTCACAAAAGCAAGAGAACTTCTAGAATCCTTGATAAGAGAGTAGATGGAGAGAATAGGGAATCAGTATAACTATGGAACAGTCTAAAAAGAAAAAGCAAGGAAAATACGACTCAATCAAACTAAAACAATCTTAGGCAACTCAATAGATTACTATAATTATAGAAGGACGTATCAGGGGGCAAAGATTAAGAACGAGGTTATAAGATATCAGTAGAAGAGTATTTCTCAATGAATTTGGTGTAAGAATTGGGAAGTCCCAAGAGATGAGGAAATACTATAATCAATCGGAGGCAAAAAGGAGGTGATGGGAAACACTTAACTTTTATCTGTGATTTTGTTAATGTGAATGCTAACACAAAAAGTGAGAGATAAGAAGGTTATGAAAGGCTATTTGTGGTCATGGCTCGAAGGCAGGGTAGTTTTAAAAAATGCATAAGTTTGTGGATACTGAAAAATATAAAAATAAAATAGGCAAGGAGGTTTTTTATGAACATTAAAAAGTTTTGTTTCATGATTTTTGTATTGGTCTTTAGTGTTTCAACTATCTTGTTATTTTCTTTTGATGGTGATGCGCAGGAGCAATATGTGTTAAAAATTGCACATGATCAAACCAGTGGCCATCCATATGATTTAGGTGCTAAAAGGTTTGGGGAGGCGGTGGAAGCAAGGACCAATGGTGCAGTGACGATTAAAATTTATCCAGCTTCCCAGTTAGGCGATGCACCGGAACAAATTGAAGGTCTGAAAATGGGAACTGTGGATATAACTATAGCTGCTTTCTCTCATGTTTCACAGTTCATCCCAGAATTGGGGATTTTTGGTGCTCCATATTTGTTTGAAAGTGATGAGCATTTTGCCAATGTCTTTGATGGCGAAGTTGGGCAGATTCTTGATGAGATTTCGCAAAAGAGATATGGTATTCGATTGCTTACTACATATACTTCTGGAAATCGAGTTCTATTTAACCGTAAACGCTCTGTTTTCACTCCTAATGACTTAAGCGGTTTAAAAATTAGGGTAATGACGGGTCCAGCCGATGCGTTAACTTGGAAAACTTTTGGAGCTATAGCTACTCCCATGGCGTATTCTGAATTGTATTCAGCCATGCAAGCCGGTGTAGTAGATGGAGGAGAAAACGAGTGCGTCAGTGTCTTGGCTAATAAGTTTTATGAACCTTGTCCTTATATAGCCCTAACTTACCACTTAGTGCTGCCAATGGGGGTATTTATGAGTAATAAGACATTTCAGAAGCTACCTGAGGAATATCGAAAAATAGTCCTTGAAGAAGCCCAAAAGTCAGCGATTTGGGAACGAGATTACATTACAAGGATGAATAACGAGGCTCTTGACGAAATGATTTCAAAATACGGCGTCAAAGTAAACTTGGTTGATAAAGTTGCTTTTATGGAAAAAGGAAAACCTGTGCAAGAGATAGTCGCTAAAGAATTGGGTTTAACGGACTTGCTAGAAAAAATCCGGGCGGCAAAAAAATAACTACTTTTCTAAAAGTACAAGCTTAGGCATATAAACTACCCTGGCCTTTGAGTACAAGTAATTTTATCTTTTTGTGAGACAAGCCGGTTTCCATCGATTGAGTATTTGAAAAAGCCATCGAAGAGGGTGGGGAAATTCCAACATCGAATATGGTGATTAGCGATTGAAGTAGATGGCCAAGTATAAATCTATTTGACTTAGAAAGAAAATAAATATGAAAAAATTTGTTAATTTACTAGAAAAAATTCAGACGTTTTGTGGGATACTTATATTTTTGGCTTTATGCACAGTTGTTTTTATTCAAATTTTAAGTAGGTTTATCTTTCATAATCCCGTTATATGGTCTGAAGAAGTAGCAAGATTTCTTCTATTTTGGATGGTTCTGATTGGAGCCTCTACTGCTGTTAAGAACAAAACTCATTTCGTTACCGAGTTTATTACGCCGGAAAAAATAAAAAATCAAACTTTGCAAAAAATATTTCGACTAATTCCAGATTTATGTATACTGTTATTTGGAGTGCTAATAACAATTTTTGGTTACGAATACTTTAAAATGGGAAGATTCAGGATAGGACCGGGTTCAGGTATTAACATGCAATACATCTTTGTAGCAATACCAATAGCTGGTGTAAGCATGATTATTTATAGTTTTTACCATGTATTAAATCTCTTAAAGAACAGATAACCCGATAAAAAAACATGATGAGGAAGAAAGTGATATAAATATATGTTAATTATATTAATTGGATCATTAATTGCTCTATTACTCTTACGCGTCCCGGTGGCTTTTTCATTGTTTCTTTCATCGTTCCTTGCCATTTTGATACAAGGGAATATTCCTCTCTCTGTTATTTCGCAGAGAATTTGGGTTGGTTTGAATAACTTTCCATTACTTGCAATACCGTTTTTTCTCCTCGTCGGACAATTAATAAACGAAAGTACTATTAGGGACCGTTTGCTTAATCTTTCCAGTAGTCTTGTGGGGCATATTAAAGGCGGGTTAGCTCATAGTAATATTGTTATAAGTATGATAATTGCAGGAATGTCTGGTGTTTCCTCGGCTGATACTGCAGGAATAGGGTCGGTTATGATTCCAGCCATGATCAAGAAAGGATATGGGAAGGGTTTCACTGTTGGAGTAACCGCTGCTTCTTCAACTCTCGGGAATATTATACCGCCAAGTTTAATGATGATTGTTTATGCGGCTTCTTCTAACCTTTCGGTTGGAGGCTTATTTTTGACTGGGATTATCCCGGGATTGATGATTGTTGTTGGACAAATGGCTTATTCTTATTACTATGCTGTTAAATACGGGATTGGCGATACCCGTAAATTCTCATGGCAGAATCTGTTTAAAGATGCAAAGGGCAGTATCTTTGCGGCAGTAATACCAGTAATTATTATCGGTGGGATTACTGTAGGTGTGTTTACAGCCACAGAAGCATCACTGGTGGCTGTGGTGTACACTTTTTTCCTCTTATTTTTTTATCGGGAATTTTCTTTTGCTAAGTTTTATAGAGTAATGAAATTTTGCGTCGAATTTTCTTCTCTTTCTCTTTTTTGCATAGCTACTACCTCACTATGGGGGTGGGTTCTAGCTTACTATAGTATCCCGCAAGCAATCGTTGCCTATTTTGATGCTATGGGATTACTGAGTTCTCAGATGTTAATCTTTGGTTTTGTGATCTTGCTTTTCTTGGTCATGGGAACTTTTATGGATGCTCTTCCTGCAATAATTATAATGCAGCCGATAATTGGGGAACTTACTTTAAGAGTAGGAATTAATCCATATCACATGGGGATTGTGGTCGTTTTAACTTTAGCTATAGGACTTATAACCCCTCCTTATGGATTGTGTCTGCTGATTGCTACTCGTCTGGCTGGAATATCAGTTCCTAAAGCACTAAAATCTTTAGTTCCATTCTTCATTATCTCCCTGATTGTCGTATGGATTGTGGTTTTCTTTCCCAAGATTATATTGTTTATTCCCAGACTCGCAATGCCAAAATTTATGCGCTGATGTATTTGAAGATGGTTTATTGACCAGAAAGAGGAGAAATATATCAAAAAGTACAGTCAGTTCAAAATTGGAAGAGTTTTGTCTTTTTATATTATTTTTAAATAACGGTCAAAATACTTATAAACAAAATAAACATAGTAGAAAGTATAGATATGCAAAAGATGAAAGAGCTCCTTGCGGCTAAGAATCCTTCTGAAACTATAAAATATCTATACTCTTTTTAGAAAGGATTAAAGAATGAACAAAGAAATAGTACTTCCTTATGGAGATAAGAAAATCTGCATAAAGTTACCAGAGGGAAATCTTTCCTGGGTAGTTACTCCAAGAGAAGCAACATGTCTAGAAAATGAAGAGGAAGAAATACGTAGAGCTATTCAGAATCCTATAGGAACTTCCTCTCTTTCTGAACTTGTCAAACAAAAGGGCAAAAATGTAGTGCTATTAGTAGATGATAACACTAGAGGCACCCCTCAAAAGAAGATATTACCAATTTTATTGGATAAGTTAAATAAAGTAGGGGTAGATGATAATTACATAACTGCCCTCATTGCTTTAGGAACACATCGAGCAATGGAGAATTGGGAAATTAGGAAAAGATTTGGAGAAGAGATTGTAAATCGTATTCGGTTTGTAAATCATGACGGGCAAAATCTTGAGGGTTTAGTAAAAATTAAAAGTAGCGAAGTTCCTTATCCGTGTTACATTAATCGTTTATATTATGAGGCTGATATTAGTATTGGTGTTGGTAATATAATTCCACATATGTATACAGGTTGGTCTGGTGGAGCAAAAATAGTGCAACCCGGTGTTTGTGGGGAGGTGGCAACTGGAGAAACGCACCTTAGAGCTGGGGAGAACGTATATAATATTATAGGAAATTTAGATAATACTGTTCGGAAGCAAATCAACGCCATCGCTCGGGCTTCTGGACTTACTATGATAGTTAATACTGTATTAAATAGCCGAGGCGAGATAGTAAAGGTAGTAGCTGGGGATTTTGAATTAGCCCATAAAGAGGGAGTTAAATTTGCAGAAAGGGTTTATTGCTTTAATATTGCAGAACAACAGGATATTATTATTGCAAGTAGTCATCCTGCAGACAGAGATTTTTGGCAGTCCGTAAAAGCATTAAATAATTGCGGTATGGCTGTAAAAGATGGAGGTACGCTTATTCTTTTATGTCCTGATCCCGAAGGGATTGCTCCTGATCATCTAGATTTTATAAGTTTGGGAACTTGCTCTCCGCAAGAAGCAAAAAAAACGTTCAAAGGAGGGAAAATCAAGGACAAGGTAGCACTTGCTACTTACCTTGCCATGGATATAACCCGTAGGCGCATAAACATAATTCTGGTTAGCGAAGGAATTAATCCTGATGAGGCAGCTAAAATTGGTTTTAAAGTGTTTGACAATGTTGATGATGCCTTAGATATTGTTTTAAGGCAAGAGGATAAAGATGCTAGGATAGGAGTAGTTACTCATGGAGGAGATGTTATGTTCAAGATTGATAAGATTAAATAGAAATAAAATTCCTAAGGAGAACGTTAAAATGAGTTTTCATTCAGAAAAGTTAATAGCAGAACTTACAGAAAAGGCAAGAAATCTAAGAATTCAAGTGTTAAAAATGATTTATAAGGCAAAATCAGGCCATCTTGGAGGTTCTCTTTCTGCAGTAGATATAGTTGCAGCCTTGTATTTCCATCACCTTAATATAAATCCAGCCCAACCGCATTGGCCTGAGAGAGATAGATTTATTCTTTCTAAAGGTCACGCTGCTCCTCTTCTCTATGCTGCTTTAGCAGAAAGAGGATATTTCCCTAAAGAGGAGCTTGATACACTACGATCTATTGGGAGTATTCTCCAGGGACACCCAGATATGCTTAAGACTCCAGGTGTTGAGATGAGTACAGGTATTTTAGGTCATGGACTTTCCGTTGGGGTTGGCATGGCTATCGGGGCAAAGTTAGATCACAAAAATTATAGAATCTATGTCCTCTTAGGAGATGGAGAAATGGATACAGGTTTTAATTGGGAAGCAGCCATGGCTGCAAATAAATATCACCTTGATAATCTTACTGCAATTTTAGACTTAAATGGCGTTCAGCTTGATGGCCCAACCAATGAGATTATGCCTCTTGAGCCTGTAGTGGATAAATGGAGGTCCTTTAACTGGCATACTATAGAAATAGATGGACACAATATCAAACAAATCTTAGATACCTTAGATGAAACAAAACACTTACATGGCAAACCAAGTATAATTATAGCTCACACTATCAAAGGGAAGGGGGTTTCTTTTATGCAAAATAAATCTACCTGGCATGGACGTGTCCCCAATAAAGAGGAATTTGAGATTGCATTAAAGGAATTACAAAAGGAGAATAATAATGGATAATTTAGCTTCTATTAGAGATGCCTTTGGACGAGCTCTGGTAAAATTAGGAGAGAAGAACGAGAAAGTGGTTGTTTTAGATGCCGACGTTTCTACTTCTACACGAACTGCTTTTTTTCATGATAAATTTTCAGATCGTTTTTTTAACTTTGGTGTGGCAGAAGGTAATATGATGGATGCCGCTGCTGGACTTGCTCTCGTAGGTAAGATCCCCTTTGTAAGCACCTTTAGTTCTTTAGCTTCTTTAAGAGCATTAGAACAAATTCGAACAAGTATTGCCTATCCTAAGTTAAATGTTAAAATTGTCGGTGGATATGGGGGGCTTTCCGATTTTAAGGACGGCCCTACCCACCATTCAATATGTGATCTGGCTATCATAAGAAGCATTCCCAACATGACCCTTATTGTACCTGCAGATGCTATAGAAACAGAGAAGGCAGTATACATGGTAGCTCAATATGAAGGACCAGTGTATCTAAGGTTAAGCAGGGCTGAAGTTCCAGTAATCTTTGATAAGAACTATAAAATGGAGATAGGCAAAGGAAATTTACTAAAAGAGGGCAAGGATGTAACCCTTATAGCTACCGGGATAATGGTGGCAAGAGTTCTTGAGGCAGCAAGGCTTTTAGAAAATAAAGAAAAAATTGACGTTCGGGTAATCGAGATTCATACTCTTAAACCCATTGATGTTAATATAATTACTCAAGCTGCTGAGGAAACAGGTGCTCTAGTGACTGCGGAGGAACACTCTATCATAGGAGGGTTAGCTGGAGCAGTGGCAGAAGTAATAGTTGAAAATAATCCCGTACCCATGGAGCGAGTGGGAATAAAAGATACCTTTGCTGAGTCAGGAGAGTATAATAGCTTATTGGAAAAATATGGAATGGGTCTAAAAAATATCATCGACGCCGTAAAAAAAGTGATGCAACGGAAAAAGTAAACCTGAAAATATTTTTTTACTGAAATTTGAATAAATAAAAAGTAGAGATTTAAATCATTTTACAATCGGAAAAATATAAAATTTATAAAAGGAGAAAAATATGTCCCTTATAGATTCTAAGACCGGAAAAATAAAGAAAGATTATAGCATTGAACAATTAATAGAAAAAGCACGGGAGATGAGAGCTTACAGTATGGTGGCCATTACTGCTGCCGGTTCCGGTCATACCGGAGGTACTTTATCCATTATGGATGTAACTGCTGCTCTATACTTAAAAGAGATCAACCATGACCCGGCGAATCCTGACTGGGAAGACAGAGATAGAGTTTTTTGGTCAGTAGGGCATAAAGCACCGGCTATCTATGTTGCCCTGGGAGAGGCAGGTTATTTTCCTATTGATGAAGTGGTGAAATTAAGAAAGTTAT
>Ga0209386_1001251_pt1 | contig 10527 bp, 13 predicted proteins | sample NGEPertwo_FD_184510 | JGI IMG/M metagenome (GOLD analysis project Ga0209386, IMG submission 184510) | Arctic peat soil microbial communities from the Barrow Environmental Observatory site, Barrow, Alaska, USA - NGEE Permafrost154B-two... | ecosystem: Environmental > Terrestrial > Soil > Wetlands... | reverse complement strand
ACCGTCTACAAGGACGACAAGAACCGCGAGGCGATGTTCGCCACGCCGGAATTGGTGTTCAAGGGCGGCGAGCTGATCGTCAAGAACGGCAAGGTGGTGAAAGTGGTGCAAGGCGCGACCCATGTGGCGCGCCCCGACTACGACAAGTCCATCGAGAAGTCACTCAAGGACTATTTCGACCGCTTCCACACCGTGTCGCTGGAGAACTTCAAGCTCGCCGACGACGAGATCGTCACCGGCGACAAGGGCGCGCTCGTCGTCCAGCCCACCGCCGCGCGCGTGAATTAGCCGTCGCCGGCCCAGGGTCTGCCTTTAACCGATAGCGGACGTGGCACCATGTGCAGTTCGGCTTCTAGCTGACTGCGGGGGCAATAATTGAGACCATGGTGCCCTGCGGTCTGCCAGTTTTGTGAACCGTAGCCTCAAGTTGTTGCGCCAGCGCCTCGACGATGCTCGTGCCAAGGCCAACGTGCGGAGGCTCGTCGTCCGTCGCTTCCTTGGCCCCCGAGCCGTTGTCAGCAACTGAGAGGCGCCAGCCGGAATGCTCCGCGTCGTAGCTGACCAGAATTTCGCCCCCACCGTCCTCCGGGAAGCCATGCTTCAAGGCGTTGATTACGAGTTCCGTCACGATCAACCCGAGGCTCACAGCTTCGCTGGATGTCCCCGAGCCACTAGTGGACTTGACCTCGATGGAGATCGGCCGGCGATCACCGATCATCGAGGTTGCAAGACTGGCGCACAGCTTCGTCAGATAAGGCCCGATCTCGAACCTTTCGTTTTGCCCAGAGGCGTGCAGCTGTTGTTGCACCGTTGCCACCGACATGACGCGCTGGTGGGCATCTTGGAGGTGGAGACGCGTCTCTTCCGACTGCACAGTCCTCGCCTTCAGCAGAAGAATGCTGGCGATGATCTGAAGACTGTTGGCAACGCGGTGCTGCATCTCCTGGAGCAGGATTTCCTTTGCTTGAAGCAGCTCGTCCTTTTCGCGCTCAGCCTCGCGGCGCAGGGTTACGTCCTCTTCTATCGCCAGCAGAACGGAGGTGGCCGAACCATCTTCGGCAAACACGCGGCGGGCATTGAGTAGCATCACGCGTCGACCAATCGACGGGAATTCGTGCTCGACCTCATAGGATTCGACGGTGCGGCGCTTCGGAATGATGTCTTCAAGGAGTGCCCGGAGCGCTGGAATGTTCCACTGCCCGTCGCCTAGCTCGAAGATCAGCTTGCCTTCCGTCTTCCGCGGCATCACTGCGAAAGTACGGTAGAACGAGCGGCTTGCGGCGATTACGCGCAAGTCCGGGTCGAGTACGAGAAGCGGCTCGCGAATGGCGTCGACAATGGCCTCAGCCAAGCTATGACCATGCGCGATGGCGGCGAAAGGATTGTGTTTGGCCACGCCGAATGCTTCCGTCTATCTGCTTTATCCTGCAAGGTGAATTTATAGCAAAACCTCGCGACGAAAAGAACCTCGTCAGAACAGGAAAAAGAAATCTGACACCCGAGCCGTCCTCATCACTGGCCGTTACGCTATGCGGCGCCGGACCCCTGTACCGGAGGGTTCACAGTCCGGCGAGCCCTCGGGTCGTCCAGCGCGGTCTTTCATCGGGTACTGGCGCATTTGCTTGTGCCCGAATAGCGCGAGCGCCGCCCTTGACGGAACCAATAGTTGAGGCGTGGGTTATCAATTCAGTTGGACCGGTGGCTCCTCCCCGAACTGCCGGGTCCAGGTACTTTGTAAAAGCGTAAGGCCTCGGATGGAGGACTTACCTGTCCGGGGCTTCTGCACTTACACGGAGCAAGACCATGGATACCACAACACTTCTCATAATTGTCGTTGTGTTGCTGTTGCTCGGCGGCGGCTGGTTCGGCCGCGGACGCTGGTACTAGTCTTAGTCAGCGAATTTTTTGCAGAGCGTCGTGCGGCCGAGTTGGAGCTTCACCGTTTCCTCGCTCCAGGCCCTTTTGCCGCTCTGCTTGCCGTCGTGAGAGCGGTGGCCATGCTGAACGGCGAACCTACCCAATAGAAAATGCCCGAACGGCTGCCAGCAGTGATGCTCACACCGGAACCCCTCGCCGAGGCTGAGCGTTGCTCCTTATTGAGCACCGCAATCCCTGTGGAGCAAATTGGAGTACGCAAAATGTCAGGCAAAATGTCAGCAGGACAAAGCAGTGGAAGCGGGGCGACAACAGAATTTGACGATGAAAAGGTAAGGAAGAACGATATCCTCAGCAATCGCGAGAAGGCGCAAAGACTGCCCGGACAGAGCTTGGACGGAAAAGGCGTCCAGGTAGATGAATACAAGGACAACCCGGCCAATCGTCGTCCATCGAGCGACGATAGTCCTCACCCTGATGTCAAGGCAGTTGCCAAAGAACCGACGAAGCCGTCCCCGAAGACGGACAAGCCAGAGCCGACGGATGCTTCCGAGCAAGTTGACCGGGGTGGTTTTGATCTGGGCGGGTCGACCGGTGAGACCGACGCAGGCAAAGGTCTGGGGCTCAGCACCGACGCAGAGGAAAGCCGAAAAGGATGGGGTTTGCCAAGATAGGACCGCCATCTGACCGCGAGCACGGCACTTCGAAGGTGGTCCAGGGCGCGACCCATGTGGCGCGCCCCGACTACGACCGCTCCATCGAAAAATCGCTGAAGGATTATTTCGACCGCTTCCACACCGTGTCGCTGGAGAACTTCAAAGTCTCCGACGACGAGATCGTCACCGGCGACAAGGGCGCTCTCGTCGTCCAGCCCACCGCCGCGCGGGTGAATTAGGCGGCTGCAGCCTTTGTACGTGCGCGCATACACCCAGGTCGCCCAATCTCGTCATGGCCGGGCTAGACCCGGCCATCCACGTCTGATCTCACCTGGGGAGAGATGCGAGCCTGCCCTCGCGGTATTCGTAGAAGTCCGGGTTCCTGAACGCCACGCGACCTACCAGTTCATCGATGACCGTCTCTAGCGGTACCTCGTCGTGGGGATTGCCTACCTCGAACGTTCTTATGGTGCATGCTGTCGGCGAAGCTTCCAACAGAAGCAGATACATCTTCTCGAACTGTTCGTCACGACCTGCGGGATCGTCACGGCCCGTGAACAGTTGCAAGCGAGCATGCGCATTTAAGAACGTGGACCGTCGCCTGCTGGTGTCGTCCTTCGCCGCGCCCGCGTCGAGGAAGAAAAGCCCTCCCAGGACGGCGTAGGGGAAGCGACGGTGCAGCGTTACCGCCTCCATCAACATGTCGCCTCGCCTGTTGGTGAGGTTCTTCTGAAAGTTGCCGCCAACCTCCATCCCGCCCTTCTTCACTATGCTCTTGAAGTTAATGCTCTTGATTGAAATGCCGAGCAGCAGGCCAGACTCCTCGGTCGCCCACGTTATGTCGACCTTCTTCGCTCCGATGCCTCCGGCCATGCGACGCTCGGCGCCGGACGAGTCGAGCACGCCGGGTGGCGCCGGTCTCGCAGTTTTGAGGCCTCTACGGCGAAGCTCCTCCGCGACAGCCTGCGCGGCCTTCTCCGAGACTAGTTCGCTGTAGCGCCTCTTGTCCTCGCGGCTCGCGGTGTCCGGAGGCTTCGGCGGGAGGGTCTTCAGGGCTGCGGCGAGCAGATCGTCAATTCGAGCCACTGTTCTGCCCCCTGGCACGTCTACGTTGAAACAGCACTTCTCTCGCTGTCCGAAGCACCGCCAGCTGACTGTCTGAGATTCCCACGGCTTGGCTCAGCAGAAGCTGGTCCACCAGCGCCACCGCTGCCGGAAGATCTCGTTTGCGAAGCGCGACGGACAACTGAGGCTGAAGTTCGCGAAGTTCCTTGCTGATGCTCTTGAGCAGCGCAGCCGAGGGAACGGGCAGCCGATCAGCTTCGCGTGGCTCCAGCTTGAGAAGGCCGCCGCCGTAGGACCGGCCCACGATCTCCGCACCAAGCAGCGTGATGCTGTTCAAACACGCGACTGGCAGCAACTCTCGCCCGAGCCGACGCACTCCATCACGGAGCTTGATTCCGTAGAGAGAGTTAAGAATATGAAGCCGCGCATCGTTAGAGATCAGTCGCGGCCGATCATGGTTCATGTAGGTTAGAAAGAGGTCTGGCACCTGGACCAGTGGAACTTTCCACCAGGGAGTCCTGACGGTGCACTTGTAGGCGCGATGCACGCCCTGCCTCGCTCCCCGCCGAACGTGCCGCTTCGCTGCTTCTCCAGCCTTGACCCGTGGGTAAAAGAGAAAACATCGCTCGCCCTGTGACAGGAGGGCTCTCCACGCTTCCCCGGTGAACTTCGTTCCGGCTAGATGCCGGGAGCCTGGGGGACATATCTTTACGCAGTCCTCGAGTGCGATACCTCGCCGGGCGACATCATCGGCGCTAAGAGCGAAGTAGGCGTTGTTTCCAGTGACGGCGCCGAGATAGGTCTCTCCCCAATCCAACAGCGGGGAAAACTCCTCGCCTTCGACGACCGATCGGTAGAGCCCGAAAGCCTCACCGGAGACGAGCGCCGGTGTCCACTTCTCGTCGACGCCCGGTGCGTGCTCCGTCCAAGTGTGGGCACCGACGGAGGCCAGGCTCTCGGCGTTCTTCGCCTGGTAGAGTTCGAAGTGGCTCGCTCCCCTGGAGCCTTCCGCGAGAAGCAGAACGACCTCTTCCAAAACACCCGGGAAGATACGCTGCTCGAACATGACCAGTCGGACCTTGGAGAAGCGCCGCAACAGAAACCTGCGAACCTCAGCCGCGTAGCCGACTGTGAGTAGTTCGGCAGGGAGAACTACGGCAAGCCGACCCTCGGGCTTTAGAAAGGCGGCGGCGTGCACGACGAAAGCTGCCCACGAGCTGGCGAGGCCGTTCAGGCGCACGCCCTGGCTGAGAGCCGCCTCCAAGCTCTGAGCGCGCGCCGCGCCAGAGAACTGCTGGTAGCGAATGTAGGGAGGATTGCCAACGACCGCGTTAAACTCCGGCTTAGGTGTGCACGTGAAGAAGTTCGCCACGGCGATGTCCGCTTCGATGCCATCGCGGGCCAGTACGTCGCGAGCTGCCAACGCCGATTCTTGGTGTATCTCCACGCCGGAAAGCTGGGGTGACCAGAGGAGGGGATTGGCGCCAAGTTCCTTGAGCCGCGCGACCGCCGACAAGAGGAATCCGGCCTCGCCGCATGAAGGTTCGAGCAGCCTGTCCTCGGGGGACCGCACCGCCCAATCAACGAGGTACTGAGCGACCTCGGGCGGGGTGAAAAAGGCCCCTCGGGCCTTCCGTAGTCTAGGTGTGTCCACGCATCACCCCTCTTGGCACTATGACCCATTAGCCGGATTCGTCATAGAGCGACATTCCCTTATAATTGAAGGTAGTTCTCTATTTGTTCTTCCATAGTCAATGTCACCCGTCAAGAGAGAGATCTACCGTCCTTCGTCGCAGTCTGGAACGGGAGTTCGGGAGCACTTTTCTCCTCCCCCCAAAACTTTATCCCCGCCCCCAAAACCTGCCGTATCATATCTCCACCTCGTCCACTTGAAGGGGCGTTCTCGCGAGGCGTTGTGATTGCGGGACGGGGTGCGGCGCCTGCGGGTCTCTTCGCAACGAGACACTCGGGCGGCATCGGAGCTCCCCCCGGGACCACTAGGAGTCCCCGCCAGGAGCTGGCTGAGAAGTGTTCTTTGCGCTATCGCGCTTCGCGCTACTTGAGCGCGTTGTGCTCCGGCCTCCAGGCCACAGCGCGAGGGCCACTGAAAAGCGGGGCCCGACGCCGACAAGACGTTGCAAATCGCATGCGCTCGGTTCGTTGCGTTGGCGCATTTTTTATGCGCGACCGCTTCGCTGCTTGAGCGCTTGTTGGCGCGCCGCGAGGCGCCCGCCGTATCCGGCAACGGATGCGGACAACCATAGGTTTGCGTCTTTCGGCGCGCCGTCCCCCTCAGGCCCCGCGGGTGTCCCCCCGGCGGGAAGCTTTGGCGTGGCTGCTCCCTCGCCCTGAGGAGGCCGCGGCCGTCTCGAAGGGGAGGGGCCTCGTGCTTCGAGACGCGCATCTAAGGATGCGCCCTCGGCATGAGGATCGGCCGCCGGGCGAGAGGCATTGGCTACAGGGCGGCCAAGGGGAATGGTCCTTGATTTTACCGGGCGGGGCGACCATTCTCCGCCGCAATCGGCCGATGCGGAAGGAGCCTTATGACGAAGGAAGAATTGCTCGAATTTCCGGGGGTGGTCACAGAACTACTCCCGAACGCCACCTTTAGGGTGAAGCTCGAGAACGAACACGAGATTATCGCTCACACGGCGGGACGGATGCGCAAGAACCGGATCAGGGTGCTTGCTGGCGACAAGGTTCTAGTCGAGATGACACCCTATGATCTCACTAAAGGTCGGATCACTTACCGCTTTAAGTAGCAAGCTTGGGTTGAAGCGGAGCGATCCCGCGAGGCCTGAGCCTGTGACCACGGCGCCGAAGGCGAAAGCCTCGGTACGGCCGCCGCGTCGTCGCGCGCCGACGCCAGGCTCGAGCTTCCGGCCGAAGCTGGTGCTCGCCTCGGCCTCGCCGCGCCGGCTTCAGCTTCTCGAGCAGGCCGGCATCCCGCCCGATGCGCTGCGCCCTACGTCCGTCGATGAGAGCGTGGCGAAGGGGGAGGTCCCGCGGCATATCGTGCGCCGGCTCGCCCGGGCCAAGGCCGAGGCCGCGCTCAAGCTCATCAAGTCGGAGCCCGAATACGCCAAATCCTTCTTGCTCGCCGCCGACACCGTGGTGGCGGTCGGGCGCCGGGTGCTCGGCAAGGCCGAGTTGGAGCACGAGGCGGCCGATGCGCTTCGCATGCTGCGCGGCCGCGCCCATCGGGTCCATACCGCCATCTGCCTGGTCACGCCGGAGGGGCGCTGGCGCGAGCGGGTGGTGGAGACCCGGGTCCGCTTCCGCAACATCTCCGACCAGGAGATCGGCGCCTACCTTGCGAGCGGCGAGTGGAAGGGGAAGGCGGGAGGCTATGCCATTCAGGGTATTGCCGGCGCCTTCGTGGTCAAGCTCGTCGGCTCCTACACGAATATTGTCGGCCTGCCGCTCACCGAGGTGGTGAGCCTGCTGGCGGGCGAAGGCTATCCGGTGAGCCTGTTGTGGCTGTCAAAGTCAGAGGTCGAGACCGAGTGAATGCGGGCTCGCGCAAGCCGGCAGAGCCAAAGACGTCCGGCCGCTGTCCGACCTGCGCCAAGCCTACCGCGCCCGAGCACCGCCCATTTTGCAGCAGGCGGTGCGCCGAGATCGACCTCGGCCGCTGGCTCAAGGGCGCCTATGCCGTTCCCGGTGAGTCCGGCAACATTGACGACGCCACGATCGACGACGAGCTGGATTGAGAGGAAACGACATGGCCTATAAGGCGATCCTCGTTCACGTGCCCCTGGTCAATGCCAAGGTGCAGGTCGAGCTCGCCGCGCACCTCGCCAAGGCGTTCGGCGCGCACCTGACTGGCATCTGCAGCCTCATCGAGACGGCGATGCTGCGCAGCGCCGTGCAGAACCCGTTCATTCGCCTTGAGCGTGAAAACGTCGAGGGCCTGATCGAGCAGGAATCGTCCGAGGCCTCGGCGGCCGAGGCCGCGTTCGACGCCATCGCCGATCGGGTCGGCGTGTCCCATAGTTGGCTGACCGGCGAGGGGGAGGATGCCGACCTCATCATTCATGCCAGCCGCTTGCAGGACCTGACCGTGGTCGAGCAATGTCAGGATCCGAGCGATCTTCTGTGGGGACCCGCCGTCCAGATCGCGCTGTCTGGCCGTCCGACGTTGATTATTCCGCGCACCTGGCAGTCGCCGGAGTTCGGCCGCCGCGCCGTCGTCGCCTGGAACGGCAGCGAGCAGTCCGCCGCCGCGGTACGCAAAGCCTTGCCGCTGCTGCAGCGGGCCGAACATGTCTCGGTGCTGACCGGCAAGTCGCGTGCGACCTTCCCGGCAACCATGCGCATCGCCCATCTCGACGTGATTGCCTATCTGCGCCACCACGGCGTTGCCGCGGAGATGAGGGTGAACGACAGCCCGGATGAAGGCGCCGGCGCGGCGATCCTGAAACTCGCCGCCGCCGAGGACGCCGATCTCATTGTCATGGGGGCCTTCGGCCGTTCACGGTTCCGGGAATGGGTGCTTGGCGGCGCCACGCGCCATGTGCTGGAGCATATGGCCGTGCCGGTGTTCATGGCGCATCAATAGATGGGCTCCCGGGCGGCATTGCCGCTCTCGACAGGGGCGGGCCGATTTCCTATAAGCCAGGGCCTTGCGTGGGCCTTAGCCCTTCAGAAAGCCCATCGCCGAATCAATGCCTTCGGGCAGGCCCAGGTAGCTCAGTTGGTAGAGCAGCGGATTGAAAATCCGCGTGTCGGTGGTTCGAATCCGCCCCTGGGCACCACTTTCCCCTTTGCTACCGACCTCACGCGGCCCGGCTGAGGGGCTCGGCCGCCGGACAGGACTTCTTTAAGATCGCCGCGCAACACTCCCCCTTTTTGAGGGCTTCCGCTCGAGCTGAGCGCCAAGTCCCGGCACGCACGCGCGCGAAGAGGGATGAGCGATGACCGAAGTTCCAAAAGAGAGCCTCGTCTCCAAGATCAACTCGGTCCTTGCGACCCGGATCACGATGGTGGTCGGCTCGATTTGGGCGTTCTACGCCTTTGTCATCTTCGGTCTCACGCCGGTTTTCTGGCCTAGCTACGAGACCGAGATTCTCTATTGGTCGAACTTTCTCCAACTGATCTTCCTGCCGGCCATCACGGTTGGCACGGTGATCCTCAACCGCGACTCCGAGGCGCGCGCGGCCGAGGATCACCAGACCATCCGGCGTGAGTTCGACCTGCTGCAGGAAGCGCACGACACGTTGAACAGGTCTTTGCAGGAAATCGCCGTCGGCATGCGCGAGCTTCTTGTACAGGGCAGGCACGACAGAACGGCTACCGCGGCCAGCATGGCGGATCAGGCCGGCGCCGCCGGCAAAAAGTCCTCGGAGGGCTAGGCCAGCCCCTAGACGCCGGAGACCTGCAGTTTCGCCTGCCAGATCTTCGTGCCGCCGAGAATGAACAGCACGTCGTGGTGCGGGCCGCCGAAGGTGAAGTTGGCCACGCCGGGCGCGGCGATCTCGCCGAGCAGGTCGCCGGCGGGCGCGAACACCTGCACGCCGGTTGCAGAGGACGTGTAGACCCGATCCAGCACGTCGATCTTGATACCGTCCGGGACTCCCGGGCTGACCACGGCGAACAGGCGGTCGTTCTGCAAGTGCCGACCGTCATGCACGTCGAAGGCGCGGACATGATGTGGCAGACCGACGAAATAGGTCCCGGGTGCTTGGTTGGCGCCGGTGTCGGTGATGTAGAGCACGGATTCGTCCCGCGAGAAGGCGAGCCCGTTGGGCTTGTTGAATGAGTCCGCGACCACCGCCGTCTCGCCGGTCGCAGGGTCGTGGCGATAGACGAAAGCGCCGACCTCCGGAGCGTTCTTGAAGCCCTGAATCTCGCCATAGTTGGGATCCGTGAACCACACGGTCCGGTCACTTTTTACCACCACGTCGTTCGGCGAGTTGAAGCGAAGTCCCCGCCACTGATCGACCACCGTCTCGACGTTGCGCGTCTTGAGATCCATCCGGCTGATCCGCGCATTGGTCTCCTTCGTGCCCTGCTCGCAGATCACAAGCCCACCGTCGCGGTCGAGACACATGCCGTTCGCCATGTTGGACGGCTCAGCTACGGTCTCGAGGCCTTGCGCGGTGAACGGAAAGTCGTCGCCTGCCAATTGTAGGCGCATGATGGCGATGTTCTTCGGCCCGGGCTCCGGCGCCGTGGTGAAATAGAGCGCATGCTCGGCCGCGACATAGACCGGCCCCTCATGGGCATTGGTCTCGATCAACACGGGACGCTGAAAGTCCGCGCCCAACACCTCGTGGAAGTCGTCACTATAGATGGCGAACGTGGCGTCGCTGCTCTTCACGGGCTGAACCATGCGAGGGACCTCGTTATAGTATGGGCTCCACCATGCGCCTCACGGCCAAGGCCAATTTGTGTTGCTCGGGCGCGTCGAGATGCACGCCGTCGATCTTGCTCGCTTCCGCCACCTTAGCAGCATCCAGAAACAGACAGTTAAAGCGGGCCGCCACGGTGGCATAGGCAGCCGCCAGGCCGCGCGACACGGCCTCGCCGCCGGCGTAAAGCAGCGCCATCTCGGGACTGAGGGCGCCAAGCGGGGGCGGGGCGATCAACAAGAGTTCGGGTCTAGCCTCGCCAGGGTCCGCCATGCTGGACTGAACGGCGCGGATCAAGCCGGCGCAGTTCATGGCGATTCTTCCCGAGGTCAGCCCATAGCAAGGTGCGCAGTCGTTGGTGCCCAGCATGATGATCACGACATCCAGCGGCGCATGAGCCTCGAGCAGCGGCGGAAGCATAGCCAGCCCGTTGCGACAGGCCCGCGACGGCTCATCGGTCGCCACCGTGCGGCCGTTCAGGGCCTCCTCGATGACGCGGGCGCGGCCGCCAAGCTCATCCTCGAGAATGCGCGGCCAACGCTCGCCCGGCGGCAAGCGCGAGGCGTCCTTCGGGTTGT
>Ga0209386_1001250_pt1 | contig 10531 bp, 16 predicted proteins | sample NGEPertwo_FD_184510 | JGI IMG/M metagenome (GOLD analysis project Ga0209386, IMG submission 184510) | Arctic peat soil microbial communities from the Barrow Environmental Observatory site, Barrow, Alaska, USA - NGEE Permafrost154B-two... | ecosystem: Environmental > Terrestrial > Soil > Wetlands... | reverse complement strand
TAGATGAACCGATTAGTAAGAAGCATTCCCGTTGAAGCAAGTACGAGAAATGGCGGTACAAGTCATTCGCACGGATGAAGAATATATAATAACCGAGACATTTTGAGATGTTTTCGGCTTTCAAAGAAAGAGATAGGAGGTAGATTATTATGTTAGGTGGTTACATGGGAAAGATCCTCAGAGTAAACCTCACAACAGGAAAAACATCTGAGGAGCCGTTGAATGAAGAAATTGCACGGAAATTTATCGGTGCAAGAGGGTACGGTGCAAAAATTATCTTTGATGAGGTATCGCACAATACAGATCCGCTTGGATCAGAGAACAAATTGATCTTTGCAACAGGACCGCTCACGCTTACAACTGCACCAACAGGTGGGAGGTATAATGTTGTAACAAAAAGTCCGCTGAATGGGGTTATTGCTGCATCAAATTCTGGTGGTTTTTTTGCACCTGAGCTAAAGAAGGCTGGATATGACGTGCTTATTGTTGAAGGAAAATCTGAGAAACCAGTGTACCTTTGGATTACAGACGACAAAGTTGAAATTAAAGACGCAAGTCACATTTGGGGGAAAGACACTCACGTTACAACAGATACGATTCTTTCAGAACTTGGAGACGAAAACATAAAAGTTGCATGCATTGGACCTGCAGGGGAAAACCTTGTTAAGTTTGCTTGCGTCATTAACGACAAGGCAAGGGCTGCAGGAAGAACTGGCGTTGGTGCTGTAATGGGTTCGAAGATGCTCAAGGCTGTTGCTGTTAAAGGCAACAAGAGAGCTCCAATTGCAAATCCAGAAAAATTCAAGGAAGTGCTAAAAGTTACGATGGATAAAATTAAGACAAATGCTGTAACTTCACAAGGGCTTCCAACATATGGAACAATGGTCCTCAACCACATCATTAACGAACATGGATTGTATCCTGCGTATAACTTCCAGAAGGTAACATATGAAGGTGTTGACAAAGTTTCAGGAGAGAAACTCAAAGAGACATATCTTGTAAGAAACGAGGCATGTTTTGCCTGTCCTATAGGGTGCGGAAGAGTGAGTAAAGTCCCAGACATTGAAGAAGAGATAGGGGGACCTGAATATGAATCAAGCTGGGCTTTAAGTGCAGATTGCGGTATTGACGACCTTGTTGCAGTTATCAAGTCGCACTATTTATGCAACAAAATGGGGCTTGACGCAATCTCGTTAGGTACAACAATTGCTGCTGCAATGGAGCTTTACGAGAAGGGAATCTTAAAGAGAGATGAAGTTGGCGATGCCCCTGAGCTAAAGTTTGGAAATGCAGAAACTATACTTGTCTATCCAGAACTCATCGCAAAAAGAATAGGTTTGGGAGACAAGCTTGCAGAAGGTTCTTATAATTTTGCTTCTTCCTATGGACATCCTGAACTTTCAATGAGCGTTAAAAAGCAGGATATTCCTGCATACGACCCAAGAGGAGCGCAAGGACAAGCACTTGCGTATGCAACCTCAAACAGAGGTGGATGTCATGTCCGTGGATACCTCATCTCACCTGAAATTCTTGGAAGCCCAGAGAAACTTGACCCGTTTGTAGTTGAAGGAAAAGGGCAGTGGGTAAAGATATTCCAGGATCTTACCGCAGTTATTGATTCCGAAGGGCTTTGCCTTTTCACGTCTTTTGCTCTTGGTGCAGATGATTATGCTGCATTGCTTTCCGCAGCTACGGGCTTTGATTACACGACAGACGAGGTTATGAAGGCAGGTGATAGAGTCTGGAACCTTGAAAAGCTCTGGAACCTAAAGATTGGTTTAACCAAGAAAGACGACTACCTTCCTCCAAGATTCCTCAACGAACCTCTTCCAGATGGTGCAGCAAAAGGGCAGGTTGTTCATCTTGATGCCCTTCTAAGCGACTACTATAAGGTAAGAGGATGGAACGAAGAAGGAGTTCCAACTGAAGAGAAACTCAAGGAACTTGGATTAAGTTAAATTCAAAAAAAAGGGGGGGGCGTAAGTCCCCTCCTGTGGAGACTGTCTTTGGGCAAGAGGGGTCATTCAGTGCCCGTAAATCTAACCACCTGCAATCGGTGGAAAAATTGAAATCTTATCTCCATCTTTGATTAGGGTTTCTTCTTTGTTTAAAAATTCAACATTCCTCCCATTCAAAAGGTAGATGTAAGCTCCTTTAAAGTTCATATCTTCATTAAGCACTTCACCCTTAAGTTCTGGATACTCTGAAACAAGCTTCCTTATAGCTTCAATAAAAGTATTACCTAAAATTTGAACTGAATCATGATTAAATTTTTCTCTTATTGTTGCAAACACTTTCACAGTTACAGTTGCCATTATCTCACCTCAATAAATATTATAGGCAGGCCATTAAAAAGAACAAGTTTGTCATACGATGTTTCTTTGAAGATTATCTTTAGCATCGTTATTTCTCCTTTTGTCATTAGTATATCATATAGTGCAGTTATGGAGGAAACATATCTTTGGCTATACTTGATGGTTTTGGATATGGGGAGAAGTGAGCAAGTTTATGTGCCTCATTGGTTCTTTGAAACCGTTCGCAATGTTTATCCGCAAAAAAAACAAGGTTAGGCTATGATTCATTAAGGGGGAAGTATAGGGGGGCGGAAAAACTGCGGTCGATTCACCTCCTACTCTACAAGCATAAGCGCAGGTATTATCGAGATCCTCTCTCCCTTGCCCCGCCCCTGTTTGCGAACCTTTTCGTGCATCTGTTATCCCTCGTGGTTTAGTTTTCTCCCCGAAAAAACAAGATAAAAAGTAAGAGGGAGAAGAAGAGCGGGTCCTTTTTATCTTCTTGGCTACCGTCTTCCAATCATGGCCAGTCATTTTGGCGATTAATGATTTATTCTTATGTCTTTCCCAAAGTGATTTTATAGTTATATACATCTCTACTCCTATTATTTTTCTACCTCCCTTAAGTATTAAATTATAACTTAAGGGAAATATTATTTTATAGAGATAACTATGGAATTTTCTCTGGCGTTACCTATGGAATTTATTATAGCTTTGAGGCCATCGGTAAAGTTTTTGTGTAATTGTTTAGACATAATTTCGAACCTCTTTTCTCTTTAGAATTTAGTTCTAGATTACATCTTTTTAACATTTCAGGTTAGTGCACTTTTGAATTTTAAATCATCGAAAAACAGTGCACTTTTGATTTTTAAATGACAATCTCAAAAAAACGCTTGACAGCTTGGGGGGAGGTGATATACTTAAAATAAGATTTTGGAAAAACTAAACTATTACTAAGTAAGACTTTGCGTCTAAAGTCAGCCGCTCTATTTTCGAATGTATTCGGCATACTAAAAAGAGCGAAGGTTACAAATTGAAAGATAGTGCCAAAGCTGGAATAGAATAAGTCAAGAAAAATATGCCAATTGCTGAAATCGAAGAAAAACCGTAGCAGTTGGCAAGCCCGGAGACTAATCGAACAGAAGAAAGAAGTATAAGTTTATAAATTAAAGGAGGCGCCAATGTCTATTTCAAAAATAACTGAAATTAAATCTTCTTCTACAACTAGCTTCGATGATGCAATAAAAAAAGGAATTGCTCGCGCTCTGAAAACTCTGAAAAATGTTAGAGGAGCATGGATCGAGAATCAGGAAGTTCTACTCGATGAAAAAGGGAAAATAACCGAATATCGAGTTCAGATGAGGATAACATTTATTCTTGAAGAATAATTTGCTAATTGACCTGGAGATTTTTATAAAAGAGGCCGCGAAATACCTCACAGCTTGCTGCGAGGATTAAAGCGGTCTAGCCGCAAGGCTTAAAGCCCTTGCTAAAGTAATAGCATAATTGTTATAAAAGACAGCATAGGAATAAGATTGTCGAGGTACCAGAGGTACCTGCAGGACTTGGCTGGTTCCCTGATGGTCGGCTTCTTGTGGTTTCTATGTTGAACCGTCGTCTGTTACGGCTGGATTCCGATGGATTGACGGTTGTCGCAGACCTGAGCAAAATGACATTATATCCCTGCAATGACATGGTAGTTGATAGTCAGGGTAGAGTCTATATCGGTAGTTTTGGGTTTGACTTCTACGGGAAGAAACCTTTTAATCCAGCTGATATTATCCTGATAACTCCTGATGGTAATTCACGCATCATCGCCAATCAAATGGCCTTCCCAAATGGGATGGTGATAACCCCGAACGAGCGAACCCTCATAGTTGGCGAGTCCTTTGGTGCTTGCCTTTCTGCATTTGATGTTGGACCTGATGGGTCTCTTACCGGACGACGTGTCTGGGCTAAACTACAGGGTGCGATCCCGGACTAAGTCATTCGTTATCAGCAAAGGAGGATAGAAAGAAATGACTCAAATCAAAGTAACCCGTAAAGCTTATGTACGCAAAGACGGTACCGTGGTAAAAGGTGCCTCCTACTACACCAAAGATAAAGGGGAACCCGGCAAAACGCCGAAAAGTGAAAAGTGGTACCAGCATAATGTGGAAATGAACTGGCACAAGGACGAACCAGCTAAAGTGAGGCGAGCCAACGCGCTTAAGGCACACAAAGGCGATGAGCTAGCTACCGCCAGGGCTTTGCAGGCATTATCCAACGTGACTACGGACCCAGAGACTAGCAAGCTGGCAAAGACTGATGCTGATTACTTCTTCGCCAAGCATCAGTAGCTAATACGCAGGTTCTCACGAACCTTCATGGTTCAGTCCTTTTCTTTTGTGAAGAAGTTTAATGCACCACTATAGGCTATCCGATTGTACGTAATAGGTAAGTTTTTCCAAAAACTTTACAATCGATATTAGAGGATTATTGAAGAAGCCGAGGTCTAGTCTTGGCTTCTTCAATTCAGTTATGGGGTAAGGTCTTGCAATATCACTTTTCATCTTTCGCCTCAATTTTTTTAATCGCTCTGCTCACTGTAGTATAATGCAGGCCAATATATTCTGCTATCTCTTTTAAGGTATAGCCATACTGTAGGTGAGCCTCATACATCACTTGGTCTTTTGACTTCTGGTCCTTAGCTTTAAAAATCTCCTTTAAGGCTGGTCTGGTTATCTCCTTTAATCTTTCTTTACCTCTCAGCAAGGGTTTTATCTCCTCGATAAAATTCTCTTGGCCAAGAAACAATTGTCCTTTTATTACCTTTAAGGGTGATCCTACTTTTATCCCGGAACGGACAAACACTTGATTAAGTACTCCACTTCCAGTCTCCTTAAGTCTTTTACTATTTTTGCCCTTACCGGGCCTCAAAGTCAAGCAAAATTCCAGAGTAAAAGCCAGACTTTTTTCCATAGTTGTAAAACAAAAAATATTAGAACTTATCTCCTCCCTTCCTGAGAGCTTTTGCCCGGAAACTGGGTCCATTGATCTTGATGATGGTGGAATAATGCACCACGCGATCAAGTATGGCAGAAGCTAAGATATTATCGGTAAAGATATCTCCCCATTGTTCAAAAGTTTTATTGTTAGTAATAATAACCGATCCCTTTTCGTACCTTTTAGAGATGATTTCAAAGAAATCATCAGCACTGTATCCGGGCAGCCTTTTAAACCCTAATTCATCCAGGATCAAAAGATCAGGTTTTAGGTAGTAATCTACCTTCTGATAGTAAGTATTATCTGCTTTGGCAGCATTTAGATTATGCAACAACTCTGATACCGGGGTAAACAATACCCTGTATCCTTTCATTAGAGCCTTAATAGCAATAGCAATAGAAAGATGGGTTTTGCCGTTATGGAAAGCTTTCCATAACGGCAAAACCCATCTTTCTATTGCTATCGGACTAAAGGCCATACAGGCAGGCTACACGGTATGTTTTGAGCGGGTGGCCACTCTTATTAAGCTGTTAAAGATGGTAGATATTCAGCGTAAGGCCGGCTTTAGAGTGAACCGTATCTTAAAAGCGGATCTGATTATCATTGATGAGATAGGCTACACACCGATAGAAAGAAAGGAGGCTAATCTATTTTTTAACCTGATAAGTGAGCTTTACGAGAAGGCATCTGTCATCATTACATCCAATAAAAGATTTGATGAGTGGGCTGAAATGATGGGAGATGAAGTGATGACCGTAGCCATGCTAGACCGGCTGCTTCATCATTCTAAAGTATTTAATTTAAGTGGGGAATCATTTAGAATTCAAAAAGAAGAGGAGGATTAAACCATTTTTTTCTTTCTAGGAGGTGCAAAATTGTTTTCCGCGCAAGGTGCATTTCTACTTGCCATTTACAGTACGTTTTTCGCAAAAGTGCTGATTGTGGATAGTGACGTAATGTGGATAACTCCTAAAGAGTTACCCCCATTACTTGGACAACCCTTCAGGTTGCCCACACTCTCCACAATACTACTACTATTTTTTAATTTTAGAAAAGAACTAAAAGAGTAAATAGCAACCAAAATTGTATACGCTGCCTAAATTTTTAATTTTATAAGAAGTAAATTATTCTAAATAGTATTGTAATATAAGTAAAGTAGTTAAGATTCCTTTGAAATAAATATTCAATAGATTCTTAATTAACTCTCAATAGATACCAACCACTTCTTCCAATTTTCTATATACTTTTTCAGTATCATCGCTCATACAAAAGTTGCGAAACTCGTCCTGTCTGGGGAGCTTGCTAATTCAAGCCCTTTGGCATTTTGGTGAAGGGCTTTTTTATGCGCGCCCAGCATGGGTTGATTACTTGTCGGTGAAAGTCCGATATGGGGGTTGATAGTACCAACCATTAGCTTAAGACAAGGGTGTCCATCGTGAGGTGGAATCTGAAGGAAGTCGGCGGCAAAACTCTGGTCTGAGGAACACGAACTACATATAAGGCATATGCTTGTGGGTAAGTTTGCGTAACAAAACAAAGCCCAAAACTATCCGAAACAGGCGGTGTAAATGTAGCAGATAGATGGAGTGAAAGTAATCTCTCTTACCTGGGGAGGTCTGACAGATATGCTGTGAAATGAATTTTAAGACAACAACTCATACAGTGATGTAGGGCTGAACTGTCAGAAGTCAGCAGACGCCATAGTAGATTAATGCAACAATCGAAGGGCTGAACGTTAGGAGGTTTTGAAAAGTTTGAAGAACTCGAAAGAAATACCAAGAAAGCAGACAACTTCTCATGAAGACTATTTTCAGGATGGAAGGCTGGAAGCCGGAGATAATGGAAAAGTGCCCAGTATTCTTATTGAAACATTAAGAAATGTCAAATGTGAAGCCCCGTTGACCGAGTTAAAAATCTTCAAAAAGCAGATAGAGAAAATAAATCAGAAATAATTAAAAAAAATTTTTAAATTTCTCTTGACATTATCAAAAAAGTAATTATAATCATTATTTGTAAAATTAATTAATAATTGTTTGTCCATACAAAAAGGAGGCAAAATATGAATATCGGTATTATTATATATTCTCAGATCGGGAACACCAATTCCGTTGCCCTGAAGCTCAAGGAGAAAATTTCATCCTCGCCCATCCGTGGGCTCGGGTTGGCTTATACGGAAAACAGCTTAATAAATATGTTATATGTACGGAAAAGAATGATAGGAAAAGAAATATATCAACAATTGTTTTTATCTCGCTGTTTTGGCGGTATAAGAACAATGAATATATACAATCGTAATCTGTCGTAATCTGCAATTAAAAAAATCAAAACTATATTGCAACTAATCCAAATATTAAAGTATCATGCATAAGGAAAAAAATGTTGCATGATAACTTTACAGGACAATTTAAATAATTAAAAAAAAAAGGAGAAAAAAAATGAATACAAACAGAAAGACCGCTTATACAACATATAAGGGGATGGATAATAAACAAAAAAGAAAGGAAAGATATAATATGAATAAAACTACAGCTATCAAAGAGGTAGAGATGTCAAAACATATTCTCAAGGGGTTAATTGTCTCTCTGTTGGCAATATTGCTGATGACCTTCACTACTGTAGCTGTCCTTGCATTTGATGTCCGCAGGGGAGATATCGTAACTGTCGCCAGTGAAGAGGTAATCGATAGTGATCTTTATGTAGCTGGTGGAACAATAATCATTGATGGCACTATTAATGGCGACCTCATTGCTGCTGGCAAGATAATCAGGGTCAACGGCCCGGTTAATGGTAGTATCATAGCTATTGGCGGAACAGTCGATATCAATGGTGAAGTTACCCACGCCGTTCGGGTAATAGGCGAAACTCTGAATATCAGCGGTACTATTGGAAGAGACTTGCTGCTTGCCGGTGATAAGGTTAGTCTGGCCAGTACAGCTGAAATTGGCAGTGACCTTCTTTTGGGTGCTGGCACCGCCCTTATTGACGGACTTATTAAAGGTGACATTAATAGCGGTGTTGAAAGTTTGACTATAGCATCTACGGCAAGTATCCAAGGAAAGCTAACCTACATTAGTGAAAACGAAGCTAATATTCAGTCCGGTGCTCAAATCATGGGCCCGATCACCCACCAGCTACCCGATGTAAAAGAAAGGCTAGCAGTCGGCACCCACCAGCTGCCCGATATAAAAGAAAGGCTAACACCCGCGGGGTTATGGGGTAAAGTCATCGGATTCTTAATGGCTCTCGTGTTAGGAATAATCATCATCCTCCTTGCCCCGAGACGGGTGAAAGCGGTTACTGAGTCAATCCGCACTCGCCCCTGGGCAAGCCTCGGCTGGGGAGCGATTATCTTAATTTTTACCCCCATTGCTGCCCTAATAGTTTGTATTACCATTATTGGTTTACCTCTCGGTTTAATTACTTTGGTTCTTTATAGCATAGCCATTTGTCTCACTCAGCTTTTTGCCGGCTTACTTATCGGGCAGTTGATTATCGGTTCCTCTAGGGGAGTTGAGACCAAAGCCGCTCTAGTTGGTGCCCTGGCATTAGGTCTGGCTATTCTCAGCCTTCTGAAGCTAATCCCTTACTTAGACAATGTCATCGGGCTGGCTACCGTTCTTTTCGGTTTGGGTGCCATATTGGTCTCGGAAAGGAAACTACGGGCTGAGGCACAAAATAACAAAATCTAACAAATCGTATTGCATCTGCCGTTATTCTGCTGCGCCTGATAGCGGTCGAGTGAGCTTTTGGTCGCAAGACATTTCAATTTTGTATATTGATTTTTAGTATCGTAAATGAAAAATTAGTTTTTGAAAAGGAGAAAAAAATGGATACAATTTTAAAGGAAGAAAAAATCAAAAAGACCTCAAGAATTGCAGGATTTCTGTATCTAGGTCTCATAGTATTCGGTATAATCGGTCAGCTTGCTCGCTCGAATCTTATTGTACCCGGAGATGCAGCAACAACAGCCAGCAATATTATGGCTAATGAGATGCAATTCCGCGGTGCCAATATGAGCTGGCTAATCTCGGAGATGTTTTTATTATTGTTGGGCCTAGCTTTATACGTGGTATTTAAAAAAGTTAACAAAAACCTTGCTTCGCTTATAGTGTTATTTATTGTGGTCGGTGTCGCTATAGAGAGCATCAATACACTTAACCAATTTGCTGCCCTGCAACTTTTGAGCGGTGCTGACTACTTGAAAGTATTCTCCGCAGATCAATTGAATGCTCAGGTGATGGCCCATCTCGATTCGTGGGAAGCCGGATATCGTATCGCCGTGATAATGAGTTTTGGCCCTTGGCTTATTCCCACAGGTTATTTAGTTTACAAGTCGGGCTACTTTCCCAAAATTCTGGGCATCCTGGCGATACTTGCAGGTTTTGGCTTTCTGATAGAAGGTTTACAATATTTTCTTCTTCCCGACTACATAGTGATATCTTACCCGGGTAGCGCGCTTGCCATTATTGGGGAATTTGCACTTTGCGGTTGGCTTTTATTGAAAGGTGCTAAAATACCCGAAATGAAATCCTGAAATTGATTCATTATAGCATTTGACAAAAAACTAGAGAAGAAAAAATGAACATCTAAAGTATAAAAGACGTTTTGGGACAATTTTTGGAAATTGTTATCAATCAAATGAATAAAGAAGGATATACAAATCTAAGCCATCGGATATTCTTAAACTCAAAGATGTAGAAAAACCTATTTTAGTGTTTTCAATAAGGAGGTGTAGTTAGAAGAAACATTTCTTATTCTTTTCCAAACATTAAAGTATCATACATAAGAAAAAAAATGTTGCATGATAACTGCACAGGACGATTTAAATAATTAAAAAAAGGAGGTAAATAATATGGATAAGACAAACAAAAAAGAAGATAAGAGCACATGGGCTATTGGTGGAGGTGTACTTATAGGTGTTGGTGCTGGAATTTTTTATATAAAGACATATCCTTTAGGAATAGTTGCATTTACACTCATAGGAATAGGCTTAGGTCTGATAGTAGCTTCTATAATTTCAAGAAAATGAAGATAAGAGGAAATTAAAATGAAAGCAATTGTATATGAAAGATACGGACCACCGGAGGTTCTTCAGCTCAAAGAAGTAGAAAAACCTACTCCCAAGGACAATGAAGTACTGATAAAAGTTCATGCGACAACAGTACATATAGGGGATGTGAGAATGCGAAGTTTCAAAGTTCCTCGCCGGCAATGGCTCTTCGCGCGAATATATTTAGGTCTTAGAAAACCAA
>Ga0209386_1001249_pt1 | contig 10540 bp, 10 predicted proteins | sample NGEPertwo_FD_184510 | JGI IMG/M metagenome (GOLD analysis project Ga0209386, IMG submission 184510) | Arctic peat soil microbial communities from the Barrow Environmental Observatory site, Barrow, Alaska, USA - NGEE Permafrost154B-two... | ecosystem: Environmental > Terrestrial > Soil > Wetlands... | reverse complement strand
CCACCGCGCTGCTCACCGACCGGTACGAGCTGACCATGCTCCAGGCGGCCCTCGCCGACGGGACAGCAGACCGGCACTGCGTCTTCGAGGTGTTCACCCGACGCCTGCCGCCCGGCCGCCGCTACGGCGTGGTCGCGGGCACCGGGCGACTGCTCGAGGAGATCCCCGACTTCCGCTTCACGGACACCGAGCTCGGCTACCTCGCGCGGGCGAAGGTCGTCGACCGGACCACCATGGAGTACCTGTCGCGGTTCCGGTTCACCGGCTCGGTGACGGGGTACGCGGAGGGCGAGTGCTTCTTCCCCGGTTCGCCGGTCATCGCGGTGGAGGGCACGTTCGCCGAAGCGGTGATCCTCGAGACGCTGGTGCTCTCGGTGCTCAACTACGACTCGGCGGTCGCGTCGGCAGCCTCCCGGATGACCAGTGCGGCGCTGGACCGACCCTGCCTGGAGATGGGTAGCCGGCGCGCGCACGAGCAGGCCGCGGTGGCAGCAGCCCGGGCCGCCGTGGTGGCCGGCTTCGCCGGGACGTCCAACCTGGAGGCCGGACGCCGGTACGGGCTGCCGACGATCGGCACCGCCGCGCACTCGTTCACGCTGGTGCACGACGACGAGAGGTCGGCCTTCGCGGCCCAGGTCGCCGCGCACGGACCCGGGACCACCTTGCTGGTGGACACCTACGACGTGGCCGACGGGGTCGCGACCGCGGTCGAGGTCGCCGGAACGGGACTCGGCGCGGTGCGTCTGGACTCCGGGGACCTGCCGTCGCTCGCCGGTGAGGTCCGCGCCCAGCTGGATGCCCTCGGGGCGTTCCGGACGCGGATCGTCGTCAGCTCGGACCTCGACGAGTACGCGATCGCGTCGCTCGCCGCCGCCCCGGTGGACTCCTACGGTGTCGGCACGTCGGTGGTCACCGGCTCCGGGGCACCGACCTGCGGGATGGTCTACAAGCTGGTCGCCCGGGAGGGACCGGACGGCGTCCTGCAGCCGGTGGCGAAGGCCTCCGCGCGCAAACCCAGCATGGGCGGGCGCAAGGCGGCGGCCCGGCGGCTGGACGCGTCGGGCCGTGCCGTCGAGGAGGTCGTCCTGACCGGCTCCGACCACGACGTCGCGACCTGGGCACCCAGCAACAGCGACCTGCGACCGCTGCACGTTCCGCTGGTGGAGCACGGCGCGGTCGACACCCGGTGGACCGGCAGCGCCGGGGTGAGCCTGGCCGCTCGACGTCACCAGGCCTCCCGTGCCGAGCTGCCCCGCGGGGCCCGGCGGCTCTCGGCGGGGGATGCGGCGATACCCACCGTCACCGTCACCCTCTGACGCGGGCCGGGGCGTGCCCGCGATGGCCGAGCCTGCCGACTTCTTTGCGGGCCATCCCGACGACCTCGCCGCGTTCGCCCGGGTCCACGACGTCGTCGACCGCCTGGGTGACGCCGAGGTGCGGGTCTCCCGCGTGGCCCGCCGAGGCCTATCACCGGGCATCACGCGGGCCGGCGGTGGGCCGGGCACACACGCGCCCGGTGACCCCTGCGGGTCCCCGGGCCCCTGTGCCGCTGGTGACTAGGCGACGCGGCGTCCGCGTCCCAGCAGGCCCATGACCAGGCTGATCACCAGCACGATGATCCCGAGCCAGATGAGGAACTTGGCAGCCTCGACGGCCAGGCCGAAGATGAGCAGCAGGACACCGACGATGAGGATGAGAAGCCAGCTCGGCATGGTGAATCCTTCCGTACGGCCACCCGGATGAAGGGGGTGGTCTGTTGCTCAGAGCCTGCCAGCGGTCAGTGCCCCTCGCAATTTGAACCGGCGCTCACCGGTCGCGCCCGGCGGGCGCGCGGATCGCTCGATCGCGGCGGAACCGCTGGTCCGGCGGGTGCGGAAGGGCGACTCAGTCCTGCTGCCCGTCGCCGTCCTGCGGCGCGCGCAGGCCCGCGTAGATCTCCTTGCAGACCGGGCAGACCGGGAACCTGTTGGGGTCCCGGCCGGGCACCCAGACCTTGCCGCACAGGGCTACCACCGGCGCCCCGGAGACCGCCGAGACCAGGATCTTCTCCTTGCGCACGTAGTGCGCGAAACGCTCGTGGTCGCCTGGCTCGACCTCCTGCCTGGTCTCGGTCTGCTCCAGCACACCGGTCGAGGTGCCGGGGCCCCCTGGCTGTTCCTGCGGCCCGGTCGGCGGCGTCGGCTCGCTCATGCCGGGAGTCTACGTCGCGGTGGAAGCCCGGCCCGGACGCCGCTCAGATCAGCCGTGCGAGCAACCGCGGCGCGCGGGCGTCGTAGACCCGGCCGCCCAGGACCACCGCCGCGGCAAGGGTCACCAGGCCGCCGACGACGCCGACCACCAGGGTGGCGCCCGCCAGCGAGGTCCGCCACCACAGCGACGCGGCGTACAGGACCAGCACCGGGGCGCAGATCACCAGGGTCGCAACGGAGCTGACCAGCTGGGCCACCAGGCTGGCCCCGACGGCGCCCATCTGGGCGGCATAGGGGTTGGCACCGGCCTCGGGAACCGGGTACGGCAGCACGGCGCTGACGACCGCGGACACGGCAAGACCCCCGCAGAGCACCCCCACGCCGACCCCGACCGCGGCCGCGGCCAGATCCCATCGCCCGCTCACCGCCGCACCGCCCAGGCTCACCACGACCGTGGCCGGGGTGGCCCAGACCAGCGTGGCGAGGGTGCGACCGAGCCGGTCCGCCCAGCCGGGCACGTGCGCCGCGACGTGCAGCCAGAAGGCGCTCCCGTCGAAGGCCACGTCGTTGTGCCGCCCCCACCCGATGGTGCCCGCCATGAACGCGCCCAGGCTCAGGGCAACGGACGCCGGCGCGTCCACGACCGTCGCCACCAGCAGCACGATGAGCACGGGCGCAACCACCGAGCCGAGCAACGCTGCCATGTAGCGCGGGTCGGCCGTCCAGTACCGCAGGCCCCGCCGCGCCACGGCGGTTGCGGCCACCACGCCGGGGTGACGCCGAGTCGACGTGGTGGCGTCGGTCCGGCGGCGGTCCGGCAGGATGGCGTCGGCCCGACGGCGCACCTGACCGGACCGCGACGGCGGCCGGGTGAGCGCCCGCTGGAGCAGCGCCGTCCACGCCAGGAGCGCGACCGCCAGCCATGCCACGGCCAGCACCAGCCGGACGACGGCCCCGGTCGCGTCGTCCGCCGCGAGCGCCGCCGGCGCGTCCCACACCAGCCCGAGGGGGGTCCAGCTCAGCACGTCGGCCAGCACCGGCACCTTCTGCAGAGCGCCTTCGAGCCCGAGCGACCCGAGCGTGACCACGACCGGGATGGCGAGCCCGGCGGCCAGCACGCCGAGGGCGGCGCTCGTCTCGCGGGAGCGCCGGGAGGTGAGCATCCCGGCGGACAGCTCGGTGGCCAACCGCGAGAACAGGAAGCAGGTCGCCGCCGCGACGGGTGCGGCTGCGACGGACACGATCGCGGGACCCCAACCCGCGGCACTCCACACGATCACCGGTGCCAGCGCGAGGGCGGCGGTGAACACCGCGGGGACGCTGATCATCCCCGCGGCGAGCAGGCCGGGGACAAGACGCCGCGCGGACTGCCCCGACGTCGCGAACCGGCTGATGTCCAGCGAGTCGTCCATGCCGGGGACCATCACCGGGATCACCACCCAGCCGGCGACCAGCAGCGAGCCGCCCACCACGAGGATGTCGCGAGCCGCGTCGACCGGCTGGGCGGAGAGCCACACCATCCCGCCGACGACCGACGGGGCCAGGCTGAGCGCCCACAACGCACCGACCACCAGGACGACCACCCGCCACGCCTCACGACGCAGGGTGTTCCCCAGGATGCAGAGCTTCAGTCGGACGAGGGTCTCAACCACGACAGCTCCGGCGCCTGCGTCGGCCCGCCCAGCAGGTCGACGAACCGTTCCTCCAGGTCCTGCCCCGCGCGGACGTCGTCCAGCCGACCGGCGGCGAGCACCCGGCCCGCCCCGACCACCGCGACGTGGTTGCACACCCGCTCGACCAGGGCCATCACGTGGCTGGACATCACCACGGTCCCGCCGGCTTCGACGAACTGCTGCAGGATGGTGCGGATCGCCGTTGCGGACACCGGGTCGACGGCCTCGAACGGCTCGTCCAGCACCAGCACCCGGGGCGCGTGCACGAGCGCGCAGGCCAGGGCCACCTTCTTGGTCATGCCCGCGGAGTAGTCGGCCACCAGGGTCGACCCGGCCTGGTGCAGGTCGAGGGCGCCCAGCAGGTCGTCCCGGCGCCCGGCGACCACGCCGGCATCCATCCCGCGCAGCAGGCCGGCGTAGCTGATCAGCTCAGGGCCGGTGAGCCGATCGAACAGGCGCAGCCCGTCCGGCAGCACACCGAGCAGGGGTGCGGCCTGGGCAGGCTGGGCCCACACGTCGACGCCGTGCACGTGCACCGTCCCGGCGTCCGGCACCAGCAGCCCGGTGGCCATCGACAGGGTGGTCGTCTTGCCTGCGCCGTTCGGGCCGACCACGCCGTAGAACGACCCGGCGGGGATGTCCAGGTCGAGGCCGGCCACCGCCAGCGTCGCGCCGAACCGCTTGACGAGTCCGCGCAGCACGACGGCCGGGGCGGCGCCACCCGGCAGGTTCACCCGCTCACCCTACGGTGGCCGGTCGCACCCGGCCCGGGTCCGGTACCGACCTGGTCCGGGTGAGATTCGGCACCGAATCGGTCACGATCAAGAAACGGACCCCATCCGCTCCTGGTCGTCGCCCTAGCCTGGCGCCATGCGTACCCCGATGAGGTGGACCGCCGTGAGTCTGGCCGGCGTGCTGTTCCTTGCCGGCTGCAGCGGCGGAGGTGCTGACAGCGCGTCCGACAGCGCAGGTGCCGCCGACATCGCCAACGACTCCGCGGCCGAGGCCCCCGCCGGTGCGGTGGCCGAGGACGGCGGCGACGCGACCGGCTCCGGCGCCCCGGGCCTGAGCCTGGCCACCTCCGACCGCGAGGTGATCACCTCCGGATCGGTGACGATGACCGTCGAGGATCCCGAAGCGGTCGCAGCGGACCTCAGCCGCGTGGTCGAGAACCTCGGCGGCTGGGTCGAGAACCTCACCCAGCAGGCCGCGACCGAGAACACCGACGCCAGCGCCCGCATGGTGGTGCGCATCCCGTCCCAGGACGTCACCAGCACCCTGGAGCGGCTGGCCGACTACGGGACCGTGGCGGACGTCAACCTCGCCCGGACCGACGTCACCATGCAGGTCCGGGACCTCGAGGCGCGGATCCGCGCCCTCAACCTTTCCATCGCGCGGATGGAGGACCTGCTCGCCCGCGCCACCACCACCACCGACCTGGTCAACGCCGAGCAGATGCTCACCGACCGCCAGTCCGAGCTGGAGTCCCTGCTCTCCCAGCAGGCCCTGTTGGCCGACCAGGTGTCGATGTCAACCCTTGACATCCAGATGTGGACGGTCGAGTCGGCACCCGAGCCGGAGCCCGAGCCCGCGACGGGCTTCTGGGCCGGCCTGGTGAACGGCTGGAACTCCTTCTACGACACCGGTTCGTCGGCCCTGATGGTGATCGGCGCGATGCTCCCCTGGCTCGTCTTCTTCGCCCTGCTGGCCCTTGTCGTCGTCGTGATCCGCCGACCTCTCAAGCGGCGGCAGGCAGCAATGAGGCTGTCTGCCGCTTCTCAGGGCCCAGCCGGACAGGGCCCGACGACGGCGCTGCCGCCGATGGCCGCACCTGCGCAGCCGGTCGCACCTGCTGCGCCCCCGGCGCCGCCGACCGCCGAGAAGACAGGCGAGCGGCCACCTCCCGCCTGACCCGCGTCGTCCTGCGCCCGAGCCGCAGCAAGCCGGCTCGGGCGCAGGACGACGGGTGCCGGTGAGCGCGCGCGGCCCAGGGGGTCGGCCGCCTTCGGGTGCCCATGCTTGTCCACAAGCGGCCCCGCGATCCGCCCGCGTCCCCTATGCTCCATTCTGTCCGGATCGAAGGTATCCACAGGGGGCCGTGGTGGAAGGCGTCGCACTGCTCGAGGACGAGGTGCGCGAGCTCATCCGTCGACGCGGCGTCGACCCGTTGCGGGATCCCGTCAGCCTCCAGGCGCTCGTGCGCGACGCGGTCGCGGACTACGACGAACGGTCGCTCCGCGGACACGTCCCGCCGCTGCTCGACCCGGAGGCGGCGACCAAGGCGGTCGTCGACGCCGTCGCTGGTCTCGGCCCCCTGCAGCAGTACCTGGACGACGAGACCGTCGAGGAGATCTGGATCAACTCCCCCGACCAGGTCTTCGTCGCCCGCCACGGTGAGGCCGAGCTCACGCCGACCATGCTCACCCACGGCCAGGTGCGCGACCTCGTCGAGCAGATGCTCAAGGTCTCCGGGCGGCGGCTGGACCTGTCCAGCCCGTTCGTGGATGCAGCGCTACCTGGCGGTGAACGGCTCCATGTGGCCATCCCCGACGTAACCCGGACGGACTGGGCGGTCAACATCCGCAAGTACGTGGTCCGCGCGGCCCACCTGGACGCCCTGGTGGCTCTCGGTTCGCTCACCCCGGCCGCCGCGCGGTTCCTGTCCGCCTCCGTCGTCGCGGGGCTGAACGTGCTGGTCTCGGGCCCGACGCAGGCCGGCAAGACAACAATCGCGATAGGACACCCCTAGACGGCAGCCGATTGGCCGCGACCGGCATAGAGGGGGTGTGATGGAAACCACCCCGCCCCGCGCCTTCGTCTACCTGAGGATCTCAGAGGACCGTGACGCCACGCTCGTCAGCGTCGAGAACCAGCGCGCGGAAGTCCTCGGGCTCGCCGCACGGCTAGGTTTGCCGGTCGCGGGCACCTTCGTCGACAACGACTTGTCCGCGTTCTCGGGCAAGACGAGGCCCGGCTACCGGCAGCTTGTTGCAGCTGTGATCAGCTCGCCCGAGCCATGCACCGTGCTTGTGTGGCACGTGGACCGGCTCTACCGGCGGCCGTCCGAGCTTGAGGACCTCCTTGGTCTTGTCGAGGGCCAAGCCGTCACGATCGAGACCGTTCGAGGCGGGATGCTGGATCTGAACACCCACGAGGGCAAACTCGCGGCTCGGTTCATGGTGACCGTGGCGAGCTACGAGTCCGGGCACAAGTCGGACCGCATCGCTCTCGCGGCGCGTCGCAGCGCAGAGCGTGGTGACTGGCATGGGGCGCGGCGTTTCGGCTACCAACTGACTGCCGACCGGTCGGCGACGATCGACCCCGTCGAGGGCCCGATGGTCCGTGAAGTCGTGGATCGCTTCCTGGCCGGCGAGTCCCTCTACTCACTGACCGTTTGGGCCAACGACCAGCCGGTCCCCCCGCTTCGGGCAAAGGTCTGGCACGCGAACACGGTGCGTCAACTGCTGGCGAGCCCAAGGATCGCTGGCCTGCGCAGCTACCAGCCGCGGGACCAGCGCCCGGAGACGCCGTTCCGCAACGTCATGGGCCCTGGCCGTTGGGAGGGGATCATCACACCCGCGGAGTTCGAGCGGGTGCTTGCGGTCATGAAGAACCCTGACCGGCGCACCACACGCGCCGGCAACAACCTACTCTCTGGGATCGCGCGGTGTGGCCGCTGCGGCACCGGACTGGTCATCGCGTCGAGCTCTCTTTCAGCGAGCGGGTCCCCACGCCGTCGGTACGTCTGCAAGAAGGTCCCCGGTCGACCGGAAAGGGGCGGTCTCAGCGTCGAAGGCGCCGCTCTCGACGATGCGGTGACGGCCGCAGTTCTCCGACGGCTGACAGCCACAACGGCCCCTGTGCGGCCCGATCTGGACGCTGCGCCCCTGTGGTCGTCGGTTGCTGCAGCCCGTGAGCGGCTCACGGACCTGGCTACCGACTATGGGCGCGGTGATCTCACGAGGGAGGAGTTCCAAGCCGCCAGGGCGGCTGGACTCAGTGTTCTCCGAGGAGCAGAGGAGGCGCTGTCGCGGGTGGTCGGCAGCGGATCGCTGACGACTCTGCCGCTCGGGGATGCCGTTGCGCTAAGCACCCGTTGGTACGAGATGAGCGTGGGCCAGCGGCGTGCCGTGATCATGGCATTGGTCGACACGCTGACTATCAAGCCGGCGGCGGTGCCGCGGGGGCCGGTCTTCGACTTAGGCCGCGTCGAGCTGCGCTGGCGCGCCTAAGCGGCCCGCTGGCGGCGCCGCCTCGAGCAGCGTCACGAGCCGGCGGACCGCGGCACGGTCTGTGATCCCCTCCTCCACGTCCGACTCGGCGATGGTGCGGTTGAACCAAGCATCGAAGGTCTCCATGACCTACCTGTGCGGCCCGCTTGGCGAAGGCTGCCAACTTCAGCAGTCTGAAGTAGCGACGCACGCGCTCAGGGGTCAAGTGACATGACATCGGAACCGGGTCCGCCCCACGGTCGCACGTTGGCACGCCCGCCGTCCGTCGCCGCGCACGGACGTCACTGCGTTGCTGATCGCCCCCGCGGAGTCGCGCTGCCCACTCGTGGTCAGTGCCACCGGCGGAGCGCCTGTACATACAAACTACCAGGTCAGGGCCCCTTTTGAACTACCATCAACGACGTGACGATGCGTCGATCGGAGGAGTGCCGATGGCCAAGAAGATGAGCCAAAAGACAATACGAGCCCAGGCGGCTCGGGCACGCGCCCGCGAAGAGCACGTCCGCATGGTTCTTGCCCGCCAGGGCGATCCGGACTACATCCAGGAGACGCGGACCACGACTGGCCGGACCATCCACCTGACCCCTGACATGGCGGACACCTTGCGGCCGTTGCTCGAGTCCCGGCGGGAGGCCTTCGTCAGGAAGTTCGGCAGGGAGCCCGGTCCCGAGGACCCGGTCTTCTTCGATCAGGCGGCGGCCACACCCACATTCTTGCGCGAACAAGACCTCTACGCCGACGAGGCGCTCACTCCAGAGGCACCTAGACGGGATGTCGCGCCGGACGGCGTGGCGATCATGACCGCCTGGCAGGAGCTCGGCTACATCGTTACTGAGGCGACCGCACACCTGTTCTCCGCCCACGAAGTCGAGGCGTTTTCGGATGCGCTCACCCGCGCGCGGGATGCCGAAGGCCTGACCTAAGCCGGACTTGGCGGCCCACCGGCGACCCCCCGAGCCTTCATCCGACGCGTACATGCCCGGCACGCTCTGAGCCAGCGGTCCACCGCGTGGCGTATTCAGTCCGTTACGCCGATGGCTGTACATACAGAATGTGAGTACAGAATGCACGTATGCCTTTCTTCGTGCGGTGTCTCGTTGGATTGTGGGCCATTCAGTAGTGCAGACTGCTCGGGATGACGAGCGACGAGCCGGAACTCAATGACGAGCCGGAGGATGACGTTCGGGCCACCCCTCCCCTGGACCGGGGTGTCTGGTGTGTCCGCAGCGCAGGGTCCACGGTGTATTGGGTCGATCTAGACAGAGGCCGGCGACGTGCAGGAGGGGCTGCTCGCGATGGCCGTGGGCCGAACCTAGCGCCGAGTGCGCTCACGGCGCATGATCCGGGAACCCGCGCCGTGCGTTCGGCTCTGCCGGGTCGCACCTTGACGACAGGTAAGCGGCGGGCGCCGCGGTGAGGGCGAAGTCACCCGGGGAATCGAGGCTGACGCGTTGGACCGTCTAGAGATCGAGGGAGCTCCTGAGTCCTCGATCGATCTCGCGCAGCAGCGCGAGGGGGGTGAGGCCAGCTTGCTCGGTGAGGTCCGTCTTGTTGAGCGTGACGATGGCGGTGACGTTCACGACGGAGTCTCGAGGCAATCCGGTCGCTGCAGCGGGAAGAAACACGTTGCCGGGCATCACTGCCAGTTCGGTGTTGGACGTGATGACAAGTGCCACCACGGTCGCCAGCCGGCTCTGGTTGTAGGTCTGCGCGGAGATCACCACGACCGGTCGACGCTTGGCCGGGCGTGACCCGACCGGTGCACCGAGGTCCGCCCAGTAGATCCCGCCGCGCTCGATCACCAGTCACCCGGAGTGTCACCGAGGAGTCGCCGCGCCACGGCGACGGCGTCCGAAGCGGAGTCGTCGCCACCTGCCAGAGCATCAACAGCGAGGTCGATCTGGCGGGTCACCGACTCAGCGTCGAGTTCGTCCAGGTATCCCGCCGCGGCGCGCGCGAAGAACTCAGATCGGCTCATCCCGAGGTCGTGTGCACGCCGGGTGGCCTTCTCGAAGGTGTCGTCAGGTACCGAGATCGCTGTCTTCATCCCGTGAGTATAACCGGGTATGACCGACGCGGCCCCTGTGATCGAGTCCCGGCGGGATCGCCGGCGAGCAACTCAGCAGCCCAGTCAGGGCCGCACGTCGGCGCGCCTCCCGACCATCGCTTAGCGCCAAAAGCTACGGGGTCGGGACCATGCTGACCGGGTGGGCCTCCGGGTCAGCTCGGACCAAACGCGGCGCGGCGACGGCTACCTGTGGCCTCGGGACGCACCAAAGCTAAGTTGGCATATGTGCACGATAGGCTCGCACATGAGCGTCAATCTCGCATCTGTGCTAAGTTAAGGACGTGGCACAGACTGTAGATGAGCTGCTACACCGGATCGGACGGCAGGTGCGCGCCCTGCGGATCGCGGCCGACCTCTCGCAGCAGGAGCTCGCCGATG
>Ga0209386_1001247_pt1 | contig 10549 bp, 12 predicted proteins | sample NGEPertwo_FD_184510 | JGI IMG/M metagenome (GOLD analysis project Ga0209386, IMG submission 184510) | Arctic peat soil microbial communities from the Barrow Environmental Observatory site, Barrow, Alaska, USA - NGEE Permafrost154B-two... | ecosystem: Environmental > Terrestrial > Soil > Wetlands... | reverse complement strand
GGCCCACGTGCGCGAGCTCTTCGACGGCTACGACGTGGTCGTGACCGACGTTGCCGGCGGCGCCCGTCCGGGGCTGGACCATCCCGCGGTGGCCGCGTTCGTCGCGGCCGCCAGTGCCGCGACCGGTCGGCCGCCCGCCGCGAAGGAGGGCTGGACCGACGTCGCGCGGTTCGGTGAGCTGGGTATCCCGGCGGTGAACTTCGGCCCGGGCGACCCGGCCCTCGCGCACGCCGACGACGAGCGCTGCCCGGTGCACCAGCTGTTCACCTGCTTCGCGGGGCTCAGCGCCTGGTTGACCTCCTAGAGTCGGACCATGAGCACTGAGCAACCCCCTGGCCCGCACGGCAACGGGTACCGCAAGGGCCCGGTCCTGCTGCGCGGCGGCCAGGTGCCCCGGACGACCAGCGACCAGCGCCTGCTGGCCAGTGGCAACGAGCCCGACTGGGTGCACGGTGACCCGTGGCGGGTGATGCGGATCCAGAGCGAGTTCGTCGAGGGCTTCGGCGCGCTCGCCGAGGTGGGCCCCGCGGTGAGCGTGTTCGGCTCGGCGCGCACCAAGCCGGATGAGCCGGAGTACGCGCTGGCGGTCGCCGTCGGGGCGGCGCTGGTGCAGGCGGGCTACGCGGTGATCACCGGTGGCGGGCCGGGGATCATGGAGGCGACCAACCGCGGGGCATCCGAGGCCGGTGGGCTCTCGATCGGCCTGGGCATCGAGCTGCCGTTCGAGCAGCGGATGAACGACTGGGTGGACCTCGGGGTCAACTTCCGTTACTTCTTCGCCCGCAAGACCTGCTTCGTCAAGTACTCCCAGGGCTTCGTGGTGCTGCCGGGCGGGTTCGGCACCCTCGACGAGCTGTTCGAGTCGCTCACCCTGGTGCAGACCCACAAGGTCACCGGCTTCCCGATCGTGCTGATCGGGAGGGACTACTGGAAGGGTCTGCTCGGCTGGATGCGCTCGACTGTCGTGCCACGCGGCAACATCCACGCTCCCGACCTCGACCTGATCCAGCTCGTCGACGACCCCGCCGAGGCCGTGCACCTGGTCTGTGAGCGCGATGCCGAGCTGCAGGCCGAGGAGGAGGCCGCGGTTGCCGCCAACGCCGCCGCCGAGCAGGAGGCCGAGCGGGCCTCGAACCGCCGGTGAGCGACCGGGTCGGCGTGCCCCAGCGTGGGGTGGCGTTGTGGCTGCGTGGACGCGTCCTGGCAGCCGATCGCGCCGCGGTGATGGCCGTGGTCAACCGGACCCCGGACTCCTTCCACGTCCACCACGACGACGACGCGGCGGCCCAGGCGGCGGTGGCCCGCGCCGTCGCCGACGGGGCCGACCTGGTCGACATCGGCGGCGTGCGGGCGGGCCGGGGACCGGAAGTCGACGAGGCGGCGGAGATCGACCGGGTGCTGCCGCTGGTGCGCTGGGTGCGGGCCACGTATCCCGAGCTGCCGATCAGCGTCGACACCTGGCGCGCCGAGGTGGCCGAGGCGGTGCTGAGCTCGGGCGGCGATCTGGTCAACGACACCTGGGCCGGGCACGACCCCGAGCTGGTTGCGGTCGCCGCGGCGCACGGGGCGGGCATCGTGTGCTCGCACACCGGTGGGCTGCCGCCGCGCACCGACCCGCTCCGCACGCAGTTCCGCGGTGGTACGCCGGCTGCGCCGGGCGGTCCGGGGCCGGACGCCGGTGACTCGCTCGACGGCGTCCTCGGGGACGTCGTCGCCACCGTGAGCGCTGCGGCGCGGCGCGCGGTCGCGGCCGGGGTCGACCCGCGGTCGGTGCTTGTCGACCCGACCCACGACTTCGGCAAGACGACCTGGCACTCGCTGCACCTGACGCGGCGGACGCCGGCCCTGGTCGCCCTGGGCTTCCCGGTGCTGATGGCCCTGTCGCGCAAGGACTTCGTCGGTGAGTCGCTCGACGTGCCGGTCGACGAGCGGCTGGAGGGCACCCTGGCTGCGACGGCCGTCGCCGCCTGGCTGGGTGCGACGGTGTTCCGGGCGCACGACGTGCTGGCGACCCGCCGGGTGGTCGAGATGGTGGCGGTGCTACGGGACGACAGCCCGCCGACGCGCGCCGTTCGCGGTCTGGCCTGAGATGGCGACGCACCCGCCGGCCGCCCGCCGGCCCGGGATCGCGTGGCGCGCCGCGGCGCTGCGCCCGGCCGACTGGCCGTGGTGGGTGCAGGTACTCGTCGTGTACTGGGGCGCCCGGTTGGTGAGCGCCGTCGTGCTGCTGCTGGTCGCCCGGACGCAGGCGGCCAACTTGTGGACGCCCCAGGCGCCCTCCTACGCCCAGTACACGGGGCTGATGTGGGACGCCTCGTGGTACCGCGAGATCGCCGAGGGCGGGTACCCGGACATGCTGCCGACGGGGAGCGACGGGCGGGTGCTGCAGAGCGCATGGGCGTTCTTCCCGCTGTTCCCGGCGCTGGTCCGGGGGCTGATGGCGGTGACGGGTGCGCCCTGGCAGGTGGTCGCACCCACCCTCGCCCTGGTGGCCGGAACGGGCGCTGCCCTTGTCGTGCATCAGGTCGTCGTCGCGGCCGTCGACCGCGCCCCGCAGGACTGGGCGTCCAGCCTCGCGCGCCGGCTGCCGCTGGCCACCGTCGCGGTCCTGGCAACGTTCGCTGCCGCCCCCGCGCTGCAGGTGGCGTACACCGAGTCCCTTGCGCTGCTGCTGCTGGCGACGGCCCTGTGGTGCCTGCTGCGGCGGCACTATCTGACGGCCGTGCCGGTCGTGCTCGGCCTCGGCCTGACCCGGGCGGTCGCGCTGCCGGTGGCGGTGGCCGTCGGGGCGCATGCGGTGGCCCGACTGCGAGCGGCGCTGCGCGGCGACGAGGAGTTCCGCACCCGCGACCGGCTGGCCGTGATGGGGCTTGGCGTTGCCGCCGTCGTCTCCGGACTGCTCTGGCCGGCGCTCGTCGGTGCGCTGACCGGGCGGCTGGACGCCTACGCCCAGGTGCAGGGCGCATGGCGGGGCAGGGGGGAGGTCGTCCCCCTGCTGCCCTGGTTCGACGTCGCACGTTGGCTGGTGGGCGGGTGGTGGTGGCTGCTGCTGGCGGCCGTTCTGGGCCTGGCCGTGCTGGCGGTGCTCGCGCCCCCGCTGCGCCGGCTCGGCCCGGAGCTGTGGGGCTGGACGGCGGGCTACCTCGGCTACCTGCTGGTCGCGATCGAACCCGGCACGAGCCTGCTCCGCTTCCTGCTGCTCGCGTTCCCGCTCGCTGCGGTCGCCGCGGCCCTCGCGCTGCGGTCCCGTCGGTGGCCGTTCGCCCTGACCGCGCTCGTCCTGCTCGGGGTGGCGGGGCAGGTCGGCTGGGTCGGGCTCCTCTGGCGACTGGTCCCACCCTCGGGTTGGCCACCGTGAGCGACCGCCCAGGTGAACTAGACTGGTCTCGGACATCCGTCCTCCCGGGTCCCCCGCGCGCCTCGTGCGCCGGCGGGCCGGAGGCACGGGACAGACCAACGAGGAGGACCACGCTGATGGCCGCGATGAAGCCGAGGACCGGTGACGGGCCGCTCGAGGTCACGAAGGAAGGCCGCGGCATCGTGATGCGCGTCCCGCTCGAGGGCGGTGGCCGCCTGGTCGTCGAGCTCAACGCGACCGAGGCCCGCGAGCTGGGCGAGGCCCTGACAACCGTGGTCAGCTGACGCAGCGCCAGGGATCCTGCCTGGAAGGAGCACCGTGACCGGTCGGCGCCGTGCGGCTGCCAGCCCTGCGGTGGTCCCGGTGGAAGCCGACCTGCCGCGCGTGACGGTCCGGCGCGGGAGCATCGCGAGCACACCCTTGTTGACGGCGGACGACGTCGACGCGGTCGTCCTGCCGATCGCACCCGCCGCCGAGGGCGACGAGGGCGTCCAGCCCCGTACGGGTACCGCCGAGGCGGCGGCCCGCTTCGGCATCGACCTGGCGGACCTGGCCGAACGGGCCGAGGCGGACGGCAGCGCCGGCAGTGCGCACACCGTGCACCTGCCGCAGGCGTTGGGCGGCCGCACGCTGCCGTGGGCCGGACTGCCCCGGCGGATCGTCCTGGTGGGTGTCGGGTCCGGTGAGCCGGCTGACCTGCGCCGGGCGGGGGCTGCCATCGCGCGCGCCACCTGCGGGTTGCGGCAGGTCGTGACGACCGTCGGTGCCGACGGCGGGACCGACGCGACCGAGGCCCTGGTCGAGGGCTACCTGCTCGGCGCCTACCGGCACCCCACCCGTGCCACGGGTACGCCGGCACCCGGACCCGCTGACACGCTCGTGCTGCTCGGGAAGTACGGGCCGGTGGAGGTCACGCGGCACACCGCGGCTGCCTCCTGGGTCGCTCGGGTGCTGACCGTCACCCCATCCAGCACCAAGACGCCGGAATGGCTGGCCGACCGCGCTGTCGAGGCCGCGCGGGCCGCTGGTTGCGAGGTCCGGGTGCTCGGTCCGGCCGAGCTCGCCACGCAGGGCTTCGGTGGTCTGCTCGCCGTCGGGAGCGGCTCGGCACACCCACCGCGGCTGGTCACCGTCGGCTACACCCCGGCCGGTCGCCGTGGCACACGGCACGTCGTCGTGGTCGGCAAGGGGATCACCTTCGACACCGGTGGCCTGGCGGTCAAGCCGCGGGAGTCCATGGTGGCGATGAAGACCGACATGGCGGGGGCCGCCGTCGCGCTGGCCACGGTGCTCGGCGCCGCCGCCCTCGGCATCCCGCACCGCGTCACCGCCGTGCTGCCACTGGCCGAGAACGCGCTCGGCGGAGCGTCCTACCGGCCCGGTGACGTGCTGCGGATCTACGGGGGGACCACCGTCGAGGTCGCCAACACCGACGCCGAGGGTCGGCTGGAGCTCGCGGACGCGTTGAGCTATGCCGACGCGGAGCTCGAACCGGATGTTCTGGTCGACGTCGCCACGCTCACCGGCGCGGCGACCCTGGGCCTCGGCAAGCAGCACGGCGCGCTGTTCACCGACGACGACGACCTGGCCGAGGCGCTGCTCGCCGCCGGGAAGGCGGCGGGGGAGCCACTGTGGCGCCTGCCGCTGGTCGCGGACTACCGGTCGGCGCTGGACTCGACGGTCGCGGACATCCGGCAGACGTCCGACCCGGCCGTCGGCGCCGGCGCCATCACCGCTGCACTGTTCCTGCAGCGGTTCGCCGGTCGGCGGCGGTGGGCACACCTCGACATCGCCGGGCCGGCGAGGGCGGCGGCGTCGGCGCACGAGGTGCCGGCGGGCGCGACGGGTTTCGGCGCCAGAGTGCTGCTTCGCTGGCTTCGGGACGCCTGAGGCTCAGCGCCGGGCGGCGAGCAGCACGCCGTCGCCGCTGGGCACCAGGGCGGGTACCACGCGGTCGTCGTCGCGCAGCCGCCGGGCGACCCCCCGCAGTGCGGTGGTGACCTCGTCGCGCCGGGCCGGGTCGGGCACCCGGTCGTCGCTCATCGCGTGCAGGACGGCGAGCACGCCGCCGGGACGCAGCAGCCGCAGCGCCTGCTCGACGTGTTCGACGAGCTCGAGCGGGTCGCCGGCAGCCACCACCATGTCGTAGGCGCCGTCCGCCAGCCGCGGCAGCACATCGAGCGGCCGTCCGGTGATGCCACGCACCCGGGTGGGGCGGAAGCCGGCCTCGGTGAACGCCTCACGCGCCGCCCGCTGGTGCTCGGCCTCGGTGTCGATGGTCGTGAGCACGCCGTCGGGGTTCATCCCGGCGAGCAACCACAGACCGGCGACACCGGCGCCGGTGCCGATCTCCACGACGGCGGACGCCCGCACCGTCGCGGCGAGCATGGCGAGCAGCGCGCCGGTCCCAGGGGAGGGCGCACTGGTGCCCAGCTGGTCGGCGCGGTCGGTGGCCCTGAGCAGGATCTCGTCTGGCGGCACGAAGCCCTCGGCATGTGCCCAGCTCGCGGACTTGTCGCTGATGGTGTCCTCCGATCCGTGGCTCCGATGCTAGCGCCGGGTCCCGCGGGGGTGTCGGCGAACCGCTGGTGTCCATTCGTCGACGTGGAACAGCCGAGCCCGGTCGCTCGTTGGTGATGGCAGGTGGTGCGTCGGTGGGACACTTGGCGGCTACGGCGAGCACGGCGAAGGAGGAGCGTGGCACGTCAGGGGTTTCGACCGGGCGGCGGCCCGGCTGCGGACGCGCCCGCCGGCGCCGCGTCTCCAGCCCTCACCGACGACGCGTGGGAGCAGATCGTGATCGAGCACTCCACCCGCGTCTACCGACTGGCGTACCGCCTGACCGGCAATCAGCACGACGCCGAGGACCTCACCCAGGAGACCTTCGTCCGGGTGTTCCGCTCCCTGTCGACGTACACCCCCGGCACCTTCGAGGGCTGGCTGCACCGCATCACGACCAACCTGTTCCTCGACCAGGTGCGGCGTCGGCGTCGCATCCGGATCGAGCCCTGGGGCGATGCGACCGAGCAGTTCGCCGGGCCGGACGGGACCTCGACGCCGGAGCGCGGGTTCGAGCATGCCAACCTGGATCAGGACGTGCAGAAGGCGCTGGACGCCCTGCCGCCGGAGTTCCGGGCTGCCGTCGTGCTGTGCGACATGGAGGGCCTGTCGTACGAGGAGATCGCCGTCACCCTCGGTATCAAGCTCGGGACGGTCAGATCGCGCATCCACCGCGGGCGTGCCCAGCTGCGGGAGGCCCTCGCCCACCGCGCCCCGACGGCACCGAACGAGGCCGAGCCGAGGCCGATGACCCTCGCCGTGCCCAGCCCGCGGACGCGAGCCGCGCTCGAGCCGGCGCTGCGGAGCAGCTGATGGTCCACCTGGGCACCCAGATCAGCGCGCTCGCGGACGGCCGTCTCGGCCCGGCCGGGACGGAGCGCGCGCTCGGCCATGTCGCAGCCTGCCCGGAGTGTGCGGCCGAGCTCGCGGTGACCCGAGCGGCTCGTGCGGCCCTGGCCAATGCGATGGACGTCCCGGTGGCCGGCGACCTCGCCCCCCGCCTGCTGGCGCTCAGCTCCGCGGGCGGCCGATGGTCCTCCGGTGACGCCGGCCCCGACCGCGGCGGCCGGGGTGCCGGGCCGCGCACCCTGCGCCAGAACCTGGAAGACGCCCGGCGGCGTCGGGCCAGGGACGCGATGGACGCGCCGTCGGTCCCGATGCCCGGGTCGCAGCGGGAGCCTGTGCGGGACTGCCTGCGCGGCGAGGTCGGGCGTCGTGGCCTGCCGGTGCGCTCCCTCACGGCCGCGGCGGTGGGCATCGTCATCGTGGGTCTGTTCGTCGCGGGGCAGGAGCAGGCCGTGGCGCCCGCGCGTCATCCCGCCCAGGCCCTCGCCCTGCTGGCTGACGCCGACGGGTTGGCCACCGAGATCGGCCTTCTGGTGACGCCGGTCAGCAGTGCTGCCGATACTGCTGGTAGTGCCGGTACTGCCGGTACTGCCGGTACTGCCGGTACTGCCGGTACTGCCGCGGACGACGCCAGCACCGCCTGGCCCGCGCTGCCGGACGGCTACCAGGTGGTGTCGGTCCACGACGGCACCGCCGGCACCGAGATGGACCTGGATGGGCCGTACGGCACCGTCGTGCTGATCCAGCAGGCCGGCCGGCTGGACTCGGCGGCAGTGCAGGGGGCGCCGGTGGCGCAGGTGGGCGGACACGACGTGCGCGTGCTGTCGACGGCCCCCTTGCACGTGGTGTGGCAGTCGGGCGACACCGTCCTCGGGATCGTGGCCGGCGGATTGTCTCCGGCCGTCGAGGCGTTGGTCGCCGCCTACCCGGCGGAGCCGTTCGACGACGGGTTCGCGGCGCAGGTCTCTCGCGGTTGGCAGACCCTTGCAGGAGCGTGGAGCCCGTGAGCGAGCCGACCAACCCCTTCGCGCCGCCGTCGGCACACCGGACCCCCACCGGCCATGCCGGGCCCAGCGCGGCACCCGGTGACGGTCCCGAGCCGGTGCTCGCGCCCCCGCAGACGGATCCGGACACGACCCTGCTGCCGTACCGGAGCGCGGGGCCGCTGGGGGCGGCGGCCGAGCCGAACCCCGCGATGCGGTCGTCCTCCGCGCCGGTCGCGGCGGAACCGTCCACCGCACCGACGGCACCGTGCACCGACAGCTGGGGTCGCCCGGTCCGGGAACGCGCGCGACGCGGGGGTGGCCCCTGGCTGGTGCTCACGGTGGTGCTCGCGCTGCTCTCCGGGGCGATCGGCGGCGTCGTGGGCGAGCGGGTCTTTGCCGAGCGACGTCCGGCCGACGCCGCCCTTCCGGTCTCCATGACGGACGGTCACATCGAGGAGCTCACCGGTGTTGCCGCCATCGCCGAGGCGGTGCTGCCCAGCGTCGTGTCGATCGAGGTGCGCACCCCGGACGGCACCGGAACGGGGTCCGGCTTCGTGCTCCGCGAAGACGGCTACATCCTGACCAACAACCACGTGGTCTCGGCCGCTGCCGACGGCGCCGACATCAACGTGCTCTTCGCCGACGGCAGCGAGGAGGCGGCGGACCTCGTCGGGCGGACCTCGGACTACGACCTCGCGGTGATCAAGGTCGACCGGGTCGGCCTCACCCCGCTCGTGCTGGGCGACTCCGACGCCGTGGTCGTGGGACAGCCGGTGGTCGCGATCGGTGCCCCGCTCGGCCTGGAGGGGACCGTCACGGTAGGCGTCGTCAGTGCCCTCAACCGGCCGGTGGCTGCGGGCAACGCCACCGAGACCGCCTTCATCAACGCGATCCAGACCGACGCGGCGATCAATCCCGGCAACTCCGGGGGACCCCTGGTGGACGCCGACGGCGAGGTGATCGGGATCAACTCGGCGATCGCTCAGGCCCCGGGTGCACAAGGCGCCGGCAGCATCGGGGTCGGCTTCGCGATCCCGTCCAACCAGGCCCGACGCACCGCCGAGGAGCTCATCGAGACCGGTGTCGCCACCTACCCCGTGATCGGGACCCTGCTGGACGCGCGCTACGTCGGCGAGGGCGTGCAGGTCGCGACGGAGGCCCAGAACGGTCAGCCACCGGTCACCCCAGGTGGTCCGGCGGAACGAGCGGGCATCCAGCCGGGGGACATCATCGTCGCCATCGACGGTCGGCCGGTGACGGCGGCGGACGAGCTGATCGTCGCCATCCGGGCGCGGGCGCCCGGGGACTCGGTGACCCTCACGGTCCGGGCCGACGGCGGCGAGGAGCGCGACATCCGGGTGGTGCTCGATGAGACCACCAGCCACTGACGCGCAGTAGCCTGGGCCGATGTTCGGGATCAACGGGGCGGAGCTGGTGGTTCTGCTGCTGATCGCCGCCGTGGTGATCGGCCCGGAGCGGCTGCCGACGTACGCCGACCAGCTGGCCCGATGGGTCCGCGGGCTGCGCAGCACCGTCGCGTCCACCAAGGACCGTCTGGCGGCGGAGCTGGGCGAGGACGCGGTCGACTGGGCGTCGCTCGACCCGCGGCGGTACGACCCGCGCCGGATCGTCCGGGACGCCCTGCTGGATCCCACACCTGTTGTCGCGAGGGATCAGCCGCGCCCTGCTGCCGCGCTCGGGGATGCGCCGTTCGACGACGAGGCCACCTAGGCCTGTCCTCACGTCTACGTGAGCCCGGTGACGATCTCGTCGAGGGCGGCGAGGTGCGTGCGGAAGGCTGACCGGCCCTGCCTGGTGAGCGCGAGGATGGTGTGCGGTGTCCGCCCGACGAAGTCCTTGCGCACCCGGACGTAGCCGGCCTGCTCCAACAGGATGACGTGCTTGCTGAGCAGGGTGTAGCTGACGTCGAGAGCATCCTTGACGGTCTGGTAGTCGGCGCTGTCGACGCTGTTCAGGGCCGCCATGAGACAGAACCGCACCGGGGAGTGCACGGTGTCGTCCAGGGACCGCCGGGCGAGGGCCAGGGTCATCGGGTGGCTCGCACGAGGCTGAGTCCCAGGCCGGCCATGGGGATGACGGCGGCGAGAGCCACCAGCGTGGTGAGCCAGGCTGGTGCCGCGATCTCGACGAGGTCCGACCGCCACAGGAAGCCGCCGACCCCGGCGACCAGAACGGCCCAGACCCCTGCCACGGCGAGGCGGCGCCCGTACCCGCGTGGGTGGGCGCGCTCGTGCCGGCGCCGGGCGATGGCGACGAACGGCAGCAGTGCCGAGAAGAGGAGCGCTGTGCCCGCGCCGATCAGCCCGCCCCACTCCAGCCGACTCATCTGGAAGATCACCGCCAGGAGGGTGAACTCCAGCCCGGCCATGGCGATCACGAGCAGCCCCTCTCGGGTACTCGTGTCGTGGGGTGCGCGCCATGCCGTGCGGTCGGCGCGGGCCAGCAGGCCGCCCGGACCGTCGCTGCTCGGGGAGCGTCGCTGCACGGGCCGAGGCTACCAGGTTCTTGACGAATCGTGAAGTGGTTGAGTCGGCGTGGAGCAGGTGCGCGTCGCCGGGTCGAACCGGGTCGAACCGGGTCGGCGGACGCGCTCCGCTGGTCGGTCGGCAGCATCGGTTCGAATCCGGTGCGGGAGACCTGCCAGAATGCAGCCCATGTCCCCGCGCCCCCGCATCCTGTCCGGCATGCAGCCGACATCGGACTCCCTGCACCTCGGCAACTACCTCGGCGCGCTGGTCAACTGGGTGGCCCTGCAGGACGACTACGACGCGCTCTACAC
>Ga0209386_1001245_pt1 | contig 10582 bp, 10 predicted proteins | sample NGEPertwo_FD_184510 | JGI IMG/M metagenome (GOLD analysis project Ga0209386, IMG submission 184510) | Arctic peat soil microbial communities from the Barrow Environmental Observatory site, Barrow, Alaska, USA - NGEE Permafrost154B-two... | ecosystem: Environmental > Terrestrial > Soil > Wetlands... | reverse complement strand
GATCAACTACAAGGGTATAATTTTGGGGCGATGCCTGCAATGGCCTTTTGCAAAAGTGAGGAATTTACTATTGCAAAAGTGGGGAATTCCTTTTGCAACTTTGTCCTATTTCATTATGCAACAAACATTAATTTTTATACTCTAGTGGATGCTACCCTTTATATGGGGTAGTGGGAGCATCCTTGTACTGAAAAGTAGTTACCATAATAATGTATTTACCGTCTTTGGTAGGTATAAAGAAAAAAAGGCATTGCTGCCTTTTTAGTTAATGAGCAATATAAGAAAAATGTTGGTCAATTTCCATAAATACTCTGCTTATTTAGTTAACACTAGTTACATACATGTCCATTTTTTGCATTGATCTATTACCTTAGGAATTTATCAATTATATTGTTATAAGTTTCTGGCTCTTCAATAATAGGTATATGACCTGAGTATTGCATTTCTATATATGTTGCATTCGGAATTAGGGAGGCACATAACTTTCCATCAGATGACGGATTTAATTCATCGTATTTACCACTTATAACGAGGGTTTTTGCTGTAATATTATGTAGATCATTTCGATAATCAAATGCTTCTAATGCTTTGTTTGCCGCAGCAGTCTCCTTAGGAGTTAATGAACTTCTAAGAAATTTAGATTTTAAAAGTGTTTCTGGATTATAGGCCATATGTTTACAAAAAAACATTTCTTTTTCTTGCTCATTTAATCCTTCAAATTCCTTTGCGTGCTCATGAATCAATCTTTGTATTGATGATGTTAAACCATTTGATTTAGGAACAGTCAAAATCAGCTTTGTTATTCTCTTTGGTTGTGAGATTGCTACACCTTGTGCAATATAACTTCCCATTGAAGTTCCATAAAGATTTGCAGTGGTAAATTCAAAGTTATCCATTAGTAATAAAATATCTTGAATATGATCATTTAATGACTAATTATCAGGTTTATCAGACCTACCGTGTCCTCTACAATCTAATGTAATTGTTGTAAAAGCTTTAGAAAGTCTATCAATTTCATTCTTCCACTGGGTATTATCAAGACCAATTCCGTGTATTAGAATTAAAGGATCTCCTTGTCCCTGTATTTCGACATTTAAGTTTATTCCATTTATTTTAATTATCGCCATATTCACATCCCCTAACATTTTGTTCTTAACTTATAATAGCAAATTAAAGATGACAACTGTATGTCATGTTCATTTATACCTATTTAAAATATTTTGTGCATGAATCTTTAGATCATTTATAATATCATTTGGAGACAAAACTTCTACCTTATCACCAAAGCTGAGTATAAGCTGAATTACAAACTCATAATTTGTATAAGGTAACTCAATTTTAATGTGATTATTTTCTGTTATTTCATAACAATCAGTTCCGAAGTTGTCAATAATCTGATATTCAAGACACCGATCTATAATCATAGTTACAATTTGTTCATCATGAATAAAACGATCTAACTGAATTTTTTCTTTTGGTATATCACGAATATTAAACATTGTATCAGTTGATTTGAGATCTACCATTCTTGTAAGTTTAAAAAGCCTAAAATCCTGCCTTAACTTGCAGAAGCCAAAAACATACCATGAAGACCATCTGAATATAATAAAATAAGGCTCTATATATCTTTCAAAAGTACCCTTTGCAGAATAATAATGGAAAAATACTTCTTTTCTTTCTTTTACTGATTTTCTCAGTACATTTATTTTTTGAGGAAGACTTATCTGGTGAAATGAGGTCAAATCAATAAAAATATTGTTATTAATCGATATAATATTTTCTTGCTTTGGAGTAAGTTTTTCCAAAAGTAACTTGATATTAGTATCTTGAGATATGCTTTCTATGCTTTTTAAACCTATTATAATATTATCAAGTTCATCTATAGTTAATACACTTTTATCTAGTTTATATTCCTTTGCAATGCTAATTCCACCATCACCACCTTGATAGGTGATAATTGGTATTCCCGCTTTACAAATATTTTCAATATCCCTATAAATAGTACGTATCGATACTTCAAATTTTTCAGATAAATTTTTGGCTTTTATCTTATCATTATTTAAAAGCACTGTTACTATTCCGAGCAAACGGTCAACTTTCATTCCATAACGTCTCCTTCAATTAATTGCTTAAGAAATATTAATTCTACTAATTTCGTTCACAACTTTATATAAAGTTGGTTTGCTAATACTAAACATAGCACATAAGTCTTTCACTGTTGTTGTTTTCTGTTGATACAACTCATATATAGCTTTCTTTTTGTTATCATCAAGTTTAGGTTTTCTACCACCTTTTTTACCTCGTACCCTTGCTGCTTCTAAGCCTTCCTTTGTTCTTTTGCTTATTAAGTCTCTTTCAAATTGGCTTATACCAGCCATAAAAGTAAACATCAATTTCCCCTGAGGTGTTGTAGTATCTAACCAGCTTTCTTTTAAGCTTTTAATATTAGCACCTTTCTTCTCAATCTGCTCTACTAAGCTGAATAAGTCTTTTGTACTTCTGCTTAACCTTGTAAGATCTGATACTAATATAACATCACCTTTTCTTAATTTATCCAGCAGTCTATTTAATTCTGGTCTATCTGCTTTTGTTCCAGTTATTTTTTCTTGTATTATTTCTTCTGCACCTTCTGAATTTAAAGAATCCAATTGCCTATCTAAATTTTGTTCTTGAGTACTTACCCTTGCATATCCAAATACCATAATTAAAATATCCTTTCATAGTAACCTATACCATTATAGTGAATTAAACGGTTGCTTTCGACAATGTATTTACTATGATTTATTTACTGACTTTATTTACTATGCAAATGGCTTGCGCTCGTTGTTTCTTAAAGTAAAGATTAAAGTAAAATAAACGGTCGTTTTGTTTACTTTATTAATTGATATTACTTACGGTATAATTAATATCAGATAGTTGTGATTTTTATAAACTTTATTAAATAATATCTGAAGAGAGGTAGATGTTAAATGGCTTTACGTGGCGGAGAAATTCTTACAAAAGAGCAGAGATTAGAATATACAAGAATAGCTGGTGATTTAAGTGAAGAAGAAGTTTCTGTATATTACACGTTATCAAGTTCAGACATAGAAGTTATTAATCGCCATAGGAGAGACTATAATCGCTTAGGTTTTGCATTACAACTATGTGTATTAAGGTATCCAGGTTGGCCATTGTCAATAGTTAAAGATATCCCTCTAAATATTTTAAATTATGTCGCAGATCAAATTGATGTTGACCACAATGTCTATCAATTATATCGACAGCGTGAAGCCACAGGACAAGAGCATATGGAAGAAATCCACCGATAGTTTGAGACCTTTAAATATAAAATCCGAATAATGTAAGCACCCTCAACTCATAACTTAGTGGGCAGGCCTTAGAGTATAAAAAACAGGGGTTTTATGTTTTTTAAATCCTTAGAGTATAATTTACGCGTTTTGATGCCTGCTCCCCCATATGAAAGAAAATAACAAGTCAAAGATGCCAAGGATATTTTGCGTCAGACAAGGAGGTATGTTCACCTCATAGCCGGCTATTAGGTGAACATACCGACGCGGTATGGCACGAAATAGACTGGCATACTGACTGGTTATTTTCTTGAATGTGCCTTAATAGTTTCTGAATCGTCTGACCTATTATTTGTGTCACTAATCAGGGGCATTGTATCGGGACTTTTTTCAATGAGTTTCTGCTCTAAGGTTTTTATTAGTATATTTAATTCCCTTATTTTTAACCTAGATCTAATTTTGCTGAAAATACCAGAAAACGTAGTAATCAATGCTCCAAGAACTGCAGATAAGAGGATAACTAAGGATTGTGATAGATGATAATCAACCCAATACAATTTAATAGGCACTACTTCAGAGTTCAATACTGCAAAAACAGCAACTAGTACTGAAAAAAATAACGAAAATATAAACCAAACCCTCATCACATCGTTACCTTCCTAGTCCCTTAATGAGACTTCTTTTCGTATATACTGTCATACACGGTCGCCACTCCTAGTATATCTCTTGTAACGACTACACGGCCATTCTTGTTCCCCCTCTTACCCAATATTATACCATAGAGATACTTCATTATGCAGCCTATCCCCTATGGATTCTTAAGTTGATCAATAGGTGCTTAATTAATCTTTATAGTGTTATAATAAACAGACTAAATGAGTGAATTCAACAGACACAGTGTGCAATTAAGATAGATTTGAAGGTGAAATATGGCTCCATGCGTACGTTTTTTGCAGTGTGCGGGATGTCGTTTTGACAGCCCTTTTTGGGAAGGGCCAGTGGAGTGGGCAGCGCAGCGAAATCAAGATTTGTGGCAGACCTTTGAAGCAGTCCTCTCGCTTTGCCGATCAGAAAAGGTAGAGTTACTTTTCCTGACTGGTAATTTATTCGAACAGGAATATGTGCGTAAAGAAACCGTAGAGCGAGTAGCTAGGTCACTTGCAACGTTGAAGGGTACGAAGGTTTTTATTACCCCGGGACAAAGTGACCCATATGTTATGACCTCTGCGTACCGGCTAGCTGTATGGCCAAGTAATGTGCATATATTCTCAAGTGGCATCAGCAGTGTGAAAGTCCCTTCCCGAAATGTCACAGTATATGGTGCGGGTTGGACAACTTATCATCAAGAAACGTCTTACCTTAAAGGTTTTCAGGTAACGCAGGATGGAACGATTCCAATTATGCTTCTCCATGCTGAGGTGGACCCAGCAAAAAATTCAGAGAGGTTGATCCCAATTCAACCAGAGGATATTGCCTCTTGTGGTTTGTCCTACCTAGCCTTAGGGCATCGGGAGGGCTGGAGCGGGAAACAGCAAGTGGGAGAGACAGTCTGGGCTGATAGTGGTTTTCTCGAAGCTAGAAGCTTTTGCGAACCCGGACCTCATGGCGTAATTATTGGAGAGATAGAGCAAGCATCAGCTCAATTTGAATTTCGCGAACTGGGACAGCGACATTACATTGAAAGGACTCTCTCAATCCAGTCAAATATTGAATCCCTTACTACAAAACTGTTGTCAGACACGAGCCAGGAAGAACGACAAATGAATTTATTTAGGGTTAAGTTATCTGGACAGTTCCAAAAAGTAGAAGCGACAGTTCATCCAATGCAGAAGCTATTGGAAGATAAGTTTCGCTTCATAGAAGTTGTACACTCTGAAAGAAAAATAAACTCACAAATTGAGCTAGATGTCATCGTTACACCGATAGAAACAAGGTCTGGGAATAGGGATAGTTATTCAACTCTACCCCAAGTATTTATTAATAAACTTAGTGAAAGCCAAGTTGCAGTGAATACTGAGGCCCATGAACACTGGGAACTAGTAATGAAAATTGGGCTGTCAGCGCTAGGACAAGGGCGGATAGACGATGAGAATTGAACGAATAAAATGCTCTAGACTAACAGGGCTAGGGGATGTCAACTGGACATTTCCCTTAGGACCAGTTTTGCTTTTCTGCGAGCACAGAAGTCATCAGAAGACGTTGGGCAGGTTACTGGAAGAGTTATTTTACGATCCAAAAATACCGAGCATTTTAAAAGCTGAGACTAATATGGGTTTATTGGAAGTTTGGATGGCTGGAGGAAATACCCGATTTCAAATATGTCAAAACTTTATTCAACAAGGAAATGGATTTGTGCGCTCTTCTATCCAGGTAAGTGACTTGGACACGGGACAGAACGTGTCGGTGCCGGAAAATATGACAGTCGGCGATCATATATTTCAGATTAGTCTACGAGCTTTTCGTCAGGGAATGCTGGTTGACTGGCCTGATAAAAACGAGCGTGATCACCTGAGACTGCTCGTCAACAACCTTCGTCAAGGTGGGGACGAAGGACTTTCGCTCATTAAAGTACGAGCATCGCTGGCTGGGGCTCGAAAGAAAGTGAACGAACAAAACGGAAAGATGATGATAGCTAAGGCTGAGTATGCTGCGCTGCGGGGTGAATGGGACGCTGCACATCTACAGCAGGACGAAAATATGTTGCGTCTAATTGCGATCAAAAAGCTACAAGAAAATGAGGTTATTTTAGCCGATAAGATTGCATCTGCCCTTATAATACATGAGCGCTTAGCGTTGCTTACTCAGAATTCTGACTATCGGGAATTACGGAAAATTCAAGGGGAATTAATCCAGTTAGAAGAATGGTTAATAGCAGTAGAGTTGAATCTTACCACGCTTACTAGTGAGTCGGTAGTAGATTGGGTTGTGATAGAGGACTTGCGCGAAGAGTGCCTTGAGTGGGCAAGTCTTCAAGAACAAGTTGAACGTTTGGCAGTCCTTGTAAGAATGCAGACAGACAAAATTGCTGAGCTCAAAGGTGCTTTACAAAGTCTTGGGTATCAGGGATTGACGGAAGGCGACGATCAACGTTTGCGTAGGGCAGAAGAGGAAAGAGCTGAGGCTCAGGAAGAACTTAAGGAGCTCACAATCACTAAAATCAATCTAAAAAGTGCCCAACAATTATATTCTATTGAAATTGCACGACTTCAGGATCTCGCAGATATGGCTGATGTGACAGAAGCACAAGAAGTCAAGATTACGCAACGCGAGAGGTACTTAAAGCAGTGGCAAAACTCTAAAACTGGCCGCTCGATTGATCGTATATTACGTAAACATATTAATGGCACTAATATCGGCGAAAAGTTAGAGTCACGTCTAGGTAAATACTACAAGAGTTATCAATCCTCAAATTTCGAGGAATTTACAAGGCGCCTTAAGGACTTTCGTGATCAGAAAATACTAGTAGAACGAGTGAAACTCCAAATTGAACGACTGCAAGAAATAATATCTAAGGAGGCTATCCTTAGCACGATTGTACATTCCCATACAGAGTTCTTAAAACAGGCGTTTGTCAAGGCCATGGTAGAGAATTTACCAGCCTGGCTTATCGGATGGGAAGAATACCAGAATAAAAACCATCAATTGGCAATTGAGATTAATGAGCTCCAACGTTTACTCGAACAGTCTTCAAGGTATGAAAAAAAATTGCATGTATGCGCCGATCAACTACGAGTAAAGTTAGGAAATTGGGATACACCTGTCACAGATAGAGACGAAGTATTATCGGCATTGTTTAAGGTTGCTAGTCAACTTCGGATGAAAGATGAGACGGAGAGAGAAATCGCTGAGTATTCACAAAGGTTTAATGATATGCTCGGCGATCGGAAAATAGAATATCTTACCAAGAAATTGGAACCTTTAGCGGAATTGGAACGGGAGACACGGGTTTCCGATGATGAACGCTTGGCTGAACTAACCGCTTGGCAAAATAAACTACTGGAAACACGCAGGCAACGTAGGGAGGTAACACAGCGCGTTGAGTGTAGCCGGAAATTTCCGTCATTGACCGTCTTAGAGAAAAAGATTGAGACATTAAAGCAGCAGTGGATGGCTCATGAGGACTTAAACCGTGCTATACATGACGCTCAGGTCTTGTTGGAAATGTCTTGGGAAGAATGGCAAGCCAAGTTTGGAGCGGCACTTAACAGTGAAATGAAGTGGATTTTGAGTAAAATTCCTTCCTCACTAGCCCAAGAAGGGATGCACAAAAGTCTCGCAGATGCTAAGAGAGATTATTTTGCTTATCGCATGGCCATTGTCCAGTTAACCCTTGGCAGCTACACAGAGGTACCCTTGATATTTTCAGTAGCAGAGATAGATGAGGATGATAGGTTCTGGGTACATGTCATTGAGTATTTCCGTAAACTATCCCTAACGAGGCAGATCATTCTTATCACCACAGACCCTAAACTAGCTAAGAAACTTACAGGGATCGGTTGGCCTTCAGTGAATATGGGTTTATAAACAATTCTTAGCCGCTGGCGGCTCCTTTCCTTTTAAAAGTTAAAATGTTTTTTGAATGTACAAAGGTATCAAATATTGAAGATACGTAAACTATAATTCAAGATCACAATAACCTTAAAAGGGGAGAAATACATGACAATCAATAATGATATTCAAAGAGATCAAATTGGAAGCTTGAGCAAAAGGAGTAGGCTTGAACAAGCTCTGACTATAGGGGTTGATAGAGTACCTGAGATCAAAAGGGAGGAGAAAATGCTTTTTCTGGGGGAGTTCAGAGAGAGGGTTATTCGTAAGCTTTCAAAAAAGCAGGTTGCTAACCCTTCAATTTTTCCAGAAATCCAAGAAGCTCTTAAGGACAAAAGGACACTGAGAATGCTAATTAACGGTGATCTTAGTTATAAGTTCACCGAAAAATATATTAAATTAGCTAAACAAGTGGGCAAACCATTTACCACGATTCACAATTCTGAGCTAAAAGGAGATACTGGTTTAGTGGTTATTAGCGATCAAGCGATAGATATTCAGAATATCGACATATAATTTTGCTGTGTCTAAAATCCATGCCTCAAAGTTTTTCCTGCGCTAGAGAGTTTTTAAAATCGCCCCTATGTTTTTGTCAATAAAATATTCGGTATTTACAAATCACACAAATAGTGTATTATTACACTAAAGGGGTGTTTTCTTCTTATGACGAGACTCAATTTTATTAAAATAGCCTCTGATAAACTTAAACTCATTCGCATCGAAGGTGAGTATACTCAGGATAAAATGGCTGAAATAGTGGGTATATCCAAGAAGACCTTGGTTCAGATTGAAAAAGGGCGATCTACCCTTGGTTGGGCAGGTGCTGTGACCTTGTGTACTATTTTTAGAAATAGTGAAATCTTGGAAATGACATTTGGAGGCGATTCCCAAGATATTATACTTTCTTTAGCCTATACCGATTATGAAAGTAACGAAAAAACTCTGGGTGGGAAAATATGGTGGAACAACATTAAGGTAACTGATAAATATCGAATCCAGCAGAATATAATTTCTGAACACTATCGGATTTTAGATGGTCAGGAAAGAAGAATTTGTTCTTCCTTTGACTTTGAATATATCCAAAAGCGGCTGCAGGAACTTTCAAAAAATGGTGAGGTTTGATGATGTGTTGAAATTCATTAAGGCATATATTAAATCTATGAGGCTATATTATGCTTTTGTAACTGGTATTGCAGGCTGGATTGGAATGGCTTTTTACGAATACATCGCCAAATCTCCTTTTCAGACAGTGGAACTGGTTCCCGTGACAGAAAAAAAAGCATTAGTTCTGATCATGCTTTTTCTCAGCTGGGGTATAAACCAGATTGTAAATGACTACCTGGGCTTGAAGGAGGACAGGGTCAACGCACCGCGTCGGCCTATGGTTACTGGTGAACTTGAGCCTGGCAAAGCCTTAGCCTTAACGGGAGCTCTGTTGTCCATGACGTTATTGATTACATATATTTATTTGGAACCTATTGCCCTTATTCCCGCAATCCTAGGAGTCGTGTTAAACGTTTTATATGAATACGCCAAGGGTCACGGTATTTTCGGTAATATCGTCTTTGGTCTGATGATTTCCATGTGCAGTGCCTTCGGGTTTCTGGCAGCTGGTCCCACAACGTCCCCTTATTTTACATCCAGTCGGGTCTCGGTGCTGATCTTGGTAGCGGTAATGAACGGTTTGATGACCTTTTATACCTATTTCAAAGACTATGAAGGAGATAAGGCAGCAGCTAAACGAACGATCATAGTTCAGCTGGGAATAGAAAAGTCCCGATATCTGGCAGTGATTTCGGCTTTCCTTCCTGCTGCGATCTTTGTACTCCTTTATTCTAATCATTTTATTGAAGCTAGGGTCAACTTTATGTTTATAATCCTTGCTGGGTTAACATTATTTATGGAAATGTGGACGGGATATCTATACTTTAAAAACCCCCAGGGCGAGAGAACTTATTATTCGCTGGTGGCTAATTTCAGGGCTTGTATCTGTGGCCAGGCAACTCTCATCGCTTTATTTAATACCGAATTGGCTATGATTCTTTTTTTAGTTTCATATATGTTTGTTGGCTTCCTTTTTGACCTACATACCGATCCTCAAGCGTAGGATATTTTTTACAGTGAAGTATAATATTCAAACCACTTTCACGCATGGAGCGGAGGTTATTATGAAGATATTCGAACCAACTATGATAGGCTCCTGCCAGTTGAAAAACAGGCTTATCCGATCGGCAACCTTCGAGGGAATGGCGGATCATCAGGGTCATCCGCTACCAGAATACAGGCGGTTGTATCAAGAATTGGCTTCAGGAGGTGTGGGTGGGATCATTACAGGCTTTGCTTATATCTCACCTGAAGGAAAGGCGATGCAGGCGGGTCAGGTGGGAATAGATTGTGAGGAGATGATTGAATATTTTTTGCCTATTACAAGAGAGGTTCACCGCTATAGCTGTAAGATTTTTATGCAGTTGGCTCACACAGGAAGACAGACCAGGAAAAACGAAACTGGTCAAGATGTCTGGGGAGTATCTAATAAAAAGTCTCTGTATTTTGGGGGTTCTCCCCAGAAGCTGTCCACAAAACAGGTGTATTCCCTGGTTAAACGCTTTGCCGAAGCAGCAGAGTATGCTAAAGCCGCGGGATTTGATGGTGTTCAAATTCATGCTGCCCATGGCTACCTTATCCACCAGTTTTTGCTACCTACTATTAATAACAGAAATGATGAGTTTGGCATTGATACTCAG
>Ga0209386_1001243_pt1 | contig 10625 bp, 10 predicted proteins | sample NGEPertwo_FD_184510 | JGI IMG/M metagenome (GOLD analysis project Ga0209386, IMG submission 184510) | Arctic peat soil microbial communities from the Barrow Environmental Observatory site, Barrow, Alaska, USA - NGEE Permafrost154B-two... | ecosystem: Environmental > Terrestrial > Soil > Wetlands... | reverse complement strand
GTCGCACGGGCGCTGGGAGGGTGGGCAGGCTGCCCGCGCCGATGACCCTGCGCGCGTTCGCCGAACTGGTCGCGGCCGTGCTGCCGGCCACGGCGCAGGGCGTGCGGGTGGCCGGGGACCTCGACGCCGAGGTGGGCCGGGTCGCCGTCGTCGGCGGGTCGGGCGACTCCTTCTTCGACGCGGTGCGGGCGGCCGGCGCGGACGCCTACCTCACCGGCGACCTCCGCCACCACCCAGCGCTCGAGCTGCGCGAGCGAGCCGGCTTCGAGGCAGCGCGGGACGGACGCGCGCGCGCCGACGGGCGGCCCTTCCTGGTGGACGTCGCGCACTCCGCGAGCGAGTGGCCGTGGCTGGCGGGGGCTGCGGCGCGTCTGGCCGAGGATGTCCGCACCGTGCACGGCACTACGGTGGAGACCCGCGTGAGCGAGCTCTCCACCGACCCGTGGACGGCGCGCATCGCCGCCACCGCCCATCGACAGCAAGGATCCCAGCCGTGACGTCAGCGCCCGTTGCCGACCAGCTCCGACTGCTGGAGGTCCAGGCCCTGGACACCCGGGCAGCGCAGATCGCCCATCAACGTGCCGCCCACCCGGTACGGGCCGCCGTCGAGCGGGCCGCCGCGCGTCTGGTGCAGCTGGAGGAGCAGCTGGTCGCCGCCCGGACGGCCGTGGGGGACACCCGACGCCAGGTTGCCAAGGCGGAGGCGGACGTCGAGCAGGTACGGACCCGGGCCCAGCGCGACCAGAGCCGGATGGACTCCGGGGCGGGGAGCGTCAAGGACGTGCAGGCGCTGAGCAGTGAGTTCGAGGTCCTGGCCCGTCGGCAGGCACATCTGGAGGACGTGGAGCTCGAGGTGATGGAGCTCCTCGAGCAGCAGGAGGCCGTCCTCGCCGGGGCGACCAGCGCGCACGAGGAGGCCCGCGGCGAGCACGAGCGGGCCACCGCCGAGCTCGCCCGGGTCCTGGCCGAGCTCGACCTTCAGGCCGGGCAGGTCGCGACCGAGCGAGCGGCACGCGCTGCCGGCCTGGACACCGGCCTGGTGGCGCTGTACGACCGCCTGCGGGAGCACCTCGGTGGCGTCGGCGTCGCCGTCCTGCGCGGTCACAGGTGCGAGGGCTGCCGGTTGGAGCTCAACTCCAGCGAGCTGGCCCAGATCACGGCTGCACCCCCCGAGCAGGTCGTCAGGTGCGACGAGTGCGGCCGGATCCTGGTGCGAGCGGTGGACGCCCCTCGATGACGTCGCGCCCGTCCGGCCGTCCGTCGGGTGCCGCGATGCGGTTCGACGACAAGGAGCCGCTCACCGTGGTCCTGCTGCGGCACGGCGAGACGCCGATGACCACCAGCAAGGCGTACTCCGGTTCGGGCGTCCCCGGGCCCGGCCTCACTGCGGCGGGCCGCGTCCAGGCTGCCCAGGCGGCCGACCTGACGTTCCGGATCGGTCGGACCCTGTGGGACGACCTGCCGCACCCGGGGCAGCTGGTCGCCTCGCCGATGGTGCGCGCCCGGGAGACGGCCGCTGCGGTGGGCCGCCGGCTCGGCCTGCCGGTCGAGGTCGAGCCCGCGTTCGCCGAGTGCGACTTCGGGGAGTGGGAGGGGCTCACGGCCGAGCAGATCGACGGCCGCTGGCCCGGTCGTCTCAGGCGCTGGCACGACGACGCGTCGTTCCCCGCCCCTGGTGGTGAGTCGATCGAGGACGTCGGCGCCCGGGTGCATCGCGGGCTGAAGCGGTTGCTGGCGGCCGGCGTCGACCGGACGGTAGTCGTGGTGAGCCACTCGGTGTCGATCCGCGCCGCCATCGGCTCGACGCTCGGGGCGTCGTCGTCGGTGTGGGCCTCGGTGCGGGTGGCACCGGCCTCGGTGAGCATCGTGCGGATGTGGCAGGACGGCGAACGCGAGGTCGCCGTCGTCGGGATGCCGACGGACATCTGAGCGCCCACCTGCCGCTCTGACGCCCGGGGGGGCGTCCCGGGGTACCCTGATCGGGCGGATGAGTCGGCCAGGCGGTCGCGTCGAGGGTGGTTCGCCATTCTCGCCGAGGAACGTCCGGGCTCCGCAGAGCACGGTGGTGGGTAACTCCCACCCGGGGTGACCCGCGGGAAAGTGCCACAGAGAACAGACCGCCACGCTCGCTCGGACCTGGTCCGGACGGGTGCGGTAAGGGTGAAACGGTGGTGCAAGAGACCACCAGCGCACCGGGTGACCGGTGCGGCTCGGCAAACCCCACCGGGAGCAAGGCCAGACAGGGAGCGTTCGAGGGCTGCTCGCCCGAGCTCCCGGGTAGGCCGCTGGAGGCGCACGGCAACGTGCGTCGTAGATGGATGGCCGCCACCCGCGCGGGGGCAACCGCGCGCGGGGACAGAACCCGGCGTACCGGCCGACTCATCCGCTCGGCCCACGAGGCTTCGCTCAGAGCTGCGTGGTCAAGCACGAGCCGCCAGTCTCAGCCGATCCTCCGGCCGCCACCGGCCCAGATCGCCTGGCGTTCGTGCTCGCCGGCCACCCAGGGGTCGGCCAGACGCGGATCGGTCATCGACGCACCGACCACCAGTGCGTCCAGGTAGGCCCGGTCGGCCGCCAGCCGCCGGCGCAGCCCGGCCGCGTCGGCCACCGACCCGTGGCCGGGAACCAGCACCCCGACACCGTGCCGGTCGACGACCCTCTGCAGGCGAGCCAGCGCCGCGTGGTGGTCGCCCACCGGGTCGGGTGCGTCCAGGTCGAGGAACGGCACCTCGGTGTCGGAGAACATGTCCCCTGCGACCAGCACCCCGGCATCCGGCAGCAGGAGCGCCGCGCTGCCGGGGCAGTGCGCCCGGTAGGGCACGACGACGGCCCGGGGTCCGTCCCATGGCAGCTCACCTGCGCCGTCGGGCAGGGGGGTCAGGACGGCCGTGAACCGATGGTCGTGGCCCGGAGCGTCGGCGTCGGCCTCGGCCAGGATCTGTGAGCGGCTCTCGCCGGCTGTGCGGGCGGCCGCCCCGGTCGCCCACCGGGGCACGTCGCCCAGGGCCGCCGCCCACAGCACGTGGTCCCAGTGCGGGTGGGTGGCGAAGCCGGCGACACTCCGCCACCCGCGCGAGCCGATCTCCGCGGCGAGCGCGGCGACCTCCTGGACGGTGATCCCGGGATCCACGACCAGGCATGAGCCGTCGTCGGCGACGACGACAGTGGTGAGGGTGGCCCAGGTGGCGGCCGTGGCGGTCCACACACCGGGCGCGACCGGCGTGAGCCTCATCGCGCGACGGGAGCCCTTGACGCTGCACCGTCCGCGTCACCAGCGTCCGCGTCGGGGGTTGCGGTCTCCGGCTGGGCCCTCGCCAGCGTCGCCACCCGGCCGTCGAGGTCGATGTCCCAGGCATCGTCCGCGTCCCCCGGTACCACGAGCTCGGTGCGCTTGCGCTCCCGCTCCTCGATCAGGTGCTCGACACCGGGCTGGAAGATGGCGATCAGCTCGCCGAAGGCGATCCCGCCGGAGAGGGGCGGTCGTTCCTTGCGTCGCCTGGCCACGCCGCGTCTCAGCCGCCCGCGCCGTCGTTCGCGGCCAGGGCCGCGGCGCCGACGATCCCGGCCGCGTTGCGCAGAGTGGCAGGCACGATGCGGGTCCGCAGGTCGAGCAGGGGCAGGAACTGCGCGTGCTTCTTGCTCACCCCGCCGCCGACCACGATCAGGTCGGGCCAGACCAGGTCCTCGACCACCCGGAAGTACCGCTGCAGACGCTCCGCCCACTGTTCCCAGTCCAGGTCGTCACGCTCCCGCGCGGCGTCGGAGGCGCGGAGCTCGGCGTCGTACCCGTCGACCTCGACGTGGCCCAGCTCGATGTTCGGCACGAGTCGCCCGTCGACCACCAGGCAGGTCCCGATGCCGGTGCCAAGGGTGACGACGAACACCACGCCGCCGTTGCCGCGCGCCGCGCCGTACAGTGCCTCGGCGTAGCCGGCGGCGTCGGCGTCGTTCACCGTCAGGACCTTCCGGCCCGTTGCCGCGGCCAGCACCGACGACACGTTCGTGCCGATCCAGGCGTCGTCGACGTTCGCAGCCGTCCGGGCCACCCCGTGCTGGATCACCGCCGGGAAGGTCACCCCGATCCGGGCCCCGGGTGGCAGGTCGAAGGCCGAGACGAGCTCGGCAACCGTCGCAGCGACCGCTGACGGCGTGGAGGGCTGAGGGGTCGGGATCCGCAACCGGTCGGCGGCGAACTCCCCGGTGGCCAGGTCGACCGGCGCGCCCTTGATCCCGCTGCCGCCGATGTCGATGCCGAACCCGACGGTCGGTGCGGGCCGGTGCTGGTTGTGGCTCATGGCAGGGTCAGGATCTCCGCTCCGGTCTCGGTCACGACAAGGGTGTGCTCGAACTGCGCGCTGCGCCTCCGGTCACGGGTCACGACGGTCCAGCCGTCGTCCCAGATGTCCCACTCGTGGCTGCCGAGGTTGATCATGGGTTCGATGGTGAAGACCATCCCCGGCTCGATGACTGTGGCATGCAGCGGCGCCGCGTCGTAGTGCGGGATGACCAGGCCCGAGTGGAACGACTCGCCGACGCCATGACCGGTGAAGTCCCGCACCACCCCGTAGCCGAACCGGGCGGCGTACTTCTCGATCACCCGTCCGATCACGTTGACCTGCCGCCCCGGAGCCACGGCCCTGATCCCGCGGATCATCGCCTCGTGGGTTCGTTCGACGAGCAGGCGGGACTCCTCGTCGACGTCTCCCACCAGGTACATCGCACTCGTGTCGCCGTGCACGCCGCCGATGTAGCCCGTGATGTCGACGTTGACGATGTCGCCGTCCCGCAGCACCGTCGAGTCCGGGATCCCGTGGCAGATCACCTCGTTGACCGAGGTGCACAGGGACTTGGTGAACGGCACCTGCTCCGGGTGCGGCTGGTAGTGCAGGGTCGACGGGTACGCCCCGTTGTCGCAGAGGAACTCGTGACCCACCCGGTCCAGGTCGTCGGTGGTGACCCCTGGGGCGACGTGGCGGCCCACCTCGGCGAGCGCCTGGGCTGCGATCCGGGAGGCGACCCGGATCCGCTCGACGGTCTCGGCGTCCTTGACCTCCGAGCCGGTGAACCGCGCCTCGCGGTCCTTGCCGACGTACTCGGGGCGCTCGATCTGCGCCGGCACGCTCCTGATCGGGCTGATGGCCCCGGGCTCGAGCGTGCCCTTCGGCGCGTGCGTGAGCGACATGCCTGGCAGTCTACGTAAGCGGGGGAGTCGACCAGAGGAGTCGCATGGACCAGATCAGCCACTGGGGCACGGGCGAGCCGGACCCGGAGTTCTGGGTGAACCTTCGCACCGGTGAGGTGGAGCAGGGCCGGCAGAGCCCCGCGGCTGACCGGATGGGCCCGTACCGCACGCGCGAGGCCGCTCAGCAGGCGTTCGACACGGCGGACCAGCGCAACGCGGCCTGGGACGAGGAGGACCGTCGCTGGAACGACGACCGCTGGCCTCGGGAGTCCGGCCCCGCCGCGCCGTGAGGCGCGAGCGCTACTCCGTGAAGCTGTGCTCGTCGTCGGGGAACGTCCCCGAACGCACCTCGTCGTTGTAGGCGCGAGCGGCGGCGGCCAGCTCCTCACGCAACCGGCCGTACCGCTTGGCGAACCGCGGCGTCCAGTCCGACAGACCCGCCATGTCCGGCCACACCAGCACCTGGCCGTCGCACGCGGCCCCGGCGCCGATGCCGATCGTCGGCACGGCGAGGATCTCGGTGATCCGCGCGGCAAGGGGGGCGGGCACCATCTCGAGCACGATGGCGAAGACGCCGGCGTCCTGCAGTGCGAGGGCGTCCTCGCTCAGCCGCTCGGCGGCGTCGGCACCCCGGCCCTGGACGCGCTTGCCGCCCAGGGTGTTCTCGGACTGCGGGGTGAACCCGAGATGACCCATCACCGGGATCCCGGACGACGTGAGCAGCCGCACGTGCTCGGCCACCCGGCGGCCGCCCTCGAACTTCACCGCGTGGGCGCCGCCCTCCTTGAGCAACCGGACGGCCGTGTCGAACGCCTGCTGCGGCGACGACTCGTAGGAGCCGAACGGCAGGTCGGCGACCACCAGGGCGCGCCGAACCCCGCCGGCGACGGCCCGCGTGTGATGGATCATCTCGTCGACGGTCACCGGGATCGTCGAGGGATAGCCGTAGAAGTTGTCGCCGAGGGAGTCCCCGACCAGCAGCACGTCCGTGCCGACCTCGTCGAAGATCTGCGCGGTCGGCGCGTCGTAGGCAGTGAGCATGGTGATCCGCTCGCCACGCTCCTTGGCCTCGCGCAGGTGGTGCACGCGGACCCGACGCGGCGGGCGTGGCCTCTGGTCGTCGGGGCTCGGCGCCGCAGGCGTTGCCTGGCTGGGGCCGGCCTGCTCCGAGGGGTCGGTCATCGGGGGTCTCCCTTCGGTTCCCGCCAGCGGTTGGTGACGGGGAGTCTACGGTCCCGGCCGAAGGCCAGCGCGGTCACCTTCGGCCCCGGCGGGTACTGCCGGCGCTTCCATTCCGCCCGGTCCACCAGGGCCAGCACCTTGTCGACGACGGTGGGGTCGAACCCGCGCGCCAACAGCTCCGCGCGGCCCTCGGCGTTCTCGACGTAGGCGTCGAGCACCTCGTCCAGCAGGTGGTACGGCGGTAGGGAGTCGGTGTCCACCTGGCCGGGGGCGAGCTCGGCCGACGGCGGCTTGGTGATCGAGGTCTCCGGGATCGGCGGGACCGCGCCGGCAGAGTGGGCCGCCTGGTTTCGCCACCGCGCCAACGCCCAGACCCGCGACTTGTCGACGTCCTTCAAGGGCGCGAACCCGCCGACGGCGTCCCCGTAGATGGTCGAGTACCCCACAGCGAGCTCCGACTTGTTCCCGGTGGCCAGCACCAGGTGGCCCTCCACGTTCGAGATGCCCATCAGGATCACGCCGCGGATCCGTGACTGCAGGTTCTCCCCGGCGATCCCGGGCAGGTCCATCTGGCCCTCGAAGGCGTCCACCATCGGGGCGATCGGCTGGACCCGGTAGTCCGCGCCGATCCGCCGGGCGAGGTCGGCGGCGTCGTCCCGGGAATGCTCGGAGGAGTGCCGCGACGGCATGGACACGCCGACCACGTTGGGACCGCCGACGGCGTCGGCAGCCATCGCCGCCACGAGCGCCGAGTCGATGCCGCCGGACAGGCCGAGGACCACCGAGCGGAAGCCGTTCTTGGTCGCGTAGCCGCGCAGGCCGGTGACGACCGCCTGGTAGATCTCCGCGTCCGGCTCGAGCGGGGCTGCGACCGAACCGGGTCGGGCCGGCTGCCCGGCGTCTCCCAGGTCCCACAGCAGCAGGTGCTCGACGAACTGGGGCGCCCGGGCCAGCAGGGTCCCGTCCGCCGCGACCACGAACGACCCGCCGTCGAAGACCAGGTCGTCCTGGCCGCCGACCATGTTCACGTAGGCCACCGGGGCGGCCACCTCCGCGGCCCGACGGGCGGCGAGCTCGATGCGCACGCCGACCTTGCCCTCCTCGTACGGAGAGCCGTTGAGCACCACGAGCAGGTCGGCGCCGCCCATCGGGGGCAGCGGCCCGCCGTCCGCCCAGATGTCCTCGCAGATCACGACGCCGACCCGACGGCCGGCCACCCCGACGACGCAGCCCTGCTCGCCGGCGGCGAAGATCCGGAACTCGTCGAAGACGCCGTAGTTGGGCAGGTGGTGCTTGTCGTACCGGGCCAGCACCGACCCGCGGTGCAGGACGACGGCCTGGTTGGTCGCCCGGCCGTCGGGCGTCCGGCCCAACGTGCCCAGCACCACGACGACGTCGTCAAGGCCGCGCTCGCTCAGGCTGGTGACGACGTCGTCGAGGGCGTGGTCCGCGGCACGCGCGAACGAGTCCCGCAGTGCCAGGTCCTCGATCGGGTAGCCGGTGATGGTCATCTCGGGGAAGGCCACCAGGCCGGCGCCGGCCTGGGCGGCGGTCGCTGTCCAGGCGAGGATGCGCTCGGCGTTGCCCGCGATGTCCCCGACGCAGGTGTCGATCTGGGCCATGGCGATGCGCAGCGCGACCATGGTCACCACACTATCCGCGGCGCGGGGAGCGGTGCCGGGAGCGGTCCGGCCGGGGGCTCCGGACGCCCCGTCGGTCGCGGCGACACATGGCCGCAACCTTGGTGGGGCAGGATGTGCCCATGGACAGGCAGCAGGAGTTCGTGCTCCGCACCGTCGAGGAGCGGGACATCCGCTTCATCCGTCTCTGGTTCACCGACGTTCTCGGGGTGCTCAAGTCCGTCGCGGTGGCGCCGGCCGAGCTGGAGTCTGCCTTCAACGAGGGCATCGGCTTCGACGGCAGCGCGATCGAGGGCCTGACCCGGGTGTTCGAGGCCGACATGCTCGCCAAACCCGACCCCTCGACGTTCCAGGTGCTTCCCTGGCGCGGCGAGACGCACGGGACCGCGCGGATGTTCTGCGACGTCCTCACGCCGGACGGTCAGCCGTCGCTGGCCGACCCCCGCCACGTGCTCACGCGGGCGCTGACCCGGGCGACCGAGAAGGGGTTCACCTTCTACACCCACCCCGAGGTCGAGTTCTACCTGTTCGAGAACCCCGCCGACCCGACCCAGCCCCTGGTCCCGGTGGACTCTGCCGGCTACTTCGACCACGTGCCGCGGGGCACCGGGCACGACTTCCGCCGGGCAGCCATCTCGATGCTGGAGTCGATGGGGATCTCGGTGGAGTTCTCCCACCACGAGGCCGGGCCCGGCCAGAACGAGATCGACCTGCGCTACGCCGACGCCCTCACCACCGCGGACAACATCATGACCTTCCGCACGGTGGTCAAGGAGGTGGCCCTCGAGCAGGGCATCTACGCCTCGTTCATGCCCAAGCCGCTGGGCGACCAGCCGGGCTCCGGCATGCACACGCACCTGTCGCTCTTCGAGGGCGACCGCAACGCCTTCTACGAGGCGGCCGCTCCGATGGAGCTGTCCCAGACCGGGCGCCGGTTCATCGCGGGGCTGCTGCACCACGCCGCTGAGATCACCGCCATCACGAACCAGTACGTGAACTCCTACAAGCGGCTGTGGGGCGGCGCCGAGGCGCCGTCGTTCGTCTGCTGGGGACACAACAACCGCTCCGCGCTGGTGCGGGTGCCGTTGTACAAGCCGGGCAAGGGAAACTCGACCCGCGTCGAGTACCGGGCGGTGGACTCCGCCACGAACCCCTACCTCGCCTTCGCCGTTATGCTCGCCGCCGGCCTCAAGGGCATCGAAGAGGGCTACGAGCTGCCCGACGGCGCGGAGGACGACGTCTGGGAGCTCACCGATGGCGAGCGCCGGGCACTCGGCATCCAGCCGCTGCCGTCCTCCCTCGAGCAGGCGGTCTCGATCATGGAGACGTCCGAGCTGGTGGCCGAGACCCTCGGCGAGCACGTGTTCAACTTCGTGCTGCGCAACAAGCGCGAGGAGTGGAACGCCTACCGCACGCAGGTGACCCCGTTCGAGCTGATGCGGTACCTGCCGGTGCTGTGAGCACCTGCCGCTCGACGACGCCGTGACCACCGCTCCCGGATCCGGTGGCCGGCCCGCGCGGACCCTGCGCGGGACCCTCGTGCGGCTGGGCTTCGGTGACCCGGCACGCGCGGCGGATCTGCTGGCCGGCGCCCCGGTGTGCGCAGCCGTCGGTGTGCTCGACGAACGGTCGCCCCTGCTGGACGTGCTCGGGCGGGCGGCCTCACCGGACGAGGCGGTCCGCACCCTCATCCGGCTGCTCGAGGTCTGCTCCGGCAGCCAGCTGCACGACCGGCTGTGCGAGATGCTCCGCGGCACCGGGCCGAGCCGGGACCGGCTGCTCGCGGTCCTCGGCGCGTCGACGGCCCTCGGTGACCACCTGGTGCGCCATCCCGACGACCTGGCGGCGCTCGAGGGTGACGACCTGCTGGCAGACCAGGTGACCGTGCGGGATGAGCTGCTCGCCGCGGTCGGGGCGGTCGGGACCGTCGGGGCGGTCGGGACGTCTCCGGGACCGGCTCCGGTCGCCACGCTCACCGGCCAGGACGGCATCGACGCGTTGCGGCGCGCCTACCGTCGGCGGTTGTTGATGATCGCCGCGGCGGACCTGACCGCACCCGAGGCGACGGCCGTGCTGCCCGCCGTCGCAGCCGCGCTGGCCCACCTGGCGGGTGCCGCACTCGAGACGGCCCTCGCGTTGGCGCGGGCGGAGCACGCCGACCATGCGGTGGCCCGGCTGGCGGTGATCGGGATGGGCAAGTGCGGGGGCACCGAGCTGAACTACGTGAGCGACGTTGACGTGATCTTCGTCGCCGAACCGGCCGACGGCGCATCCGAGCCCGAGGCGCTCGCGGTGGCTACCCGACTGGCCAGCGCACTGAGCCGAGCGTGCTCGACGGCGTCCGGCGAGCCAGCCCTGTGGCCGGTGGACGCGGCCCTGCGGCCGGAAGGCAAGAACGGGCCGCTGGTCCGCACGGTGGCCAGCCACCAGGCGTACTACCAGCGCTGGGCGAAGACGTGGGAGTTCCAGGCTCTGCTCAAGGCACGGGTCGTCGCCGGGGACGCCGCCGTTGGGGAGGCCTACCGGCAGGCCCTCGACCCCCTGGTCTGGTCGGCCGCCGAGCGGGAGCACTTCGTCGAGGACGCCCAGGCGATGCGCCGCCGGGTGGAGGAGAACGTCCC
>Ga0209386_1001242_pt1 | contig 10654 bp, 15 predicted proteins | sample NGEPertwo_FD_184510 | JGI IMG/M metagenome (GOLD analysis project Ga0209386, IMG submission 184510) | Arctic peat soil microbial communities from the Barrow Environmental Observatory site, Barrow, Alaska, USA - NGEE Permafrost154B-two... | ecosystem: Environmental > Terrestrial > Soil > Wetlands... | reverse complement strand
ATACCAGCCGCCGATGAGCGCGCGCTCGCTGCCGACGTTCGGATAGTCCCATTGGCCCGTGCCGATGAACTGCACGCTCGCGCCGGTCACGCCGGCGTTGGCCAGGAGCGGCGCCAGCGCGGGAAGCTCCTCGCGGCCGGCCGGCAGGAACAGCGCATCGATTTTCTGACCCGACTTGATGGCGGTGGCGATTTGCTGGACGGGGCCCGACATGCCGGATGTGCTGCCGGCCGGGAACGTCGCCCGCACCGGCGCACTGCCACCGCCCGCGGCGACGGCCTTGGCGAAGGCGGCTTCCGCGAGCCGCCCGTACGCGGTTTGCGGCACGAGCACCGCGAAGTTCCGCTTCCCGCGCGACAGCGCAAAAGAAACAATGCGCGGCACATCGCGGCCGGCGAGGAAGCTCAAGAGATAGACGCCGTTGCCGGCGACCTTCTCGTCGCTCGAAAGCGCGATCATAGGCACGCCGGCGCGGCGCGCCACCTGGGCAGCCCCGCGAACCTCTTGGGCGAAGAGTGGGCCGATGATCAATTCGGCGCCGTCTCGGACGGCGCTCTCCGCGGCGATCCGAGCCCCTTCGGGCGTGCCCTTGGTATCTTTGGGCACCAGAGAAACGTTCGGATTGTCGAAATCGAACAGCGCGAGCTCGGCGGCCTGCTTGAGCGCCTTGGCCACGTTCCGCGCCGACCCCGGCGCGGTGATCGGCAGAAGCAGCGCCACCTTGACGGTCCCGGTCGATCCGGTAATGCCGCCGGCCGGTATACTGGGTCCGCCGCCACCGCCACCCGGCGCACCGCAAGCGGCGAACAGCACGGCCACCAGCATGGTGGCGAGGACGAGCTTGATGGCTCCGAGACGATGATGAAGCGTGTATGGAAGCCGCATGGCCCCTTCTAGCGTTTAGAAGCAGGCGCGCAAGGCCGCACCCTCAATCCGGCCCTTCCAGAACCCCACAGGCTCTGGACCAAGCCTCGACCGCAACTGTGGTTCAATCTTGATGGACGCGAGCGGACTATATCACGTAACGTTTCGGCGACCAGGGCAAGGCGCGCTGCTCCTTGACGACGTTCTTGGGGTGGCCGGCAGATGCAGGCGAGCGCGTGCAGGACCATCGCAACGAGGATCGCAGCACGGCCGTGGGCCGGACGGTGGCGCGCGCCAGCGAGGCGCTCGCCGAGCTTATGGAGCGACCGCTCGAGCCCGGGCTTTATCTGGTGGCGACGCCGATCGGCAATCTCGCCGACATGTCGCTTCGGGCGCTTTCAGTGCTGGCGCGGGCTCAGTTGATCGCAGCCGAGGACACGCGCCACTCCAAGAAGCTGCTCTCCCATTTCAGCATTCAGAGCACGCTGACCCCCTATCACGAGCACAACGCCGAGCGGGAGCGGCCCAAGCTCCTCGCGCGAATCCGCGCCGGGGCCGCGGTGGCGCTGATCTCGGACGCCGGCACGCCGCTCATCTCCGACCCCGGCTACAAGCTGGTGCACGAGGCGCTGGACCAAGGGCTGACGGTGATTAGCATTCCGGGGGCCTCCGCCGTGCTCACCGGACTGACCAGCGCAGGGCTCCCCACCGACACCTTTCTGTTCGCAGGCTTCCTGCCGCCGAAATCCGGGCCGCGGCGTGCGCGGCTCTCTGAACTGAAGGCAGTGCCGGCAACCCTGATCGTATTCGAGACGGCGCCGCGGCTGGCCAAGAGCCTGGCCGACATGGTGGACGTGCTGGGCCCCCGCGAGGCGTCAATCGCCCGGGAGCTCACCAAGCTGCACGAGACAGTGACGCGCGGGCGGCTGGACCAACTCGCCCGCGAGACGGACGAGAGCGAAACGCAAAAGGGCGAGTTCGTGGTGGTGATCGCGCCGCCCTCCGCCGAAGAGACCGAGATCACCGACGAGAGGATCGTCGCCGAACTCAACCACGCCCTTCAATCCTTGAGCTTCCGCGATGCGGTGCGCGGGGTCGCCGACGCGCTTCAGGTCAAGCGCGCCCGCGTCTACGAGCTCGGGCTCACGCTCGCGCGCAAACAAGATTGATCATGCGGGAAGCGCGGGCGAGAGCGTATCGTCGCGGCGTCCTCGCCGAGACGCTTGCCGCGGCTCTGTTCCGGCTCAAAGGCTACGCAATCGTGGCGCGCCGCTACAAGACGCCAGTGGGCGAGGTCGACCTCGTAGCGCTGAAGAGAAAGCGCCTCGTCTTCGTCGAAGTGAAGCGGCGGCGGACCCAAGACGATGCGGCGTGGACGCTGCCGACCCGGCAACGGCGGCGCATCGTGCGCGCGGCGCAATATTGGCTGGCAAGTCATCCCGACTTTGCCGGCCACGATATCGGTTTCGACGTGGTGCTGACCGCACCGTGGACTTGGCCGCGCCATATCGAGAATGCCTTTCCCGTTTGATAAAGGAGCGCGTGCGCTCATGGATGTCCGCCGCTAGAGTGCGAACAACAACAGATGCTTGGAAGGGAGAAACGTTCGATGAGCCGTCTCTATGGACCCCAGCACCGCGAGTTCCAGGACCTCTTCGACAGCCGCCGCATGGCGGACCGCATCGAGCAGATCGCCGCTCAGACCGAGGTGGACGACACGGCCAAAGCCTTCATTGAGAGCCGCGACATGTTTTTCCTATCGACCGTCGACCACAATGGGCGCCCGACAGTATCCTACAAGGGCGGCGATCCCGGATTCGTGAAGGTGATCGACGCCAATACGATTGCGTTTCCGAGCTACGACGGCAACGGCATGTATCTCTCGATGGGCAACATCAAAACCCATCCGGAGATCGGCATTCTGTTTATCGCCTTCGACCGTCCATTCCGCCTGCGGCTGCAGGGCCGTGCCGAGCTCGTGATGGATGGACCGGACATGCAACTCTTCAGGGAAGCCGAGCTTGTGGTGCGCGTCGCCGTGTCGGACGTCTGGATGAACTGCCCGCGCTACATCCATCGCTACGAGAAGGTCGAGGCTTCGCGCTACGTCCCGCGCGTCGACGCCGACACGCCACTATGTGAGTGGAAGCGCATCGAGGGTCTGGAGGATGTGCTGCGGCCGAAGGAGACCGCCGCCGTCGAGGAAGCCGGCCAGATCAGCCTCGAGGAATGGATGGGCCGGGTCATGACCGGCGACGGCAAAGCCTGAACGCCGGCGCATTTCCCGTTTGACGAACACCGCCCTTTGGCGCGAGCCTCCCCGCGCATTGCCGAGGAGCTGACAAGACCGCCATGTCTCTCAAAGTCGCCTTTCAAATGGACCCCATCGAGCGCATCGATATCAGGGGCGATTCCACGTTCGCGCTCCTGCTCGAAGCGCAGTGGCGCGGGCACGACGTGTTCTATTACACGCCCGCCGACCTTTCGCTGCGCGACGGCAAGCTCATGGCGCAAGGCCACAGTCTCACGGTCGAGGACAAGCCGGGCGATCACTACCGCCTCGCCTATCCCCGTTCGGTCGATCTCGCCGAGTTCGACGTGGTGCAGCTCCGCCAGGACCCGCCCTTCGACATGGCCTACATCACCACGACGCATCTGCTCGAGCGGCTGCAGCCCGACACGCTGGTGGTCAACGACCCGGCGGCCGTGCGCAACGCGCCGGAAAAAGTGTTCGTGCTCGATTTTCTCGATCTGATGCCGCCGACGCTGGTCACGCGCTCGGCCGAGGAGATCCGCGCCTTCCGCGATGAGCACAAAGACATCGTGGTGAAGCCGCTCTACGGCAATGGCGGCGCCGCCATCTTCCGCATCGCCGAGGGCGACACCAATCTCAACTCGCTGATCGAGCTTCTCGGCGTGACCTTCCGCGAGCCGATCATGGTGCAGCGCTATCTGCCTCAAGTGCGGGCCGGCGACAAACGCATCATCCTGGTGGACGGCCAGTTCGCCGGGGCCATCAACCGCGTGCCGGCTCAAGACGAAACGCGCTCAAACCTGCATGTGGGCGGCACGGCGGTGGCCACCACGCTGACCAAGCGCGACAAGGAGATCTGCGCGCGGTTGGGCCCTGAATTGAAGCGGCGCGGGCTGATCTTCGCCGGCATCGACGTGATCGGCGACTATCTCACCGAGATCAACGTCACCTCGCCCACCGGCATCCGCCAGGTCCAGCAATTCGGCGGCGCGGACATCGCCGCGATGATCTGGGACGTGATCGAGAAGAAGGTCGAGGGCGGAAGGCGGAAGAGGAGGGCGTGATGAGTTCAGATCCGAAAGGTGGTCATGTCGCCGGAGATCTCGGCGCCCTGTTCGACGCCCATTGCGAGGCCGAGTTCGTCGGCCGCGACATCGAGGCGACCATGGCGACCATGAATGCGGCGCCGCATATCACCAATGTGCCGACCATGACCGGCGGCTTCGGCTACGACGCGGTGCGGCACTTCTACGACAACTACTTCGTCGGCCATGTGCCCGACGACTGGACGGTCATGCCGATCTCCCGCACCGTCGGCGAGAGCCAACTGGTCGACGAGGTGATGATCTCCTTCACCCACGACAGCGACATGCCTGCCATCCTGCCCGGGGTCAAGCCGACGGGCCGCAAGGTCACGATCCCGTTCGTGGTGGTGGTCGGCTTCGAGGACGGCAAGGTCGCCTTCGAGCGGATCTACTGGGACCAGGCCTCAATCCTCGCTCAGATCGGGCTGCTCGACGGCAAGAGCCTGCCGGTCAGTGGCGCGGAGCAGGCGGCGCGGCTGCGCGATCCCAGCCTGCCGTCGAACACGCTGATCCCGAAGGTCTAGGCTTTGCGCTTGCGGAAGACGCCCCAAGCGTTTGCCGCGAGGCCCGCGCCCCAGCCGAGCGCCACCCAATACCACCACCATGAGTCGGGCGAGGTGACGAGGTTGACCACGATGAGCAGGGCGATCACCGCCACATAGGCGAACAGGTGGACGGTGAATCTGCGCATCTTGGGGTCGCTGAAGATGCGCTCGGGGCGGTCTGTCTTGCGCAGCAGAAGCGCCAGTCCATGCGCCGCCACGCCGATGCCCCAGCCGAGCGCCACCCAGATGACCCAGAGATTGTCCGGCGAGCGCCACAGATTGAGCGCCGCCAACAGGGCGATCACGGCGAGATAGACAGCGACGTTGATCAGGAAGGCGCGGACGCGGGGATCTTTGGACATGATCGAGGCGTAGCACGAAAATCTTTCCGATTTGCGAGGTTCGCTAGAGTGGCGGAGGCTGAAACGGGGGTATGTCATGTTCGCGCGGGTCACCACGGTCGCCTTTGAAGGCATCGAGGCGCGCGGCGTGGACGTCCAGGTGCAGATCGGGCCAGGCATGCCCGCCTTCACCATTGTGGGGCTGCCTGACAAGGCGGTGGCCGAAAGCCGCGAGCGGGTGCGTGGCGCGCTGAACGCCATCGGCCTGGCGCTGCCGCCGAAACGAGTTTCGGTGTCGTTTGCCGGAACCCCTCAAGATGTTCAACGGGCGCTCGATACTTGGAGCCTGGATCAGTTTTCCTTCACGATCCGCCCCTTCAATCCGAGTCCCTCGAAGCCAGGGGACAGACTCGACGAACTTCTGACGGCAGACAACGTGGGCAGCATGCGAGCAGTCACTTACCCTAGCGCCGATGACCTGCTCCCCTTTTTGTCTCCGCTTATAAGTTAGCCCTGTTCCGGTTTTGGCCCTCCTGGGACCTGGCTGCAAATTCGTGTGGGGTGAGCCCATCGAGGCTCGTATGGGGTCGGTTCAGATTGTAATCGGTCCTCCAGTCTTCGATGATCTGTCGCGCGTGCCGGTAGCTGGTGAACAGGTGCTCGTTGAGGCACTCGTCTCTCAGCCGTCCGTTGAAGCTTTCCACAAAGCCGTTCTGCATGGGCTTGCCGGGAGCGATGTAGTGCCACTCCACGCCCCGCTCTTGCTGCCACTTCAACATCGCATTGGCAGTGAGTTCGGTGCCGTTATCGCTAACTACCAGGCACGGATATCCTCGGCGTTCCGCGATGCCATCAAGCTCTCTGGCGACGCGCGGGCTTGAGATCGAGTTGTCGACAACGGTCGCTAGGCATTCCCGGCTGAAGTCATCGATGACGCACAGGATGCGGAACCTTCGTCCGTCAACCAGCGTGTCGGATACGAAGTCGAGTGACCAGCGCTGGTTCGGATCCTGAGGGATCGCCATTGGCGCCCGTGTGCCCAAGGCCCTCTTGCGGCCACCACGCTTGCGCACGGTGAGCCGTTCCTCGCGATAGAGACGATAGAGCTTCTTCCAGTTGATCTCGATGCCCTCGCGCTTCAGCAGGATGTGCAGGCGACGATAACCAAACCGCCGGCGTTCTGATGCCAACTCCCGCAACCTTTGGCGCAAACCTGCATCATCCGGTCGGCGGCACTTGTAGCGATAGACACGCGGATCAATGCTCACCAAGCCACAGGCCCGGCGTTGCGAGTATCTCTTGTGTTCGATGGCCCAGCTCACGGCATTCCTCCTCAAGCCGGGCGTCAGAAGTTTTTTCCGAGCATCTCGCGGAGCGTCGACACGTCCATCATCGACTCCGCCAAAAGCTTCTTCAGCTTTCCGTTCTCGTCCTCAAGAGCCTTCAGCCGCTTGGCTTCGGACACTTCCATCCCGCCATACTTCGAACGCCACTTGTAGAAGGTCGCGTCGCTGACGCCGTATTTGCGGCACAGATCAGAGGCCGAAAGCCCCGCCTGGTGCTCCTTCAAAATCCCGATGATCTGTTCGTCCGAAAACCTAGATCGCCTCATCGCCTGTCTCCTTCTTCAAGGAACAGGCTAACCCGAAAGCGAGGACAGTCCAGGGGAGCAGGTCACCGAGCACAACATGAAGGACAGCCATGAGGGGATCATTTCTGAGGCTAAGGGGCTCAGTGATGCCGGTTACGGCCAGATCGGAGCAAAGGGGACGACTCCGGACGGGTTGAAGGCAACAATTGATAAGCCAAAGTTCGAGATAGATAAGCAAAAGAACGTAGCTAATCAATCAAAGAACCGCATTTTGAAGGTCTACATAGATGCCAATGAGACAGAAGACGACGATGAACGCGCCTTGGTTAAATCTCTTATAGAGTTGTATGGCGATGCTGAAACGACCGACATTAATTGACGCTTGGCTGGCTGATTTGCTTGACGACTACCGTCGCTACGGAGTCAGAAAGCTTTTCCCAACCTTGCTTCTTAGTAGCTTTGCATTTGGGGCAGCGGTAACACTTCTAGTTCCGGAAGACAATTTTTGGAGTAAGCCCGAGGTAAGCGCGGTATTTTTTACCGCCGCACTCACTGTAAACGGGCTTTTGCTAGCTTTGTCTTGGGCTAGCTTCGCCAAGATATATGAGATAGCCGCCCAGCCTGCAATAAGTGCTTACCTTAAGCGCAAGGATTTGTTACGTGATTATATCTTTCAAATCGATTTTATTCATTGTACTCAGGTATTTGCGTTGGCGTGCTCCGGCGTGGGTCTCATATTGAGTACAATTAGTCATTTGCCGAGCTTTGTGGAGACGATCATTCCGCTCATAGTCTTGCAGAAAATAGCGCTAGCGGCGTCGGTGGGCGCTTCAATATATGCGTTGAGATATGCTCTTGGCGCCGTGCGGATAATGCAGGATTTGGTGTGGTACAGCGCGCATATCCCGGATGCCTCTGATCGCGAGATGAAGGTGCATGAGGGCGGTCGCAGCTAAACGTCCGCCAGTCTCACGGTCTCACAGCCAATTGCTTTCAGCGCCGCAAGGAAGAACCCTGCCGAGAAGGTGCCACGGCTGAGCTTGCTCGCGATGGACGGCCTGCTTTCCTTCACCCCCTGCTTTTTGAGCAGTTCCGCTAGCTGCTCATGAGTTACGTTCCGGCGCTTCAGTTCCGCCCTTAGGTAGTTTTTGGCCCTTTCGGACCATGTCTGTGCTGCCATTTTGATGCCTCATATGCTGATAACGTAGCATATTCGACATTTAGGCCCTTGACAAGAGAGGGTATAGATAGCATATCTGCTATATCAATAGCGGATATGACATGACACAGCACTTTCTCCTTTCAGCAGCCGCCCGGACGCTAAGCCTAGCGAAGGTGGCCCGCATGTCTGACGAGGAAGCGTTTGACGCCTTCCGGATGATCCGCTGGTCCGACAATGAGGGTGAGCCCTACTGTCCTCGCTGTGGCTGTGTGGCCCTCTACTTCGCTACCAAGCGCCGCCTTTGGGAGTGCAAGGCGTGCAAGCATCAATTCTCGATCACGTCCGGAACGATCTTCGCGAGCCGCAAGCTGCCGGTGCGCGACTACCTCTTGGCCATCGCGATCTTCGTCAACGGCGCGAAGGGTCATAGCGCGTTGCAGCTGAGCCGCGATCTGGACGTGCAGTACAAGACGGCTTTCGTTTTGAGCCACAAGTTGCGTGAGGCCATTGGCTCCGTGTCGAAGGGCTCCGTTGCGTCAGGTCACGTCGAAATCGACGGCGCTTATTTTGGCGGCTACGTGAAGCCCGCAAACAATAAAGACAACCGTCGCGACCGTCGCCTTTCCGAGAACCAATCCGGCAAGCGTCGTTGCGTCGTCATCATGCGCGAGCGCCACGGTCGCACACTGCCCTTCGTGTTCAAGTCAGAGGATGCAGCCGTCAGCACTATCAGCCAGCGCCTCTTGGCCGGTAGCACGATCTACGCTGACGAAGCGTCTTGTTGGGACGTGTTGCACGCGCGCTATCTCACGAAGCGCGTCAATCATTCGGTTTGCTATTCGGATGACGACTGCAACACCAACATGGCGGAAAGCTTCTTCTCGCGCTTACGTCGCGCTGAGATCGGGACGCATCATCATATCGCTGGTCCGTACCTCAATGCTTATGCCGCCGAAATGGCTTGGCGTGAGGATCACCGCCGCGTGGATAATGGCGAGCTTTACTTGATGGCGGCTGACGCGGCGCTCAAGCACGCCGTATCGCGGCAGTGGAAGGGCTATTGGCAGCGCTAGGGCCAGGTAGAGCTTCTTCTCATTAGTTGTTCCCGACTCGCTTTTCTTCCCCCAATCATCTATGTTCACGTTTCGTCCAACGGAGCGATTCTATAAATGCCACCTAAGCGCAAAGTAGAGAAGGCGATAGCGTCTCTACCCAAGAATAACAAACAGGTTGAGCCCGTTCACCTAATTGGTGATGAAGCCACCGGCGATCGCTTCTTGATCTACGCGACTGAAACCGGAATTAAGGTTGAGTTGCACTATCAAGGAGAGACGCTGTGGATGACTCAGGCGCAAATGGCGCAGCTATTTGACCGAGACGTATCGGTCATATCCCGACACATCGCGAATGTGATCGCTGAGGAGGAATTGCCCGAGGATGGCAATTTGCAAATTTTGCAAATTTCCTCCGGCACCCGACCCGTCACGCTCTACAGCTTGGATATGATTATCTCGGTCGGCTATCGAGTCTCCTCCAAGCAAGCCACGATGCTGAGGCGCTGGGCCACTGATAAACTCGTGCAATTCGCAAAAAAAGGATTCGTCGTTGACGTTGAGCGACTGAAATCCTCAGACGGCTCCGATCATTTTTCAGAACTTCTCGAAATAATTCGAGATATTAGAGCGTCAGAGGCTAACTTATATAAAGAAGTCAGACGAATTTGTTCCCTATGTAGCGACTATCACGCTTTATCTGATAAAGAGAAGAATAAATTCTTTGCAACAGTCCAAAATAAACTCCATTTTGCTGTAACCGGTTTTACAGGAGCTGAAATCCGTTCTCAAAGAGCTGATGCATCTAAGCCCAATATGGGGCTTACATCCTGGACTGGCGCTAATCCTACACAAAAGGACGTACTCACAGCAAAAAACTTTCTCGGGGAATTAGAAGTAAGGGATTTGAATCGCTTTACGGGGATGTTGCTTGATTATTTTGCTCAAGAGACTGAGTTAGAGCGTCTCGTCACCATGGTCGATGCAGAAATTAAACTAGACAAGTTCATCAGGAACAACGAGAGGCCCTTGCTTAAAAACTCCGGCTCGGTCTCCAAAGAGGCGGCGGACGAGCACGCAAAGGCGCAATACAAGGTCTTTAATGAGGAGCGCCGACAAATCCGGTACCAAGAGGCAATGGAGGAGGACTGAGCACCCCTTAGCGCGCTATCTCCCAAAGCATGTATTGCCCTGGCCCCTGATCCGACCGCACCACGCCATTGTCTCGCTGACCCCTCAGAGCCACCCCCACGCGCTTCGTCATTAGCCGTAGGAGCCTCTGATCGTTCTTGTCCAAGGCCCGCTCTAGGAGAAGCTGTAGGGCTATGTCGCGGGTTGTTAGGGGTTCAGCCGCTTGCCTGAGAACCGACAGGATGATCCGGCTCATTTCGCCCCGGTTGGACCAGTCCTTAGGTGGCCTGAAGGCTTTGGGCCGGATGGCCTCAACCTGATAGTCTGGATCGAATAGCCTCAAGGTGGCGTCCAGGTTCTCTAGGTCGAGAACCATCTGACGAAGGCGCTCATGGGTAGCCTCGATCTCTCCAGCTAGGGCAGCCCTTTTCTTGACCAGGGCGGTGATGACGTGAGGCTCAGCCATGCCGGGAGCATGGCAGGAAGCGGGGCTTTAGCCGACCCCTCCCTTCCGGAGCTTGCTACATAATACCGGAGATGCTCGAAGTGAGCATGATCAGAAGCCTCGCGGGCGATCTCGCGGGCGGGCGTATCGGCCGGGCGCGGCCCTTCCGCGCGCCACATCACTC
>Ga0209386_1001241_pt1 | contig 10657 bp, 12 predicted proteins | sample NGEPertwo_FD_184510 | JGI IMG/M metagenome (GOLD analysis project Ga0209386, IMG submission 184510) | Arctic peat soil microbial communities from the Barrow Environmental Observatory site, Barrow, Alaska, USA - NGEE Permafrost154B-two... | ecosystem: Environmental > Terrestrial > Soil > Wetlands... | reverse complement strand
CATCCCGCCTGATCTCAATTGGTGTCGCAGCCGCCGTTTTTGCCCTCGTCCTGTATTCGGCGTGGACCTACCTCCAGAGCAACGTCGACGAGCATGCGGCCATGGCCGCCGGGACCATAGTTTCTGGGGAGTCCGCACAAACCGACACCTCGGCACAGGCCGCCGAAGAGCTGGGGACCCCCACCTCACTTGACGCAGGCAGTTACACGCGCTCCGACGCGACGGGAGGCACGGTCACCGTGGACGCCGCTCTCATGACCGCGGGTTCTCTTGAAGCCGACGAGACCCTGGGCCCGCTCATGGATCAGCTTTCCGGGGAGGAGTTCGGCATCCTCTTGGCCTTCAACACCCACTCGGTCGATCTCGACGGTTACGACCTGACGACCATGGCCTCGCTTACGACTCCGCAGGGCGAAGTCCGGCCGGTGCGCTGGATCGACGAGAGCGAGGGCTCGCATCACCGTTCGGGAGTGGTGGTCTTTCCCTCCGGCGGGCTGGATCTCGCGGGATCGGGAGAGATCGTCCTTACGCTTCGCGGGGTTGCGGATGTTGCCGAGCGGCAGCTCAGCTGGCCGCTTCCGCTCGGGTAAGTGACGGAGGCACCCATACTGCTGGCCTTCGCGGCCGGCCTCGTTTCGTTTCTTTCGCCCTGCATCATCCCGATGATCTCGGTCTACCTCACCCTGATCACCGGGATGAGCCTGGAAGAACTCACCGGACGGCCGGGCGCCGTCCGCCGCCGCGCGATCCTGCTCAACACGGTCCTCTTCTCGCTGGGCTTCACCATCGTCTTCGCGCTGGCCGGCGGCGCGGCGGGCTGGATCGGCGCGTGGCTCACGGAGGCCACCAGGGCCCTCGAGATCATCGGAGGGGTCGTCGTCCTTGCGCTGGGGCTCTCCATGGCCGGCCTGCTGAAGCTGGAATGGCTGCACAAGCTCGGTCTGCCCATCCGCCGCCCTGAGCGGCGTCCCCGGGGGCCGCTTGGCTCGTTTGGCGTGGGTCTGTTCTTCGCGGTCGCCTGCTCGCACTGCATCGCGCCCACGCTGCTCGCGATGCTCGCCATCGCGGGCATGACGGGAACGGTGAGCTCCGGGATCGTCACCATGCTGGCTTTCTCCCTGGGCCTGACCACTATGTATCTACTGACCGCGCTGGCCATCAGCCCCGTGCTCACGCGGCTGGGTCGTCACCGCGGGGCTGCCCGTGCGGTGCACGCGGGGGCGGGGGTCTTGATCGCAGCTTTCGGTCTGTTGATGGTGCTTGGCGAGTTCACGCGTCTGAGCGAGCTGGCTTCGCGCCTGGTCCCTTTCCACGCGCCGGTCGGCATGTAGCCACCGGCCGAACCCCGTCACATCCTCGATAGCGCAGTGTCTGAAGACCGGATCCGCTTATTAGCGCTTAGAGCCACCGACGTACACGGCTCGCATAGACGTCGTATTCGTGTCCGAAGATCGCCGAGAGCGGATTGCGGCTGTGGCGAAACGGACCTGCCGTCACGAGGTAAGTCGCCCTGTCGGACCGGGTCGGGTGCCACGTCGTGTGTGCCCGGGTCAACGTGACCCTGGCGGCGATGATGAGGCCCCCGGCGGAGACCACGAGCGACCCGGCCAGCGCTATTCGGATGGGCGTCTCCACGGCGATTCCGAGAGCCAACCGCGAGGCGAGCCACATGAACGTGGCGACCACGACCCATACGACGTCCGGAGGCACCTTCAGCTGCAGACCCGCCGCTCGACTCCCTGTGGGCGCAACGTCCGGTGCTTCGGTTGCGCATCGACGGCTTCTCCTCGTAGCGTACACGATCTCGCGGCGTCTGCCTGCAGCGGCTTGTTAGGCCCCCAGAATCTCATTCAGCCCCTCGATCACGTGAGCCACCTCTTCGGGAGAGGCGCTTGCGATCTTGCCGCCAATGCGGTCGGTCGACAGCGTCCGTACCTGGCTGATCTTGACCCATGACGCCTTGGGCAACTTGGTGGAATCCAGCTCGAGGGTCAAAGGGAACCCGGCCCGTGGGGGCTGGCTGGTGAGTGCCACGGCGATAACGGTGCCCGAACGCTCGTTGAAGACGTCGTCGCTCAGAATCAGGACCGGACGCCTCCCGGACTGCTCGTTCCCTCGGGTCGGGTCAAGATCGGCCCACCGGATCTCGCCCCTCAGTATTCGGGCCACTCAGGCAACTCCCCGCCCATGCCCTCCTCAGCCAGAGCTCGCTCATAGTCGGGATCGAGTTTGGCGCACTCTTGGGCGAGGCGACTACGCGATAGTCTGATCAGCTTGTCGTCTACCGCTTCCTGGATCGCCTGACTGCGACTGGGGAAGCGATGCTCCGACACCAAGCGGTCGACCTGGGTCAGTGTTTCCTGATTCAACGTTATGGCGATCTTTGAGCGACGCATGAGATACACCTCCCGGTAGGATAATACGTCATACCGCTCAGCAGGGCAAGAGCGGTGACCCAAAGCGGATGGGTCTGCCCTTCCTCGAGGGCAACGGAGACGCTCTCGCTTTGTACAACGACGTGTATGCGGCGCCGCTCTTCGGCACGGCCATGCTCGGACTACTCCTGCGTTACCTCAGTGTCGTAGGCCGCCTGAGCGCGCAGCCAGTAGCCGTTCGACAGCCCGAAGAACCGGCACAGGCGCAGGTCTGTGTCCGCAGTGATGGCACGGCGTCCGGCCACGATCTCACCGATGCGGGTGGCGGGAACACCAATCTCCTTCGCAAGGCGGTACCGCGAGATGCCCATGGGCTTCAAAAACTCCTCAGAGAGGAGCTCGCCGGGGGTCACGGGTGCCAATGTGGTCGCCATAATTATCACCTCTAGTGGTAGTCGTCAAGCGTTACTATTGAGCCGACTGGTCAGCCACGCATCAGCAGATTCCCCTCTGGCCAACGGTGACGCGCACGACCTGTGGCCGCGCGCTTCCGGGATTTTACCTTGCACCACCAGTTCGGTGCGTTTGTCAGATGGACGAACCGAACTCAGGCGGCAATTTCTACGCAATGCCGGATAGGCCATGGGGGTATATGGTATGTTACATGTAATGCCGTAGATAGACGGCGACGATTGCTCGTGTCCGAGGAGAAGGGTAGATGAATGGCTGATACGGCCACCAAATCAGCGAAACTCGTCCAGCTCCCCATCGAGGGGATGACCTGTGCCTCCTGCGCGACGCGGGTGGAGAAGGGGCTGAGCAAGGTCCAAGGCGTCGAGACCGCCAACGTCAACCTGGCCGCGGAGAAAGCGGCGGTGCAGTACGACCCCGAGGAGGTCTCGGTTGACGATCTGATCGGCACGGTCCGCGATCTGGGCTACGACGTCGGGATGGACATGCTCTCCCTTCAGGTCGGGGGCATGACCTGCGCCAGCTGTGTAAAGCGGGTGGAGAAGGCTCTGCAGCAGACTCCCGGCGTGATCTCCGCCAACGTCAACTTCGCTTCTGAGAAGGCTACGATCGAGTACCTTCCCGGAGCCGTGATGCCGGGCGATCTCAAGCACTCGATCACCGACGCGGGCTACGAGATCGTCGAGGAGGAGTCGAGCGGAGAAGAGGGGACCGACGCGCGCGAAGAGGCGCACCGGCGGCATCTGCGCACCCTGAAGATCAAGATGGGCGCCGGCCTGGCGGTGGGCGCGCTACTGATGCTGCTCGCCTACTTCCCGCCGAGCTTCCTCTCGATGCGGGAACTCTGGTTCCTGATGTTCGCCCTGGCCACGCCCATTCAGTTCTGGGCCGGCTGGCAGTTCTACCGGGGCGCCTGGGCTTCGGCCAAGCACAAGACCACCGACATGAACACGCTGATCGCGGTGGGCACCAGCGTGGCTTACGGCTACTCGGTGCTGGTCACCTTCCTCCCCGGACTGTTCGAGGGACTGGCCGGGGCCGGCTTCGAGGCCGAGGTCTACTACGAGACCGCGGTCATCATCATCGGCCTGATCCTCTTTGGGCGCTTCCTGGAAGCCAGGGCGAAGGGGCAGACGGCCGGTGCCATCAAGAAGCTGATGGGCCTTCGGGCGAAGACGGCTCGGGTGGTGCGCAACGGCGAAGAGATTGACATTCCCGTCGAAGAAGTGCAGCCGGGGGACGTGGTCGTCGTGAGGCCGGGGGAAAAGGTGCCGGTGGACGGCGTCGTGGTCGAGGGCCGCTCTGCGCTGGACGAATCCATGCTGACCGGGGAATCCATTCCCACCGAAAAAGGCCCCGGCGACGAGGTCATCGGCGCGACTCTGAACAAGACCGGGTCCTTCCGTTTTGAGGCCACGCGGGTGGGCAGCGAAACGGCGCTCTCTCAAATCATCAAGTTGGTCGAGGAGGCCCAGGGCTCCAAGGCTCCGATACAACGGCTGGCCGATTACGTCGCGAGCATCTTTGTCCCTGTGGTCTTCGGCATCGCGACGCTCACGTTTGTCATCTGGCTGGTCTTTGGGCCGGCGCCTGCCTTCACGCTCGCCATGCTGGCCGCGGTGGCGGTGCTGATCATCGCCTGCCCCTGCGCGCTTGGCCTGGCGACGCCCACGGCCATCATGGTGGGTACGGGCAAAGGCGCGGAGAACGGCATCCTCATCCGCTCCGGCGAGGCTCTCGAGCGGGCCTACAAGCTGCAGACCATCGTGCTGGACAAGACCGGGACCCTGACCGAGGGCAAGCCCCGTGTCACCGACATCATTCCCTGGGGCGCCTTCAAGGCCGAGGGCGGCAACGGAAACCGCGAGGCGGCGGAGCGACGCCTGCTGGGCGTGGCCGCGGCGGCCGAGCGGGGTTCTGAACACCCCCTGGGTGAGGCCATTGTCGGCCGGGCGCAGGAGCTCGAGCTGGATCTGGCGGAGGTCGCCGACTTCAACGCCATTCCCGGGCATGGTATCGAGGTGAGCCTCGATGGATCCCAAGTCGTCCTGGGCAACCTCAAGCTGATGCGGGACCGCTCGTACGCCCTGGAGGGACTGGAGGACGAGGCGGACCGGCTGGCGGGAGAGGGCAAGACCCCCATGTTCGTGGCCGTCGACGGCAAAGCCGCCGGAATCGTCGCGGTGGCCGACACCCTCAAAGATAATTCGATAGAAGCGGTCAAGCGGCTGCGCGATCTTGGTCTCGAGGTGGCCATGATCACCGGAGACAATGCCCGCACCGCGGAGGCCATCGGCGCCGCCGTGGGCATCGACCGAGTGCTGGCCGAGGTGTTGCCGGAACACAAGGCCGAAGAGGTCAAGAGCCTCCAAGATCAGGGCCGAGTGGTCGCGATGGTAGGCGACGGCATCAACGACGCTCCCGCCTTGGCCCAGGCGGATATCGGCATCGCCATCGGCACCGGGACCGACGTGGCCATAGAAGCCTCGGACATCACCCTCATTCGGGGTGACCTGATGCCCATCGTCACCGCGATCTCCTTGAGTAAAGCCACCATGCGAACCATCCGGCAGAACCTGTTCTGGGCCTTCGCCTACAACACGGCGTTGATCCCGTTGGCGGCCGGTATTCTCTATCCGCTTTTCGGGATCCTGCTGAGCCCGATGTTCGCCGCGGCGGCCATGGCGCTGTCTTCGGTGAGCGTGGTGTCGAACTCACTGCGCCTGCGCCGCTTCCGGCCGGCCCAGGGCTAAACTCCGGATACACAGGCCGTGCGAGCAACAGTCAGGTTCCACAGATAGCAGACGAGTGTCCCTAGGCTTCCATCCATCCCTCGACGAACACCGTGTCCCCTTCGACGATGACGTTCATCTGGGGCAGGGGACGAGGCGGCGGTCCGGCGAGCACTTCCCCCTCGGGCGAGAAGACGCCGGCGTGGCAGGGACAGAAGAACTGGTCGTTGTCGGGCTCCCACCCGACGATGCAGCCAAGGTGGGTACAAACCCGGGAGAGCGCAATCGGCTTGCCGTCGGCGAGCAGGATCAGGGCGGCGGGGACGCTCTGATAGTCGAACTCAATGGCCTCGCCCAGTGGTTCCAGGGCCGAGAGCGTCCCGACCTCCTGGCGAAGAGCGACCTGAGTCTTCCCCACCGGGTAGGCATAACGGATGAGCGGCGCGGCCAGCCCTCCCGCCCCGATCGCTCCCGTTATGGCCAGGAGATATATGAGGAACCGACGGCGGCTGAGGGAGGGCGATTCTCCCAGTGAGGGGTTTCCCGCCTCTGGGGGGGGAACCGGTTCGTGTTGTTTGTCGGTCTCAGTCATGACCATCCCCGTTCTGTGGTTCCGCGGTCCCGCAGGCTCGTCAAGTCGCTCCCCTTGTTAATCGGTGAAAGGCGAGCCCCGCCGCGATTCCCAGCGCGGCCATCCAGCCGAGCCCCAGCAATAGAGCCGCTCCGGTGTCGAAGCCCGGAGTGAAGGCCGAGTCGACCAGGACGCGGACGGGGCCGTGGGCGGGGAGTATTCCGCCCCAGGCGGGCGGAGCCGCCGAGAACATTATGTTCTGAATCGTGTGGTTTTCGCCCTCGGGCAGGTCAACGGGAGCGGGGATGTCTGGCGTGACCGCGAAGCTCAGGGTTATTAACCCAATGGGAAGTAGAAATAGGAGCAGCCAGAGGGCGGTGTTGCGGCGTTGCTCCCGGAAGGCAGCGCTCAGTCCGGCCGCCAGACGGCTGTCTCTGAGGATGCGTACGGACGGTGCGGCCAAAGCTCGGGATCGCGTCTGCCTGATGAACACAATCGAGGCGACCATCAGCGAGCCGACCACCCAGAGCACGCTGGCGACGACATCCCCGAGCGCGCCGGCGTGCTCGCTGTCGCTCCCGATGGCCACGAAGGTCGGGAAGTGGTTGGGAAAGAGGCGGGTTACCCAGTTGTCACCGCCGGCCACGCCGGGCCCGAGGAACACGTCCAGCATCCAGACAAACACCACGATGAGTGACCCGTTGACTTGGTTCTTCACCGAGGCCCCGATGGCCGTGCCGATGGCGAGGTAGAGAACGGCGAAAGTCAGGGTGACCGCGGCCGTCTTCAGGGGATCCTCGATGCCTGTCCGGAACCACAGAGCGGCCACGGACCCAACCGAGGCTGCGGTTGCCAGAAGCAATCCCGAAAACAGGCGGGCGGTGACAATCCGCCCCGCGCCCATGCCGTGGGCGGCCAGTCTCCGATCGGCGCTTCGCGAACTGAGGGAGTGGAAGTAACCCGACACGCCGGCCAGGAACGCCGCCGCCCAACTCGCCGTCAGGGCTGCCCGCTGGCCGGCGCCGCCCGCCCCTCCCAGCAGTTCGGCGAAATCGGCGATGGGCTGCGCAGCCATGACTACGAAGATGACGGGCACTACCGCCAGCCGGGCCAGATTGAGGGGCCGCCGGGTGTACTCGCTCAGAAATCGACTGGTCAGCAGGGGGATGTTCATCGCGCCACGGTGACGCCGTCGATGAGGTCGTAGATGCGGTCGAAGCGGTCCTCGTCGGTGAGAAAGTGACTTATTATGAGGATCGCCCTCCCCTCGCTCCTCTGCTCCTCTGCCAGATCCCAGAAACGCAGGTAGGTGTCCCAATCGAAGCCGGCGTAGGCTTCATCGAGGAGCAGAACTTCCGGCCGGGGGAGTAGGACCAGGGCCAGGTTCAGCTTGGCCTGGGTACCTCCGGAAAGCTCGTCCACCCGGACGTCGGCATACGACCCGAAGTTGAGCACCCGGTATAGCTCAGCGCTGCGGGCGCGCACCTCCTCATCGGAAACCCCATAGGCCCGGCCGAAAAGGCCGAAGTGTTCATCGCAGGTCAATCGCTCGTAGAGGACGGGCTCCTGGGGGCAATACCCGAGTCGGGTCGGCCGGTCTGTCTCGCCGGCGTCGCGCTCCAATGTGCCCACCAGTATCTTCAGGAGGGTGCTCTTGCCGGCGCCGTTCTCTCCCACCAGGCCGACGATCTCGCCAGGGCCGAGCTCGACGTCCGCGCTTCGCAGTACCTCGACTTCTCGCCGCTTGGGCCAGATGCCGCGCCAATAGGACTTCCGCAAGCCCCGGGCCGCCAGCAGCCGGTGCTCTGGCGGCTGTGGCGTCGCGGCTGTTCCCCCGTAGGGAGCAGGTATCTCGGAGTGGAGCGTGGTCCTCGCCCGCCTGCTTAGGCGCTCTCCCCGGTCGGTGGTCAATTGGGATTTGTCTGTGTTTCTCACCCCTGCCCTTTCGGATGTGGTCAAGTATACAAAGTGTTGCTGTATAGGGGCAGGGGGTATGGGGGAAACTTAACTCTATCTTTACGAACGCTCACTCGGGTGCTTCATGAGCGGGAACATGTCTTGGGCCCACGCCCGAGCCTGTTCGGGGTCGACGCCCATGAGCTCCTGTTGCTCCTGATCCCGGGTCGCCGTGGTCGCCAGCAGCCGGTCATCGGGCGGTTCCCCGCGCAAAGTTGGGTCTTTACCAGCGCTTCATATTGGAAAGGCATACTTAGAAAGTGTCGACACGAAACATGAGGCTCCTGGTCGCGGTCGGGTGAGGAGTCTCTAAGAAGGAGAACGAAAATGATGTTCGGTGCTGGAATGTTGCTGTGGCCATTGCTAATTGTGGGTCTTGTCTGGTCTCATCAATCAGCGCGATCGGCCGACTCAGAATCCGTCTGAGGGCCGGTCGGTGTCCGAGCGGCCCGATGCTCGCGCTCTCTTGGACGAACGGTATGCCCGCGGGGAACTGGACCGGGACGAGTACCTAATGCGGCGCCAAGACCTCGACTGAGTGCCCGGCCGGAACACGAACCCCTGTAGTTGATAGCGGGGCAGTTCGAGTTCTTCGGGAGGGTAGACGCGAAAGCCGGCGGCGATAGCCAAGGAAGTGCACTGTTGCGCGCCGCGATCCCGCCGACTTCACACATTGCGCCGACTTCACACATTGTTTACTCTCGTCTGACGTCATCCACATCCTTTCTGCATGGGGTGACGTGGAAGTCTTCTCAGGACCCTACGGCACATATGGTGGAGGTGTGTGTCCATGCTTGGCTGCAAGAGGTCTGAAGATGTCCCAACCCTGTACGGCCGTTACGTCCGAGACTGCGTGATGCTTGCGCGGTTTGGTACGGGGGAGACGAGGCGGCAATTCTTCAGCCGGTACAAGGTGATCCTCGGCGGAAGGGGCGACTGGCTTCGCCACCTGCCCGACGCCGAGCAGGAACAGGCATTTCTTGACGCCGTCCGCCTGCGCGAGGGCGGCCTTCCGCGTACTAGGGCAGGGCTCCGGGGTTTCGCCCCTAGATGTCTGGGCCATGCGGCGTGTCGGGGCGCCCTACTCTAGCCCCCGGGGTCCGTAGCCGCCCGTTTAGCCGACCAGGTCACCCTCGACGTGCTGGAGGAACGCTACGCTCGGGGAGACATCGATCGGGAGGAGTTCCTCGAGCGGAAAGGAGGACCTGAGCGGCTGAACGCCGTTTGGGCGTGGCCGCATCGCTGGACCGGCGGCCGAATGAGAGCATGACGAAGGCCGGGAAACCCCGGCCTTCGTACTATGGTTACGCCGACTCTACCGGCGGAGCCTTATCGCAACGGAGGAAGTTCCCCCCTCGCGGCTGGATGGAGCTAGAAGCCCATCATGCCTTCACGGTCGCCGTCCATCATGGAGCCGTGGTCGAACTCACCACCCATCATGGCACCGGTGCCGTTGTCTCCCATCATTCCTTCAGCGGAGGCACTGGAGCAGTACTCGACCATCTCGGCCGCGCCGTCTCCGTGCATCTCTTCCATGAACGGCACCATGTCGCTTGCCCATGCCTGGGCCTGCTCGACGTCGATGCCCATGTGGTCCTGCATCATGGCGGCGACGCTGTCCGTGAGGTCGCTCTGGGTCTGGCCTTCTGCGGCCTGGGCAGCCGCCGGCTCGTAGTCCAGGGCGCCGCCTAGGGCGAGGGACCCGAGGAGGCCAAAGGCCACCAGCGCGACTCCTGCTCCTATCTGTATCCACTTCTTCAAGGTATAGCTCCTTTTCATTGCCGGGTTCTCTCCGGCGAGGGTACGTCTTTGCCTTCGATTCCTATTGTGCACCTGGACTATGGAGTTGCCGCCAAGCGACTCTAAAAAGAATGTAAAGCCGGGCGAACGGTGTAGGCTCGCTTGCCGCCGTCTCGGACCTCCCCGCTCAGCCGCCGCGGTTAATGGCGGAGGCCCATCGGCACCGAGAACATCCACAGATTGAAGCCGATCAGCAGGACGAGCAGCCCGTAGAGGGGGAGAAAGCGCATCTCCCCGGAGAAGCGCCGTTGCAGGCGGCGGGCGACGAGCAGGCTGGCACCGCCCGCGAGGATCAGCAGAGCCACCTGGAGCACCCTGATGGTGGAGACGTCGAGAAGGGCGGCGCCCATGCTGCCGCCTGGATGGCCCCCGGCGATGTCGAGAGGCGAGGCCAGCCCTAAGAACTGGGCGGTCACCCACCAGACCGCCTTGCCTTCGCCCAGCAGGTGCAGCAGGTTGTGGGCGGCGTGGGCACCCAGGTCGAGGGGAATCAGGGCGTAACCGAAGAAGGCGAAGGCGCGGCGTTCTCCTCCTGCTGACAAAAACAGCAAGAGGAGCGGCAGGAGAACGGCTGCCAGGTAGAGCAGAGAGGACAGGCCGACGCGGCCGAACCCGGTAAGCTCGCCCCGCCCTCGCATCTCGTTGGGCTAATCTGTCCGGCCGATATGCGACACTCGACGTATGCCGAGAACGAGCGCAGCAAATATGAAGTGCCCGAGATCTGAGCACGCAGGCTCTCGCGTGAAGCTGGA
>Ga0209386_1001240_pt1 | contig 10662 bp, 10 predicted proteins | sample NGEPertwo_FD_184510 | JGI IMG/M metagenome (GOLD analysis project Ga0209386, IMG submission 184510) | Arctic peat soil microbial communities from the Barrow Environmental Observatory site, Barrow, Alaska, USA - NGEE Permafrost154B-two... | ecosystem: Environmental > Terrestrial > Soil > Wetlands... | reverse complement strand
GCATCTAAGACTACCATAATTAGGTACTTTTTATTGCTCAAATTTACCCACAATATTTACGAAAAGAGCCTAATTATTTATAAACAGATTATTAACAAAGTATAAACTTATCTGAAAAAAACCAGTTATTTAAGACAAAGTGGTGCAGGGGGAGGAGCGGATTAAACTGCTCCTCCCCTGAATTATGGTTAGCCCATTAGAATCACTGAACTTGTCCTTAATTCATATATTGTAATGACTGGTACTCATCGGCGCAGAAGAAAAGCTGATGCAATTTCCTGCGCTAAAATATAGCTTGGTTTATTGACCATAAACTGGTATATTGTGTTGTTAGCGTTTGTCGATGAAACTAGGCAGTTAGGCAAGAATAAATAAATATTATTGAAATGAAGAGAGGCGCCTATCCCATGGAAAAATTAACAAATCGTAAAATGGTTACCTTTGCAATGATGGTAGCGATTTTGCTGGTAGCCATAGATACAACCATTGTCACTACCGCAATGCCCCACATCGTTAAACAATTGAGCGGTTTGAAGCTCATCAGTTGGGTTTTCGCTATTTATCTGCTTACAACCTCCATAACCACCCCCATTTACGGTAAGCTTGCCGACCTGTTTGGACGGAAGTCCATTTTTGTCTTTGGCGTTGTGATTTTCGTGGTCGGATCTATGGTGTCTGGAGCGGCACAGACGATGACTCAGCTCATTTGGTTTCGCGCTTTACAAGGGCTCGGCGCGGGTGCCGTAATGCCGCTGGCCTTCACGATCATCGGTGATTTGTATCCGGGGAAAGAGCGCGCAAAGATGCAGGGGGTATTCAGCTCGATTTGGGGCGTTGCTGGACTGCTCGGTCCTTTGGTGGGAGGGCTATTTGTCGATCACTTTTCGTGGCGTTGGATTTTCTATATTAATGTGCCGATTGGAATTGTCGCCATTTTGCTCGTGCTCAGATTTTTGCACGAAACTGAAGTCACAAAAACGAAAAAAAGTATTGATTATGGGGGAGCGGCGCTATTCACCGTTTCTATGAGCACGCTTCTTTATGCCTTGATTAGCGGGGGAGACTTGTATGCTTGGAATTCAGCGGTTATCATCTCCCTGTTTTCTGTCGCTGTCGTATTTCTGATTTTATTTCTTCGTGTGGAGGCTAAGGCGAAAGAACCGATGCTTCCGCTATCGCTGTTTAAAATACCCGTGATTGCCGTATCCAATGTCTTCGGTTTTGTGTCCGGCAGCGTGTTGATCGGCGTCACGGTGTATTTGCCAATATGGATACAGACCTTGCTTGGCCATAGTGCGACCAGCTCAGGACTGACGCTGATGCCGATGTCGTTGGCTTGGCCGCTGGCATCTATTTTGGCAGGACGGCTGATGTACTCAATCGGCTCTAAAACCACGGCTGTATTTGGGGCGGTCATGATTACGGCGGGTTCGGGTTGGCTGCTCATGGTCAACATAAACTCCCCATATTGGTATTTAGTCGGTGCGATGGCTGTCATCGGTTTTGGTATGGGATGTTCCTTAACACCTTTAACGGTGTTGATCCAGTCCGCCGTGGGTTGGAATTTACGTGGTTCTGTCACAGCTTCTAACACATTTTCGCGTTCGCTTGGTCAGACTCTCGGTATTGCCGTGTTCGGCACGGTGTTTAACAATGCTTTGAACACTTACGTGCAAAGCCATGTCCCTGGCGGCTGGCAAGGCGGTGATATTAGTAATGCTTTAGCGTCAGGGGCGAACGCTAACATTCCGGCAAGTGTCCTTGAACAGCTGCGAAACGGCATGGCTCAAAGTTTGCACTCGATCTTCATCTTGGTATTCGCCATGGCTATAGTGACCTTGCTGATCAGTGCTATACTGCCTTCACACAGCAAGATTATGGCGCAACAGAGCGCAGATTAGGGGCACCAAACTCACTTTTCAGAGCAGTAAGTTATCATGTCATAATATATCTATTGAAGAAAATTAAGAATAATATATGGGAGAGAGGATTGGTGCTATGAAAGTGAAAAGAAGAACATTGTACGGGCACCTGCTTGCGTTGCTTACAGTATCTATCTGGGGAACGACCTTCGTTTCTACCAAAGTTCTACTAGGAGCTTTAACCCCAGTGGAAATACTGTTTTATCGTTTTCTTATCGGGTATTGCGCACTGTTTTTGCTTTACCCCAGGACTCATAAGATGAAGGGACCGAAAGAAGAACTATTGTTTTTTGGATTGGGACTATCCGGTGTTTCATTATATTTCCTATTGGAGAACACGGCCTTGCAATTTACATTAGCAACCAATGTGGGGTTTCTATCGGGTACAGTACCCATTCTAACAGCGATTGTGGCACACTTTTTCACAACCGATGAGAAGTTTAGCAGAAAGCTTTTTGGGGGTTTCTTAGTGGCCATGGCTGGAACCGCCTTGGTTATTTTTAACGCTCAGGTGGTACTTAAACTGAATCCCCTTGGAGATTTTCTTGCACTCATGGCACCAGTAACATGGGCTATTTATTCAGTTTTGTTGAAAAAATTAGATCCTCGTTACAATCCCATTTATGTAACCAGAAAAACGTTTTTCTATGGGCTACTAACCGTGATTCCAATCATGATTTTCCAAGGCGCAGATTTTATACCTATGAAAATAATCAGCCTTCAGCTGGTTTTGAATATTGGGTTTCTCGGGCTACTTGCTTCGGCACTGTGTTTTGTTGCTTGGAACAAAGCTGTTGGCATCATTGGTACAATAAAGTCCAGCAATTATATCTATCTAATTCCAATGATTTCTATGATTAGCTCGATTCTCGTGCTCAATGAAAAGGTGACCACTCTGGCAGTGGCAGGCGGTTCCTTAATACTGACCGGTGTATACATATCTGAGCGCGGCTTGAAAATAGAGTGGTTATATAAGCTTGTGAGATGGCGGAACGGAAAAGAAGACGTATCAAAGCAAGCTTAGTCAGAGCAATGCCAAGGCATTACGTTTTACAGTGGTATCTTAGAGCGTATAGCTTGTTTAAGATGCTTAATTAGTAGTACAAGGGAGTAAAGGGAATGAGTGAAAGAAGATAATTTCCAGCTTTTATGTAAGATTATGAGCAGGGCAAGCTGCGCACGAGTTGTATTTGAGGTCTGGTGAGACCGCTAATTATCTGACACTATTAAAGGGTATTTTGAAAATGTAAATAAACATCACTGCCAATACCAGGGATACGGGCCACGCCCAAAGTGGTTTTTTATAATGTAGGTACAATAAGGGAAAAGTGATCGCGTTAAATACTATTGTCGAGCCCATGTTCCAACCGTTAGAATAAGAAAACCAACCTAGAACGACTGAGAGATATTCAGCTAAAGAATAAGTAACAATCCATAGTAAGATATAGGCCACGTGCTTTTTTATCAATTTAGGATAATAGGTTAAAAATATTAGGACTGTACAGGGATGAAGAAATAATATGACAAATAGATTCGTTGTATCATGAGTGAAGGACTTAACTTGATAGGACCATAATGGTATCTGATACGTTAGAAGATCATAACTTATGTTACCCATCATTAAATATATTATGGTAGGGTAGTATAATTTCCAGTTCTTCCAATCAGCATATTTCCAACACAAAAAAACATTTATAATGATTACAATGATAAGGCCAACAGGATGCACAGTAAGAATCACCTCAATTAATAATCTGGAAATCTATAAGCTATCGTTTATCTTTTCCCTTTTAGCGCTAGGTTATAGATTTATTATTGAAGTATCAGCAATATGGAACATTAAACGGGACTATTAGCACATTAGTTAAACTTGCACTAGGTTATCTATTAGCTAAATCTCCTTCGTAATGCCATTATAGGCGTACAGCACTTGCATTCACAATAAGGACGCAGGTGCTATTGTTTATGAATTATTTAACTATTTGTCTTTGCTGGAGTAGAAATACAGCTAGACCAGTTAATATGAAAGCTATACCTATACCTTGTTGTAAAGAAATAACTTCATCTAAAATTAAATAAGCAAGGATACAGGTTCCTATCGTCTCTCCTAAGATGCCCATTGTGACTACTGAGACACTTAACCACTTCAACAGCCAATTGAAAATCGTTTGTCCAAAAATAGTTGCAATAACTGCTAGTCCGATAAAGGACCACCATGTCTGTAAAGAATAATGAACAAAAGCCACTTGCTGGTTACAAGCGTAAATAGCTAAGAAAAATGCACTGCTTGCATATCCAATGATCGAATAAGGAACAAGGGACAAATCTTTTCGAAGAAATTGACCCATGAAAAAATAGGCGGTAATAATACCTGCTGCTATAAAGGCAAGTAGATCACCAAATAGAGCTTGATTGCTTACTTCAAAATCTCCCCATCCTATAATGAAGCAACCAATAATCGCTATAAAGCAACCGAGTAATGATCCTTTGCTGAAGCGCTCTTTAAACAAGAAGTATCCGACACTCATTGAAAAAAGGGGTTGTAAGGTGACAATAACTGTTGAACTTGCGACCGATGTGTAATTTAATGATTCAAACCATAAAACATAATGAATTGCTAGAAATAAACCTGATAATAATCCAAATACCCATTGCTTTTTTGACAATGAAAGTAGCTCATGTCGATTATTCTTATTAAACAATAGAAATGGTGAAAGTATGAATGCTGCGAAAAATAGCCGATAGAATGCTGTAATGGAGGAAGGTGCATCTGCTAATTTTACAAAAATGGCTGAAGTTGATAGTGCAAACACCCCGAAAAATAGAGCTAAGTACAAAAAAAATCGTGATTTCATAATTTATTTATCTCTCTTCTTTGTATATTGTATTTTGTTTATGAAAGGTAACTTTATTTTCTATATCCAGTCAGCACAAACGGGAGAAAAAACACATTATTGTGGAAGGGCGGTTATATTATGAATTATCATTTGTGCTAACGCCCTCACTCGCTTGATTTAATCTTATTATATTGAGGTTTACCATATCATATTTCTCACTGCTGTTAATCCATGTAGCACCATTAACCGTTGTTTAAAAAATTTTTCCATCATAAATTACATTTAAAAAAGGATAAATTTGAGTGCTGGCATGGGTCTTGGGTGCGATAAAAGTATATGGCAATGTGTGGATCGTCAAAGTTATATAACAGTCACAATTATGAAAACTACCTCCCGAAAAAGAACAAACACTGACGAATGACTTATAAGAACTCTGAGCCTGGGGGGGACAACATAAGAAGGTGGTGTCATTACATGCGACGTTACATGGATTATTGCTATCAATGCTTATGCTCTTGTCGTTGGTAGAAGTTAGGGTGTCAATACGCATATCCTAAAGGGTTCCTATCATACGAAGACCGATCTCATAAAACCTATACAGGGATCATAGCTTATTAATAGAGAGGCTTATAAGGTGTGGTGATGAAATTGACAGCTCTATTTAATAGCATGATAAATAATTTCTTTATTTCTTTTGGAGTTGTCATTGGCGCAAGTGTTTTTGGGGGAATAGGAGCTGTGATAACGAATGATCCGCCACTTAGAGCCATGCTCGACATAGCAAGTTCTATTAAAATATGGGCGGTGGCGGTAACGCTGGGTGGCACATTTTCTTCATTTTCTGCTATAGAGAAAGGTATATTTGAAGGTGAATTTAAATCGATTGTCAAGCAAGCGATATATGTTCTAACCGCCCTTTTAGGGGCAAATATGGGATATAAGGTGATTAAGCTGATCCAAATGTGTAACGAATGATCCATCTAAAAAAAGAAGGTTCAAAATCCAAATCCTGTTTTGTCGCAGGTATAATCGTTGGAATACTCATGGGCGTAGCAACTTTCAGTATGATTGTAAGTTATAGAATGGATCAATTCTATAATAGAATTGCCTATCTTGAGCAGACGATTCAAGATAAATCTGCTGTACTTGAAAAATTTGAGAAAAATATTAATACTAAGAGTCTTACCATTAAAGGTATTGAAGTTGAGTTAGTGTTTGATGGACATGAAATTGATAAAATATACTTTACAAAAATTATCAAAGAAAAATATAGTTCATTATTAGGCAAGGAAGTTAAAAAAATTGATTCTGAGCTAGTTATAGAAGTCGTGGATAAAAGAATTTTAAAGATAGAAGATAAGGAATATCGATTAAAAGTCAACAGATTAATACTGACAGAAGTATTAAAAATTAGGATTAGTGTTGAACCAGTTACTCAATAAGCCGGTATAATGACGTTGTCAGATTAAAATAATTCCAAGAAACCATCCGAAAGGCACAGAAATTAAGTTATTGACATATGTTATAAACAATATATACTAAGGTTAAGAATAACCAAGTTGCTTTTTCATTTGCCAGGCTTATATCAAAGATAATAATTGAGGAAGGAAAATTTTATTTATCTATATATTTTGGTTATTTAGTGGTAGTCGCTGAAGTTCATGGTTATGGGTTTTATTTAGTGATTGCTTTATGCCACATACTAGAGATGATGTTTACATAATCTATATATCAAGCTTTTTAGTTGAGGTATAATGAGTGAGAAGTATCGGAGGAGGAGAAAAAATATGAAAATAGCCATCGTTTATTTCAGTAAAACGGGCAATACCAAAAAGGTAGCAGAAATTATTGCAGAGGGTGCAAACACAATTGAAAATGTGGAAGTAAAATGTATGTCTATTGAGGACTTTGATCATGAATTCCTAACAGAGGCAAAAACAGTTATTTTTGGGTCCCCAACGATCGTTGGGACCTATTCATGGCAAATGAAACAATGGTTGGATACGGTAAACACTGTCAAGTTTGGTGGAAAACTAGGGGCGGTTTTTGCTACCGCTAATTATGTTGGTGGTGGAGCAGAGGTGGCAGAACTAGCTTTAATCGCGGAATTGCTGGTGAAAGGAATGCTGGTCTATTCGTCGGGTGCTGCTGAAGGACAGCCATTCATTCATTATGGTCCTGTATGCATTCAAGAGGGGGATGAAGACCAAAAAGCAAGGGCTAGAATATTTGGGGAAAGAATTGCCAAGAAGACAAACGAAGTGTTTGATTAAACAACCTTATAACTAAACTCAAGAAATTCAGGCGAGTTACAATTTGATTATTTGTAACTCGCCTGAATTTTTTATGGGCTGCTAAAGATTTATTTGCCCAAACTCATTGAAGATCCCAGACAGGACCCTCAGGGTTTCTACCGAAGGAACACTACAAAAGATACGCTTGAATATTATTGAGTAAAACTCATTGCAAAGGGTTAAGTTGTGCCAAAGATAGTAGATTAATATGTACAAACTCATGCTTATGTCATCGTCCCTTGCATTTGAAACGAGTTTTGCGTGGATCATGTATACAAAGAAGGAAAGAAACATTAAAAGAATACTTTACCTGTCGTAGTAATTCTGCTATACTGATAATTACTACGACAGGTAAAGTACGACAGATGCAGTAAAGGTTAAGGAGGAGGCAACTTGATTAGTAGCGATGTAATCAGAGGGTATAATGATACGATTATTCTTTTTATGCTTCAAAACGGTGAATCCTACGGTTATGAGATATCCAAGAATATCAGAAAGCTGTCCCAAGAGAAGTATATTATGAAAGAAACGACGCTCTATTCAGCGTTTAATCGTTTGGAGAAAAACAATTATATAGAATCCTTCTACAAAGATGAAACTTTCGGTAAAAGGCGAACCTATTATAGAATCACTGCTACAGGCCTGGCCTACTATAAAGAAAAGTGCGAAGAGTGGAACTTAACCAAAGAAGTTATTAATAAATTTATTAAGGAGATGGAGTAGAATGGAGACTATAAAAAATTATTTGGACAATATGTTTGCCAACCTAGCTAAAAATGCAGAAACGATTAAATTAAAAAATGACTTATTATTAAATATGGAAGAAAAATATAACGAGCTTAAGAATGATGGAAAATCAGAAAATGAGGCGATTGGAATTGTGATCTCAGAGTTTGGCAATATCGAGGAATTAATGGAGGAGCTTGGAATTGAAGAGAAAAGAGGCCCGGTGCTTCAAACCATTACAAAGGAAGACGCAGATAACTTTATTGCTGCCAAAAAGCAAGAGGGCGGATTGGTAGGTATTGGTGTTTTTTTATGTATCATAGGCGTGGCAATGTTAATCTTCCTTACTGCGCTCACAGATGAGGGGATTATTGGTCAAGGGCTTTCAAGTGATTTCACCGATATGTTTGGCATTATTGCACTATTTATTATGATTGTACCGGCTGTTGGTTTATTCATATATGCGGGTATGAAGTTGGAAAAGTACAAATATCTACGTGAAGGGTTCGATATATCCCTGCAGGTAAGAACAATGATCGAGCAAAAACAAAATGCTTTTTCGCCAACTTATATGGTCTCAGTTATAATGGGTGTGTGTTTATGTGTCCTATCCCCGGTGGCTATTTTCGTGGCATCCGCTTTTGGTGATAGTGCATCAAACTACGGAGTCGTTGTATTACTACTGATGGTGGCTATGGCTGTTTTCCTCTTCATATATTTTGGCAATATTAAGGAAAGCTTTAGTATACTCTTAAAGAAGACTCACCACTATTCAAAAGTGCAGACTAAAAATTTTAAAATTATTGGTGTAGTCGCTGCAATCGTGTGGCCGTTAGCAATATGTGGTTTCCTCATCAGTGGATTAGTTTTTCACTTATGGTATATTAACTGGATTGTATTTCCAATCACCGGTATTTTATTTGGTATGTTCAGTGCCGTTTACGGTATTACTCAGGGGCGTAGTGATTCGTAGAATTTACTAAATACGCTGTTGTATCATCTTCAAGCGTAACGAGTAAGACCGATTAATAGCAACTGATTGGTAAGTTCTATAACATTCTAACCCTTACGGGCAATAGAATGTTTTTTTCTACCCCCCCAAACTGCTTCAAGTGTTACGAATGACTATTAAGTGGAGTGATTTTGTTGGAAGAACAGGCTTTGAGAAATACCCTAATATCAGCTAAGAGTGGTGATCCTTTGGTGCGAGAGGAACTAATAAGATCTCATAGAGCATTTATAGCTAGGGTAAGTTCCAAAGTTTGCAGTAGGTACTTATCCTGGGAAAATGACGATGAACTCAGCATTGCTCTTTTAGGTTTTAATGAAGCGATTGACTCTTTCGACCCTCATGGAGGCGCTTCGTTTCACAGTTTCGTTCAAATGGTGATCCGCCGAAGATTAGTCGATTATTTTCGCCAAGAAGGCAAACATCAGCATCTGTCCCTTTCTCCAATGAACCTAGAAGATGACGATGAAGAGCTGAGCGGCTACGCTGCCGATACCTCACTAGCTCAATATCAAGAAAACGAGAACCAAGAGGTCCTTACACAAGTCGTTGAAAACTATGTGCGGGTGCTATGCGACTATAACGTCACATTAGATGATTTAGTCAAATTCTCCCCCAAGCACAGTGACAGCAAGCGAACCCTTACGAACGTCGCCATGGTATTAAGTGAAATGCCTGAGCTAATGGAACATCTTCAAACCCATAAACTTTTACCCATCAAGCAATTACAATTACTGACCGGCTTAAAACGCAGAGTGATCGAAAAGAGCCGAAAATATCTCATCGCGCTTGCCCTCATACTATCTAACCCGGATTTTTATCCGCTGAAAGTTTTCATGGAGATACCAGAAGAGCCGGAAGGGAAGGTGCTGCAGTAATGAAGAAAACCAAAGGGATTGTGATGCGAACCTCGCCAAAGGTTACTGTCATCTTCACGAAAGGGGTCTTTCTAGAAATTCCCACGCCTAAAGTCCTACCTATAGTCGGCCAGGTTATTGAGGTGCCTATAAAACCTAGGCAATTATCTTTGTTTCGTAAGTCCGTCATGAAGTATGCTTCCACTGCAGCAGTTTTGTTCCTGGTTCTAAGTATTAGTGTCTTTTACTTATTCATTCCGAATATGGCCGTCGCTTCGGTCGCTCTAGATATCAATAAAGGCATTGAATTATTGATCAACAAAGACGGTAAGGTTATTAAAGCACAAGATGTCAATGGTGGTTCAAGTCTCGTGGAGGGAATATCCATAGAAGGATTAGATGCCTACCAGGCGGTTGATTTAATCTTGGAAAACGCTAATCATAAAGGAACGCTCAACGAAACTGAAAACCTGATCTTAGCTACTATTGTACCTATAAATCAGTGGGGAACGACACTAATTAATACTGAGAAACTTCGACACTCAATTCGTGATGAAATGACTCGCAGGAACATATACGGAAGTGTGGTTGTCAGTCAAGGGAACCAAAAGATCCAGCGGCAAGCCAAACAACTGGGAATGACGGTTAACAGTTATTTGATTTATAATCAATGTGAAGAGAACGGTATAGCCGTTCAAGCGGATAGCGTCCGTAACGATGCACAAAAAGCTCTGGCGGATGCGAAGGTTAGTGCATCTAGCCTTTTCCCTGAAGAATGTTACGAAGTGAAAGCCCGGAACAGGAAAGACGGCTCCCCTGATACCCAGGAAGGGGCAGCTGGTAAAAATAGTCCAGAAAATAAAGGTCCCTCAAATGGCACCGGGGATGGTTTAGGGGATGGTTCGAGGAGTGGTACCGGGGATGGTACCGGGGATGGTACCGGGGATGGTTCCGGGGATGGTTCGGGGAGTGGCACCGGGGATGGTACCGGGGATGGTTCCGGGAATGGTGCAAGGG